>Ga0196977_1000113_pt1 | contig 51899 bp, 54 predicted proteins | sample S3v_1013CmetaG_FD_148634 | JGI IMG/M metagenome (GOLD analysis project Ga0196977, IMG submission 148634) | Soil microbial communities from Anza Borrego desert, Southern California, United States - S3+v_10-13C | ecosystem: Environmental > Terrestrial > Soil > Desert | place: USA: California... | reverse complement strand
GCGTGCTCGGTCTCCTTGTAGCGGGTGACGTCGGTTATCACGCCGATCAGCCCCGCCACCTCGCCGGCGCGGTCCACGAAGCTCACCTTGTTGTAGAGCAGCTGGCGCATCTCGCCCTCGGCGGTCGGCACGCGCGCCTCGTAGGTGGTCGAGGCGGGCCGCTCGATCAGCATCCGGTCGCGGTCGTTGTGCTCGGCGGCGAGGCGCTCGTCGAACATCTCGTTCACGGTGCGCCCCTTCCAGTCCTCGCCGCGGCCGAAGAGCTCGTCCCAGGCGCGGTTGTAGACGCGGTATCGGCCTTCCCGGTCCTTGAAGTAAACGGGGCTCGGGATCGCATCGAGCAGCGCACGCGTGAAATGCAGGTGCTGCTCGAGCTCGCGGGCGGTCTGCCGCGCATCGCTCACGTCGATGCAAGCCACCAGCAGCCCGGTGACCCGGTCCGCCTCGTCGCGCAGCGGGGCCGCCGAGCCGTTGATGAAGATGGTGCTGCCGTCGGCGCGCCGGCGCTCGAGCTCGAGGCCCGCGAGCGTCTCGCCGGCCAGCACGCGCTCGCGCAACCTGCGGGCCTCCTCGCGGCGCTCGGGCGGGATGAACGGCGCGAGATGGCCGAGCGCCTGCTCGCGCTTGTAGCCGAAGATGCGCTCGGCCGCGGGATTCCAGAGGTTTACCCGGCCTTCGAGGTCCGTGGTGTAGATGGCCACGGGCGAGTTCTCCACCACGGCGGCCAGGAAGGAGTTCGTCTGGCGAAGGGTGAGGTCCTTGCGATGGGCCTCGGTAATGTCGAAGAAGGCCGCGACCACGAACACGCGCTCCCCGCTCGCATCCCGGGCGACGGTGGTGCTGCAGCGGCCCCAGAACTCCGTGCCGTCGCGGCGCACGTAGCGCTTTTCCACCGTGCGTGAAAGCTCCGCGCCGCCGCGGACCGCGGCGAGGTAGTCCTCGTCGCGGGCGATCTCGTCGGGATGCACGATGCGCCGGAAGGAATGCCCCTCGAGCTCGGCGCGCGAGAACGCCGTCATCTCGCAGAATGCGGCGTTCACCTTGAGGAAGACTCCATCCGGCGCGAGGAGGGCGAGGCCCACGCCGGTGCGCTCGAACGCTTCCTGCAGCAGGTCGAAGTCGAGCCGGCTGGGCTCGCGGGCGACCGCGCTCATGCGTGCCTAGCGCAACTCCAGCGCCGTGCGAGCCGCGGCCTCGCCCGCGGCCTTCGCGAAGGAGGCTCCGAAGGTGGTTCCCAGGCGCTTGGAGAGCGCCTCGAAGTAGTTCTCCTCCACGGTGAAGTCGACGAGCTTCTCGGCCTTGATCACCTCGCGCGCGACGTATTCGGCGCTGCCCAATGCGTCGGCGAGGCCCAGCTGGATGCTGCGTTCGCCGGTCCAGACCAGGCCGGAGAAGGTTTCCGGCGTCTCCTTGAGCCGCTGCCCCCGCCCCTGCCGCACGACTTTCATGAACTGCTCGTGGATCTCGCCCAGCATCTGCTCGGCGTGCTCACGGTGCTTCGGGTTCTCGGGCTGGAAGGGATCGAGGAACGCCTTGTCCTTCCCGGAGGTGTAGGCGCGGCGCTCGACGCCCAGCTTCTCCAGCGTGCCGACGAAGCCGAACCCGCCCATGATCGCGCCGATCGAGCCCACGAGGCTCGCCTTGTCGACATAGATCCGGTCGGCCGCGACCGCAATGTAGTAGCCCCCCGAGGCGCAGAGGTCCTGCACCACGGCGTGCACCGGGATCGACGGGTGCTTGGCGCGAAGGCGGCGGATCTCGTCGTTGATGTAGCCCGACTGCACCGGGCTGCCCCCGGGGCTGTTGATGCGGATGATGATGCCCTGGGTGTTGGAGTCCTTGAAGGCGCGGTTGAGCGCCTTGATCACCTTCTCGGCCGAGGCCTTCGATTCGACGCCGATGATGCCGTCCACGTCGATGACGGCGGTGTGCTTGCCTACGCTCGCGCTGCCGTCCTTCTCCGGGCGGCCGATCCACCCCATGATGGCTGCGAACACGAGGAAGGCGAAGGTGAACCACAGGAGCTTGAAAAGCGCGTTCCACTGGCGCGCGCGGCGCTGCTCGTCGACGGCCTTCAGGGCCACCTTCTCGAGCACGGTGCGCTCCCACTGGGGGATGTTCGGATCCGTCATGTCGCGGATGGAGCCTCGTCGGGGGGGAGGTTCAGGAGGTAGACCTGGCCGTCGCGCTCCCCGATCTCGAGTGGCTGCAGGGATGCGCCGCGGCACGGTCCGGCGACGCAATAACCGTTATTTGGCTCGAAGAGCGCGCCGTGCGTCGAGCAAATCAAGAATACACCAGTCTCGTCGAAGAACTCCCCCGGATTCCAGTCGAGCTCGGTGCCGACGTGTGGGCATCGGTTCACATAGGCCAGGGCATGCCCGTGATGACGCACGGCGAAGCCGTCCTCGCGCGACGGATCGCCCGTGGCGAAGCGCACGCCTCGCCCGCCTTCGACGAGCGCGGCCGAATCACAGATCAGCCGTTGCCTAGCCATGCATGTAACTCCGCCACGTTGGCGCAACGCGCACGAGCCGGGCGTGTCGCGAGAAGCGCCTCGTCGTGGGCGCCATAGGAGACGGCCACCGCGTCCACCCCGGCGTTGGCGGCGAGCTCGAGGTCGTGCGTCGTGTCACCCACCATGACCGCCCGCGCGGGATCCACGCCGGTCATCTCCAGCAGCCGAAGGAGCATCCCCGGGTGCGGCTTGGCGAAGCCTTCGTCGGCGCAGCGCGTCGCCTCGAACCACGAGCGCAGGCCGCTCAGGTCGAGCGCTCGCTCCAAGCCCCGGCGCGCCTTGCCGGTGGCCACCGCCAGCCGGCGGCCGCGGCCATGCAGGTCCGCAAGCATGGCCGGCACGCCCTCATATAAAGGTATGCGCTCCTCGTTCACCAGGAAGTGATGGCGATACCGCTCCGACAGGAGCTTGCGGCCCGCCTCGTCGAGATCGGGCGCCACGAGGTTGAAGGTGTCGTGCAGGTTGAGGCCGATCACGAACAGGGCTTCGCGTTCGGTGGGGACCGCCACGCCGCAGTCGCGGCAGGCCTCCTGGAGGCTCCTCGCGATGAGCCGCGTCGAGTCCATCAGCGTGCCGTCCCAGTCGAAGATGATGAGGTCGTAGCGGCTCACAAATGCATTAAACCTTTGGAACACGGTTCAGAGGTTTGCTTCCCTCCGCCAGCCAACGCTGGCGAAACTTCTCCAGCTCTGCCGGCAGCGGCGCCTCCAGCACCATCCTCTCGCCGGTCAGCGGATGCGCGAACGAAAGCCGCGCCGCATGCAGGAACATCCGCTTCAACCCCTCCTTGCGCAGCCGCTTGTTGAGCTCGTAGTCGCCGTACTTGTCGTCGCCCAGGACGGGGTGCTTGAGGTGCGCCAGGTGCACGCGGATCTGGTGCGTGCGGCCGGTGAGCAGCTCGGCTTCCAGCAGCGTGAACTCCGCGCCGCGCGAGACGCGCCGGAAGACCGTTTCGGCGTCCTGGCCTTCGTCGGAAACGGACACGCGTTTTTCGCCCTCGGCGCCACGACGCGCGAGCAGCGGCAGCCGCACGCGTTGCAGCTCGTTGCGGAAGCGCCCGGCCACGCCCGCGAAATAGCGCTTGTCGATGTCACGCCCGCGCATCATCTCGTGCAGCGCGGTGAGAGTCGAGCGCTTCTTGGCCACCAGGAGCACGCCCGAGGTCTCGCGGTCGAGGCGGTGGACGAGCTCGAGGAAACGCGCCTCGGGGCGCATCGAGCGAAGCGACTCGATCACGCCGTGGGCCACGCCACTGCCCCCGTGCACCGCCAGTCCCGCCGGCTTGTCGATGGCGAGCAGCGCATCGTCCTCGTGGATCACAGGCAGGCGGAAATGGGGGGCCGGGGTCGCCGCGCCGCGCTCGGCCACCCGCACGGGGGGAATGCGGATGCGATCGCCCGCCTCCACCTTGCGCGAAGCGTCCACCCGGCGGCTGTTCACCCGCACCTCGCCGCTGCGAAGCACCCGGTACACGTGGCTTTTCGGAACGCCCTTCAGCCGCGCGATCAGGTAGTTGTCGATGCGCTGGCCGGCCTCGTCCTCCGCCACCTCGATCCACCGCACCGCCGGCGCCGCCGAAGATGCGTCTTTGCCATCGCCGGGCATGCCGCGTATACTCTAGGTGGTTGATTTCCAAGAAATCGACGCCGAGCCAAAGGGGAAAACTCCAGCGGCCAACGGGCATCCAAGAGGGGCCCAAGCAGGCCAACGTCGCCCGCCTGCACAGACCAAGGGCGATGGTAAACGAATCACACGCGCTCGACGCACCACGAATTCCACGCTGCAGCCCGGCCCGCGATACCCCGGCCAACCCGGAACCCGGCCTCGCTGAAGCCAGACGAAGAAAAGCAGAAATCGTCCTCGCCGGCTCACCTTCCGTGACCCTCCACAGAACCGACTTCTGACGTCACTCGTCGCCCCGGGACATCCGCGAGGCGCGGGTGGCCCATCTTCCGTGGCAGAGCGCGGGAGAGAGAAGAAATGAAACGCATGCTGTTCAATGCGACCCAGGCCGAGGAGCTCCGGGTCGCGATCGTCGATGGCCAGAAACTCATCGACCTCGACATCGAGTCCGCCGGGAAAGAGCAACGCAAGAGCAACATCTACAAGGGGGTCATCACCCGCGTAGAGCCCTCCCTGGAAGCGGTCTTCGTCGACTACGGCGCCGAGCGCCACGGCTTCCTCCCCTTCAAGGAGATCGCCAAGCAGTTCATGGTCAACGACGGCGGCGAGTTCGGCCGCTCGAAGATGGCCACGCACCTGAAGAACGGCGCCGAGCTCATCGTCCAGGTGGACAAGGACGAGCGCGGCAACAAGGGCGCCGCGCTCACCACTTATATCTCGCTCGCGGGCCGCTACCTGGTGCTCATGCCCAACAACCCGCGCGGCGGCGGCGTCTCGCGCCGCATCGAGGGCGAGGACCGCAACGAGCTGCGCGAGGTGATGGACCAGCTCGAGGTGCCCGAGGGCATGAGCCTCATCGCCCGCACGGCCGGCATCGGCCGCAGCGTGGAAGAGCTCCAGTGGGACCTGAACTACCTGCTGCAGCTCTGGCATGCGATCGAGAAGGCGGCCGAGGAGGAAAAGGGGCCCTGCCTCATCTACCTCGAGTCGAGCCTCGTGGTGCGCGCCATCCGCGACCTCTTCCAGCCCGACATCGGCGAGATCCTCATCGACACGCCGGCGATCTACGACCAGGCGGTGTCGTTCATGAGCACGGTGATGCCGGCCAACGTGAACAAGGTCAAGCATTACCGCGACGACATCCCGCTCTTCTCGCGCTTCCAGATCGAGCACCAGATCGAGAGCGCCTATCGCCGCGACGTGACGCTGCCCTCGGGCGGGGCCATCGTGATCGACCATACCGAGGCGCTGGTCTCGGTGGACGTGAACAGCGCGCGCGCCACGCGGGGGCACGACATCGAGCAGACGGCGTTCAACACCAACCTCGAAGCTGCCGACGAGGTGGCCCGCCAGCTGCGCCTGCGCGACCTGGGCGGCCTCATCGTCATCGACTTCATCGACATGGAGAGCGCCAAGAACCAGCGCGAGGTGGAGAACCGCCTGCGCGAGGCCCTGCGGCACGACCGCGCGCGCGTGCAGATCGGCAAGATCTCGCGCTTCGGGCTGCTGGAGCTTTCCCGGCAACGCCTGCAGCCCTCGCTGGAAGAGACCACGCACTCGCCCTGCCCGCGTTGCCACGGCACCGGTTATATCCGCGACACCGCCTCGACGGCGCTCCACGTCCTGCGCATCCTGCAGGAGGAGGCCATGAAGGAGAACACCGCCGCCATCCATGCGCAGGTTCCCGTGGGCGTCGCGACATACCTGCTCAACGAGAAGCGCAGCGACATCTTCCAGATCGAGGCGCGCCTCAAGGTGAACGTGTTGCTCATCCCCAACCCGCACCTCGAGACGCCCAACTACCAGGTCGAGCGGCTGCGCCACGACTCCGAGAAGCTCGACGTGCAGATTCCCAGCTACGACCTGGCGACCGTGCCCGCGGAGGAGGCGCCCGCGCTGCCCTCTGCGGTTTCCGCCGAGGCCAAGCCCGCGCGTCCCGAGCCGCTGGTGAAGGGAATCAAGCCCGCGCAACCCGCGCCGATCTCGGCGTCGTCGCAGGTCACCATGCCCGGGCCGGTCACTGCCCGGCCCGCTCCGCAGGCGCCGCTGGCGGCCGCCGCGAGCGCGTCGCACGAAGCACAAGGCGGCTTCCTCGATCGCCTGTTCGGCTGGTTCCGCAAGCCCGCGGCGCCCGCTGGCGCCCCGGCGCCCACGCGCGCGGCGACTCCCACTCCCGCGCTGGAAGACCGCGGTGCCCGCGAGGCTCGCGGCCAGGACGGGCGCGGCCGGCGTGAACGCGACGACCGCGGACGCGATTCGCGCCGCGGCGAGCAGCAGCGTCGCGGCGAAGGCCGTGGCCCGCGTCCGGAGGGCGGCCGCACCGAGGCGCGCGCGGAAGGCGCACAGCCGGAAGGCCGGGGCGAGGGCCGTTCGCAAGCGCGCGGCCGCGGTGGCGAGCGCGGCGAGCGCCCCGCCGAGGGACAACCGCGGCCGCCTCGCGAGGCGCGCGAGAATCGCGAGCCGCGCGAGCCGCGGGAGAAACGCGAACCGCGTGAGCCACGCGAGAATCGCGAGCCCCGGGCCGACACGGCTCGCGACGATGGCGTGCGTGCGCAGCAACCACAGCGCGGGCCCCGTGCGGTCAGCGAGGCCGTTCGCGACGAGACGGCGAGCCTCGAGATGCCCCCCGGCGGCGAGGCCGTTGGCGCGGCAGCCGAGAACGGAGAAGGCGTGCGCCGCAGGCGCCGTCGCGGCGGTCGAGGCGGTGCGGATCGTGGCGATCGGCCGGATCGCGCCGAGCGCAGCGAGCGCTCCGAGCGTCCAGCCCGCGAAGACGAGGCGAGCCCCCCTTCGCAGAACCGCGAGCTCTTTGCAGCGAACGCTTCCGAAATGCAGGCCGCGCCCCCGGCCATGGAACGCGATGAGCCCGGTGAAGCTCGCCGGGAGATAGCTCGCCGCGAGCCTCAGCTCCGTCCGACCGAGCCGGCCGAGGCCATTGCGCCTTCCGTGATGCCGGCGCTGGTCCAGCCCGCTCCGGCGGCAGCGATCCACGAAGTGAGCGAGGACGACGGATCGGCGAGCCAGGCGCACGCGCCCGCTCGGCGGCGCCGGCGACATGGGTCGGGCGAGGCGCCCGCGGCGCAGCCGCTGCAGCTGGTCGAAACGCAAGTCCCGACACCTCCCCTGGTCGAGGTCGAGGACGAGTTGCCGCGGCGCACGCGTCCGCGCCGGCGGCGCGGCGGCGCGATGCCCGAAGAGCCCCTCATGCTGGTTGAGACCCAGCAGCCCGCGGGCGAGGCCAGGCCCGAAGGCCAGCCGTGACGGACGGCTCCTCGCCGATCGACTTCTATTTCGACTTTTCCTCGCCCTACGGCTACATCGCGAGCCAGCTCGCCGAGGACTTCGAGAAGCGGGTGGGCCGCCCCATGCGGTGGCGGCCCATCCTTCTGGGAGCCATTTTCAAGGTGACGGGCCAGCCCCCGCTGGTGGACGTGCCGATGAAGGGCGACTATTCGCGCCGCGACTTCGCGCGTTCGGCGCGCATGCACAAGGTCGAGTACCACGCGCCGGACAAGTTTCCCGTCTCCACGGTGGCTGCCTGCCGTGCCTTCTACTGGATCGACGAGCGCGACCCGGGACGGGCACGCCAGTTAGCCAAGGCGCTCTACCGCGCGTACTTCGTGAACGGCGTGGATATCGGCCCTGCGCCAGCGGTGGTGGAGGTGGCGCGAGCCGCCGGCGCCGATGCCGACGGCCTGGCGAACGGGCTCGAGGATCCCGCCCTCAAGGAACGCGTCAAGAATGAGGTCGATGCCGCGATCGCGGCAGGCGTGTTCGGCTCGCCCTACTTCGTGGTCGACGGCGAGCCGTTCTGGGGCACCGATCGGATGCCCATGCTCGAGGCCTGGATCCGCACCGGCGGCTGGTAGCTCGCGGTCCTGAAGCGTGTCGCACGGCCGCGCGCCCACCGCTCCAAAGTGCGGTAGGAGAGCTCCGCAACCGCGAAGGTGGCGGCCACCCTTGCGAGCGTGACGAGCGCCATGCTCCGGGCGTCGTCCTCGATGCGAAACCGCTCGAGCGCCAGGAAGACCGGCATGTGGTACAGGTAAAGCCCGTACGAGCGCGTGCCGACGTATTGCAGGACCGGCAGGCGCAGCAAGCGGTTCATCGGGCCCTCGTGGCCCACGGCGGCCACGATGACGGCGGCGCACACGATCGCGAAGAGCGTGAAGCCGAAGGACCTCATGAGGAAGTCCATCCACGGCACGAGCAGGAAGCAGGCCACGATGGCGAGCAGCGACGCCGGCCCCACCCAGCGCCCCAGGCGCACCGGGCCTCGCGCCAGCGCGAGCGCGGCGAAGCAGCCCACCGCCAGCGAATCTGCCCGCGTGTAGGTGGGGGTGTAGACCTCGAGGCGAAGCGACAGGAGCACCACGCGAACGCACAACACCGCGAGGATCGTCCAGCCGAGGAAGCGCATCCGCCGCGGACCCAGCAAGAGGAAGAGCAGCGGCCAGGCGAGGTAGAAGTGCTCCTCGACGGCGAGCGACCACGTGTGCATCAGCCCGCCGAGGGTGCGGCTATCCACCATGTTCGCGGCGAAGAAGGTGGCGGCCGCTGCCCCCGCGGGTCCCGTGAGACCGAGGCCGAGCGCAAGCAACGCGCAGGCGACCAGCGGCGGCAGGATGCGCAACGCGCGCCGCGCATAGAACCGGCGCAGGCTCACGCTGGCGTCGCGCGCCTCTTCCGCAAGCAACAGCGAGGTGATGAGGAAGCCGCTCAGGACGAAGAAGAGGTCCACGCCGAGGTAGCCGCCGACCACCCAGTGCAGGTAGGAGAAGTGCAGCGCCATGACGGGGAGCACGGCGATCGCCCGCAGCCCGTCGAGCTCGGGCACCTTGCTCACGGCGCCGGCCGGTCGAGGGCGAAGAGGCGTGCAGGCACCGGCCGCTGGATCTCGCGGCGGATCGCGACATCGGTCGAGGCCGACACGATGAACCCCGCCTGCCGCGCGGCCGCCTCGACGTAGCGCGCCGAATGGGCATAACGCCCCGACGCGGAAAGGGTGAAGTCGACCTCGTCGCCGGCGAGCTCCACCGAGAACATGAGTCGCCCGCCAGGCGCCAGCGCGCGGGCGGCGGCCGCGAGGACGCGTTCGAGCGCGCCCACGTACAGGAAGACCTCCAGCGCCACGGCCAGGTCCACCGAGGCAGGGGCCTGTCGCTCGAGGAAAGCGCCGATCTCCTCGCGCACCAGCTCGTCGTAGATGCCGCGCTCGCGCGCCCGCTCGAGCATCGCCCCCGACAGGTCCACCCCCACGAGCCGTGCCGCAGCCGGCCGCAGGAAGGTGCCCGAAAGGCCGGTTCCGCACCCCAGGTCCACCACTGCAAGGCCGCCGCGCGCGCCCAGCCACGAGGCCATGAAGGCGGCCGCCGCCTCGGGGCCGATGTATTCCAGCTCGCCCTTGAGCTTCTCGTCGAACTGCGCCGAGAAGCGGTCGAAGAAGCGCTCGATGTACTCGTCCGGGGGACGGTCGGGACGCGCGCCCGTCACGCAGTCGCGCATGTGGGCGAACTCGGCGTTGCCGGGATCGAGCGCCAGGATGCGGTCGAAACACTCGAGCACCGGCGCGCTGTCCGCGGGTCCTTCCGCGGCGGCGGCCACATAGTCGAGGTAGAGCACCTTGCCCAGGTTGCACCAGGCGAAGAGGAACTGCGGATCGAGCGCCACGGCGGTGCGAAACGAGGCGATCGCCTCGGGCTTGCGCCAGAGCTGCATGTACGCGAGGGCGAGCTCGTTGTGCGTCGGCGCGAAGTTCGGCTGCACCTCGAGCGCGCGCGCAAGCAGCCCGAGTGCCGCCTGCGGCTGGCCGAGGATGCGCTCGCAATAGCCCAGGCGGTTGAGCGAATACCACTCGCGCGGCTGCTCGTCGAGCACGCGGCGGTAGCATTCGGCCGCCTCCTCGACGCGCCCCAGGCACTCGAGCACGTAGCCCAGGTTCGCGCGCGCCTGGAAATACCGCGGCCGGTACTGCAGCGCGCGGCGGTAGCTGGCGATCGCCTCCTCGGCCCTTCCGGCCGCCACGTGGCACAACGCCGCCATGAAGTGGTATTCGGGATTCACGCGGTCCGAGCGCAGCGCGCCCAGCACGTGGGGATATGCCTCGGCATGGCGCTCCTGCATCAGCGCCGAAAGCGCGAGCAGGAAATGGCCGCGGGCGTTGCGCGGCTGCTGCGCGAGCACCATGCGCGCGCGCTGCTCGCCCTCCCCGTACTGGCGCTCGCGCACCATCGCCTCGCCTTGCGCGAGCAGGCGATCGAGGGTCTCGGAGTAGAAGGTCAAGCGCCCTGCAACCGGAAGCTGCCCGGGTCGAGCTCGGCTTCGAAGCGCTCGAGCCAGCGCTCGGCGGCCTCCTCGACCATGTCGAGCACGCGCTCGAAGCCTTCGGCGCCGCCGTAGTACGGATCGGGCACGTCCCCGCCCTTCCAGCGGCCGCTCGCCTCGAGGAAAAGCCCCAACCGGGCGCGGGCGCCTTCCGGGGCCATGCCCTTCAGCAGCCGCAGGTGCGTGCGATCCATGGCGAGGATGTAGTCGTAACGCTGGAAATCTTCTCGCGTCACCTGCGCCGCGCGCAAGGGGCTCAGGTCGTAGCCGCGCTTCTTCGCATGGCGCGTGGCTCGCGGGTCGGGGCATTCGCCCACATGGTAGTCGTGCGTGCCCGCCGAGGCGACGGCGATGCGACCGGCCAGCCCGCGCTTCTCGACCAGGTGGCGAAGCACGCCCTCCCCCGTGGGCGAGCGGCAGATGTTGCCCGTGCACACGACCAGGACGGCGATGCGATCCTTCATGCGCTGCCCCCGACCGCCATCAGGCGATCGCGGGCGGCCTTGAGCTCGTCGCGCAGGCTGGCGGCGCGCTCGAACTCGAGGTTCCTCGCGGCCTCGAGCATCTCCTTCTCCAGCCGGCGGATGCGCTGGTCGAGCTGCTTCTCGGAGAGCGTGTCGTACTTCGCCTCCTCCTGCGCCGCCTTGCGCGTCTCGCGGGCCTCGTCCACGTCGTACACGCCGTCGATCATGTCCTTGATGCGCTTGGAGATGCTCTTGGGCTCGATGCCGTGCGCCAGGTTGAACGCCACCTGCTTCGCGCGCCGCCGCTCGGTCTCCTCCATCGCCGCCTTCATCGAGTCGGTGACGTGGTCGGCGTAGAGGATGGCGGTGCCGTTGATGTGGCGCGCGGCGCGCCCGATGGTCTGGATGAGCGAGCGCCCTGAGCGAAGGAACCCCTCCTTGTCGGCATCGAGGATCGCGACCAGCGACACCTCGGGAATGTCCAGCCCCTCGCGCAGCAGGTTGATCCCGACGAGGACGTCGAACAAGCCCTTTCTCAGGTCGCGGATGATCTCGACCCTCTCGACGGTATCGATGTCCGAGTGCAGGTAACGCACCTTCACGCCGTGCTCGGAGAGGTAGTCGGTGAGGTCCTCGGCCATCCGCTTGGTGAGCGTGGTCACCAGCACGCGCTCGTTGACCTTCACGCGCTTGCTCACTTCCGACAGCAGGTCGTCAACCTGCGAAGAAGCCGGCCGCAGCACCAGCACCGGGTCGATGAGCCCGGTCGGGCGCACCACCTGCTCCACGACCTGGGCCGAGTTCTTCTTCTCGTAGTCGGCCGGCGTGGCCGAGACGAAGACCGCCTGGCGCATCTGCCGCTCGAACTCCTCGAACTTGAGCGGCCGGTTGTCGAGGGCGGAGGGCAGGCGGAAGCCGTACTCGACCAGCACCTCCTTGCGCGAGCGGTCGCCGTTGTACATGCCGCCGATCTGGGGAATGGTCACGTGGCTCTCGTCGATCACGATGAGCGCCTGCCGCGGCAGGTAGTCGATGAGCGTCGGCGGCGGCTCGCCCGGCGCGCGTCCGGAGAGGTGGCGCGTGTAGTTCTCGATGCCCTTGCAGAACCCGAGCTCGTTCATCATCTCCAGGTCGAAGTGCGTGCGCTGCTGCAGGCGCTGCAGCTCGAGCAGCTTTCCCTGCTGCTGGAAGAAGTCGAGCCGCTCGCGCAGCTCGACCTTGATGGTCTCGATGGCGCGCAGCACGGTCGCGCGCGGGGTCACGTAGTGGCTCTTCGCATACAGGGTGAAGCGCGGGATGCGGTGCAGCAGCTCGCCCGTGAGTGGGTCGAAGAGCGTGAGCGACTCGATCGTGTCGTCGAAGAGCGAGATGCGAAGCGCCTGCTCCGAGTTCTCCGCCGGGAAGACGTCGATGGTGTCGCCGCGCACGCGGAAGGTGCCGCGCCGGAAGTCGATGTCGTTCCTCGTGTACTGCATGCCTGCCAGCCGCGCGAGCAGGTCCCGCTGGCCGACGGGATCCTTCTCGCGCAGCACCTGTCGCATGTCCTGGTAATCGCCGGGATCACCGATGCCGTAGATGCAGGAGACCGTCGCCACGATCACCGAGTCGTTGCGCTCGAGCAGGCTCTTCGTCGCCGAAAGCCGCATCTGCTCGATGTGCTCGTTGATGGACGAGTCCTTCTCGATGTAGAGGTCGCGCGAGGGCACGTAGGCCTCGGGCTGGTAGTAGTCGTAATACGAGACGAAGTACTCGACCGCGTTCTCGGGGAAGAACTCGCGGAACTCGGAGTAGAGCTGCGCCGCCAGCGTCTTGTTGGGGGCGATGATGAGCGCCGGGCGGCCGATGCGCGCGATGACGTTGGCCATGGTGTAGGTCTTGCCCGAGCCGGTCACGCCCAGCAGGGTCTGGTACGAAAGGCCGTCGTTGATGCCCTCGGTGAGCTTGGCGATCGCCTGCGGCTGGTCGCCCGCCGGCGCGAAGGACTGGTGCAGGCGGAAGGGGCTATCTGGAAAGGTGAGGATTTCCATCTCGGCGGTGCGGGCAAACGAACAATTTTACAGGCGGGCGACGCCATGGGCGACGGCCACACAGGCTAAAATATCCATAGATATCCCGTCCCTGTCCCGTCCCCCGTCCCGGTCGCCCATTTTCGGAGTTCCCATGTCCCTCGTCGCCAGCCGCCTGCAGGTCATCAAGCCTTCGCCCACCCTTGCCGTGTCCGCCAAGGCGGCCCGCCTCAAGGCCGAGGGCAAGGACGTGATCGCGATGGGCGCCGGCGAGCCCGACTTCGATACGCCGCAGTTCATCAAGGACGCAGCCATCGCTGCGATCGACAAGGGGCTTACCAAGTACACCGCCGCGGGCGGCACGCCCTCGCTCAAGAAGGCGATCGTCGCCAAGTTCAAGCGCGAGAACGGCCTGGAATACAGCGAAAGGCAGATCCTCGTCTCCTGCGGCGGCAAGCAGACCTCCTTCAACCTGTGCATGGCCCTCCTCAATCCGGGCGACGAGGCGATCATCCCCGCGCCGTACTGGGTGTCGTACCCCGACATGGCCATGATGGCCGACGGCAAGCCGGTGTTCATCGCGGCCGGGATCGAGCAGGGGTTCAAGATCACCGCGGAGCAGCTCGATCGCGCGATCACGCCGCGGACTCGCCTGCTCTGGATCAACAGTCCGTCCAATCCCACCGGTGCGGTCTACACCGCGGCCGAGCTGGCGTCGCTGGGCGCCGTGCTGCGCAAGCATCCTCGCATCGTCGTCGCCACCGACGACATGTACGAGCACATCCTGCTCGACGGCTCGAAGTTCGTGAACATCCTCAACGTGTGCCCCGACCTCTACGACCGCACCGTCACCATGAACGGCGTCTCCAAGGCGTACTCGATGACCGGCTGGCGCATCGGCTATTGCGGCGGGCCGCAGGAGCTCATCGAGGCGATGGAGAACGTGCAATCCCACAGCACCTCCAACCCGGCCTCGATCTCGCAATACGCCGCCGAAGCCGCGCTCACCGGCGACCAGTCGTGCATCGAGCCCATGGCCGCCGCCTTCAAGGAGCGCGCAAGGGTCGTGACCGAGGGCCTCAACGCCATCCCCGGCGTGAAATGCCTGATGCCGTCGGGGGCCTTCTACGCGTTTCCCGATTGCCGCGAGGCGATCCGTGGGCTGCATGCCGCGGGGCGCCTGTCCGCCCCGACAGACATCGCGTTGTGCGATTACCTGCTGGCCCAGCCGAAGGCGGTGGCCGCGGTTCCGGGCTCCGCTTTCGGCGCCGACGGCTACCTGCGCATCTCCTTCGCCACCTCGATGGAAAACATCCGCAAGGCGGTCGAGCGCATGGGCGAGGCGATCGCCGCGCAACGCGTCGCCGCGTAGGCGCTTTCCGGCATGGCGAAGCGGCGCCTGCGGGCGCCGTTTTGATTGGTGTGCCGGCAACGCGTCCCGCGGACGCCTGTCATACGGGCATAGCCGATGGGGGTTTCCATGCGCACCTTGTTGAAGGCATCCGTGGCCGTGCTCCTGGCGCTCGCCGCGACCGAGGCGTGGGGCGAGGTCCTCGTGTACAAGCTCACCGACCGCGCAGGCAACGTGACCTATTCCGACCGCGTGCCCAGGGGCTTCGATGGCCAGGTCGAGCGCAGGCTGATCGAGCCGGGCGAGCGCTCGGTGCGCCTCCCCGATCCGGTCGCGGCGGGAACGGACGTCGCGCGCGCCGAGACCGACTGGGAGAAGATCATCCGCAGCCGGCCCGCGCCCGATCCGTCGGAAGCCCGTGTCGCCGCCGCCCGGGCGCGGCTCGCGAACGCACGCCAGGCACTCGAGAACGCGCAGAACAATTCGACCGCCGAAGACTGGATCTATTTCGGCCCGAACAACCCGGCGGGCATGCGGCGCGCTCCACGCCCCGAATACCAGGAGCGCCTCGCCCGGCTCGAGGCCGAGGTGCTTGCCGCGGAAGAAGCCCTGCGCATCGCCGAGCGCGGCTGGTAGGGAAGTTCGACGCACGCGCCGCGCATCGGCGCGAAATCCGTCATGCTTCCGGCATGACGGATCTCCCCTCCTACGAGCAATTGCTCGCCCAGGCCGGTCCCGCGAGCGCCGAGGTGCGCGCCGCGGAAAGGCCCTCTTCCTCTCCACCGGCGCCGTTACCCAACCTGAGGTTGCGCAACACCGCGATCATCGGTGGCGGCGCGCTCGTCTTCGGCGCCTATGGGCTCACCAGCTGGTGGGACGACGGCTTCAACCGGAAATTCCGCGCCCGGCGCGAATACGACTTCGGCCGCAACGCGATCCACGCCGGCGTGGACAAGCTGGGCCACGTATATTCCACGTACGTCGCCACGCGGGCGTTCGGCCCGCTGTTCGAGTGGGCGGGCAATTCTCCGCACGATGCGCGCAAGCTCGCGGCATGGACCGCCTGGGGCGCCATGAGCGCCGTGGAGATCATCGACGGCTTCTCGAAGAAGTACAGCTTCAGCTACGAGGACTTCATCGCCAACACCGTCGGCGCGCTAGCCGGGTATGCGATGGCGAGCGATCCCGCGCTGGACGACCTCATCGACCTTCGCCTTTCCTACCGGCCGTCGCCGTTGTCCGAATACGACCCGCTCGGGGACTATCCGGGGCAGCGCTTCCATTTCGTGGTCAAGGCCGAGGGCGTGCCGGGATTGCGAGATACGCCGGTGCTGAAATACCTCGAGCTCAACCTGGCTTATCGCGCGCAGGGCATCGACACGCCGGACGAGTGGGCGCTGCACGATTTCGCGCAGCGCCGCCGCCGCGTCTATGCGGGCGTGAGCCTCAACCTCGCCAAGCTGCTGTCGGATGCCTTCTATGGCGGGCGCAAATCCACGACCCGCACGCAGCGTGCTGCGCAGGCGATCCTCGACGTGGTGCAGATCTCGCCCACCGGCCTCTGGAAGCGCTACGAGCTGGACGACGATCCGCTGGCGCGGTAGTGCAAGAGGCTGGTGCCCGAGGCCGGGCTCGAACCGGCATGGCCGTGAGGCCGGGGGATTTTCGTGCCACTTCGGCTTTCGCCGCCGGCGCGGGTTGCGCCGTTCGTGGCCTGGAGCACGCCTTCACCGTGGCGCCTGCGCGCTTTAGGTGCCCGCCGTCTGCTCTCTACACCTTCCCTGGCGGCTCGCCAGGGCTTGGCTCGGCGTTGGCGCGGCCGCACGGCCAGGGCGTTCACCGAATTTGACGGGCTTCACTCCGCGGATTTCCCCGCGGAGGCTCACTGTTGCAAGTCCCCTGCGTCTACCAATTCCACCACTCGGGCGACGGATGGTGAGCCATGATCGTGCAAAGGCCCAAATGAGACAATACAGGCTTCATTCCGACGGAGGATCGTTCGTGCTGCCGCTGCCGCCTTTCCACCTCGCCTTTCCCGTCCACGACCTCGAGGAAGCACGCCGCTTCTACGGCGGCCTGCTCGGCTGCCCCGAAGGGCGCAGCTCGGACGAATGGGTGGACTTCAACTTCTATGGCCACCAGATCGTCGCGCACCTGTCGCCCGACGAAGCGGGTCACCGCGCCACCAGCGACGTCGATGGCGACGCCGTGCCGGTGCGCCACTTCGGCGCCATCCTTTCGATGGACGTCTGGGAATTGCTCGCCCGGAAGCTGAAGGAAGCCGGCACGCGCTTCGTGATCGAGCCGCACGTGCGCTTCAAGGGCCAGGTGGGCGAGCAGGCCACGATGTTCTTCCTCGACCCCTCGGGCAACGCGCTCGAGTTCAAGGCTTTCGGCGACATGGGCCAGGTCTTCGCGCGCTAGATGGCGAACGCGCACCCCTTCTTCTCCCACCACCGCCAGGGATTCGTGCGCGTGGCCGCATGCACGCCGCGAACGCACGTGGGAGATCCGGATGCCAACGGCCGGGAGACGCTCGCGCTCTTGCGCGAGGCCGCGCGACGCAACGTCGATCTCGTGGTGTTTCCGGAGCTGGGGCTGTCGGCCTACGCGATCGACGACCTGCTGCTGCAGGAAGCCCTGCTCGACGCGGTGGAGTCGTCGCTCGCGCGGTTGCTCGATGCGACTCGCGAGTTGGCTACCGTGGGCATCGTCGGCGCCCCCGTTCGCCGCAACCAGCGCCTGTACAACTGTGCCGTCGTCTTCTCGCGCGGCAGCATCCTCGGCGTGGTTCCGAAGTCCTTCCTTCCCAACTACCGCGAGTACTACGAGAACCGCTGGTTCGCGCCGGGCGCCGGGATCACGCAAGCGGAGGTCACCCTGGCCGGCCAGGCGGCGGCCTTCGGCACCGATCTGCTCTTCGCCGCCGCGGAGCTGCCGGATTTCACGTTCCATGCGGAGATCTGCGAGGACTTCTGGACGGCCACGCCGCCGTCCACCCGCGGCGCGCTGGCGGGGGCGTTGATCCTGTGCAACCTATCGGCTTCCAACGTGGTGATCGGAAAGGCCGAGGACCGGGCGATGCTGTGCGCTTCGCAGTCGGTGCGTTGCCACGCCGCCTACGTCTACTCGGCCTCCGGGCCGGGCGAGAGCACCACCGACCTCGCCTGGGATGGCCAGGCCACGATCCACGAGCTGGGCGCGCTGCTTGCGCACACCGAGCGCTTTCCGCGCGAAGGGCAGATGGCGGTGGCCGACGTGGACGTGGAGCGCTTGCGGCAGGAGCGCATGCGCACGGTGACCTTCAATGCCGCTGCCGAAGCCGCCGGCCATCCGGAGAAGGCTTTCCGCCGCATCGCGTTCGAGCACCGTCCGGCGTTCGCCGACGTGGGCCTGGAGCGGCGCATCGACCGCTTTCCCTTCGTGCCCGACGATCCCGGGCGCCTCGATCGCGATTGCTACGAAGCCTTCAACATCCAGGTCCAGGGGCTCACGAAGCGGCTGCAATCGACCAACGGCGAGCGCATCGTGATCGGCGTGTCCGGCGGGCTGGATTCGACCCACGCGCTGCTGGTGGCGGCGAAGACCTTCGATGCGCTGGGCCTTCCCCGATCCAACATCCTCGGCTTCACCCTCCCCGGTTTCGCCACCTCCGAGAAGACGAGGGCCAACGCGTGGACGCTCATGCGCGCCCTGGGCATCACCGGCGAGGAGATCGACATCCGGCCGATGGCGATGAAGATGCTCGAGGACCTTCGGCATCCCTATGCGCGCGGCGAGCCCGTCTACGACGTGACGTTCGAGAACGTGCAGGCAGGCCTGCGCACCGACTACCTCTTCCGCCTGGCGAACTCGCGCAACGCCTTCGTGCTCGGCACGGGCGACCTCTCCGAGCTGGCGCTGGGTTGGTGCACGTACGGGGTGGGCGATCACATGAGCCACTACAACGTGAACGGCTCGGTTTCCAAGACGCTCATCCAGTACCTGGTGCGCTGGGTGATGAAATCCGGGCACCTGGACGCCGAGGCTTCTCGCACCCTTGGCGAGATCCTCGGGACCGAGATCTCGCCCGAGCTCGTGCCCGCGTCGGCGACGGGTGGCGCACTGCAGAGCACGCAGTCGAAGATCGGCCCCTACGAACTGCAGGATTTCCACCTCTACTACATCACGCGTTACGGACTTCGACCCTCGAAGGTTGCGTTCCTCGCCTGGCACGCCTGGAAGGATGCGACGCACGGCGATTGGCCGCCCGCCTTTCCCGATGAGGGCAGGCACGCCTACGACCTCGCCGCGATCAAGCACTGGTTGCGCGTATTCCTGCATCGCTTCTTCGAGACCAGCCAGTTCAAGCGCTCGGCGTTGCCCAACAGCCCGAAGGTCGTGGCGGGCGGCAGCCTCTCGCCGCGAGGGGACTGGCGCGCGCCTTCGGACGGCAACGCGAAGGCGTGGCTGGAAGAGCTCGACCGCGCGGTGCCTTAACGGCCGGCGAGCAGGGCCGCGCGGATCTCGCGCAGCTTGGCCTTCACCCGCCCGGCATTTTCAGGGCCCATGCGGATGAGGACCTTCTGTCCCGCAGAGCGCGACTCGAGGCCCGGGTCGGCATACTCGTAGAGCACCTTGGGTTGGGCCAGCGCGATCGGGCCCGCGGGCTCGGGCGCTTCCAGCAGGTGGTCGATCACCTCGACCACGCGATCGTTGAAATGCCCTCCCGGATAACCGAGCTCCACGTAGGCCTGCTGGAAAAGCGGGTACAGCGCGAGGTAGCCATCGACCGCCTTGCGCGCATCGAGGCGCTCGACCAGGGCAACCGGCACACGGTAGCGCTCGAAGTTGCGTCGGTCGATGGCAAGCGCCTCGGCCTTCCCGGACGTGACGAACGCTCCGCCCAACGGCTTCACCGGGTTCACCCTGGCGGCCACGCTTTCGCGCGGCAGGTTGTCGATGGTCGCCACGATGTTGCGAACCAGGTTCTCGGGAATGAACCATTGCGCCACGGCCGCGGGGCCGAAGAGCCCCGACAGCCGCTCGACGGCGAGCGGATCGCTCTCCTTCAATGCCGGCAGAGGGGGCGCGTCGGCAGGCGGCGCGGGCACGGGGTGGCGCGGCCCTTTCGGCTGCGCGATCGTGGGGATGGCCGGGGCGCTCACCGGTGGCGGGGGAGGCGGCTCGCGGCTCTGCCACCAGAACCAGCCCCCGGCGCCGAGGGCGACAAGCACCAGCAGGATGGCGATCGCGGCACGCATAGGTAGGTGGATCGGAACTCCCCGCGTGGGTTCCCGTCCCACGAAAAGGCAGACGAACCCGGAGGATCGCCATGGACTTCCTTGCCCGCGCGTGCAGCCTGCTGGCGCTTCTGTGCCTCGTCACAAGCGCGGCCTTCGCGGCCGACACCCCGGCGGCGCGGCGCGCCGCCGAGCTGCTCAACCGGCCCGTGGCCGAGGCGAGCGGCAAGCCCATCGGCGACCTGCGTGACCTCGTGATCGACATGGCCGAGGCCCGGGTGACCGCGCTCGTGATCGGCGTGGGCTGGCGCGACGGCAAGGAGCGGCTGGTGGCGAGACGGCTCGAGGCAGGGGCGAGCTTCGATGGGCAGCGAATCACGTTGCCGCCGGGCAAGCCTCCCCAAGCGCGGGAATTCGACGAGCACCGGTGGCCCTCGCTGGAGCGTTTCGCGTCGGCGGAGCGCTCGAGCCCCGTGTCATGGCCGGGAGATGCATCGGCGAAGCCGGTCGCGCGCGCAAGCGTGCTGATGAAGGCGCCCTTTCGCGATGCGCAAGGCGAGGTGGTGGGACAAGTCCGAGATTTGCTCGTGGACATCTCCAGCGGGAGCGTGCGCAACGTGGTGGTGGAGTTCGATCCCGACTGGTACGGCTCGGGCGGATGGGTGGCGTTGCCGCTCGCCAGCGTGCGCCGCTCGGGGCAAGACCTGGTTGCGGCCTTCGAGCCCGAGTACATCCGCCCCGTGGATGGCACGCGCGCGCAGCCGCGCAAGCCGAAGGCGCCCGCTCCCACGCTCGACCGCGACTTTCGCCTCTCGCGCCTCATCGGCCGCAAGGTGGTGGATTCGCAAAGGCGCGCCATCGGCACGTTGAGCGACTTCACCGTGGATGCCGCGGGCGCCAGGCTCACGCACGCCGTGATCGACCTCGGGAACAAGCGCGTCGCCTATCCGATGCCGCTCGCGGGCGCGACGCTGGACGGCGAGGCCATCGTCCTCGATGCGTCCAGGGCGCGCATCGACGCCCTGCCTGCGCCGCCGAAAGCAGCACGCGCGCGTCCCGCAAGCCGCCTGCTTCGCGCCGACATCGCCGACTACACCGGCGCGGACGTGGGCGACATTCGCGACCTCGTGGGCAATCCCGCCACGGGCGAGCTGCGCTATGCCGTGGCCGAATTCGATCCTTCCTGGGTCCAGACGGGCAAGTTGGTCACCGTCCCGATGGGCGAGGTCACGTCGCTCGAGGGCCGCAACGGGATCGCCATGCGAGCCGACCTGAACGCCCTCAACGGGGCGATGCTGTTCGACAAGGGCAAGTGGCCCGACATCAACGGGCCCGCGTATCGCAAGTACGTTGACGGCTACCTCGCGCGCCACTAACGCTGCTGCGTTACTGCCGCGAGCCGCTCCGGGCTCGGCTCGATCCCCAGCCCCGGCTCGCCTCCGAGGACCGCGCGGCCCTCGCGGATGGCACCCAGGGGCCCGCACGATTCGGAGCGGAGCGCATTGGGGTTCGCGTCCACCTCGAGCAGGCCGTCGCCGCCGATCGCCGCGAGCAGGTGCGCCGAGGCGAGCAGCCCGACGCCCCCGCCCAGGAAATGCGGGCAGAAGCGCACCCCCGAGGCGCAGATTCGTCGCGCCACGCGAAGGCAACCGCTGAAGCCGCCCCACTTCGCCATGTCGGGCTGCAGCACGCCGAAGGCGCGCGATGCGATCGCCGCGTCGAAGCTTGCGTCGCCGGCCATGTTTTCCCCCGCGGCAAGGGGCATCGGCGCCGATCCGGCGAGCGCCCTCCAGTCGTCGAGCGAGGTATCGGCCCGGACCGGCTCCTCCATCCACTCGAGATCGAACTCGTCAAGCCGGGGCAGCAGGGCGCGCGCCTCGGCCACGCTCCAGGCCTGGTTGGCGTCGGCCATGAGGCTCGCATCGCTGCCCAGCACGCGGCGCAGCGCGCGCAGGTTGGCGAAGTCACGCTCGGCGCCGAAGCCGAGCTTCACCTTGAAGGCGCGAAAGCCCTCCTCGCTCTTGCGCGCGGCGAGCGCCTCGGGCGCATCGGGGTTGATCCCGCTCGCGTAAACGCCGATCGCAGGATCGTGCCCGCCCAGGTATCGCCAGAGTGGCTCCCCTGCGCGGCGGGAAGCGAGATCCCACAGCGCCATGTCGATGCCGGCGATGCATTGCGCGATGGGGCCGGGCTCTCCGGACTGGATCGCCAGCACCGCCGTGCGCGCCGAGAGGTCATCGAAGATCGCCGCCGGATCCGCCGGATCGCGGCGCTCGAGGAGCCCCGCAAATACGGATTGCAGCAGGCGCGCCCGGTGCTCCGCGCCGACCGCCGGGAAGTTGCACCACACCTCGCCCCAGCCCCTGGCGCCCTCCTCGTCCTCCACTTCGACCAGCACCATCGGCCGGTCGTGCATCACGCCGAACGAAGTGCGCACCGGGGCCTGCACGGGCCAGCGGAAGACGTGCGCGCGCAACGCCCGGATGCCGGGCGCCGTCGCTATGCCGGGTCGCTGGATCACATCTTGTCGAGCGCCACGCTGCCGTCCTCGGTGGCGAGCGAAGGATCGCGCTTCCAATTCTCGATCCGCTCGAGCAGGCGCACGGCGACCCGGTCCTCCTCGTCCTCGGCGCGCAGCTGCGCATAGATCGCCGCCGCCCCCTCGAGGTCGCCCTTCGCATAGAGATCGAAGGCGCGCGCGGTGCGCTCGGCGCGCAGCGAATCGCTCATGGGCGTGTAGACGTCCACGGCGAGCGCCTTTCCGGCGACCTTGATGCGGTCCACGCGCCGCATGGCGAGGCGCCCGCCGAGCTTTGCCACGGTCTCGCCGCTGGCGAGGATGGGCGTGCCGTAGAGCTTGTTGCAGCCTTCGAGGCGGGAGGCGAGGTTCACCCCGTCGCCCATTGCGCTGTAGGCGAAGCGCGATTCGGAGCCGAAGTTGCCGACGACAGCCTCGCAGGTGTTGAGCCCGACCCGCATCTTGACCTCGGGCAGTCCCGCCTCGCGAAGCTCGGCGCGCAGCGCCTCCATGCCCTTCTGCGCCTCGATCGCCGCGCTCATCGCGTGGAACGCATGATCGGGGTCGTCCAGGGGCGCATTCCAGAACGCCATGAGGCCATCGCCCATGAACTGGACCACGGTGCCCTTGCGCTCGAAGATCACGCCGGTCAGCATCGTGAAGTGCCGCGTGAGCACCTGTTGCACCACGTCGGGCGCGGTCTTCTCCGTGAGCGTGGTGAAGCCCGCGAGGTCGGTGAACATCACCGTGATCTCGCGCCGCTGGCCACCCAACTTGAGGCGCGCCGGATCGTCGACCACCTGCCCTACCACTTCGGCCGACACGTAGAGGGAAAAGGCGCGTTGCAGCTCGCGCTTGCGACGGCTTTCGGTCAGGTACGCCGCGAGGATGTAGCTCACGTACGCGAGCGCGGCGGTGGCGATCGGTGTCGCTGCCACGATCCAAAGCCGTTCGTGGGCGAAGGCAAACCACGCGAGGCCGGAGAACACCGCCACGATCGCCACCAGCGTGAGGAACCCACGAAGCGGGCGCCAGCGCCGCATGCCGAGGAAGGCCAGCAGGGCCGCGAGCGCGTCGAGCGCCAGGTTTGCGCCGCTACCGAGGCTTCGCAGCCATTGCCCCGACAGGGCGTTGTCGACGATCGTGGCGTGCAGCTTGATCCCCGAGGTGAGCGTGCCCGCCGCAGAAAGGAACGGCGTGGCGAAGTGGTCGGGGTGCGACATGCCGAGCTCGGGTGTGGCGCGCAGGTCGCGTCCGACGAGCACGATGCGGCCGCCGAACACCTGCTTCAGCTCCTCCGGCGTGGCTTCCAGCACGAGGTGGTACGGGATGGGGTCGAAGATGTTGTCCGCGCCCATGTAACGGATGAGCGCGCCCTTGTCCGGCAGCGGCGGCACCGGATGCGAGGGCGCCCTCACCTGCAGCACTTTCACGATCTGGCGCCAGAATGCATCGGGCTCTTCCGGGACCCGGCGAACGAACTGGTCCGGGTCGTAGGTGATCGTCGCGAGCCCCGAGAAGGCTCCCGCGTCGGTGAAGGCCGGCAGCGGATCGGTGCGCCGCCACAGGCGCATGCCGGTGGTCTCGCTGTAGACGAAGTCCGCGGCCATGACCACATTGCCCGCCTTCTGGATCGCCTTGGCGAGCGCGGCGTCGTCCTCTGCGCCCGAAGGCTCGGCCATGAGGATGTCGAGCGCGATCACGGCGGCGCCGCCGAGCGCTATGCGATCCACCAGCTCGGCGTGCAGCTTGCGCGGCCACGGCCAGCGCAGCTGCAGCGCGTTCATCGAGTCCTCGTTGATGGCCACGAGGACCAGCGGCTGGGTGATCTCGCCGCGCGCGGTGGTGACCGTCAGGTAGTCGAACACGCGCCGCTCGAGCGCCGTCCACGCGGGGACCCAGGTGGCGATCGCCGCGACGATGGCGAAGCAGCCGAGGGCGATCAGGGCGTCGAGATGCCGTGCGGCGTGGCTTCCCGCGCGATCGAGCCGCAGTCGCCGCGCGAGGCTAGAAGCGATAGTTGACGGCGACACCGACCGACTCGTCCGCGGACTTTGCGCCGATGCCGGCGATGATCAGCTCGATGGAGAGCCTCTTGGAAGGGCTCTCCCAGTATCCCTGCAGCGCCCCGCTCCACTCGGCGGGCAGCCGGATCGCGTTGCCCTCGTCGGCGAAACGCTCCGAGCGATAGATCGCTTTCGCGGCTACGAAGGCGCGCCGGTCGCTGAAGCACGTGGCGCCGAATGCATAGCGCCGTTTCGGAAGGAAGGCCAGCTGCTTGCCCGCGTGCGCCTCCCCCGTGTTCTCGCTGGTAGCCCAGGTGGCTTCGGCGAACAACGAGACCTGGCGCGTGGCCATGAGGTTGGCGGTGAGCCCGCGCTCGGTGAGCTCGCCCCGGGACAGCTCGGCGAAACCTTCCAGCCGGTCGAGCGCGGCCAGCGCGTTGAAGCTCCGATTGCGCAGGCGCTCGAGGTTGCTCGCATCCGGGCGGTTGTTGAGCACGCCGATCAGGCTCGAGTAGAGGTTGTCCACCTCCTGCCGATCGTAGAACGCGGTAGCGAGGAAACGTGTTCCGGCCTGCCACTCGGCCTGCGCACGCACGCGGTCCTGCAAGCCGCCCGGCAACAGGTAGCGGTCGTCGACGACGATGCCGGCGGTGGAGGTGGGCCGCAGCGACCCGGTCGAGGCAGGCTTGAGCCAGCGCTGGAACGCCGCGCGCAGCGTGAGCGGTTCCAACGGCTTCCAGGCCAGGCCCGCGCGCGGGGACAGGCGGCTGAGCGAATGGTCGTCGTCCAGGGGCACCAGCTGTTGCGCGAAATCGCGCCGTACCAGGATGTCGTTGGTCTTTTCGTAGCGGGTGTGATCGACCTGCACTTCGGCGAGCAGCGCGCGGCCGGTGGGAGTGCGCAGCGCGATCTCGCCGCCCCGAGAAGTGTCGCGGATGTCCTGGCGGACCGATTCGAGCAGGCGCGTGCCCGCGAGGCTGGCGCGAGGGAATGCGTCGCGCTCGAGGAAGTCGATGCTCCTGAAGGTCGTCCGCTCCAGCGTGAACGACAGCTCCGTGCCGTTGGCGAAGCGGTGAAGCCCGCGCCCGCCCACGTCGGAGCGTCGCGGCTGCGTGATGAAATCCGAATCCCGGAAGAGGCCGAGGTTCCCGAGGACCGTCACTTCGCGGCTCTCGAGCGTCGAATCCTCCGACCCGTGTCCGCCCTTGATCCAGAGCTGCGTATCCGGGCCATGGCGATACATGAGGCCGCCATCGGTGCGGTCGGCTGCGCCGCCGATGCGCTGGAAGGGATCGAAGGGGCCGCGCCCCTCGTGCCCGACGAGCGAGCGCGGGACCAGCCGATTGTGGTAGACGAAGAATCCGAGGTCGTCGCGCAAGCGCGCGCCCAGCGCCGCCGTCACGGAAGAGGCGCGATCGTCGGTCGCGCGGTCGTCGGGCCACGCCATGAGGCGCGCGCCCTCGACGAAATAGGCGAAGCGCCCATCACCCACGAGGCCGTTCGCGTTCACCAGTGGCTCGACCAATGTCGAGCGCGAGTCCTGCGCCCCGCGCCAGGCGAGCGTGCCGTGATTGCCGGGCCGCGACACCAGGGGCTGGAAGCGGTTGGGCGCGCCGAAGGCGAGCGGGTCGGCCAGGAAGCCCTGCATCAACTCGCTGTTCGCCGCATATTTGCTGCCGAGGCGATCCGCGAGGAAGAGGTGGCTGCCTGCCCAGAGCGGGTCGAACGAATCCTGCGCGTTCTTGAGCGCCCACGATTCGAGCCCAAGCTGCGCGAGCGGCGCGCCCAGGTTGGCCGAGCCGCGCAGGTTGTTGGCCACGGCGTCGAGGGACTTGGTGTAGCGCAGGCGGGCGAGCGCCTCCAGCGCCGAGCCGACCGCGTCGCCCGGGCGCAGCAGGTCGGACTGGATCATCGCGGCAAATTGGTGCGGCAACGGATCGCGTGGATCGTGGACCGAGGCGGTCCGCAGCTCGGCGAGCGCGTCCTGGGCCCTGCCCTGCTGCCAGTAGGCGACGGCGAGATAGACGTGTGCGCGCGCATAGCGCGGCTCGAGCAGCGTCGCCTTGCGCAGCGCCTCCAGCGCGCCATCGAGGTTGCCCGACTTGAGGCGCGCGACGCCCAGCCCTACCCAGGTGGCGAAGTCCGACGGGCCGGCGGCAACCGCCTGGTCGAGCATTCCGCGGGCCGCCTCCAGGTCGTACGCATTCGCCTCCAGCATGCCGCGCTCGCCCAGCACCAGCGCATTGCGCGGCGAAAGGCCCCCGGCCCGCTCGAGCGCGCGGCGCGCGCGCCGCGGGTCCGAGCGTTCCGCGTGGAATTGTCCCAGGGCATGCCAGGCGCGCCAGTCTTCGGGTGCGATCCGCGTGGCGGCGCGCAACGCGGCCAGCGCGAGGCGCGCCTCGCCGTCCAGGCGAGCCACTTCCGCCGCGTAGAGCTGGGATTCGAGGGTGTCCGGATGCCGCGCCCGGGCGGCGGCCGCGGCCTCGCGGGCGAGCGCCATGTCGTCCGCATATAAATGAGCGCGTGCCAGCAGGCCCAGGGTGCGCGACTCGTTCGGAAAGCGCTCGGCGGCCTTGCGCAGCCATTCGGCCGCGGCGCGCGGCTCGCCCCGATACAGCGCGACGTCGGCGAGCAGGTACCAGGCCGCCACCGGGGTATCGTCACGCGCCGTGAGATCTACGAGCGCGGAGCGCGCGCGATCGATGTCGCCATCAGCCAGCGACGCGAGGGGCGTGCCAAGGCGCGTCGCCGCGGCACCGCCCGGGCGAAGCTCGGGGTAGGCGTTCGGATCGATCGTGAAGCTGCCGACCCATTGCACGCGCTCGCGCGCGTTCTGCAGGGTGCGCTTGTAGGGCGCCTTGCCGCGCTCGAGCACGCCCTGCTCGTCGCTGCCCACCGAGAGAGTCCCGAGGTCGTTGGAGATCTCGATCTCGCCCTCGACCACGGTGAAGAGGCTCAGTCCGTCGTCCTGCACCTCCACCAGCCATTCGGTGCCGCGGATGGCCGCGAGGCCGGTGGGCGTGCCTACGGCGAAGGATTTGGTGGGCGTCTTGGTCTCGAACCGCCCCTTGCCCTTCTGGAAATCGATGATGGAACGCTTGGGGCCGCCGCTGTCCGGGGACTTGAGCTGCAGCGTCGAGTTAGCATCGATGTTGGCGTTGGTGCGGTCGGCCAGCAGCAGCGCCATTCGGCTGTCCTGGGCGGTGCGCAGCCACGTGCCCGCCTCGACCTTCTGCTGGACGCGGGCCGGCGTCCAGCCGGCCGTCGGCGTGGCGGTGTATTCGCCCTTGCCCTTGATGCTGACGATCTCGGCCGCGGGCTGCGCCCATGCGAGCAGGGGCAGCGCCAGCCACGCGCACGACAGGATTCGGATGAGCCGCAAGCTTCCCCCTTGCGTTCCAGGTGCCATAGAGTGCGCGAAACGCGTCCGGATTGCCACATCCGGACGGAGGATGGCGCCTGGCGCCCGAGCCCGAATCTCCTGTTGATTAACCTCCCCCGATGGGGCGATCATTCCCGGGCCACTCCCCAGGGGTGGAACCGGATTTCCCGCCGCGTTACACAAGGGGTAGGCGGCACCCCGTCCCCGAAAAATCAATCCAGGAGACTCCCCCGATGAGCGAAAGCCCCGAAGACAAAGCCATGGCCACGGTGCGGCGCGCCGAGCAGATGATCGCCGAAGTGACCCGGCAGATGGAGGAAGGCGACGAATTCTTCCGCGCCAACGGCCTCGACCGCTCCAAGGTCAACGCCTATTGCGAGAAATCGATGAGCGCCGAGGATCGCCGCAAGGCCGAGGAGCTGATCAGCCAGGACCTCGCCGCGATCGAGGACGAAGTGCAGCAGGCGCGCCTGCACATGGACGACTCCGGCGGCGCGGCGAAGGCGAAGCGCCCGCGCAGCATGGTCTGAACCCGAACATCCCCGCAATCGAAAACAGGCGAACACAATGAGCTCAGTCGGTGGAATCGGTGGTGGCATCACGGTCGGCGAAATCAAGGGACTTGACCTGGAGACCGCGATGATGGCGGTGCAGAGCACGCGGGCGAACCTCCTCGAAGGGCAGCTGAAGACCCAGCTCGACGGCATCCAGGACCGCAACAAGGAAATCCAGAACCTGAACGAGCTGATCGGCAAGCTCAAGTCCCTGCGCCCGGGCGGCACCGACCCCCAGAAATGGGGCAACCTCGGGGCCAACACGCAGGAAGGCCGCGATCTGCTCGCGCGCCTGGAGAAGGCCGGCGTGAACATCCCGCGCAGCGGCGACGACGCGGTGAACGAGCCAGGGACAGGCATCTACGACGCGCGCCAGTCCACGTTCGACAAGTGGGCCGAGGAGCTCAAGGGCAAGATCGACTCGCTCAATTCCAGCCAGCAGATGGACATGCTGCGGATGCAGAGCCTCACCAACAAGCGCAACGAGGCCTTCGACCTGATGACCAACTTCATCAAGAAGATGGCGGATTCGCGCTCCAGCGTGCTCGGCAACATGCGCTAGCCCGGCAGCGGGCGCACCAACCCAGGGAGGAAAACGATGAGCAGCATTACCGGCATCGGCGGTGTCAGTGTGGGCGACGTGAAGGGCCTGGACCTCGAGACGGCGATGATGATGGTGCAGAGCCAGCGGGCCAACCTCCTCGAGGGGCAGCTGAAGACCCAGCTCGATGGCATCCAGGACCGCAACAAGGAGATCGCCCACCTGAACGACCTCATCGGCAAGTTGAAGTCGCTGCGCCCCGGCGGCACCGATGCGGAGAAGGCCGGCCCACTGGGCGGCAACGTGGCCGAGGCGCAGAAGATCATCGCCGAGCTGAAGGCGGCGGGCTGCTCTCCCGTCCCGGGCGGCACGTGCGAAGTGCGCCTCAAGGATGGCACCGTGCACTCGGGCCTGGACGAGGCCGGGCGCGCCGAGGCCCAGCACTGCGTGAAGGCGTACTGGGCCTTCCGCTCGGGCGACTACAGCGGCGGCAAGGCGGTGGTGAGCATCACCGACAAGGTGCCCGACGTGAAGCAGAAGGACTTCGACGTCTTCGCCGAGCAGCTCAAGGGCAAGATCGACTCGCTCAACTCGAGCCAGCAGATGGACATGCTGCGCATGCAGGGCCTCACCAACAAGCGCAACGAGGCCTTCGACCTCATGACGAACTTCATCAAGAAGATGGCCGACTCGCGCTCGAGCGTGCTCGGAAACATGCGCTGAACCGCAATCGGGAGATCCAGGATGGCCAGCACCGCAACCGCAGACTTCGACGTCGACAAGGTCACCAGCCAGGTCGTCGACCTGTTCGCCCACGGCGCGACGCTCAAGGACATACATGGCTACAGCGACCAGGAGTTCGACGCCCTCTACGCCCTGGGCTACAACCTCTACAACCAGGGCAAGTTCGGCGAGGCGCTGCAGGCCTTCGGCTGGCTGTTGATGCACGACCAGCTCGAACGCAAGTACTACAAGGCGTTCGGCTCCTGCCTGCAGATGCTCAAGCGCTACGAGGAAGCGGTGCGCAACTACAGCATGGCCTCGATCCTGGACCTCACCGATCCCGAGCCGACCTTCCACACCGCCGAGTGCATGGTCGCGCTCGGCATGCCGAAGGAAGCGATCGAGGCGCTGGAGATGGTGCTGCTCGACACGAAGGACAAGCCCGACTACCAGGTGATGAACCAGCGCGCCCGGGCGATGATCGAGCTCCTCGGCAAGGCGCCGGGAGGTGCCGAATGACCATCGATCGCGTCGGCGGCGGGATAACGCCGCAATCCACGCTCGACCCCGGCACGCTGCTGCAGCAGTCCCTCGCGGGCTCGAAGGAAGTCGATCCGTCGAAGTTGCTCGCCGAGCTGCTCAAGTCGCTCGAGGTCATGCAGGGCACGGGCTCCAAGGGCTCGGTCGATCCGCGCCCCGGCCCGGCGGGAGCGCCCGGGCTGGAAGCGCCGATGACCGACTTCAGCGCCGACCAGCTCTCGATCATCCTCGCCCAGCTCAACACCAAGAGCCAGGACGCGCAGATCAAGACGGCCAAGGAGGGCCTCGAGATCTCCAAGGTGCAGAAGGAGGAGATGCACAAGAAGGCCATCGAGAAGATCGAGGAGGCCGCGCGCAAGGCGGCGGAAGCGGCGGCCAAGAACAAGGCCGGCGGCATCTTCGGCTGGATCGGCAAGATCGCGGCTTTCGTTGCCGCCGTGGTGGCGACGGTCGCCGCAGTGGTGGCCACGGTGGCCACGGGAGGCGCGGCTGCGCCTCTGCTGGCGCTCGCCGTCATGGGCCTGGTGGCCACGGGCATGGACCTGGCGAACCACATAAGCCAGAACATGGACCCGCCCGGCCCGGAAATCTCGATCAGCAAGTTCATGACCGACTTCGCCACCGTCATCCTCACCGACGTGTGCGGCATGAGCAAGGAGGAGGCGAAGAAGTTCGCGCCGATCCTCGCCTGCATCATGGCCACCGTGGTGTCGCCGGGAGCCGCGGCGATCCTCGCGCCGGACCTCTATGGCAACGCGGCGGCGGCGATCGCGGTGGCCGCCGGCATGAACCCCGACGACGCCAAGTGGCTCGCGATGGCGGTCACGCTCGCGGTGACGATCACGGTGGCGGTGGTGATGGTCGTGGCCACGGGCGGCATGTCGATCACCGGCGAGGTCGCCAAGACCGCCGCGATGGCCGGGCGCATCGCCCAGACCGCGGGCCAGGCGATGAGCGGCGTGACCAACGTCGCCCAGGGCGCGATCAAGATCGACGCGGCGCACTCGCAGCGCGAAGCCGAGCTCGCGAGCGCGGGCAAGAAGGAGTTCGACAAGATGATCATGGTGATGGCCAAGCAGATGGAGGAGGAGAAGGAGCGCATCAAGGAGCTCCTCGAGAACCTCGATGCCGCCATGACCATGGTGAGCCAGATGATCGCCTCGGCCGGCGAGACCCGGCTGCAGCAAGTGAAGAACATCGTCTAACAAGGAGGCACCACATGAGCACGATCGGAGGCGTTGGCGCGCCCAGGATGCAGATGCCGCAGGTCCTCGACGAGGCCCTGGTCAAGGACCTGAAGTCGAAGGGGCTCACCGACGCGGCGATCGCCCAGCTGCAGCTGTCGATGCAGAACCTCACCGGCAACGACGGCACGGGCACGGGACAGAAGCTGCCGCCCGGCGACGTGAAGGGCAAGGACGTGCTCAAGCTGAACGACGCGCTGTCCAACGCGAGCACCAACCTGCACGCGGACATCTTCACCTTCATGGCGCTTTTCCAGAAGATGGCGCAGGACATGCGCCAGACCGCGCGGCTCGATCGCGAGATGCAGCTGCAGGCGCAGGTCTCCACGCTGCAGGCCGCGGCCGACCAGATCAAGCAGGCGGCGCAGGCCAAGTTCCAGGCCGCGATCATCTCGGGAGCGATGCAAATCGGCGCGGGCGCGGTCCAGATTGGCGCCGCCGGCATGTCGGCCAAGACGCTTTCCGGCGCCAAGGGCGCCGACCCGGCGACGAGCCAGGTGCTCACCACCAAGGCCGGCAACTGGACCACCGCCGGCCAGGGCCTCGGCCAGATCATGCAGGGCGCCGGCACCATCGGCGCCGGCTCCAAGGAGCTCGAGGCGGGGGAAGCCGAGGCCAAGGGCAAGAAGCTAGACGCCCAGGCCAAGGTCGAGGAAGAGGCGCGCCAGAAGGCCAACGACGTGATGCAGCAGATGCAGGACATCATCCGCGACATCCGAGACAAGCTTGCCGCCATCGAGCAGTCGAACGTCGAAGCCAACCGCGGCATCGCCCGCAACATCTGAGGAGCGGACGACCATGGAAGACACCAACCGGATGTTCGGGAAGTTCGTCGCCGAGCTCGAGGGCCTCGCCTCCTCCAAGCGCTTCTCCCCCGAGGAGCTGGAGGCGGTCTATGCCCTTGCGCACGGCCTCTTCGCCAGCGGCAAGTTCGACGAGGCGCTCAAGTACTTCGGCTTCCTCACGCTGTACCGCCCGACGGACCCCAAGTACCTCCTCGGGCTCGCGGCCTCGCAGCAGATGGCGCGGCAATTCGAGGCCGCGATCCAGACCTATTCATTCCTCACGCTGCTCGACCCGTCCGACCCGGGCCCCACGCTGCGCATCGGCGAGTGCCTGATGATGCTCGGGCAGGCGGGCGAGGCGCGCGACTCCTTCACGATGGTGATCGCGATGGCCAACGTGAGCGGCGGACAGCATGCCGCGCTCAAGGCGCGCGCCGAGGGACTCCTCGCGGCGCTGTCGCAATCGCCCGCCAAACCCGGCGTCGCGGCCCCGGCATCCGCGCGGGTCTGAGGGATGGCCCGCGGGCCCCGCGGCGCGAGCCGCGGGGCCTTTTCATTTCGCAGCCGCAGAACTAAATCGGGTGTGCTGCCACTCAGGCAAGACGAGAGGAGCCCGCAGCCGTGAGCAGCCAAGCCGACATCCTTGAAGCATTCCGCGAGGCCGCCAGCGGCGGCGGTACCTTGGTGGCCCGCCGGCGCGGCGACGCCTGGGAGGTGCGGCGCGTTGAAGCGGCGCTGCCCGGTGGCGGCGCCTCCAGCGAAAACACGGCCAGGGTCTTCACCGACGGGCTGCGCCAGTTCTTCGGCGAACCCATCGTGCGCGAGGTTTCTCGCCAAGTGGGCCTGCGCCCGGACAGCGCCGAGGCGCTCGATGCGCGAGCGGTGCTGGCGGCGCTGGACATGGCCTCTGAATCGCGCGCGGCATTCGCCGGGCTCAACTTCATCTCGCGCCAGGCGATCTCGGCGCGCGGCCTCAGCCCGCAATTCCGCCTCGTCTGCCTGGCGCTCGGAATCCTTCCGGAAAAGATCCCGCAGCCCGTCCTGCGGCGCGCCGACGAGATCTTCGCCCGCAGCTTCGAGGCGCGCGCCGACGGCGACCGCCGCAGCGTCGACCTGATCGAAGCCCGGCTGGTCATGGCCGATTCGTTGGCCGAGGCCCTGCGCGAGGAGTAGAGTCGAAGGACAACAAGCAGGGGAGCGGGGATGGGGAACGAGCCGCCGGCGCCGGGAGCGCACGCCAGCCAGGAGAAGCTTTTCCGCGACCTGGTCGCGCAGCACGGCGAGAGGCTGCAGGCTTTCGTCATGCGCCACATCGGCCATCCCGACGAGGCCGCCGACATCGCGCAGCAGGCGTTCGTCGAGGCCGCCGCGGCCATCTCGCGCTTCCGGGGCGATTCCCAGCTCTCCACCTGGCTCTACGGCATCGCCATGAACCTGGTGCGCAACTACCTCTCCCGCGCGCCGCAGCGCGTGCATCGCTTCGAAAGCGACGAGACGCTCGCCGAGATGCCCGGCGGCGAAGCCGGTCCCGACGAACAGCTCGATCGCAACCGGGCCCTGGCCCGCCTCACCAAGGAGCTCGAGACCCTGCCCGCGGAGATGCGCGAAGTGCTGCTGCTGGTCGCGGTGGACGAGCTCTCCTACGAGGAGGCCGCCACCCTGCTCGCCATTCCCGTCGGCACCGTTCGCAGCCGCGTGTTCCGCGCGCGCGCCGCCCTCAAGGACAGGATGGGGAGCGCGGTAGCGGTGTTGTAGCGCCGGCTACGCGGGCGCTTTCCCCTTTTCCCCTGCTCTTAGTGCATCCACGGCGTAAGCGGATGCGGCGCGGTGATGCCGGGCACCGTCACGACTGAAGCCGGCGCCACCTCGTAGGGCATCGCGACGATCTTGGGCGTGATCATGAACAGGCGCTCGCGCCGCTGCGTCTCCTTGCGGGCGTGCTTGAAGAGCATCCCGACCAGGGGGATCCTTCCCAGCAGCGGCACGGCGTCGTCCTGCGCGATGTCGGAATCGACCTGGTAGCCGCCGATCACGAGGCTCTGGTTCTCCCCCACCACCGCCTCGGTGCTCACCGAGCTGCGCAGCACCGTGGGCAGCTGGTCCACGGCGCGGTCCTGGATGCTGCCATCCTCGATGTCGACCACCAGCTGCACCAGGCGCTTGCCGTTCTTCTCGACGAAGCGAGGCGTCACGCGCAGCGTCGTATTGGCCGTGACGGGCACCACCTGCGCCACGCGCTCGCCGACGACGCGGATGTAGAAGGTCTGGGACAGGTCGATGAGCGCGCCGATGTTGTCGACCGTGAGGATCGAAGGCCGCGACAGCAGCCGCGCATCTCCCCTGCTCTCCAGCAGGCGGATCTTGCCGATGAGGAAGTTGCCGGCGTCCACCACCAGCGTGGTCGGGTTCACGTTGCGCGTGACCTGGATGGTGTTGCGGTCGTTCTCGATGGCGGGCGTGCCGTAGCCGATCGAGCGATTACCGCTCTGCGCCGTCCAGTCGAGCCCCAACTCGTCCACCTTGGTGCCGTTCACGTCGACGATGAGCGCCTCGATCTCGATCAGCGCCGTCGGCTGGTCGAGGAAGGCGATGAGCTTCTCGTACACCGGCATGCGCTCGGGCGTGTCGCGGATGATGATCGCGTTCTGCCGCGGATCGGACTGGATCACGGCCTGGCGCCGCGCGCCGCTGGTCGTGCCGCGCGGTGCGGGCGGGGCCGCGGCAGCCACGGCTTCCACCGCCGGCGGCGTGCCCACGGCAGCCGGCGAGCCCAGGGCGGGCATCGCACGCAGCGGCGCCGACATCTCGAGCAGCATCGTCTGCGTGCCCACCTGCGAGACGTTGCCGGTGATGAGGTTGCGCAGGATCGTGGCCACCCCCGGCGTCGTGATCTGCTTGTCGCGCAGGAAGATGGTGCGGTCGTCCACCGAGGCATTCTTCAGCCGGAAGACGCCTACGTTCTGGTCGCTCGGCACCGCCGGCAGCGCCGCCAGCACCTTGGCGACCAGCTCGACGTATTCGGGCGGCCCCGAGACCAGCGCGGAGCCGCGTTCGGGCAGCTCCGCCCAGCCGAAGCGGGGCTCGAACAGGCCCAGGTCCTCGAGGGCCTTGCGCATGGTTCCCGGCTCGGTCGCTGGCAAGGCGAGCGAGCGCGTCACGAGGTTGGTCGAGCGGGTCACGTACAGCGTGCCGCCGTACTGGAACCAGGACAGCCCGAACATGTTCGACAGCCGCGCGAGGAAGTCCGTCGGCGTCGGCGCGTTGATCCGGCCGTTGACCATGCCCTCCACGTCAGGCGTGACCTGCGCGCGCAAGCCGAAGTGCCGCGCGAACTCCGCGAGCACCGCCGGCAGCGGCTGGTTGTCGGCCTGGTAGCTGTAGGGCACGGCAGGCCAGGGGGTGGCGGCCGCGAGGACCGGCAGGCAGGCGAAGAGCAGGAGCGCGCCGGCCAGGCCGCGCAGGCGTCGTAAGGGTGTCATGGTCTTCCTCATGCGAGCGCATCCCGCCAGAAGGCGAGCGCGTTCAGGTGGGCCTCGAGGCGCGTTTCCAGGTCCATGCGGCTCGCGTCGGCGGGGAGGCGGCTTTGCAGGCGCAAGGCCTGCCGGTCCTCGCTCAGCGTGAGCGTGTCCGCATGGTCCTGCATGCGGCCGAACGAAAGCTTGAGCGCGCGCTCGACCAGCCGCTCGCGCTCGGCGGCCCCTTCGGGCATCGGCCTCACGCGCGACTCGAGCACGATCGTGCCATCGGCCAGGGGGACGAGGCGCACGCGCAGCGTGTCGTCGAAGACGAGCGGCAGCTCGCCGCCGCTGCGCAGCGCCTCCTCGCCGAGGCCGCCGGCCTTCATGTAATCGACCATCGCCATCGGCAGGTTCATTTCGCCTCCTTGTCGCGCAGCGCGCGCACCACGCGCAGCACCTCGGCCACGGGCTCGAGCAGCTCCGCGGGGACGTACTGGTCGAGCTGCGCCGCCTCGAAGAGCGAGCGCGCGAGCGGTATGTTCTGCATCACCGGCACGCCCGCCTCCTGCGCGGCCTTCACCATGCGCTCGGCCACCAGGTTCTCGCCCTTGAAGAGCACCACCGGCAGGGGCGTGTCGCCCTCCTCGTAGTACACCGCCACGGCCAGGTGCGTGGGATTGGTCACCACCACGCTCGCCTTCCTCGTCTTCTCCACGCCGTCTCCCAGGGCGATCTCCTGCGCGAGCGCCTTGCGGTGGCTCTTCACGTGCGGATCTCCCTCCATCTCCTTGTACTCGCGGGTGACTTCGTCCTTGCTCATCATCAGCTGCTTGGTGTGCTCCCAGCGCTGGAAGCCGAGGTCGAAGAAGGAGATCACCGCGTAGGTGAGCGCCGTGTAGATGATCATCTGGCCCAGGAGCGCGCCCACGGCTTCGCCAACCCCCGCCACGCCGCCCAGCGGCACCTTCATCATCGCGTCGAGGTTGCCGCGGATCAGCACGTAGATCAGCGCCGAGAGGAAGGCGATCTTGAGGAGCGACTTCACGAATTCCACCAGGTTCTTCTTCGAGAACCATTGCTTCGCGTTCTCCAGCATGTTGAGCTTCTTGGCGCTGGGCTTGAGGGCCTTGAAGGCGAGCACGATGCCGGTCTGCAGCAACTCGGCGAAGACGCCGAGGACGAGGACGATCAACAGGAAGGGGACCATCATCTCAGCGCCCTTGCGCAGGATGGCGCCTCCCGCCACGCGCACGCCGTCGGCAAAAGGCAGGGTGGTCGAGTTGGCGGCGATGAGGATCATGTCGGTGAAGTCCTGGACGATGCCGCGCCCGTTGCCCACGATGTAGCCGAAGATCGCCACGATGAGCACCGTCTGGGTAAAGTCCTTGCTCTTGGCGACATTGCCTTCCTCGCGTGCCTCGCGCAGCTTCTTGGCGGTGGGTTGCTCGGTCTTTTCGGACATGGCCCGCCTTCAGCGCACCAGCAGCTCGTGCGCGCGCGGCACGGTGGCGCCCATTTCGCGGATGCGCTCGGAGGCGTACTCGAAGAGCGTGGTGGCATACACGGCGAGCATGAGCATGGCGAGCGCGCTTTTCACCGGCATCGCGAGGAAGAAGACCTGCAGCTGCGGGGCGAAGCGGCTGATGAAGGCGAGCCCGACCTCGGCGAGGAACATCGCGATCATCACCGGGGCGGCCAGCAACAGGGCCATGCGCACCAGGCTGTCCAGCATGCCCAGGGCCGCCGCCGGCAGGCCCGCGCCGAAGGCGGGAAGCACCTCGAGCACCGGGAACGCCTTGTAGCTGCCGTAGACCACGTCGAGGAAGAGCGAGAAGCCGCCGCTCGCGAAGAAGAAGACGATGAAGGCCTGGTTGAAGAGGATGCCGAGCGGCGAAGTGTCGTGCCCGGTGAGCGGGTTGACCGTGGCCGCGATGCTGGCGCCACGCTGGTTGTCGATGAGGAATCCCATGCCCTCCATCGCCCAGAACGGGATTGCGAGCATGTAGCCCAGCAGCAGGCCGATGATCCCCTCCTTGAGGAGCAGGCCCAGGTATCCGGGCGTGTCGAAGGTGCCGGCATGAAAGGCCTCGCTCACCGCCGGCACCATGTGGAAGGCCACCGGGATGGTGAGGGCCGCTGCGATGGAGCTTCGCAGCAGCCCGGGCAGGAGCTGGCGCGCGAAGATCGGCAACAGCAGGAAGATCACCAGCATTCGCGGCAGCGTGATGCCGAGCGCCAGCAGGTGGATCTTCACGGCCTCGTGGGCGCCTTCGAACATGGCTATTTGGGGATCTTCGGGAACGCGTCGAAGAGGACGATGGTGTAGGTGTAGATCTCCCCGCCGATCCAGTGGGCTGTGAGGGCGAGCGTGATGCCGACCGCGATGAGCTTCACGGCGAAGGAAAGCGTCTGCTCCTGGATCTGGGTGAGCGCCTGCAGCAGGCTGAAGAGCGTGCCCACGACCGAGGCCACGAGGATGGGCGGCAGCGACAGCCACAGCACCAGCAGCAGCGCCTTGTTCACGTAGGCCACGACGTCGAAGGTCTCCATGGCTACACGTACGAGAGCACCAGGCCCTGGATGAGCCGCGTCCAGCCGTCCACCAGCACGAAGAGGAAGAGCTTGAGCGGCAGCGAGATCGTAACCGGCGAGACCATCATCATTCCCATCGCGAGCAGGATGTTGGAGATCACCAGGTCTATGACCACGAAGGGCAGGTAGAGCAGGAACCCTATCTGGAAGGCCGCCGTGAGCTCGGTCACGACGAAGGCGGGAATGAGGATGAGGAAGTCGTCCTGCTTCACGTTGCGCGACATCTCCTCCGTCCAGAGGCGCTTGGCGGTGCGCATGAAGAAGTCGCGCTGCGCCGTGGCGGAGTTCTTGAGCAGGAAGCCGCGAAGCGGCTCGGCGCCCTTCTGCACCGCCGTGATGAGCGACTCGAGGTTGCGCGTGGCGTTGGGCTCCGAGCGGAACGCATCGACCATCTTGTCGCCCACTGGCGCCATGATGTAGAGCGTGAGGATGAGCGCCAGCGAATACAGCGCGATGTTGGGCGGGATCTGCTGGATGCCGAGCGCGTTGCGCACGAGGCTCATCACCACCGCGAGCTTGAGGAAGGTGGTGGTCACCACGACCGCCATCGGCACCAGCGCGAGGATCGCGAGGGTGAAGGCGAGGACGACGGGATCGAACTGGCCCACGCGCGCTTCTATTTCGCAGCCGGGGCGAGCGAGGTGATGGCGACCCCGAGCGTGCCGTCGATCTCCACCAGCTCCCCCTCGCCGATCAGCTGGCCCTGGGCGCGGATGGCGACGGCGCGGCGCAGGTCGCGTCCCAGGTCGAAGGTGTATCCGGGCTTGAGCTCGCGCAGCTCGGCCACGGTCATGGAGCGCTCGCCCAGGTCGAAGGTGAGTCGCACGGGCACGCGCTCGGCGGCGTCGCCGGCGGCAGGGGTGTTGGCGGGTTCGGCCATGACGGGTCCCAAAGGTTGTGTGACGGTGAGGGTGCGTTCTTCGAGCCGGGCGCGGAAGGCGAGGCCCGCGCCCGCTGCCACGGTCATCTCGCCGCCGGCGAGCCAGCAATCGTCCAGCAGCACGAGGTCTCCCGGCTCGAGGCCGGCCAGTTCCTGGCGATCGAGCACGGTCGATCCCGCCTCGAAGCGCACGGGAATCGCCACCGTGTCGGCCCATGCAGCTTCCGCGCCCGCGGCGCGCGGCGCGGCGCGCAGCAGCGGCGCGGCGTAGCTCAGTCCCGAGACATCGGTCCACAGGCGGCCGATGATGGCTTCTCCCGAGGCGGCACTGGTGAGCGTGAAGGCGTAGCCGTGCGGCGCGCTTGCGGCGCCGTTGGCGGGTGCGAGGCGATTGAAGCGCAGCGCGCGCCGGCTGGCACCACCCTTGGCGGCCAGGGCCTGCTCCAGCTCGCCGCGCATCGCCTCGAGCGCCGCGAGCTGCAGGCTTTCGGGGAGCTCGACGGCTTCGGCGCCGGGCACCAAATGCCTCAGCAGCCGCGCACCCGCGTCGCCCGGAAGCTCGACCTCGAAGCGAGCGCCGCCCCAGTCGGCCTCGAGGCGCAAGGCCGCGGGTGCCGAAGGAGCGGACTCCCGCAAACCGTCGACCTGAAGCACCCATTCGCCGCCACCGGCGGCGAAGCGCACTTCGCCAGCCGCCTGCGCGATCGCGTTGCGGTAGCCGAGCTCTTCGCGCGTAAGGCGCGGCAGGGGCACTCGCGCGGGCTTCACGGCCCGCCCTCGTCATCCCCGCCACGGTTCGCCGGCATGCGCGTGGCGAAGAGCGAAGCCGGCCCCGCCGGCAGCGAGGAAGCGTCGCCGGCCTCCTGCTGCGCGAGAATGGTTTCGCCCTCGGCCTCGGCCGTCTTCACCGCGATGCGCACGTCGCGACGCAGCCGCCGCGCGAGCTCTCCGGCGATCGATTCGGACTGCGCCGCGAGCCACGCCGCGCTTTGCGCGTTATCCGAGACGAATGCCACCTCCAGCCGGCCTTCGCGCTGGGTGAGCCGCACTTCGGTGCCGGCGAGGACGTCGTCCTTCAACTGGATGCGTACCTCGCCTTCGCCCGCCCCGCCACCCGCGCTCACCAGCACGCGCGCGGCCGCCTGCTCGACGGCTTCGGCGAGGCGTGCCGAGGCACCCGGCGCGGGGCCCTGCGGGGGCCCCGAAGCGAAAAGATCGAACGGCCGCGCCATCGGCGCCGGCGGCTGCGCGGCGTCGGCCTGTGGTGGGCCCGCGAGCTTCGAGCGGAATTGCTCGGCCAGGCCGGGATCGGCCTCGCCGCGGTCGCGCGGCTGGCTTGCGGCGCCGTCGGCGCCGGCCGAGGCCGTGCCCGGCGCGCCGATGTCGAGGCTCACCTTGCGCATGTCGCTCATCGGCGCACGCCCCTGGCAGGCGCGGCCTCTTCCTCGTGGGCACGCTCCCATTCCTCGCGCTCCTCGCGATCCAGGCTCACGCGATGGACCTCTTCCATCTCCATGTCCTCGACGCGCTGCAGCTCCCGGGCGCGCTCCTCGTCGTAGGAGCCGGCGAGCTCGACGAACTTCTCCTTCATGCGGCTGGCGAGCCGGTGCACTTCGCGCGCGGCTTCGAGGGCGGCAGTTGCCTGCTGCAGCGCCTTGCGCGCGGCCTCGAGCTCGGCCTCGCGGCGGCGCTCGCCGTCGCGCAGCTCTAGCACGCCGAACTGCACGTCCTCCAGCTCGCGCAGCCTGACGAGGCGCGTGCACAGCTCGGCGTACATCTCCCGCTCCCGCCTCTCGGCGAAGGCGGCGAACTCGTGCACGCGCCGCCGCGCCTGCTCCTCCTGCTCGTGCGCCGTGGCGACCTCGGAGCGCGTGCGCGAGAGCTCCATCTCGGCCTTGTTCTCGCGGAAGCCGGCGATGCGCAGCAGCTCGGTGAAGATGCTCACGCGCCCACCAGCTTCTTCATCTGAGCCACGGCGTCGTCGAGCGTGGTGCGCTCGTCGGTGCGCTGCCTTAGGAAGGAGCGCAGCGCCTCGATCTTGTCGATCGCCTCGTCGGTCGTCTTGTCGGCGCCCTTCTTGTACTCGCCGATCTTCACCAGCAGCTCGACCTCGGCGTACTTGGCGAGCAGCTCGCGCATGCGCCCCGCGGCCTGCTTGTGGTCCTTCGAGGCGACCGCGCCCATGACGCGCGAGGCCGAGGCGAGCACGTCGATCGCGGGATAGTGGTTGCCCGCCGCCAGCTTGCGCGACAGGATGATGTGGCCGTCCAGGATCGAACGCGTCTCGTCGGCGATGGGCTCGGTCATGTCGTCGCCCTCCACCAGCACGGTGTAGAGCGCGGTGATCGAGCCCTTGTCGTTCATGCCGACGCGCTCCATGAGCTTTGGCAGCGTGGCGAAGACCGAGGGCGGGAAGCCGCGTCGCGTCGGCGGCTCGCCCGCGGCCAGCCCGATCTCGCGCTGGGCGCGCGCGAAGCGCGTGACCGAATCCATGAGGAAGAGCACTCGCTTGCCGCGATCGCGGAAGAACTCGGCGATTGCGGTGGCCACGTAGGCCGCCTTGGCGCGCTCCATCGAGGACTTGTCGGAGGTGGCGCAGACGATCACGGACTTGCGCCGCCCGTCCTCGCCCAGCTCGTGCTCGAGGAACTCGCGCACCTCTCGCCCGCGCTCGCCAATGAGCGCGATCACCGTCACGTCGCAATCGGCGCCCTTCACCAGCATGCCGAGCAGCGTGCTCTTGCCCCCGCCCGCGGCCGCGAAGATGCCCATGCGCTGACCCTCGCCCACCGTGAGCAGGCCGTCCAGCGCGCGCACGCCCATGCTGAGCGGCTTGCTGATGATGCGCCGGGTGAGCGGATCCGGCGCCTCCGCGAACACGGGGTAGTAATGGTCGACCTGCAGCGGCCCGCGTTCCTTGGCGTCGATCGGGCGCCCGAGGCCGTCGACCACGCGCCCGAGCATGCCGAAGCCCACCGGCACCAGGTGCTGGCGCCCGGTCGGGATCACCTCGGTGGCCGCCGAGATGCCGTACATGTCGCCGATGGGCGTGAGCAGCGCCGCGTCGCGCGAGAAGCCCACCACCTCGGCCTGCATGCTGAAGGACTCGCCCGGGTTGCGCAGCATGCAGACCTCGCCGATCTTCACCGTCGGCACCACGGCCTTGATGATCGTGCCGATCACCTGGGTCACGCGCCCGCGGATCTGCAGCGTCGGCGTGTCCTGCAGCGCCACGCGCATCATCTCGGCGATGTAGTCGAACTGGCGCAACTCAACCGTCCTTCGCGCCGAGGATCTTCATGAAGGTGCCCTTGAGCGCCGCGATCTGGCTCTCGACGCTCGCCTCGACGATGCCGATCTCGCTTTCGAGGATGCAGGCGTCGCCGGTGAGGCGCGCATCGGCGGTGATGTCGAGGTAGCCGATGCCGGGATAGGCCGCGAGCAGCTCGTTCACGTGCGCGCGCACGTTCTCGACGTGGGCCGGCGGCACGCGCAAATTCATCTGCTTCTGGTTGCGCACCGCGGCGAGCGCGCTCTTCACGACCATGATCACCCGCTGGTCGTCCTCGAAATCCTCGAAGATCTTGCGCACGGCCCCCAGCACCAGCTCGACCATCTGCCCCTCGATCTTCGAGAAATAGTCGATGGTGCGGCTGGTGGTCTCGATCATCCGCTCGGCCGCCTCGATCTGCGCCTCGTCGCGCCCGTCGGCATAGCCGCGCGCCTTCTCGGCCTCGTAGGCCTGCTGCGCCGAGGCGAGGATCTGCTTCGCCTGCGTTTCCGCATCGGCGATGATGGCGTCGGCCTGGCGCAGCGAGGCGTAGTCGGCGGCCTTGACGACCTTGCGGCCGGGCTCGGGCCGGACTATGCGGCTGCCGGCGCGGAGGATGTATGCCATTCGAGGATCCCTTCGCGTGCGATTCGCTGCGCGACGCGGCTGGCTGTAGCCGCCTGCAGGATGGGTGCGGCTTCGGCCGCCGTGGCGAGCGCACGCGGCAGCTTGAGGCTCGCGCGAGGCCACAGGCCTTCGGCCTCCCATGCCGCACGCAGGGCCGCGATGCCCACGCGCTCGACGCCCGGCGCGAGATCGGCTGCCTCGACCTTGCCACCCAGCCCTGCAGCGGCTTCGAGCTCCGCGCGCGTGATTAGGAGCGGCGCGCGCTGCAGCGCGAACTCGTGCAGCGACTCGCCCAGCGAATGGCGCGCCTGCGCCGCCCCACGCCCGGCAAGCAGCGAGCGCAGCGTGCCCGAAGCGAGGGCCACGCCGATGCGGCGTGCCAGGTCCATCAACGCGGGCGGAGCGAGCAGCGCGAGGGAAAGCGCCGTGCTGGGAGACCAGAAGCCCTCGCCCGCCAGCCGCGGGGTCTGCAGCAGGTAGGCGGAGAGCCATCGATGCGCACGCGCGTCGAGCGCGTCGCTTCGGGCGAGCAGCGGCTGCATCGCGGCCGGAAACAGCTCGCCGTGCCAGCTGGTATCGAGGTTGCGCGAGGGCAGCAGGTTGAATTCGTGCAGGCGCAGGTAGAGCGCGCGCTCCTTGCCGAGGAGGACCGCCAGCCGCGTGGCGAGGTCGCCTTCGGGGCTCGAGGGAGGTGCCATCGACGCGGCCCGGCGCTATCGCCCGGGCGCGGCGCCCGCGACCGGCGCCGCCGCGCGGCGGGCATTGTGGTAGCGCCAGCCGGCATACCCGCCGGCCGCGAGCAGCGCGAGAAGAGCGCCCAGGAATGCGACCAGCGCCCAGAAGGCGCCCACCGAAGCGCGCTCGACGCGCACGCCCATCACGGTAGTGACCTCGGCGCCCGCGCTCGCCGCGGGCGCAGACAACAGCGAGGGCACGAGCACCACGCTCACCTTCTCGCTGGCAAGCCCCGGGATCGCCGTGGTGATCAGCCGGCGCACCTGGGGCAGCACGGGCTCGAGGCTGAAGCCCGGCTGGTGCTTCACGAATACCGACGCCGACGAGGGAATGCTGGGGTCACCGGCGCTGCCGCGCTCGGGCAGCACGATGTGCACGCGCGCCGTGATGACGCCGTCGATCTGCGAGATGGTCGCGGCCAGCTCCTGCGACAGCGCCCAGAGGTAGCGGGCGCGCTCTTCCAGCGGCGAGGAGATGAGGCCTTCCTTCTTGAACACCTCGCCCATGCGGGCGAAACGCTCGCGCGGCAGCCCACGGGCGCGCAGGGTGTCGACGGCACGCGCCACCTGCCCCTTTTCGACCCGCAAGGACACGTTGCCTTCCTTGCCGGGGATCTTCTCGACGCGGATGCCGGCATCGAGGAGCGCGGCGAGGACCTCGTTCGCCTCGGCCTCGGGCATCGCGGCCATCAGCTCCACGTCGCCGGCGCACGCTGCGAGCAGCGACGCCGCGATCAGCGCGGCGAGCGCCTCGCGCATGCGGCGCACCAGTCTGTCTCCCAAGTCTTTTCCCCTACTGCAGCTTCGACAGCTGGTCGATGTTCTGCGTGCTCTTGCTGATGGCCTTGCCGACCATCTCGACCTGCACCGAGAGCTGCATCATCTGCATCTGCAGGCGCAGCATGTCGGCGAGCGTGAGGTTGTCCATCGGCTGCGCAAGCGCGGTCCGCATCGCGCTCCAGGTGTCGCGGAAGTCGCTGCCCAGGCCCTTCATGCCTTCCAGGATCGAGTCTCCCGGGGTGCGCACGGCAAGCGGCGCATCCAGGGCGGGCGCGGCGGCGGCCACGGGGATCTCGGCGGGGTGCACCATCTCCGCGAAGCGCATCGCCTCGACGGCATCGGCCGCGCCCGGAGAGCGGGTTGCCTCGACCTGCGCGACGAGCGCGCCCTGCATGGCGATTCCGCCGATCGGTTCCATACGACCTCCCCTGGTCGAGCCTTCTCTATTGTTATGTCCGCTACCTGCGCAGATTACCAGAGCGCTCAACGCTCAGCGAGCAGGCTGCGCGCAAAACGCGCCGAATCCGCCCCGGGATGCTCGCGCAGCAGCTCCTCCAGCACGCGCACGCTTTCGGCGGGGCGCTGCGCGAGCTTGAGCGCGAGCCCGAGGAAGGCTCTCAAGTCGGTGTCCCCGGGACATGCGGCCAGGCCGTCGCGCTCGATCACGCGCACGGCCTCCTCCGGCCGCCCGGCGTTCATGTGCGTGAGCGCGAGGCCGATGTAGGGAAACGCGCGCTGCGGCCTGAGCTGCTGCAGGGCCTCGAAGATCGCGAGCGCCTCGACCGGCATGCCGCGCCCGGCGGCGATCATCCCGATCTCGGTGAGCGTGCGCACCTGCGCGGAGGTGACGCCGTCGCGCTCCACCGCGCTCGCGTCGTCTTCATCGCAATCGCCTCGCTCGCCCATGGTGCATGGGTAACGGCCTGCGCGATCCGGTTCCCCGCGCGCGGGCTTGCCGCCCCCGGCACGCTCGGCTAGGCTGGAACCCGGCCGCAACGGCCGTTACTGAAGCCTCCATGATCCGCATCGACGGCGCTTCGCCGCAGAACCTTTCCCCCAACATCGACGCTCGGCCGGCGCCCGCGCAGACGGGTGCCTGGAAGGGTGAGTCGCTGCACGTGATGGACACGTCCAAATCGGTGCTCCAGGACGCGGCCGAGGAGATCACGATGGCGGGCTCCGACAAGGCCGACTCCAAGCGCCTGCAGGAGCGCAAGGCCGGCCCCGCGGGCGGGCTGGAGCTGCAGAAGCTCGAGGAGGTCATGAAGTACCTCGAGTCGATGCACCAGAAGGACGGCAAGGAAAAGCTCCAGGACACCGCGCAGCGCATCCTGCAGGGCCGGCGAGAGGGTGCCTCGCCGCGGGAAGAGGCGCGCCGCTCCTTCGAGGACGTGACCGAGCAGTTCGCCGCGCTCACCTTCGCCGCGCACAAGGGCGCGGCCGAAGGCGCCGACCCGGCGCGGCTCGAGGCGATCCACGACGCGCTCGCCGAGATGCAGGACGATTTCGGCCCGCAGATCCGTTCCGGACTCGCCGCCGCGGCGGGCGCGCGCGAGTTCGCGACCGACGCCGCCGGCGCCGACCGGTTCCGCGGCACCTACCGCGACGTCGTGCTGGGCGAGGCCGACCTCGGCAAGACCTTCGATGCGCTCGTCACCCGGCACGGACTCGCCGACTTCCCGCGCATCGTTCCGGCGCTGATCAAGTCGCTCGGCGAGGATCTTTCCGCCGTGCGCCCCTCGCGCGAGCCCGAAAGGCTGCAGGCGATCCTGCAGGACCTGTACAACCTCGAGGTGGCGGTGACCATCCACGACCAGGCGAAGGAGCTCGCCGCCACGCTCGAGCGGCGCGCGGCGGCCCGTGTTTGACCCGCTCGCGCTCACTCGCGAGGTGATTCGCCTGTCGGGGGAGCGCTGGGCGACGTCCACGCGCTTCACCTCGCTCGCCTCGCAGCTGGGCGTGACCGCCAACGCGGACCAGATCGCCTTCTACACCGGCCTGAAGGCGATGATCCGCGACCTGCCGCCCAAGATCTTCGCCGACCCCGAGACGCGCGATGCGCTTGTGCGCGCCCTGCAGGGAGCCCTCGACGAAGCGATCGACCGCGAGGAGGAAGGGTGAGCTGGCTCGACGAGACCCTGGCCGACTTCGGGCGCCGCATCGGCGTGGGACCGCTTTCGTTCGGCGACAAGGGGTTCGTGCAGATGTCGTTGTCGCAGGGCGGGATGCTCGGCGCGTCCCACGCAGGGGACGAGGTGAGGCTGTGGCTGTCGCGGCCGCTGTCGCACCACCAGCGCTCCGCGCTCGAGCGCGCCCTGGCCGAGTGCGACTTCCGCCGCGGGGGCGCCTTCGCGCTGCAGGCGGGGCTGCGCGGCGAGGACGAGCTCGTGCTGCTCGCGCGCATTCCGGAACGCGACTTCACCACCCCGGCGCTCGAGCAGGCGCTGGACACGCTCACGCGGCTGCACGAGAGGGCGCGCAATGGCTGACGGGCTACACTCTAGCGATCGAGGCGCCCGACGAGGCCGCCAGGGAGGATCGACATGCCGGACCTGAGACTGGATTCGCCGCTCGCGTTCGACCGCGGCATCGACCGCGTCGTGCACGAGCACGGGCAGCGCAGCGCGCTTCCCGAGCGCCTCGACATCGCCCCGAGCGAGATGCCGCAACCGGCGGAGCTCGACCGGCTGCTGGCCATGCCGAACCTGGCCGACTACCTGCAGGAGACGTTGCAACCGCGCCTGGAAAGCAAGGAGCTGCTGCAGCCGGGCGCCTTTCGCCAGGCGCTCGAAGGCGCCCGCGAGATGCTGCGGCAGGCCGCGCAGTCCGATCCCGAGTCGGCGCGCGCCCTCAACCGCGCCGCGCGGCTGCTCTCCGAGGAGGCGGACCTGCGCGACCTGCTGCAGATGTACCGCTCGATGCTGCTGCAGGGCTAGCTTGGAAACCGCGCAACGCGAGCTGCTCGAGCTGCTGGGCTTCGTCTACCTGCAGAACGCCCGGCCGGAGAAGGCCGAGACCGTCTATGCGGCGCTGGTCGCCCTCGAGCCACGCAACCCGCGCTATGCCCTCTCGCTCGCCTGCGCGCAGGTGCGCTGCGGCAAGGCCGAGGCGGCGCTCGCCAACCTCGACCGCATGCTCGAGCGCGGCGACATCTCCGCCCCGGTGCACCTGCTGCGCGGCCAGGCGCTCACGAGCCTGGGGCGCGAGCCGGAGGCGCAGCGCGCGCTGAACGCGTACGTCGCCGCGCGCGAGGCACAGGCGGCCTGATGGAGGCGTTCCAGACCTTCATGAACCGCATGCTGGTGCAGCTGGCCAAGCGCACCGACCTGGTGCTCGCGGCCCTCATCGTCTGCACCATCTTCATGATGATCCTGCCGCTGCCCACGCTGCTCGTGGACACGCTGATCGCGGTGAACATGGGGATCTCGGCCATCCTGCTGATGGTGTCGATGTACCTGCCCAACCCGCTCGCCTTCTCGTCGTTTCCGACGGTCCTGCTGGTGACGACGCTCTTCCGCCTGTCGCTGTCGATCTCCACCACGCGCCTGATCCTGCTGCAGGGCTACGCGGGCGAGATCATCAACACCTTCGGCAACTTCGTGGTCGGCGGCAACCTGGTGGTGGGCCTGGTGGTGTTCATGATCCTCACCATCGTGCAGTTCATCGTCATCACCAAGGGCGCGGAGCGCGTGGCCGAGGTGGGTGCCCGGTTCTCCCTCGACGCCATGCCGGGCAAGCAGATGTCGATCGACGGCGACATGCGCGCCGGGGTGATCGACCAGGACGAGGCGCGCCGGCGGCGCGAAGCGGTGCAGAAGGAGAGCCAGCTCTACGGCGCCATGGACGGGGCGATGAAGTTCGTGAAGGGCGATGCCATCGCCGGCCTCATCATCGTGGCGGTGAACCTGCTGGGCGGGATGCTGATCGGCGTGATGCAGCGCGGGATGACGGCCGCGCAGGCGGTGCAGACCTATTCCCTGCTCACCATCGGCGACGGGCTGATCGGGCAGATTCCCGCGCTCTTCATCTCGATCACCGCCGGCATCATCGTCACGCGGGTCTCGGCCGAGGGCGGCAGCAGCAACATCGGCCAGGACATGGGCACCCAGATCATGGCCCACCCGAAGGCGCTGCTCATCGGCGCGGCCATCCTCATGCTGATGGGCGTCGTCCCCGGCATGCCCACGCCCATCTTCGCCGCCATCGCCGCGGTGGTCGGCATCGTGGGCTTCGCGCTCCTGCGCGGCACCCGCGAGGTCGTGGACGAAAAGACGGGCAAGGTCACGACCGTGCCGGCGATGGCCGCGGCCGCGGAAAAGCCCAAGCCCAAGGCCAAGCAGGCAGACGATTTCGCGCCCACGGTGCCGTTGCTCATCGACGTGGCCACGGCGTTGCAGCAGTCCTTCAGCGCGGAGGTGCTGAACGAGGAGCTGCTCAAGGTCCGGCGCGCGCTGTATTTCGACCTCGGCGTGCCCTTTCCCGGCATCCAGCTGCGCTTCAACGACCGGTTGCCGCCGGAGACCTACGCCATCCTGCTCGCCGAAGTGCCCGTGTCCCAGGGCCGGCTGCGCCCGGGCTACCTCTTCGTGCGCGAGCAGCCCGAGAACCTCAAGGCGCTGCAGATCGCCTCCGAGACCGACCGCAAGTTCCTGCCCAACCTGCCCACCATCTGGGTAGCCGACGGCATGCGCGAGACCCTCGCCCGGGCGGGCGTGCCGTTCATGGACCCCTCGCAGGTCCTCACCTACCACCTCGCGTTCATCCTGAAGAAGTACGCGGCCGACTTCATCGGAATCCAGGAAACGCGCTTCCTCATGGCGGCGATGGAGGCGCGCTTCCCCGACCTGGTGAAGGAGGCGCAGCGCGTGCTGCCGATCCAGAAGATCGCCGAGATCCTGCAGCGCCTGGTCTCCGAGGAGATCTCGGTTCGCAACCTGCGCACCATCCTCGAGGCGCTGATCGAATGGGGCCAGAAGGAGAAGGACTCGGTGCTGCTCGCCGAGTACGTGCGCTCCTCCCTCAAGCGCCAGATCAGCTACAAGCACTCGAGCGGGCAGAACATCCTGCCGGCGTACCTCTTCGCGCCCAAGGTGGAGGAAACGGTGCGCGGGGCGGTGCGCCAGACATCGGCCGGCAGCTACCTCGCGCTCGACCCGGCGCTGTCGCGCCGCCTGCTCGACTCGATCAAGAAGACCGTGGGCGACCTTTCGGCCTCGGCGCAGCGCCCGGTGCTGCTCACCTCGATGGACATCCGCCGCTACGTGAGGAAGATGATAGAGCAGGAGCTCTACGAGCTGCCGGTGCTCTCCTACCAGGAGCTCACGCAGGAGATCAACATCCAGCCGCTCGCGCGGGTGGAGATGTGATGGCCGCTCAGCGAACCGCGGCGAGCGCCTCGTCCACCGTCTTGTGGGCCTGGAAGAGCTTGAGGAAGCCGCTCATGGCGAAGACGTCGTGCACGTTGTCGCGCATGCCGGCGAAGGCGAGCTTGCCCTTGGCCTCGCGCATGCGCTTGCCCGCCAGGAGCACCACGCGCAGCCCGGCGCTGCTCATGAAGTCGAGGTCGCCGAAGTCGAACACGAGCTTCTTCACGCCCTCGTCGAGCTTGCCCACGACGACGGACTCGAATTCTCCCGCGCTCGCGCTGTCGATGCGGCCGGTCGGCCGGATCAGCACCGCGTCGTCGCGGGACTCCAGGTGGATCGGCATCGAAGTATCGCTCGCATCGCCGTTGACGCCGGCTATTCTATAGGCAGATGGAAACCGGCCTCGAGCTGCGCGTGCTGATGGGCCTCCAGGCCGGTGCCCGGATGGCGCTCGCCGACGGGCGCTACGTGCTGGGTTCCGGTGATGCGGTGGACGTAGTGATCGCGGGCCCGCGCGTGCAGCAGGAGCATGCCGCGCTCGTGGTGCGCGGCGGCCGTGCCACCGTCGCGCCGCTCAACGGTGCCGTACGTTTGGCCGACGGCACGCCGGTCACCGCCGAAACCGACCTCGCCCCCGGCCAGCCCCTCGATTGCGATGGCGCCTGGATCACGGTCGCGGCGCCGGGCAGCGCCTGGCCCGATGCAGGCGAGATCCTGCTTGCGCGCGCGCGTCCTGCTGAAGCCGCGCCCGCGAGCGCCACGGCGCAGGCTTCCGCCGCGCCCGGCCCGGCGAAGAAGCCCGCCGTCGAAAAGCCCGCGATGCCTGCGCCGCAGAAGCCTGCCCTCCCCGCCGGACTCTGGATCCCGGTCGTCGCCGCCCTCGTGTTGCTGCTCGCCTCCGCCGGCTGGTTGTGGCGCGCCGCGACCGCGCCCTCGCCCCCAGCGCCCGTGGCCGCCAAGCCGAAGGTCGATCCGGTCGCCGCGCGCGGCGCCGTGATTCGCGAACGTGTCGCGGGCCTGGGCCTTGCCGAAAAGGTGGGGGTGCAGCCTTCGGGAAGCGGCTGGACGCTGGTGGGCAGCGTGACCGACGAGTCCGAGCGCGACAAGCTGCGCCTCGCGCTCGCGGACCTGAAGCCCGCCCCGGTGCTGCGCGTCTATACCGACGACGAGACCGCCGCGATGGTGAGCGGCATCATCGCGCGCTCCGGCATGCCGGTGCGCTTCGCCATCACCGGTCCCGGAAAGGGCAGGCTCACGGTCGCCGCGCCGAACGCCGAGGTGGCAGAGCAGGTGGCCCAGGCCTTCCGCGAGGAGCTGGGCGGCGTGCGCGAGCTTGAAACCGAATTCATCACCCCGGCCACGCTGGTGCCCTCGCTGCAGGAGCTGGTGAACAGGAACGGCCTGGGCGGCAGGATCCGCATCACCCCGGTGGGGGCCTCGAGCCCGCACCTGCTGGCGAGCGGCCCGGTGACCAATGCCGAGCTCGAGCGCTGGAAGGACGTCGTCACGGAGTTCGGCCGCAGGCACGGCAACTTCGTGAATGTGCAGACGGCCTTCACGCGCCTCGCGCCCACGATGCCTTTCACCGTGCGCGCGGTGCTCGACGGCGAAAACCCCCAGGTGCTCACCGCCGACGGCCACCGGATCTTCGAGGGCGGGGCGCTGCGCGGCTACCGCCTGGTCGCCGTGCGCGAGAACGAGCTGGTGTTCGACGGGCCCGAACGCGTGCTGATCGCGAGGCCGAAGGCCGCGGCGCCCGCAATCCCCGCCGCCGTCCCGCGTGCCCCCACTCCTCGTTGACCTCGAGGAGCGACTCGCGGCCGATCGCGACGGCAGCGCGCGCGCCGCGCTCGCGCGCGAGCTCGCCGAGGCACGCGAGCAGCTGCGTGCGCGCCTTGCGCGGGGGGGCACCCAGGAGCAATATAGGCGCTGGTCCGCGGCGGAGCGCGCGTTGGGCGCGGCGATGGCGGTGCTGGAAAAAGTGAACATCGAGCCGCCCGAGACCCGCGTCGAGGGGCCGGCCACCAGACTGAAAGGGGAATAGCCATGTCGTTGAGCCCGATCGGAGGCGGCGGACTGACGTTCGACTACCTCAACTCGACCGTCTACAACGTGGTGCAGAACCGCGAGCAGGCGCTGCTCACGCAGATCGGCGCGCTGGGCAACTCGCCCACGACCGCCGAGCTGCTGGCGATGCAGCAGCAGATCCAGCAGTGGACGATGCTCACGCAGATCCAGAGCACCGTGGTGAAGGAAGTCGGCGATGCCCTGAAGGGCATCATCCAGAAAGCAGCGTGAACCCCGGCACGTCCTGTTCTACGGCGCCTTCGTAGCGCACCGCGAACAGGGCGATGTCGTCCGACTGCTCGGCGCCGTCGGCGAAGGCATCG
>Ga0196977_1000112_pt1 | contig 52019 bp, 39 predicted proteins | sample S3v_1013CmetaG_FD_148634 | JGI IMG/M metagenome (GOLD analysis project Ga0196977, IMG submission 148634) | Soil microbial communities from Anza Borrego desert, Southern California, United States - S3+v_10-13C | ecosystem: Environmental > Terrestrial > Soil > Desert | place: USA: California... | reverse complement strand
GCTCTTCCGGCTGGAGCGGACGCCGGTCGGCCGCGAGGGCGAGTTGCTGACGGTCTTCGGCGGCCTCGGCGGCCCGGCCCCGGCCGCGGGGACGCAACAGGAAGTGCCGCTCGTCAGCATCCTGCGCGACACGCTCGGCGACGAAGACCCGGAGAACGACCGCCTGCGCCACGTCTGGATGCTCACCTACACGCGGCCGACCGCGTGGCAGCGCGTGGCCTCGGCCGTGCCCTTCCTCTACGGCCGCGTCGGCGGCAAGCGCGCGAGCGCGAAGGGGATGCCGCCCGCCGTCATCGACCTCGCCGCGCCCGAGCGCGACGTCTGGCAGCGCTTCATGTGGCTCGCGCTCCAGAACGTCCTCATCAACCCGCACGGCGCCGTCGCCAAGTCGTCCTCGTCCGCGCTGCGCGCCAACTCCGAGCGCTACCGGCAGGCGCACATCCTGCGCGCCCTCGCCATCCTCTCGCTCTACGAGGCCGAGACCGGCGAGCGCTCGCCCTTCACCGTGGCCGAGGCCGAGGAGATACAGGCCCGGCTGATGCTCGCCGACCAGACCTTCGGCGGGCTGCTCGACGACGCCTACCTTGAGCGCGTCCACCAGAAGCAGCACTCGCAGTGGCTCGACACGCGCGGCCACAACTGGGAGCTTTTGCGCCAGCGGGCCGAGGCCGAGGGCCTCTACTTCGAGCCGCTCACGCTGCCCGACGGCGAGCCGACGCACGCGCTGCTCTGGGTCGCCCGCGAAGACCTCTGGAAGCACCGCAGGCGGAAGTTCGAGAAGCGCTTCCTCAACATCGCCAAGCCGTGGGGCGACCGCCGGCTGGAGCGCTGGGACGGGCACACGGAGCGGCGCTTCTACGACGCCGAGAACCGGCCCGTGCCCGAGGGCACGATGGGCGCGCGCGTCGTGGAGCTGATCCCGCTGGCGCTCTACGGCCTCGACCATCCGAAGATTCCCTCGCTGCTCGTGGACTTTCGCGACGGCCGCAACCCGCAGCGCCGCGAGATGTCGCACCGCGTCATCGAGGACGTGGCCCGCCACGTCCTCGCCCTCTCGCGCTACGGCGACATCCACTACTTCCTCGGCCGCACCGTCTTCGACTTCGTCACCAGCCGCCGCGGCATGGACATCAACCAGCCCTCGCGCGTGCGCGCCTACACGCAGCTCAAGCTCCTGCTCTCGCTCGACGCGACGCTCGACCGCGACCTGCGCCGGGAGATCGAGAAGCGCGTCGAGCGCGTCTCGCTCAACCCGCTCGAGAACGACCTCGAAGCCGAGGCGCGCATCGCCCGCCGGCAGTACGAGGCGCTGCGGGCCTACGCCGCGCGCCCCGACGGGCTGGCCGCGCGCCTCGACCGCGACCGCCGCGCCGAGATGGTTCCGCTCGCCCACGGCCGCGCCGAGCGCGTGCTCCTGCGCTTCGCCGGCGTCCTCAGCCTCGGCCTCTACAAGCACCGCGAGGGCGCGCCCGCCGCCGAGGTGCGCGCCGCGCTCGACCGCGAGCGCAAGCTGGCGCACCACGGCCGCTTCCTCCGCAAGGTGTCGAAGTCTTCGCCGCTCGTCGAGGTGGTCTGGAACGTCGAGGACGTGCGCCGGTCGCTCCGCTTCGTGGCCGAGTCGGGCGCGCGCGCCGGGGCCTCGACGGCGAAGGCCGCCTCGCTCATCTTCGCGCGGACGCACGACGCCGAGACGCGCCGCCTCTGCCTCGAAAGCCTCTACCGCATCAACAACGAGACGGCCAAGCGCGAGCTGCTCGCCATCTACCGCCGGCCCGAACTCGACGCCGGGCTGCGCGCCGTCACGGAACGCTACCTGCGCGACGCGCTCCGCGAGGAGCAGCGCATCGCCCCCGCGGACGCGAAAGCGATACTCGCCGCCGTCGGGAGGTGAAGCGGATGAGAGCGATTGCGGATCGGGGGCTGCGGATGGCGGGGCCCGCGCGCGGCGGGAGTCACCCGCCGGGGCCGCGCGGCGGCCGACCCGCCTTTTCGTCACTCACGCCCGGCCGCCCGCGCCAGCCGCGGCCCGCGCTCCCCACTCCGCGACTCCTTCTGGCGGCCCTCGCCCTTTTACTGTTCGCCCCCCCGGCCGCCGCCGCCGCCAAGCGCGTCGTGGTGATTAAGGTCGACGGGCTGCCGCACGCGGCCGTGGAGCGGTTCGTGCGCGAGCGCGACCGGCGCACGGGCAAGAGCGTCCTGCCGTGGTTCGAGCACGTCTTCTACGAGCGCGGCACGCGCCTCAACAATTTTTACGTCCGCGGCATGAGCCTGTCCGGGCCTTCGTGGTCTCTGCTCGACACGGGCCAGCACCTCCAGATTAAGGGCAACGTCGAGTTCGACCGCTACACGCTCCACTCCTACGACTACCTCAACTTCATCCCCTTCTGGATCGCCAACGTCGGCGGCGTCCGCGTGGACATGCCCGGCGCGGAGCTTTTGGACGAACTCGGCATCCCGCTCCTCGCCGACGCCTACCCCTACGACGAGCGCTTCATGAGCTTCCAGCTCTACCAGCGCGGCAACCGCTGGACGACTTTGCAGCGCGGCCTCCAGAACGCCGTCACCTCGCGCGGCATCCGCGACTTCATCGACGAGTGGAACACCATCGGCGTCGGCGGCCGCGACATCCTCAACGAGCAGCAGGAGCGCGAGCTGATCGGTAAGTTGCAAGACCCGCGCGTCCGCTACCTCGACTTCTACACCACCGACTTCGACCACGCCGCGCACCATAACCGCGACCGCGCCACGCAGCTCGCCGCCCTGAAGGAGCTCGACGCCCTCGTCGGCCGACTCTGGGCGGCCATCCAGCAGACGCCGCAGGCCGCCGAGACCGCCCTCGTCCTCGTCTCCGACCACGGCACCAACACCGACGAGCGCGTCTACAGTCAGGGCTACAACCTCGTCAAGCTCCTCGGCCGGGCCGAGGGCGGCGGCCACCACGTCGTCACCAAGCGCCGGCTGCTCAACGACTACGCGCTGAAGGGCATCTACCCGCTCATCCCCCTGATCTACACGACGACCGAGGAGTCCTTCTACCTCAAGGGCGAGAGCACCACCTACCCGACGGCGCTGGTGGACTTCGACGGCAACGAGCGCGCCTCGATCCACCTGCGCGACAGCGACCTCAACCTCCTCCACATCCTCCTGCTCGAACTCCGCCGCGGCAAGCTCTCCGAGCCGCAGCGCCGCGCCGCCCGCGAAGCCTTCTTCCAGACGCTCGAACGCCGCCGCCCCGGCTGGCAGCGCACGTTCGACGAGCTGCGCGAAGAGCTCGGCGCGCTGCGCCGGCTGATCGAGCGCCAGCGGCGGCTCGTCGAGTCGCAGCCGAAGAAGTTCACGAAGGCCGACGCCGACGCCGGCCGCGACAAGGAGGCGCGCCGCGAGTTCGCCCGGCTCGACTCGTGGACGGGCGACGAGCGCAAGTACGCGGCCTACGCGCAGCAGCTCGCCAACCTGCTCGCGCTCGACCCGGCGCGCTTCACGCCCGAGCGCGTCCGCGTCGAAGACCTCTTCGCGCCCGGCGCGATGGGCGACGCCAACACCGTCCGGCAGCTTCAGAACTACGTCGTCGGCCCCGCGCCGCGGGGCCTCACCCTCGACATCGGCGGCGCGCTCGACTACGAAAAGAGTTTCCGGCGCGTCAACTACTTCGAGCTGCTCGCGCGGATCGCCGTGCTCAACAACGTGCAGCCCGGCGTCGCCAGCCGCCCCGTGGATTTCTCCGCCGTCCGCGTCCCCGCCGAGGCGATCGCGGGCGCGCTCGGCGAAGACCTCCGCGCCGACGAAGTCATCTGGCTCTACGGCGGGCGCGACCGGCAGGCGCTCGTCCTCGCGCGCACGGGCGGCGGCCTGAGCCTGCGCTACCTGCCCGTCGCAGACCTGCGTCAGGGCGCGGACGGCCGCGTCACTTTCACGCGCGCCGCGTGGGGCGCGGGGCTGCCGCTCAAGCTCTGGGAGGACGCGCGCCTCGCCGTCCCCGGCGGGGTGAGCCGCGAGGCGTGGCTCTCGGGCTGGCGCACGGACCTCGAATGGCTGCGCGCCGCGCACCGCACCGCCTACTCGAACGCGGTCGTCGGCCTCCACGAACAACTCGGGCGGCACGCGACCGAGGCGACCGACGACCGCGCGCCCGGCCTCGCCGAAGACGAAAGGCTCCTGCGCCGCTTCCGCCGCCGCCAGCGCGAGCTGGTCGAGACCGACCTGCTCATCTTCGCCAACGACCACTGGAACTTCGACGTGCGCGGCTTCAACCCCGGCGGCAACCACGGCTCGCTCTTCCGCGTCTCGACCCACTCGACGCTGATGCTCGCCGGCGGCGAGCGCGCGGGCGTCCCGCGCGGCCTCGCCGTCGAGGAGCCTTACGACAGCCTCAGCTTCATGCCGACGCTGCTCGCCCTGACGGGTCAGGTCGAGGACGGCACGCGCCCCGTCCAAGCCCTCTGGCGGATGGGCTACCGCCGCTTCCCCGGCCGCCTCATCGGCGAAATCTTCGAGGGGCGGACGGACGCGCCCGCGCCCGTCGCCGACGCGGAGGCCGCGCCTTGACCCCGGCCCGCGACGAGACGGCCACGCGCGAAGTGGCGCGGGTCGAGCCCGAAGACTTGTTCGAGGCCGAGATACACCTGACGGCCGACACCGGCGACGAGGAAGGCGGGCGCGGGCGCGGCTGGCTCTTCTACCTCCACGCGGCGGCCTTCGTCCTCGGCGCGGCGCTGCTCGCCTACGTCGTCAACCGCATCGGCGTCGGCCCCATCGCCGAGGCGCTGCGGCAGGTCGGCTCCGGCTTCCTCATCCTGCTCGCGCTCACCGGCGCGCGCCACGTCTTCCGCACGGCCTCGATGAGCCTCGCCGTCGCGCCCGAGCACCGGCGCTTCACCTTCTGGGAGGCCTACTCGACGCGGCTGGCCGGCGAGACCATCACCTTCCTGACCTTCACCGGCCCCGTGCTCGGCGAGGCGACGAAGGCGGCGCTGCTCCGCAAGCGCGTGCCGCTCGCTACCGGCGTGCAGGCGCTCGTCGTGGACAACCTGCTCTACAACCTCTCGGTGGCGCTCTTCGTCTCGGGCGGCGCGCTCGTGATGCTCGCCACCTACGACCTGCCGGACGCGGCGCGGTACCCGCTCGTCGTCATCGCGGCCGGGATGATGTCGGTCGTCGTCGCCGTCGTCGCGGCCGTCGTCAGCAGCCGGATGCCGTTCACGGCCGCGGTGGACTTCCTCATCCGCGCCGGCGTCAAGCGGCGCAAGCTCGCCGCGAAGCGCGAGAAGGTGCGCGGCGTCGAGTCGAACGTCTACGACTTCTACAAGCGCAGGCCCGCCGCCTTCTTCGTGATGTTCGCCTGCGACTTCGCCTCGCACGCGACGACCGTTCTGGAAGTCTTCCTCGTCCTCGGCTGGCTCGGCTTTGAGCCGACGGCGCGGGTGGCTTACATTATTGATTCGCTGACGAAGGTCATCAACCTCGTCTTCGGCTTCGTCCCCGCCACCATCGGCGTCTACGAGGGCGGAACCGGCTTCATCCTGCACACGCTCGGCTACGCGGCGGCGACGGGCGTGACGCTGGGGCTGGTGCGCAAGGCCGGCATGATCGTCTGGGCGGCGGTCGGCCTGCTGATGCTCGTGCGGCACACCGCGCCGGGCGCGGCCCGCAAGGTTCTGGAGAGACACCCGCGACTGCGTGAGGCTATGGACAACCTTGTGTTATCGAACATGACGCACCGGCCGGCGCGGACGCTCGTCAGCGTCCTCGGCGTGGCGGTCGGCGTGCTGCTCATCGTCTTCACGGTGGGGCTGGCCCACGGCGTGCTGCGCGAGCGCGCGCGGCGCGAGGGCGAGGTCGGGGCCGAAATCATGGTGCGCGCCTCCGGCTCCATCGGGCTGAGCGGCACGCAGCCGTTCACGCTGCCGCTGGCGCGCGCCGACGAGATCGAGCGCCTGCCGGGCGTGCGCGCGGCGGCCGCCGTCGGCCAGAAGACCGACACGAGCGAGACCGGCTTCGGGATGCGCGTCATCGACGGCATCCAGTTCGAGCGCTACGGCAGGCTGACGGGCCTGCGCGTCGTCGAGGGGCGGGGCCTCGCGGAGTCGGGCGACGAGGCCATCGTCGACCCGATCTGGATCGAGGGGCGGAAGGCGAAGGTGGGCGACGCCGTCAAGCTCTTCGAGCGCGAGTTCCGCATCGTCGGCGTCTACGAGCCGCCCGGCGGCGGGCGCATCAAGATTCCGCTGCGGACTTTGCAGCAGCAGGTCGGGGCCGAAGAGGGCTTCGCCACGAGCGTCCTCGTCTCGTGCCACAACCCGGCCGAGCAGGAGCAGGTGGCCGAGCGCATCCACCAGCTCTTCCCCGAGGACCAAATCCTCTTCACGCGCGACCTGCCCGAACTCTACACGTCGAGCGTGCCGGCCCTGAACGTCTTCATCAGCGTCGTCGTGGGCGTGGCGGCCGTCATCAGCGTCCTCGTCATCCTTCTGGCGATGTACACGACGGTGACGGAGCGGACGAAGCAGATCGGCGTGCTGAAGTCTTTGGGGATGTCGAACGCGGGCGTGGCGTGGATCATCGAGCAGGAGGCGCTGGTGGTGAGCGTGCTCGGCGTCGCCCTCGGCGTCGTGCTCACGCTCGCGGCGCGCTTCCTCGTGATGAGCGTGACGACGCTGACCGTGGACATCGAACTCCGCTGGCTGCTCATCTCGCTCGCCATCGGCCTGCTCGGCGGCACGCTCGGCGCGCTCTACCCCGCCCTCCGGGCCGCGCGCCAAGACCCGGTCGAGGCCCTGAGCTACGAGTAAGCCTCGGCCGCGGGGGCGCGGAGGGAGACAATCAAAAGCCCCCGCGGGAGAGTCGAGCGATTAATGTCAGGCTCGACTCTCCCGCGGGGGCTTTACTGTCTCTTCCCTTCCGCGCCCCCGCGGCTAGTTCTTACCCCCGCGCATCTCGCGGCGGGCGCGGGCGATGAAGGCTTCGACCTCGGCGAGTGAGCGCGGGATGGCGGCCGAGAGGTTGCGGCTGCCGTCGGGCGTGACGAGCACGTCGTCCTCGATGCGGACGCCGATGTTCTTGTAGCGCTCGAAGGCGGGCCGCACGGCCTTGATGAACTTCTCCGACTCGGGAGTCTTCGCGAGGTGGTCGAGCGCGTCGGCGCGGACGTAGACGCCCGGCTCGTTCGTGAAGACCATGCCCGGCTCAAGACGCTCGTTGCCGCCCACGTCGTGGACGTTCATGCCGAGCCAGTGCGTCGTGCCGTGGAAGAGCCAGAGGCGGTACTGCGGCACGCGCGTCCCGCCCGACTCCACCGTCCCGTCGCGCTCGGCGATGAGGCCGAGTTTGAGGAGGCCGTCCTTGATGACCTCGACCGAGGCGGCGTCGGCGTCGGGGCGCTGCGCGCCGGGGCGGATGACGCGCATGGCGGCCTCGTTGGCGGCGAAGACGAGGTTGTAGATGTCGGCCTGCTCCTTCGTGAACTTGCCGCCCGCGGGGAAGGTGCGCGTCACGTCGGCCGTGTAGTGCATATACTCCGCGCCCACGTCCATCAGGATCAGGTCGCCCGGCCTCACCGCGCCCTGCGAGGCGTTGTAGTGCAGAGTCGTCGCGTTCGGGCCGCAGCCGACGATTGAGGGGTAGCCCCAGTTGTCGGCGTTGCGCCGCTTGAAGGTGTAGTCAATCTCGGCCTCGACCTCGTACTCCCACTTGGCCTCGCCGGCCGCCGCCATCGCGCGCCCCAGCGCCTCGGCCGTGATGTCCACGGCGTGCTGCATGAGGCGGACTTCCGAAGGCGACTTCCGCAGCCGCATCGAGCGGAAGAGCGGCATCAGGCTCCGCACCTTGTAGTCCGGCTGCGCTTGCGTCCACTCGCGCGCGAAGCTTTGCTCCTGCCGCCACTCGCGGCTCTCGCCGAACCGGCCGGAGGCCGCGTCGCGCTCGGGCACGAGCAGGTGCAGCGCCGCCTCGCCGGCCGAGGCCGCCGCGTAGAGCTGGCCTAAGAGATCGGCCGGGACGCTCGCCTTCGAGTTCAAAAGGACTCGTTCGGCGGCGGGCCGGTAGGGCTGGCGCGCGCGGACGGCTTTGACGAACGGCTCGAACTCGCGCGCGTCCCAGATTTCCCCGACGCCCGAGAGGCGGCGCGCATCCTCGGCCGAGTACATGTAACCGTCCCAAGCCTCGCGCGCGGGGTTGCGGCGCGGCAGGAAGAGAATTTCGCGCAGGCCCGTGCTGCCGGGGACGAGGACGAGGGTCGCGCCCTGCTGGTTGAGGTGCGTCAGGTAGAAGAGGTTGTTCTCCTGCCGGAACTCGTAATCCACGTCGTTGGTGTAGAGCCGCGGCTCGGCGCTGAAGAGGACGGCCAAGCCCTTCGGCCCGACCTCCTTCATCACGCGCTCGCGCCGGGCCTTCAGCTCGGCCTGCCGCTCCTCGTCCGGGAAGACGGGCGCGGGCGGCGCGACGCGGATGGCCGGCGGGTCTGAGGCGACGACCGCCGCGCGCGGCGCGGTCAATGCCCACGGTAAATCAGCTGCCAGCGCGAAGAACGCGACGGCGGGTAAGAGCCATTTTGTGATGCGGAACTGCCTCAAGGGTATTGGGCCTCCATCGCCTGTCCGGCGGTTGATTCCTTCTTCCCGCGCCCCGGCCGGGGCGACGGTCGAACGGCGGGCCGCGGCGGGTGAGATTATAGAGCACGCGCGCCGTCGCGCGGCACCCGCCGTCAAACCTAAACCTTGACGCGACCCCGCGCCGGGTATATCTTCCCGGCGTCTGTTCTTCGCTCACGAGTTGATGAGATGTCCGCCCGTCAGCCTCACGAACTCCTGCTCAATCCGGACGACGCGCGCCAACCGCCGCAGCATTGTTTCCGGCCGGAGACCAACGGAATGTCTATCCCTAAAAAGATCTCACCGCCTCACTCAGGGCCGTCTCGCGGACCGGCTAAGGCGAAGCTTTCCGGCGTGGCGGCGACTCTCGCCAGCCCGGCCGGGCGCGTCCCCCCGCGGCCCGTAGCACAGACGGCCGCGCGGCCCGCGCCGCCCCCGGCCTACCGCGCACAGCCCGCGCCGCGCTGCGTGCAGCCGAAGACGCCCGTGGGTCAACCGCCGCCGGCGGCTCAGGGCCGACAGGCGGCCCAGCCGCCGCCCTTCCGCCCGAACCCGCCGCCCAAAGTCTTGCAGAGGCAGGCCGCGCCCGCACGTCCGCCGGCCGCGCGTGAAACTCCGGCGACGCGCGGCGCACACCTGCCCGCCCCGCGCGTCGCGGGCCTGAAGAGTGCGACGCCCCCCGCCCGCCCCCCCACGGCCGAACGACCGACGCCCGCGCCCCGCACGCAGGCCGTCCAGTTGATGCGTCGCAACGCCACGGGGGTCGCCCGGCGCTACGGCCCGTCCGTGTCCAGCATCCTCACTGGCGGGAGCGGGAGCGGAGGCAAGAAGCCGCCGCACAACAACCTCCCACTCATCGGACACCGTTCCGACTCTAAGGTCACGTTTAAGAAGGAGAAGCCCAAGCAGAAGTTCACGGTGACTTCCACGAAGACGCCCACCTCCTCCCGCATGCTCCACTCAAAGACGTTTCACCCCCGCCCCGCCTACTCCGCCACCTCTCCGTCGTCCTCGTCGTCGCACACGGGCGGGCCGAGACCCGACACGAGCTATGGCCTGATGCCGAACGGCGGCGGCAGCGACTTTACACCGCCCACTCCAACCCTGACGTCACACGGCGGGCGCACGGCCGGCGGGTACGACTTTACCAACAACACGATCACCATTGACCGGGGACTCTCAAACACCGCACGCCAAATCGTCAGGGAGCACGAGACGGCCCATGCGGCGCACGCCACCTACCTCTCGTTAGCCACCGGCGACCTCTCGCCCGCGGATGCGGAAAACGTGGCCGAGAACCTTCTGCTGACGGAGTTGGTCGCCTACCAGCGGCAGGCCATCAAGACGCTCGCACTGCTCGACGGAGGGTGGGACCCCGTCGGGCGGCGCGAAGGCTCGATGGCCGCCTCGGCAAGGCTCTACAGGGACAACCCGGCGCAGTTCAGGCGGATGGTGCTGATGATGTACGCCGGCCAATACCAGAACAGGTTCACCGGGTTGAACGGCACGGACGGCAGGCCGATCAGCCTCAGGCGCGTCGCCGAAGACATCCTCGCGCGGTACACGTAGGGCCGCCCGTGAATTCCCCCCTTTAATACCCGACCGGCTCGCCGGCCTGCCGCGGGTCGCTCGCGCCGAGGCGGACGCCCGTGCCCTCTTCGATCATGACGGCCTGCGCGTCGCCCATGTAGCGCGGCCGGGCGGTGATGCGGTGGCCGCGCGATTCGAGCGCGCGGAAGGTGTCGGCGCTCATCCCGTAAGGCTCGTAGACGATCTCGTCGGGGAGCCACTGGTGGTGGATGCGCGGCGCGTCCACGGCCTGCTGGATGTTCATGTCGAAGTCGATGACGTTGGTGACGACTTGCAGGACGGTGTTGATGATGGTCGGGCCGCCCGGCGAGCCGACGGCGAACCAGAGCGTCTTGTCCTTCCTCAGCACGAAGGTCGGCGTCATGGCCGAGAGCGGGCGCTTGCGCGGGGCGACGGCGTTGCGCTCGCCCTGAATGAGCCCGTAGAGGTTCGGCGTGCCGGGCTTGGCCGCGAAGTCGTCCATCTCGTTGTTCATCAGGATGCCGGTGCCGCGGGCGGTCACCTTCGAGCCGTAGCCGTCGTTCAAGGTGTAGGTGTTCGACACGCAGTTGCCGGCCGCGTCCACCACGGTGAAGTGGGTCGTCTCCTCGGACTCCGCGCCGGCCGGGCGGCCCGCGCGCACCTCCTCGCTCGTCGAGGCGCGGTCGCGGCGGATCCCGCGGCGCAGCCGCTCGGCGTAAGCCTTGTCGATCAGCCCCGCGACGGGGACGCTGACGAAGTCGGCGTCGCCCATGTACTCGGCGCGGTCGGCGAAGGCGCGGCGCATCGCCTCGGCCGTCAGGTGGTAGCGGTCGGAGGAAGACCAGCCGAGGTTGCGGAGGTCGAAGCCTTCGAGGATGTTGAGCATCTCGATGAGCACCGCGCCGCCCGACGAAGGCGGCGGCATCGAGATGACCTCGAAGCCGCGGTAGGTCGTCCGCAGCGGCTCGCGCTCTTTGGCGACGTAGTTCTTCATGTCTTCGAGCGTGATGAGGCCGTTGTGGCGCCGCATGTCCTCGGCGATGAGCCGTGCCGTGCGCCCCTCGTAGAACTCGCGCGGGCCGAGGCGCTGGAGGCGCGCGAAGGTCTGGGCCAGCTCGGGCTGCCGCCACGTCTCGCCCTCTCGGAGGAAGCGGCCGCCGGCGAGGTAAATCTTTTTCGTCTCGGGGTAGAGGCCGAGCTCCGCGGCGTTGCCGCGCAGCGAGCGCGCGAGGCTGTGGGGCACGGCGAAGCCCTCGGCGGCGAGCCGCCGCGCCGGCTCGACGAGCTGCGCCCACGTGAAGCGGCCCGAGCCGTACTTCTTCAGCGCCAGCTCCATCCCGGCGACCGTGCCCGGCACGCCCGACGCGCGGTAGCCGAGCGTCGAGGAGCCTTCGCCTTTGATGAGGTTGCCCTGCGCGTCGAGGTAGACGTTGCGGTGCGCGGCGGCCGGGGCCATCTCGCGGTAATCGATGGCGGTCGCGCGCCCGTCGCTCAGGCGGATCATCATGAAGCCGCCGCCGCCGAGGTTGCCCGCCGAGGGGTAGGTCACGGCGAGGGCGAGCGCCACGGCGACGGCCGCGTCCACGGCGTTGCCGCCGCGCCGCAGAACGTCCACGCCGGCCTGCGACGCGATGCGGCTCGTCGAGGCCACCATCCCCCGCCGCGCGCGCACCGGGTCGCGCGACGCGGCGCGGGCCGAGGAGGCGGGCGCGACGGGGGCGAGAAGGAAGGCGAAGACGAGAAGCAGTCTGAACGGTCGTTCCGGGCGCATGGCACTCACCTCAATCCTTGAGCTTTAACTCCATGAACAGGCTCCCGCCGACGGGGTTGTAGCGGTACGGCTCGATCTCGCGGAAGCCGAGCGAGCGGTAGAGCGCGATGGCCTCGCGCATCGAAGGCAGAGTGTCGAGCCGCATCCGTTCGTAGCCGGCGCCGCGCGCCTCGGCGATGACGGCCCCGGCCAGCCTGCGCCCCGCGCCCGTCCCGCGCGCCTCCGGCCCGACGTAGAGTCGCTTCATCTCGCAGACGCTTTCGTCGAGTTTGCGCAGGGCGACGCAGCCGAGCGCGCGCCCGCCCGCGCCGACGAGCAGGAGCAGGCGGCCCGAGGGCGGCGCGTAGTCGCCGGGCAGCCCGCGCAGCTCGGCCTCGAAGTTCTGGAAGCAGAGGTCGACGCCGATGGCGGCCTCGTACTCCCTGAAGAGCCGCCGCGCCTCTTCCAGCTGCGCGGGCGTTTCGACGTGCGACAAGTCCATCTGCTTCGTCGTCCTAAAGCGTCGCGATGAGCGCGGCGAGGAGCGCGCCGCGGCGCACGGCCGCGTCGGCGACGATGTGCTCGTGCGCGGCGTGCGCGCCGTCGCCGTCCACGCCGAGGCCGTCGAGCACGGCCGCGCCGCACGCGGCGGCGAAGTTGCCGTCCGAGGCCCCGCCCACGCTCGCCTCGCCCAGCTCGAAGTCGAGCGCGGCCGCGGCCGCCTTCGCGCGCCCGTACAGCTCCGCGACGCGCGGCGTGCGTTCGAGCGGCGGGCGGTTGATGCCGCCCTCGACGGCGAGCCGCACGCGCTCGTCGGAGGGGCGCAGGCCGCGCACGCCCTGCTCGACGCGGCGCGCCTCCTCGCCCGTGCTGAAGCGCACGTCTATCTCGGCGAAGGCCCGCTCGGCGACGACGTTGGCGCGCGTCCCGCCGCCGACCACGCCGACGTTAACGGTCGTCCCGCGCCCGGGGTCGGCCAGCTCGCGGACGAGATTGATCTGCCGCGCCAGCTCGTGTACCGCGCTCGCGCCCTTCTCCGGGTCGAGGCCGGCGTGCGCGGCGCGGCCCTCGGCCTTCAGCGTGAAGAGGCCCGTCCCCTTGCGCGCCGTCTTGGCGCGGCCGCCGGGCGCGGGCGGCTCCAAGACCAGAACGTACTCGGACGCCCGCGCCTCCTCCTCGACGAGCGCGCGCCCGGTGTGGCTGCCCGTCTCCTCGTCGCACGTCAGGAGCAGCGCGACCGGCCGGCGCGGCCGCAGGCCCGACTCCGCGCAGGCGCGCAGGGCCTCGACGGCCACGGCGCAGCTCGCCTTCATGTCGAAGATGCCCGGCGCGTAAATCTTCCCCCCCGCCTCGCGCCACGGCCGCGCGGCGAGCGTCCCCCTCGCGTGAACCGTGTCGGTGTGGCCGAGCAGCAGCAGCGGGCGCGCGCCGCCGCCGCCCGCGTCGAACGCGCGGACGCGGAGGTGAACCCCGTAGCGGCCGGGCGGCTCGATGCGCTCGGTGGAGACGACGCCGGGGACGCCCTCGGCCGCCGACGCCAGAAGGTCGGAGACGGCGCGGCTCCCGTCGAGGTCGCCCGAGGGGGACTCGGCCTCGCAGAGCGCCCGCGTGAGGGAGAGCACTTCGCCGCGCCGCCGCGCGAAATATTCGAGCAGGCGTTTGGCCGCCCGCGTGTCCGGTGGCTCAGCCATGCTTCAACGTCTCGGAGCGCACGGTCAGGGCCTCGACGCGGCGGCGGCTGACTTCGTAGCCGATGCCGTGCGCGTCGGGCGCGTGGATGGTTCCGCGGGGCGTGACGGTGACGGGCGGGTCGATGATGTCCTCCTCCCAGTAGCGCGAGCTGGCCGAAACGTCGCCGGGGAGCGTGAACCCTTCGAGCGTCGCCATCGCCACGTTGTGCGCGCGGCCGACGCCCGACTCAAGCATCCCGCCGCACCAGACGGGGACGCCGCCCTCGCGGCACACACGCTCGACGCGCCGGGCCTCGGCGTGCCCGCCCACGCGCCCGAGCTTGACGTTGACGACGCGGCACGCGCCCAGCGCCAGAGCCTTGCGCGCGTCCTCGCTTGAGCGCACGGATTCGTCGAGGCAGACCGGCGTCTCGATCTGTTCCTGAAGGCGGGCGTGGTCGTACATGTCGTCGTGGGCGAGCGGCTGCTCGACCATCAGGAGGCGGTGCCGGTCGAGCGCGCGGAAGAGCGGCGCGTCCGCGAGCGTGTAGGCCGAGTTGGCGTCCACCATTAGAAGGATGTCGGGGAAGCGCGCGCGCACGGCCTCGACCGCCTCGGCGTCCCAGCCCGGCTTGATCTTGATCTTGATGCGCTGGTAGCCGTCGGCCAGCTCCCCCTCGATCTTGTCGAGCAGCTCGGCGTGCGAGTCCTGTATGCCGATGGAGACGCCGCACGGAATCTCGGGACGCGAGCCGCCGAGGTGACGCCAGAGCGGGACGCCGAGCCGCCGCGCCTCCAAGTCCCAGCACGCCGTCTCGATCCCCGCCTTCGCCATCCGGTGGCCGCGCGCGCGGGCCATCAGCGCGCCGGCCCCGGCCGCCGACGCCAACGCGCGCCCCAGAACCATCGGGGCCAGAAACGAGCGCGTCACCTCCCACGCGCCGTCGATCCACTCCTCGCTGTAGAAAGGCCCCTCCCCGGCCGTGCACTCGCCCCAGCCCTCGCCGCCCTCCCGGTCGAGGACGCGGACGAGCAGGATGCGGCGCTCGACGGTGCGGCCGAAGCTGGTCTCGAAGAAGTGTTTGAGGTGCAGGCGTATCTCGCGCAGCTCGATCCGCTCGATGTTCATGCGGGCGCAGGCTCCGACGGGTTTTCGATTTTAGGTGTTTGAATGGCGACTAAAAAGCATCGGCCGCCAGTTTATCAGTAAAAGCGGGAACTGATAACCGGCGGCCGCGGGCTTGAGGGGGAGCGGCGAGCGGAAACCGAAGATTCGCGCTCAGACGGCGCTCTCGGTCGTGGCCGACTCCTCGCCTTCGAGGGCGGCGCGCAGCGTGTGCCACGAGAGGCTGGCGCACTTGACGCGCGCGGGGTAGTCGCGCACGCCGGCGAAAATCTTGAGGCGGCCGAGCTGGTTCGGCTCCGCCTCTTCGTCCAGCTCGCCCGTCACCATCCGGTGGAACTGCTCGAAGAGGGCCTGCGCCTCCTCGCGCGACTTGCCTCTGACGGCCTGCGTCATCATGCTCGCCGACGCCTTCGAGATGGCGCAGCCAGACCCGACGAAGCTCACCTCGCCGACGGCGTTGTCCTCCATCCGCAGGTAGACCGTGAGCTGGTCGCCGCACAGGGGGTTGTGGCCCTCGGCGACGCGGTTGGCGCCCTCCAGCGCGCGGTAGTTCCGCGGCTTCTTGTTGTGGTCGAGGATGACCTGCTGGTAAAGCTCGCTCAGTTCGGACATAGAAGAAGTAGACAGTAGTCAGTAGTCAGTAGTCAGTAGAAAGACAGTCTCTAAAGAATCTTTCGTGTGACAGTGTCAGCCGTCTCCGCGCGGAGACTACCGGCTACTTTTCAGGCAAAAACGTCGATCACCCTCTCGACGGCGGCGGCGAGGCGGTCTACCTCGGCGCGGGTGTTGTAGAAGGCGAAGGAGGCGCGGGCCGTGGCGGGCACCCGGAAGTGCTGCATGACGGGCTGCGCGCAGTGGTGGCCGGCGCGGATGGCGATGCCCTCCTGATCGAGGATGGTGCCCACGTCGTGCGGGTGTACGTCCTCGATGACGAAGGCCAGCACGCTCGCCTTCTCGCGCGCCGTGCCGATGACGCGGACGCCCCCGATGTCGGAGAGCCGCGCGGTCGCGTAGGTCAGAAGCTCCCGCTCGTAGGCCGCGGCGGCCTCGCGGTCGAGGCCCGTCAGGTAGTCGATGGCCGCGCCGAGCCCGATCTGCGAGGCGATGGCCGGCGTGCCCGCCTCGAACTTGTCGGGGATGTTGGCGTAGGTGCTCTTCTCGAAGGTCACCGTGCGGATCATCGAGCCGCCGCCGACGAAGGGGTTCATCTTCTCCAGCCACTCGGCCTTGCCGTAGAGGACGCCGCTGCCCGTCGGCGCGAACATCTTGTGGCCCGAGATGGCGTAGAAGTCGCAGTCCAAGTCCTGCACGTCCACGCGCAGGTGCGGCGCGCCCTGCGCCCCGTCAACCATCACCGGCACGCCGAGGCGGTGCGCGCGCGCGGTGATCTCCTTAATCGGGTTGATCGTGCCGAGCGCGTTCGAGACGTGGCCGACGCAGACGAGGCGCGTGCGCTCGTTGAGCAGCGCGTCGAGCTCGTCGAGCAGGAGCTCGCCGGCGTCGTTCATCGGGATGACTCTCAGGCGCGCGCCCTTCTCCTCGCAGAGCATCTGCCACGGCACGATGTTCGAGTGGTGCTCCATCTCGGAGACGACGATCTCGTCGCCCGCGCCGACGAACTTGCGGCCGTAGCCGTGCATGACAAGGTTGATGCCCTCGGTGCAGCCGCGCACGAAGACGCACTCTCTGGCCTCGCGCGCGTTGATGAAGCGGCGCGCCTTCTCGCGCGCGCCCTCGTAGGCCGAGGTGGCGCGCTGGCTCAGGTAGTGGACGCCGCGGTGGATGTTCGAGTGCTCCTCGCGCAGGTACTTGGCGCCGCGCTCGATGACGAGCTGCGGCACCTGCGCGGAGGCCGCGTTATCGAGGTAGACGAGCGGCTTGCCGTTGACCGTCTGCCGCAGGACGGGGAAGTCCTCGCGGACGCGCTCCACGTCCCAGACGGCGGCGCCCCCGGTCGGGGTCTGTTCGGTCGCAATCATTCGATTCACCCTCAGACTTCCAGCCGGGCGCGCAGGCGGTTGAGGATGGCCCCGTCCAACTGCGCCCGGATGGAGTCGAACTTGATCTTCTCGACGATCTCCTCGGCGAAGCCGTAGGTCAGGAGGTTGCGCGCGAGGTCGGGGTGGAGGCCGCGGCTGAGGAGGTAGAACAGCTCCTCCTCTTCGAGCTGGCCCACGGTCGCGCCGTGCGCGCACTTCACGTCGTCGGCGAAAATTTCGAGCTGCGGCTTCGTGTCGACGCGCGCCTCGCCCGAGAGCAGGAGGTTCTTGTTGCTCTGCACGGCGTCGGTCTGCTGCGCGTCGCGGTGGACGAAGACGCGGCCGTTGAAGACGGCGCGGCTTTTGCCGTCGAGGATGCCCTTGTAGTTCTGGCGGCTCGTCCCGCGCGGCACGAGGTGGTCTATGACCGAGTGCGTGTCGGCGTGCTGGCCGTCGCCGACGATGTAGAGTCCGTCCACGTGGCACTCGCCGCCCTCGCGGCCGAGGCGCACCTCGATGTCGTGGCGCGAGAGGCGCGCGCCGAGCGTCACGGTCGTCAGGTCGTACGAGGCGTCGCGCCCCACGTCGGCGCGCGTCGAGGCGACGTGGAAGGCGCGCTCGCCCTCGTCCTGCACCTTGTAGTGCGTGACGCGCGCGCCGTCGCCGACGAAGACCTCGACGAAGGCGTTCGTCAGGTACGAGACCTCGCCGGCCGCGGCGTAGCTCTCGATGATGTCGAGGCGCGAGTCGCGCCCGGCCGCGACGAGGACGCGCGGGAACGAGGCCGACCCGTCCTGCGCGGAGAGGAAGAGCAGTTGCAGCGGCGCCTCGACGCGCGCGCCGTCGGGGACGAGCACGAGCGCGCCGCCCGCCGTCAGCGCGGCGTTGAGCGACTCGAAGGCGGGGGCCTGCGCCCGCGCCTCCAGCTTCTCGCGGACGAGTCCGGCGTGCCCGCCGCGCGCGGCCTCGGCGAGGTCGAGCGCGACGACGCCGCCCGGCAGCGCGTCGAGCGCGGAAAGCTCCGGCCGGAAGCGGCCGCCGACGAAGACGAGCCGGCTGCGGCGCGCCTCCTCGTAGACGAAGCGCTCGGCCTCCCCGGCGTCGAGCGGCCCGGCCGGCCCGGCCGCGGGCCGAAACTCGGAGCGGGCGAGGGGCGCGACGTTCGTGTACTTCCAGTCTTCCTCGCGCGTGGTCGGGAAGCCCAGCCCCTCGAACCTCTCCAGCGCGGCCACGCGCGCGCGCGCCAGCCACTCCGGCTCGCCCGCGCGGGCGGCCGCCTCGAAGGCTTCGCGGTAAAAACTCTTCTCTTTAATCGCCTGTGACATTTGAATTCATGGGGCGCCGGGCGTCGGGCGCCGGATCAGAACTCGTCTTCAACCCGGAACCTGACGCCCGACAGCCGGCGCCTTCTATGCGCTGATGGCCGACTGCCGCCCGGCCTCTTCCCTGATCCAGTCGTAGCCCTTCGCCTCAAGCTCAAGCGCGAGCTCCTTGCCGCCGGAGCGGACGATGCGGCCGCGGTAGAGGACGTGGACGAAGTCGGGCACGATGTAGTTGAGTAGGCGCTGGTAGTGCGTGACGAGGACGACGGCGTTGTCGGGCGTGCGGAGTTTGTTGACGCCGTCGGCGACCACGCGCAGCGCGTCGATGTCGAGGCCCGAGTCGGTCTCGTCGAGCACCGCGAGCTTCGGCTCCAGCACGGCCATCTGCAAAATCTCGTTGCGCTTCTTCTCGCCGCCCGAGAAGCCCTCGTTGACCGAGCGCGACATCAGCCCCGCGTCCATCTCGACGACCCGCGCCCGCTCCGCCAGCAGGTCTTTGAACTCCAGCGGGTCGAGCTCCTCCTCGCCGAGGTGCTTGCGCTTCTCGTTGTAGGCGAGGCGGAGGAACTGCGCGTTCGAGACGCCGGGCACCTCGACCGGGTACTGGAAGGCGAGGAAGACGCCCCCGCGGGCGCGCTCGTCGGGCGCGAGTTCGAGCAGGTTGCGCCCCTCGAACAAGACCTCGCCGGCCGTCACCTCGTAGGCCGGGTGGCCGGCCAGAATCTTCGCCAGCGTGGACTTCCCCGAGCCGTTCGGCCCCATGATGGCGTGCGTCTCGCCGCGGTTCACCTTCAGGTCGATGCCGCGCAGGATTTCCTTGCCCTCCACGGCCGCCCGCAAATTACGAATCTCTAACACTACGTTTTGACCTCTCGGATTCTCTCGACGGAATAAAATCGCCCCGGCCGAACCGGCCGGCCTCAGACGGTCACGACGCCGTTGGCGGCGACGGCGGCGGCCGGCCCGGCTTCCCCCTCGTAATCGTCGAACGAAAGCCCCTCGCCGACGGGCTGAATCATCCGCAGCGCGCGCCGCCGCTCGGCCGCGCCCAGCTTCTCCTCGATCACCCACCCGACGAGGTACTGCGCGGCGAGGCAGCCGGCCGCCGTCGCCACGTTACCCTCGCGCACGAAAGGCTCTTCGACCACCTCGACGCCCATCGCGCGCAGTTGCCCGACCGCCGTCGGGTAGGTCGTCGCGCGCTTGCCTTCGAGCAGCCCGAGGCGCGCGAGGATGAGCGCGCCCGAACACATCGAGCCGATCAGCTGGCGGCCGGGGTCGAGCCGGAAGGCGCTGACGAAGCGCTCGTCCTCGATGGCGCGCCGCGCGCCCTGCCCGCTCGTGAACAGCACGACCTCCGAGTCGTTGGCCTCTTCGAGCGGGCCGTGCGTCTCCAGCCGGATGCCGGTGGAGGAGAAGTGCTCGCGCTGCGCCCCGAGGATGCTCACGCGCCAGCCGGGGTGGCGGACGCGGTTGAGCAAGTCCCACATGAAGAAGACGTCTATGTCGGTGAAGTAGTCGAAGGTGACGATTGACGCTCTCAAGACCGTGACCTCACAAAAGAAGACCGACGACGCTGCGGCCGCGGCGCGAACCCGACTTCAGCCCACGCTGTTTTCGAGCTTCAGGCCGAGCAGGCGCTGCGCCTCGACGGCGAACTCCATCGGCAGCTCGCGGAAAACGTCCTTGCAGAAGCCGTTGATGATGAGCGAGACGGCGTCCTCCTGCGAGATGCCGCGCTGCTGGAGGTAGAACAACTGCTCCTCGCTGATGCGCGAGGTGGTCGCCTCGTGCTCGACGCGCGCCGAGTTGTTCATCACCTCGATGTACGGGAAGGTGTTGGCCCCGCACTTCGAGCCGATGAGCATCGAGTCGCACTGCGTGTAGTTGCGCGCGCCCTCGGCGCCGCCCAGCACCTTCACCAGCCCCCGGTAGGAGTTGTTCGACCTGCCGGCCGAGATGCCCTTCGAGACGATGGTCGAGCGCGTGTTCCTGCCGATGTGGATCATCTTCGTGCCCGTGTCGGCCTGCTGCGCGTGGTTCGTCAAAGCCACCGAGTAGAACTCGCCGATGGAGTTGTCGCCTTGCAGGATGCACGAAGGATACTTCCACGTGATCGCCGAGCCGGTCTCGACCTGCGTCCACGAAATCTTCGAGTTCCGCCCGCGGCACGCGCCGCGCTTGGTGACGAAGTTGTAAATGCCGCCCTTCCCCTCCTCGTCGCCCGCGTACCAGTTCTGCACGGTCGAATACTTGATCTCGGCGTCGTCGAGCGCGACGAGTTCCACCACGGCGGCGTGCAGCTGGTTCTTGTCGAACTTCGGCGCGGTGCAGCCTTCGAGGTAGGAGACGTGGGCGCCCTCCTCGGCCACGACCAGCGTGCGCTCGAACTGCCCCGACTCCTGATTGTTGATGCGGAAGTAGGTCGAAAGCTCCATCGGGCAGCGGACGCCCCGCGGCACGAAGACGAACGAGCCGTCGGAGAAGACGGCGCTGTTGAGCGCCGCGAAGTAGTTGTCGCCGACGGGCACGACCGACCCGAGGTACTTCCTGACGAGGTCGGGGTGGTCGCGGATCGCCTCGGTGAACGAGCAGAAGATGACGCCGTGCTTCTTCAGCTTCTCCTTGTAGGTCGTGGCGACCGAGACGGAGTCGAAGACCGCGTCCACGGCGACGCCGGCGAGCTGCTTCTGCTCGGTCAGCGGGATGCCCAGCTTCTCGAAGGTGCGCAGGAGTTCCGGGTCTACCTCGTCGAGGCTCTTCTTCGCCTCCTTCTGCTTCGGCGCGCTGTAGTAGATGATGTCCTGATAGTCGATCTCGGGGTACTCGACGTTCGGCCAGTGCTTCGGCTCGGTCATCGTGAGCCACTGGCGGAAAGCCTTCAGCCGGAACTCCAGCATCCACTCCGGCTCGCCCTTCTTCTCCGAGATGAGGCGGACGGTCTGCTCGGTCAGGCCCCGCGGGATCATGTCCGACTCGATGTCGGTGACGAAGCCGTACTTGTACTCTTTGTTGGTCAGCAGCTCGATTGTGCTCATCGGGTTAACGGTTCCTTTAAAATCCTCTCCGGCGGCCTCAGCGCGCGGGGCCGGCGGGCGCGGCCCCGTGGCGCGCGCCCTGTATCTGGTGGAGGGTCGCATCGACGGCCCGCTCGGTGCCGACCAACTGCGCCAGCGTGATGCCCGAGAGCGCCTGCGCGACGATCTCGTGGACGTTTAAAAGCACGGGCCGGATGCCGCAGTCGCCCGTGTGCACGCACGAGTCGAGCACGCCGGGGAAGCTCCGGCAGTGGCCTTCGAGCTGGTCGTCGTCGAGCACCTTGATGACCTCGCTCAGGCGCACCTCCGCGGCGGGGCGCGCCAGCCGGTAGCCCCCCTTCGTCCCGCGGTGGGCCGAGACCAGCCCGGCCTTGCTCAACAGCCAGAGCACCTTGCCCGCGTTGGCCTGCGACATGCCCTCGCGCTCGGCGATCTGCGGGAGCGTCAGAGACTCGCCCCCGCCCAATCGCGCCAACTGCACGAGGCAGCGCAAACCGTACTCTTCCTGCGCGGAAACCTTCATAAACCTCAACGCCTCAAGCCGGCGAAAATCGGTCGCAACCCCATCGTAGGCCATACCTTACTTTTTTGTCAAGATTAGTCAGATGCCCCGCCGGAGAAGCGGGTTGCAAGGCTAAATCACTGAACTGGCACGGTTTCAGCCGCGACGACGGGCGGGCGGCGGCGCGTGCGCCCCGCGGAGTCTTTCGTGCTCCCTGCCCGCCGTCAGGTTCGGAGGCGGCCCGACTCTGACGGCGGGTCAGAGCATCGCCGCGGCGGCGCGGTCAACGAACCATTCGAGGGTGCCGTCCGCCGGGCGGATCAGTTGCGCGGGCAGGCGTCGGGGGTCGCGCCCGCCGCGGAGCACTTCGCGGAGGCGGGCGGCCTTGCCCGCGCCGTTGACGAGGAAGATGACGTGGCGGGCGGCGTTGATGGCGGGCGCGGTCAGGGTGACGCGCCACGCGCCGAGTCGTTCGACCCGGTTGGCGGCGACCCACGCGCGCCCCGCGTCGAGCGCGGCCGTCGCGGGAAAGAGCGAGGCGGTGTGGCCGTCGTCGCCCATGCCGAGCAGCACGAGGTCGAAGCGCGGCCAGCCGGCGTCGCCGAAGAGGCCGCGCAGCTCCTCCTCGTAGCGGGCGGCGTTGGCGGCCGCGTCGCCGCGGCCCTCGATGCGGTGGACGTTCTCGGCGGGAATGCTCACGCGGCCGAGCAGGCTCTCGCGCGCCATGCGGAAGTTGCTCTCGGCGTCGTCGGGCGGAACCATGCGCTCGTCGCCGAAGAAGACGTGAACCCGCGGCCAGTTGACCCGGCCGCGCAGTCCGTCGGAGGCGAGCAGCTCGTAGACGCGGCGCGGCGTCGTGCCGCCCGCGAGCGCGACGGCGAAGAGGCCGCGGGCCGCGACGGCCTCGCCCGCCAGCTCGGCGAAGCGGCGGGCGGCCGCGGCGGCCACGTCTTCGGCCGTCTCGTAGACGCGGACGCCTTCGGGTGCGGTGTCGCCGCCGGCCACGGCCTTCACTCCCCGGCGTGGAGCAGCGCCGCGCGCCCCGCGCCGTAGAGCGCGGCCTTGTCGTCGAGGATGACGCAGACGCGCGTCTCCTCGACGATGCCGGACATGCGCCCCTTGTCGAGGTAGGCGCGCATGAAGGCGCCGCCCTTCAGCTTCTCGATGATCTTGGGCGCGATGCCGCCGCCGACGTAGAGGCCGCCCGACGGCCGCAGCAGGAGCGCGAGGTTGCCGGCCATCGCGCCGTAAATCTCGACGAACATGTCGAGCGCCTCGGCGGCCAGCTCGCTCTTGCGCGCCAGCCCCGCGCGCGAGATGGCCGCGGCCGGGTCGCCGCCCCTCAGCTCGTCGGCCAGCCACGCGGGCTCCTCGCCGTGGCCGCGGTCGCGCAGGAAAGTGTAGATGGTGACGAGGCCCGGCCCCGAGAGCGCGCGCTCGACGCTGACGCGCCCGCCGATCTTCTCCCGCACGTACAGGAAGAGTTCGATCTCGCGCTCGTTGCGCGGGGCGAAGTCCATGTGGCCGCCCTCGGACGAGATCGGGTGGTAGCGCTCGCCGTCCCAGAAGATGCCGGCCATGCCGAGGCCCGTGCCGGCGGCGATGAGCGCGCGGTGGCCGGGGCCCGCGCCCGCGCCGGGGTTGAGGGTGTAGAACTGCGCGGGCTGCAAGACCTCGACGCCGTAGGCCGTGGCTTCGAGGTCGTTGATGAGGCCGACGCGGGCGAGGCCGAGCCTTGAGGCGAGGCTTTCGGCGCTCACCACCCACGGGAGGTTGGTCGCCTCGACGCGGCCGTGGGCGACGGGGCCGGCGACGCCGAAGCAGGCGTGCGTGACGCGCGGCGAAAGCTCCGCGACGAACTCGCCGACGATCTCCCCGAGCGAAGAGTACTTCCCGCTCGGGTAGCTGCGCTGCGCGATGATGCGGTCGAGCCTCTGGCCGTGCGGCTCGAACAGCGCGATGTTGGTCTTCGTCCCCCCGATGTCTCCGGCGATGATCATTAGTGCGACCCGTTCCCGTTCAGGATAATTAAGAATTAAGAATTAAGAATTAAGAATTGATGTGTTTGCGAAGCGGCCTTCAAGATTCCCCGCAGTCCATTCTTAATTCTTAATTCTTAATTCTTAATTGTTTCAATCAGGCGCGCGGCGAAGCGGGCGGCGCGTTCGTAGAGCGCGTCGCGCGAAAGGATGTCGAGCTCGGCGCTGAGGCGTCGGCCCTCGCTGCGCGCCTCGAAGCCGAGCACGCGCCCCGAAGCCTGTCGGCCGCCGACCCGCGCCCACGTTTCGAGCTTGGCCTCGCCGGCGCGGAGCGCGACGCCGAACTCGTCGCCCGCGGCCGAGCGCAGCGCGAGCGAGGTGATCGTGCCGTCGCGCCCGGCCGCGCCCCCGCCGGCCTCAAGCTCGACCGCGACGGGGCGGCCGCCGTCGCTGAGCCGGAAGCTCGCGCGCCCGCCCGAAATAATTTCACCTCCCGGCTCGGCCTCCCAGCCGAGGCAGGTCGCGAGCCAGCCGGCGGCCAGCAGAACCTTCGGCGCGATCCGGCCGGGGCCGCGGTCGGGCGGGTCGTAGACGAAGCTGACCCGCTCGATCTCGGCCAGCGAGGCCCGGTAGTCGGCCACGTCCCAGAAGCCCGCGACGACGGAGCGCCAAGAGGTGAGCCGGCCCCAGTTGAGGTCGCTCAGGCGCAGCCGGCCGCCCGCGATGATTTCTGACAGGCGAATTAAATCATACTGCGGGTTGTCGAACGAGGCCGAGTCTATCACGACGCGGTCGGCCAGCGCCGCGAGCCGCCCGAACAGTTTGTCGTCGTAGTGCGGGATGTCCTTCCACCAGAGGAAGACCGGCGCGTCGGGCACGAGCAGCGGCGCGACGGCCGTCCACGCCGTCTGCACGGCCGGGCCGGCGGCCTCGATGGTGATCTGCTCGCCGCAAATCTGCTTCGAGCCGCGCCTGCCGACCTGACAGCGCGTCGAGACGTAGGCTTCGAGCCGCGGCTCCGGCGCGCCGCGGTCGGCGACGAGGACGAGCGCGCGCGACGGGTGGCGCTCGATGACTTCGCCGAGCAGCGCGTCAACCTCGGCCCGCCCCTCCGGCCCCTCGGCGTACACGATCAGGTTCAGCGCGCACGCGCGCGCCACGCCCGCCGACTCGCCCGCCCCCCCGGCCGACAGCTCCGCCCACATCGCCGACAGCTCCCTTTCGAGCCGCGCCGCGTCGATGCCCTTCAGGGCGGAGAGCGAAACGATGCTGGACTGAGTCTCCATAAGAACGCGAATCGTGAATCGTGAATCGTGAAGGGCGGCCGCCGGTCATCGGTCGTCAGTTAACGACGAAAAAACTGACGGCCGAGAACCGACGACTGAGAACCGTCTTTAGCGATTCGCGACCACGGCTTTTCACGGCCTGCGCCAGCGCCGGCCGCTTCGTTCGAGGAGGCCGAAGGAGGCGTCAGGCCCCCAGCCCCCGGCCTCGTAGTTGGGGAAGTCGGCCCCGTCTGTGTCCCCGGCCCACTCGTCGAGGATGGGCGTGACGAGTTGCCAGCCGCGCTCGGTCATGTCGGCGCGGGCGTACAGGGTCGAGTCGCCGAGGACGCAGTCGAGGATGAGCCGCTCGTAGGCCTCGGCGAGTTGGACGCCGAAGGACGCGCCGTAGCGGAACTCCATGTTCACGTCGCGGATGCGCGTCGTCTGCCCCGGCACCTTCGCGGCGAAGCGCATCGTGATGCCCTCGTCGGGCTGGATGCGGATGACGAGCTGGTTGGGCGCGACCTGCTCGGCCGCCTCCGCGCCGAACAGCTGGTGCGGCACCGGCCTGAACTGGATGGCGATCTCCGTGACGCGCTTCGCCAAGCGCTTCCCCGAGCGGACGTAGAAGGGCACGCCCGACCAGCGCCAGTTGTCGAACCACATCGTCAGCGCGGCGAAGGTCTCGGTCGCGGAGTCGGGGGCGACGCCCGGCTCCTCGCGGTACCCCGGCACCGGCTTGCCGCCGATGCTCCCGGCCCCGTACTGCCCGCGCACGCACTCCGAGCGGACGCGCTCGCGCGTGAACTCGCGCGCCGCGCGCATGGCCTTGACCTTCTCGTCGCGCACGTCCTCGGCCGAGAGCGTCGCGGGCGGCTCCATCGCCACGAGCGAGAGCACCTGAAAGACGTGGTTCTGGATCATGTCGCGCACCACGCCCGACTTCTCGTAGTAGCCGCCGCGCCCCTCGACGCCGACCGTCTCGGCGTTGGTGAGCTGCACGTGGCCGATGTACTGCCGGTTCCACAGCGGCTCGAAGATGCCGTTGGCGAAGCGGAAGACGAGCAGGTTCTGGACGGTCTCTTTGCCGAGGTAGTGGTCGATGCGGTAAATCTGCCGCTCGTCGAGGTGGCGCAGGATGTCTCTGTTCAACTGGCGCGCGCTCTCCAGACTCGTGCCGAAGGGCTTCTCGATGATGACCCTCACCCAGCCCTTCGAGGGCCGCGCCAGCCCGGCCTCGCCCAACTGCCGGACGGCCTCGGCGTAGAACTCCGGCGCGACCGAGAGGTAGAAGAGGCGGTTGCCCTGAGTGCCGTGCTCGCGGTCAACGTCTTCAAGGAGCGCCGCGAGCCGGCGGTAGTCCTCGGCGTTCCTGATGTCCGAGGTCAGGTAGCGCATGCGCCGCGCGAACGACTCCCAGACCTCGCCGTCCACGCGCTTGTCCTCGGAGAACTCGGCGACGGCCTCCCTCATGCGGTTGCGAAACTCTCCGTCCGACATCTGCGTGCGGGCCAGCCCGACGATGGCGAACTCGGCCGGCAAAAGCCGCTCCTGCACGAGCCGGTAGAGCGCCGGGATCAGCTTCCGCCTCGCCAAATCGCCCGACGCCCCGAAGATGACGACCGCGCACGGCTCGGCCGCGCGCTCCAACCTCATCCCGACGCGCAAGGGGTTGTCCAGTGTGGCCGACATAAAGACTCAAGTAGACAGCAGTCAGTAGTCAGTAGTCAGTAGAGAGCATTCGCTATTTCAGGGTGACGGCTTCAGCAGTCGCAGCGCGGAGCCTACTGGCTACTGACTGCTGTCTACTGTCTGCTTTGCTTCTCCAACAACTCCTCCCACTCCGTGTGGAGCGCCCCGGCTTGGGGCTTGTCCGTGCGCTCGTAGGTGTGCGAGCCGAAGAAGTCGCGCTGGGCCTGCGTGAGGTTGAGGGGGAGTTCGGCCGTGCGGTAGGTGTCGAAGTAGGCGACGGAGGCCGACATGCCGGGGACGGGGATGCCGAGCCGCATGGCGGTCGTCACCGCCTGCCGCCAATTACTCTGGGCACGCTGGATGTAGTCGTTAAAGTCGGGGTCGAGCAGGAGACTGTGCAGGTCTCGGCGGCGGCCGTAAGCGTCCTTGATCTTTCCGAGGAACTGCGCGCGGATGATGCAGCCGCCCTTCCAGATGCGCGCCGTCTCGCCGAGGTCGATGCCCCAGCCCCAGTTCTCCGAGCCGGCGCGGATGAGGCTCATGCCCTGCGCGTAAGAGCAAATCTTCGAGGCGTAGAGCGCGTCGCGGACGCACGCGATCATCCCGGCGCGGTCGCCGTCGAACTTCGCTCCCGACGGGCCGGCGATCCGCCGGCTCGCCTCGACGCGCTCCGCCTTGCGGGCCGACAGGTTGCGCGTGCCCACGGCCGCGTCGATGGTCGGGATGACGACGCCGAGGTCGAGCGCGACTTGGGAAGTCCACCTGCCCGTGCCCTTCTGCCCGGCCTTGTCGAGCACGAGGTCGACGAGCGGCCGCCCCGTTTCAGGGTCTTCGACGCGGAGAATTTTGGCCGTGATCTCGATGAGGAAGGATTCGAGGTCGCCGCGGTTCCACTCGTCGAAGACCTCGGCCATCTCGGCGGCCGTCATGCCCAGCGCGCGGCGCATGATGTCGTACGCCTCGGCGATGAGCTGCATGTCGCCGTACTCGATGCCGTTGTGAACCATCTTGACGAAGTGGCCCGCGCCGCCCGGCCCGATGTAGGTGACGCACGGCCCGTCGTCCACCTTCGCGGCGATGGCCTCCCAGACGGGGCGAATCTGCTCGTAAGCCTCGCGGTCGCCGCCCGGCATCAGAGACGGCCCCCACAGGGCGCCCTCCTCCCCGCCCGAGACGCCGGAGCCGATGAAGCTGTAGCCCTCTTCCTTCAGTTGCTTCTCGCGCCGCGCGGTGTCGAGGAAGTGAGAGTTGCCGCCGTCGACGATGATGTCGCCGCGGTCGAGGAAGGGCTTGATCTGGTCAACCGTCCAGTCGACGGGGTCGCCGGCCTTCACCAGCAGGATGATCTTCCGGGGCCGTTCGAGCGCGCGGGCCAACTCTTCGGGCGTGCGCGCGCCGACGACCTGCCTGCCTTCGGCGCGCGCGACGAACTCGTCAACCTTCGCCGGCTTGCGATCCCACACGGCGACCGGGTAGCCGTTGCGCTCGATGTTGAGCGCCAGATTCTCGCCCATCACGCCGAGGCCCATGAGGCCGATCTTCGCGGCCTTCGGGGTCTGTTCCGGGGTTGACATAAATCCTCTGAGTAGACGGTAGACGGCGGGCAGTAGACGGTAGCGCCCCGCGCTGATGATGGTGACGCTGACCTCTTGAAGCTTCGCCGCCGAAGCTCTTCCTGCTGACCACTGACTGCCGTCTGCCGTCTACTCCCTCTTCATTTCGCCCCGGTCGCGCCCGAGACGGGCAGCGCCTCGCGGACGAGTTCGTAGAGACGCCGGAGGCCGGCGGTCGCGTCCGCGCCGAGGTCGAGGCGGGCGGCGCGGCGGCCGCGGGTCGAGAGCGAGCGGAAGTCGCCGAGCGCCTGCGCCTGTTTGAGGACGCTGAAGGTGAACGGCTCGCCGGGGATTTCGAGGTCGCGCGCGTCCGCCGCGGTGAGTTGCAGGAAGACGCCGGAGTCGGGGCCGCCCTTGTGGAGCTGACCCGTCGAGTGCAGAAAGCGCGGGCCGTAGCCGGTGGTCGTCGCGCAGCGCGTGGCGTCGCGCAGGTGCGCGCGAATCCGCCCGAGGAGGCGGTCGTGCTCGGGCGTCTCCTCGACGTAGCCGAGCAGCGCGACGTAGTCGCCCGCGCCCGCGCGCCCGAGGTGCGCCCGCAGGGCCTCGGCGAGCGGGCCGGCGGGGAGCGAGCCGTCGGCGGCGTAGAGCGTGAGCGGGCCGTCGGCGGCGTGCGCGGCCTGCTCCGGCAGGCGGCCCGCGCCCCTGAAGGCTTCGAGCAGCTCGCGCGTCGCGTCCTTCGACTCCTGCACGTTGGGCTGGTCGAACGGGTTGATGCCCAGACGCCAGCCGGCGAAGGCCGTCGCCAGCTCCCACAGGAAGAACTCTTCGGCGAGGTCGTAGGCGTCCGTCAGCGTGCGGTAGACGACGGGGTGGCCGGCCGCTTCCAGCGCCTTCAGGCGCGTCTCGGTCTCGCCTTCGAGGCGGCCGATGGCGATGGAGACGAAGAGGCGGTCGTCGCCGTAGACGGACGGCGGCCCGAGCGGCTCGCCCGCCACCGGCACGATGCCCTTCCCCTCCTTGCCCGTGCTCTCGGCGACGAGCTGCTCGACCCACAGGCCGAACGACTCGATGCGCGGGTCGGCGACGACGGTCAGCTTGTCGCGCCCGGCCTGCGCGCACTCGGCGAGGATGGCCCCGAGGCGCGCGCCGGGGTTTTCCGCCGCGGGCACGACCTGCGCGCAGGCGTGCACGACGCGCTCGGCGCGGTCGAGCAGCTTCGGCAGGTCGAGCCCCATCAGCGCGGCCGGAACCATGCCGAAGTAGGAGAGCGCCGAGTAGCGCCCGCCGATGTCCGGCGGGTTGAGGAAGACGCGGCGGAAGCGGTCGCGCCTCGCGTCTTCCTCCATCTTCGTGCCGGGGTCGGTGATGGCGATGAAGTTGTCGCCGGGGTTGTCCTTCGCGCGCGCGACCTGATCGAACCAGTAGCGGTAGAACATCAGCGGCTCGGTCGTCGTCCCCGACTTCGTGGCGATGACGAAGAGGGCGCGGGCCGGGTCAACGCGGTCGCGGAGGTCGGCGACGGCGTCGGGGTCGGTCGAGTCGAGCACGAGCAGTTCGGGGAAGCCCTCCCGCCGGCCGAAGGTGCGGCGCAGGACTTCGGGGCAGAGCGACGAGCCGCCCATGCCGCAGAGCACGACGTGGCGGAAGTCGCCCCCGCGCGCGAGGCCGGCCGCGTAGGACATCAGCTCGCCCTCGACGCCGATCATCGTGTCCACGATGCCCAGCCAGCCGAGGGCGTTTTTGATGACCTTCCGGTGCGCCTCCTCGCCCTTCCAGAGCGCGGCGTCCTTGCGCCAGAGGCGGCGCATCACGTCGCCCTTCTCGGCCTCTTTGAGCGCGGCCGCGACCGCCCCGGCGTGGCGGCCGAGCGAGGCCGACAGGCGCTCGTTGATGCCGGAGAGCAGGGCGCCGCGCTTGGCCTCGATGGACGCGGCGAGCGTGTCGAAGGAGCCGACGAACGCCTTCAGCCCGTCCTGCTGCAACTTCTCGGTGACGGCCTTGAGGTCGATGCCGATCTCGGCCAGCTCCGCGATGAGGCGGCGCGACTCGTCCACGCCCTCTTCGAGCGTGAGCGCGACGCGGCCGTGGTCGCGGACGGCCGTGTAGGTGGCGGGCGGCACGGTGTTGACCGTCTCGGGGCCGATGAGGTTGTCCACGTAGAGCACGTCGGAATACTTCGGGTTCTTCGTCCCCGTCGAGGCCCAGAGGGGGCGCTGCGCCATCGCGCCCTTCTCCCGGAGCGCGCGGAAGCGCTCGCCGTGGAAGATTTCCCTGAACTTCTGGTAGGCGAGCTTGGCGTTGGCGACGGCCGCGCGGCCGAGCATGGATTCGAGCCTCCGCCTCTCCTCGGGCGAGGCGGCGCGCCGCGCGCGCTCTTCGAGGTCGGCGTCCACGGACGTGTCCACGCGCGAGACGAAGAAGCTGGCGACCGAGGCGACGCGCGCGACGGGCAGCCCCTCGGCGGCCCGCCGCTCGAGCCCGCAGATGTAAGCCTCGGCCACCTGCTCGTAGTTCTCGATGGAGAAGATCATCGTGATGTTGATGTTGACGCCGCGGTAGATCGACTCCTCGATGGCGGGCAGCCCCTCCTGCGCCGCGGGGATTTTAATCATCACGTTGGGGCGGCCGAGGCGGCGGAAGAGGCGCGTCGCCTCCTCGACGGTGCCCCGCGTGTCGTAGGCGAGCTTCGGGTTGACTTCGAGGCTGATGTAGCCGTCGAGCGCGTCGGTGCGGTCGTAGACGGGCCGGAGGATGTCGGCGGCCGAGCGGATGTCTTCGACGACCAGCTCCTCGTAAATCTCCGGCACCGACAGGCCCGCCTCGACGAGCGCGCGCAGCTGCTCGTCGTAGTCGGTCGAGCCGGTGATGGCCTTCTCGAAGATGGTCGGGTTCGAGGTGACGCCGCGCAGGTCGTCCTCGTCGATCTTCTTCCGGAGGTCGCCGGCGGTCAGCATGGCGCGGCGGATGTTGTCGTACCAGATGGACTGGCCGAGCCGCATGATCTCGACGAGACGGTTACTCATCAGATGATTACCTCGGACTCCGCGGGGTTAGTCGTTGATTGTTTGGGCTGACACTTTTTGTACCACAGGAGGCGCGGCCAGTCTATCCGCAAAGCAGCCCGCCCGCCGGCACGTGGGTGCGGGCGGGCGGGGCGAAGCGGCGGCGGGGTTTTACCCCCTCACGGCAGCGTCGAGGCCGACTCGGGGCGCTGGAAGATGGCGTCCTCGACGCGCAGGCCGTAGGTCACGGAGAGGACTTGCGCCTCTTCGAGCTGCCGCTCGCCCGCGTAGAGCAGCGAGCGGTAGGGCACGTAAGTGCCCTGCACGTTGCGGTAGTCGTGGAACGTGCGGCGGAACTTCGTCGGGGGCGCGCCGGCCGCGGCCGGCTCCTCGTATTCGAGCCAGAGGACGCGGTAGGACTTGGCGCTCACGTAGTAGCGCGTGCGGTTCTTCTCCTTGTCCTCGAGGTCGAGGAGCCAGAGTTCGAGCCCCTTGTGCGTCTCCTTGCCGGCCAGCGTCACGGCGGCGCCGGTCTCCTTGTAGCGGAGCAGCTTGTCGAGGCCGTGGCGGCGGTCGGAGAGGAAGGTGGCGACCTCCTCCTCGCGCGGCGTGAAGGGCGTGCCGCGGACGACGCCGAAGACGTTGCCCTCGTTGAAGACGAGCGAGTACTCGGCCGAGGGCCGGCGCTGGTCGAGGCGGATTTTGTCCTTGTCGAAGGTCTCGCCGCGCTTGAAGCTGCGCTCGTAGGTGATCTCCTCGGTGCGCCCGTCCTCGGCCGTCCGCGTGATGCGCCCGCGCTCAAGGCCCGTGCGGCGCACCTGCGCGAGCCGCTCGCGCACGCCGTAGGCGAAGACGACGGTCTCGGCGATCTGCTCGGCCGTCGGCGACTTGGGGTCGCCCTTCGGGGGCGGCGTCGGGGAGGGCTGGGCCTGCTGAGCGAGCGCGGCGCAGGCGAGCGCGTGGGCTGCCAGCGCAACCAAACATAACCGTCGTAACACTGGGGCTGTCTCCTTCAAAGCTCGTTTCTCGGGCGGCCCGCATTTGGGGCGCGCCGGAGGAGAGGTCGGGCGACTTCGTTAACTCGGGATTGTAGCACAGGCGGGCCTCCGGGGGCTTGCCGGCCGGGGGCCTGCCGCGGCCCAAAACTATTGATGCCAGAAGCCTTCGGGCGGATGCCCGCCCCGCCGCGTTGACAACGTTCGGCGCGAGCGGATACATTGCTGAGTTTTCATAACGCTTTGAAAGTCCGAAGCCCGGAGTCAAAACCGGGAACCCGCCTTTGACTTCAGACCGCAGCCTCCGGACTCCGGACTTGAGTAAGATTTGAAAGGACAACCGAGCCGTGAAAAAAGTTGGAATCCTTGTCGGCCGCGAAAAGACCTTCCCCGCCTCCCTGATCGAGAGCATTAACGAGCGCGGCGGGGGCGACGTGGTCGCCGAGTTCGTCAAGGTCGGCGGCGTCCGCCTCGACTGGGAGAGGCGATACGACCTCATCATCGACCGCATCTCGCACGAAGTGCCCTTCTACCGCGCCTTCCTCAAGCGCGCCGCGCTCGAAGGCACGGTCGTCATCAACAACCCCTTCTGGTGGTCGGCCGACGACAAGTTCTTCAACTTCTCGCTCGCCACCAAGCTCGGCGTCGCCATCCCGAGGACGGTGCTGCTGCCGCAGAAGGATTACATCAAGGGCATCACCGGCGAGTCTTTGCGCAACCTCGAATTCCCGCTCGACTGGCAGGGCGTCGCCGACCACGTCGGCTTCCCCGCCATCCTCAAGCCGTTCGACGGCGGTGGCTGGAAGAACGTCTCGCGCGTCAACAGCCTGCAAGAGCTGTGGGAGGTCTACGACACGACGGGCACGCTCTGCATGACCCTTCAGGAGATGATCGACTGGGATCAGTTCGTGCGCTGCTACTGCATCGGGCAGGAGGACGTGCTCATCATGCCCTACGACCCGCGCAAGCCGTACCTGTCGGGCGAGCAGTACGTCCACGACCCCGGCTACCTCTCGGCCGAGCTGGCCGAGCGCGTCGGCCGCGACGTGCTGACGCTCAACCGCGCCCTCGGCTACGACATCAACACGGTCGAGTTCGCCATCAAGGACGAAATCCCCTACGCCATCGACTTCATGAACCCGGCGCCGGACGCGGAGTTGGCCTCGGTCGGCGAGTTCTACCACCGCTGGCTGGTGCGCTCCGTCACCGACCTCGTCTTCCGCCGACTCGAAGAGGCGCGCCCCGCGCCGCAGTACCGGTGGGACGCGATGCTCAACCCGCCGGCCGAGTCCGTCACGCAGCCGCTCGCGGCCGCCGCCTCCGCCGCGCAGTCCTCGGCGCAGAGCGCGGCCGAATCCGTCCTCCCGCAGTCGGTGCGCGAGCTGCCGTCGGAGGTCGCCTCGACCGTGAGCGATCTGGTCGGGCAGGCGACCGACGTGGTCTCGGGCATCGTCGGCGCCGTGACCGGCGGCGGGGCCGCAGAACCCGAGGGCCAGACCACCAAGCGTACGCGCACGGCTTCCGCCAAGAAGAGCACGACCAAGCGCAGCACCACATCGCGCTCCAAGAAGACTACCGAGTAAAACCCCTTTCAGAACCGCGGGCGGCAGCGGGCGGGTTTCAAGTTACGTCAGCGTAGACTGACAACGTAACTTGAAACCGCCCGCCGCCCGCCCGCGGTTCCGTTCTTAGCCGTGGAGCCTTCCGCCGTCCACGCCGTTCGCTCCGTTACGAATAATTGGACATCCTCACCGCGTGGCGTCAGGCGTTCCCCCGCCGGCCGCCGCCGCCACGTCCCACAAACGTAAATTTCATCCGCCCTCCCGCCGCCGCCCGTCACTCGCCGGGAGCGTTTCGTCACGCGCCGCCGCCGCCCCGTCACATAGTCGGAAGCGGGAGGAACTTTCGCCCCCGCCGGCCGTAATTGTGGACTGAGCGCTTCGCCCTCGCAGGCGGAGTCGGGACGAACCAGTTCACCTTCAGCAAGCCCAGACGAAAGGATTCCTCCGCATGAAAAAGAATTCCGTGCTCATCACCTCCGCCCTTCTCCTTTGCATCTCGCTGGCCGGCGTCACCGCCTCGGCCAAGGTCAAGTCGCGCACCGTCGCCATCACGCAAGACTTCGCCGTCGCCGGCACGGTCGTCAAGAGTGGCATCTACCTCTTCAGCTTCGACGACAAGACGAACGAGCTGACCATCTCCGACAACAAGACGCGCTCGGTGGTGGCGAAGGTCGCGGCCCGCACCCAGCCGCGCGAGACGGCCGCCCCCACGACCGACCTCCAGCTCGCCCGGCAGGGCGACTCGATGGTGCTCACCGGCGTCGCCTTCTCCGGCGAGAAGTGGGACATCAGCGTCAATCAGGAGACCGCGGGCAACTAAACCGCCCTCTGCCTACCCGGTCGAACATGCTGTGCCGGCGACGACTGCCGCCGGCGCACACCAAGACGAAAGCGGGGAGTCCGTGGACTCCCCGCTTTCGTTTTTGTTCCTACCAATCTTGTATGGCCAGGGACGGAATCGAACCGCCGACACCGCGATTTTCAGTCGCGTGCTCTACCAACTGAGCTACCTGGCCCAAGGGTTTAGCGCTGGCAGGTGGGAAAGTATAGGCCGTGACAAAGGGCAAGTCAAACGCGGTTTCGGGTCGGTATTTTTTGTCAAATCGGTCACAAAAAAACGTTGACAGTTTCGCCGCGAAGTGTATAATCCGTAGCCGTCGAGGGTGGTGCCGGTTGCCAAACAACCGGCGGTCTTCAAGACAACCTTCCGAGACACGAACTCAGTGCCCGCCAATGCCAGCTAGAACGCCGATTGTGCCCCCCACAAACGCTCCCTTCTAGCTGGCATTACTCTATCCGCCAGACCTTCCAGCGAGCGCTTCTTCCCCCGACTCTTAACGCCGGCCCGCGGGCGGCGGCCGTTAAATTACCTTTCCTCGAAGTCTAAACGCCGGCGGCGGCGGCCAGCGACTCGCGGTGCGAGCGCGCCTCGGCGATTACCTCGCGCTCGTCCATCGTCAGCAACTCGCCGTCGCGGAGCACGAGCTGACCGTCTATCAAGACCGTCCGCACGTCGGCGGCCTCGGCCGCGTAGACGACGGTCGAGACGACATCGGGGCGCGGCGTCAGGTGCAGGCGTTCGAGGTCGAGGACGGCGAGGTCGGCGCGCTTGCCGACTTCGATGCTCCCGACCTCGCCCGCGAGGCCGAGGGCGCGCGCGCCGTCGATGGTCGCCATCCTCAAGACCCTCTGCGCCGGCAGCGCCGCGGCCCCGCGCCTGACCTTCTGGAGGAGCGCGGCCGCGCGCATCTCCGTGAACATGTCGAGGCGGTTGTTGCAGGGCGCGCCGTCGGCCCCGAGCGAGACCGACACGCCGCGCTCCAGCATCTCGGCCACGGGGGCGAGGCCCGAGCCGAGCTTGAGGTTCGAGGAGGGGCAGTGCGCGACGTGCGTGCCCGTGCGCGCCAGCAGATCGAGTTCGCCTTCGTCCAAGTGGACGCAGTGGGCGAGCAGGACGTGCGGCCCCGAGACGCCCAGCTCGTCGAGGTGGACGAGGTTGCGCCGGCCCGTCTCGCGCTCGACCATGGCGATCTCGTCGCGGTTCTCCGAGGCGTGCGTGTGAATCATCACGCCGCGCTCGCGCGCGAGGCCCGCCACGCGCGTGAGCAGCTCGCGCGTGCAGCTCACGGCGAAGCGCGGGGCGAAGCAGGCGCGGACGCGGCCGCCGGCGCGGCCGTGCCACTTCGAGAGGAGTTCGAGCGACTCCGCGACGGAGGCCTCGGTCTCCTCGCGCAGCGCCGCGGGCACTTCGTCGCCCTTGTCCATCATGCACTTGCCGACCGTGGCGCGGAAGCCCGTCTCCTCGACGACGCGGAAAGCCTCTCCCGTGTGGTTGACGGTCTCCATCGTCAGCGCGCAGGTCGTGCCGCCGCGGATCAGTTCGGCGACGCCGAGCCGCGCCGAGGCGCGCACCGACCCGGCCGTGTGCGCGGCCTCCAGAGGCCACACGCGTTTCTTCAGCCAATCGATCAGCTCAAGGTCGTCGGCCGCGCCGCGGAAGAGCGTCTGGCAGAGGTGGACGTGCGTCTGCACGAAGCCGGGCAGCACGGCGCAGCCGCGCGCGTCGATGGTCACGTCGGCCGCGCCGCCCGCCCCGCCGACGGCCGCGACGCGCCCGTCGCGCACGAGCACGTCGCCCTCGAAGACGCTGTTCCCGGCGTCAACGGTGACGACGACCCCGCCCCTGATGAGAATCGTTTGACTCATCCAGCTCCGACTCGCCCGCCCGCGGGGCTTTCGCGGAAAGCCTCCGGTCTGGCCTCGCCCGCCCCGCGCCCAAAATTATAGCCCAACTGCCGGCCGCTTCACGCAGAAGCTTCGGGCCGGCAGTCGGGCCGTCGAATTAAAGGGGGAGGCGTTTACTTCTTGCCTTCGGACTTCGCCTCGGCCTTCTCGGCCTTCGCGGGCGCGGCCTCTTCGTCGTCGCCGACGGGCAGGCCGAGCGCCTTCTTCACGTCGCGCGCGACGCGCTCGAACAGCTCGGGGTTGTCGCGCAGGCTCTGCTTCGAGTTCTCGCGGCCCTGACCGAGACGCTCGCTGCCGTAGGAGAACCACGCGCCCGACTTCTCGACCACCTTGTTCGCCACCGCGAGGTCGAGCACGTCGCCCTCGCGCGAGATGCCCTCGCCGTACATGATGTCGAACTCGCACTCGCGGAAGGGCGGCGCGACCTTGTTCTTGACGACCTTGACCTTCGTGCGGTTGCCGACCACGCGGTCGCCGTCCTTGATGGCCCCGATGCGGCGGATGTCGAGGCGCACCGACGAGTAGAATTTGAGGGCGCGCCCGCCGGTGGTCGTCTCCGGCGAGCCGAACATGACGCCGATCTTCTCGCGAATCTGGTTGATGAAGATGAGGCTCGTGTTCGACTGGCCGACGATGGCCGTGAGTTTCCTGAGCGCCTGCGACATCAAACGCGCCTGAAGGCCGGGGAGGCTGTCGCCCATCTCGCCGTCGAGCTCGGCGCGCGGGACGAGCGCCGCCACCGAGTCGATGACGATCACGTCCACGCCGGCCGAGCGCACCAGCGCCTCGCAGATTTCGAGCGCCTGCTCGCCCGAGTCGGGCTGCGAGATGAGCAGCTCGTCGATGTTGACGCCGAGCTTGCCGGCGTACTCCGAGTCCATCGCGTGCTCGGCGTCGATGTAGGCGGCCACGCCGCCCGCCTTCTGCGCCTCGGCCACGATGTGGAGCGCCAGAGTCGTCTTGCCGGAAGACTCCGGCCCGTAGATTTCGATGACCCGGCCGCGGGGCACGCCGCCGACGCCGATGGCGGCGTCGATGGAGAGCGCGCTGGTCGAGATCGTCTGCACGTCGGCGTGCTGGCGCTCGCCGAGGCGCATGATCGAGCCCTTGCCGAACTTCTTCTCGATGTTGAGGAGGGCCGCCTCAATGGCCCGGCCGCGCTCCCCGCCTGCTTTGCTATCTGCCATCGTCGCTATCACTCTTTCTCGTCCCCTTTTCTCACGCTGTTCTAAAATCTACGTCTTCTCAAAAGACGCTGAGCAGTGTAGCACAAACGGCGCGAGAATGGAACAGTGTTTCACACTTGAAACGAATTATTTTTTCGCCTCACCGCGCGGGTAGGAATGGATTGGGCAAGGCCGGGCCAATATACGACAGCGCGCCCGTTTAGTCGAGCGGAGCCTTAGGCCCGTCCGGCAGCAGCGAGCGGGCGAAAGAGCCGACGCGCGCGACGAGGTCGGGCGCGCCCGCGCGCCTCTCGATTTCGGCGACGAGGGCCGAGCCGACGACGGCCGCGTCGGCGTAGCGCCAGACCTCCCGCACGTGCTCGCGGGTCGAGACGCCGAAGCCGACGGCGACGGGCAGACCGGTCACGGCGCGGACGCGCGCGACGAGGCGCTCGGCCTCGGCGTTCAAATCCGTGCGCGCGCCCGTCACGCCCGCCCGCGAGACGGCGTAGACGAAGCCGCGCGCGCGCTCGGCGATGAGGCGCAGCCTCGCGTCGGAGGTGGTCGGGGCGGCGAGGAAGATCTGGTCGAGGCCGCGGCGCGCGAGGGCCGCGTTGAACTCGGCAGACTCTTCGGGCACGAGGTCGGTGGCGAGCACGGCGTCGGCGCCCGCGCGCGCGGCCTCTGCGGCGAGGCGCTCGACGCCGAACTGCATCAAGGGGTTGAAGTAGCTGAAGAGGACGACGGGCGCGTCCGACTCGCGCCGGAAGTCGGAGACTAAGGCGAGCACGTCCGCGAGGCCGACGCCTTTGGCGAGGGCGCGCTCGGAGGCGCGCTGGATGGTGGGGCCGTCGGCCACGGGGTCGCTGAAGGGCACGCCCAGCTCGATGAGCGTCGCGCCCGCGCGGTCGAGTTCGGGGAGCAGCGCGCGGGTCATCTCCAAATCGGGGTCGCCGGCCGTGACGAAGGGGATGAAGCCGCGCTGACCCGCGCGCCGCAGACGCTCGAAGGCTTCGGCGACGCGGCTCAAGGCGAACCCTCTGCGCGCCCTTCGGCCACCGTCTGCACGTCCTTGTCGCCGCGCCCGGAGAGGTTGACGAGGACGGTGCCGCCCTTCCCCAGCTCGCGCGCGAGCTTCAGGGCGTGCGCCACGGCGTGCGCCGATTCGAGCGCGGGGATGATGCCTTCGAGGCGCGAGAGGGTGCGGAAGGCTTCGAGGGCTTCGTCGTCCGAGGCCGAGACGTACTCGACGCGGCCCGCGTCGTGGAGGAAGGCGTGCTCGGGGCCGACCGAGGGGTAGTCGAGCCCGGCCGAGACCGAATGCGTCGAGGCGATCTGCCCGCGCTCGTCCTGAAGGACGTAACTGAGCGTGCCCTGCAGGACGCCGGGCCGCCCGCCGCCGCGCTCGTTGAAGCGCGCCGCGTGCTGGCCTAAGTGGTCGCCGGCCCCGCCCGCCTCGACGCCGATCATCCTCACGCCCGCGTCGTTCAGGAACGGGTGGAACAGGCCGATGGAGTTCGAGCCGCCGCCGACGCAGGCCACGAGCGCGTCCGGCAGGCGGCCTTCCCGCTCAAGCGCCTGCGCCCGCGCCTCGCGCCCGATGACGCTTTGAAACCAGCGCACCATCAAAGGGTACGGGTGCGGCCCGAGCGCGCTGCCCAGCAGGTAGTAGGTGTCCGAGACGTTCGTCACCCAGTCGCGCAGCGCCTCGTTGATGGCGTCCTTGAGCGTGCGCTGCCCGGCGTCCACCGCGCGCACCTCGGCCCCGAGCAGGCGCATGCGGAAGACGTTGAGGCTCTGGCGGCGCATGTCCTCCGCGCCCATGTAGACGACGCAGCCCAGCCCGAAGAGCGCGCAGACCGTGGCGGTCGCCACGCCGTGCTGGCCCGCGCCCGTCTCGGCGATGACGCGCCGCTTCCCCATCCGCCGCGCGAGCAGGACTTGGCCGAGCGCGTTGTTAATCTTGTGCGAGCCGGTGTGCGAGAGGTCTTCGCGCTTGAGCAGGAGGCGCGCGCCGCCGGCCTCCTCGGCCAGCCGCGCGGCCTCGAAGAGCGGCGTCGGCCGCCCCGAATAATCCTTGAGCAGCGCGTCGAACTCCGACTGAAAGCGCGCGTCGGCGCGGGCCGCCTCGAACGCCTCGGTCAACTCTTCGAGCGGCGCGACCAGCGTCTCCGGCACGAACCGCCCGCCGTAAGGCCCCCAGCGCCCGCGCCCGTCCGGCTCGACTTGGCGATCCCCTTCACTCATAACTTCCGTTAAAGGCGGCGGCCAGAAGCCCGGCCGCGAGCGAGGGCGTCGAAGGTCACGGCAACCCCGGCGCCCCCCGCGCGGTCGGGCTTTCGTCCCGAACCCGAAACTTCTTTCCCCCTCGGCCTCGTCAGCGGCCCGCGCCCGTCAGGACTTCGGCCTCGACCGAGAGGTTGCGCCCCTGCCGCTTGGCGCGGTAGAGGGCGGCGTCGCTGGCGGCGAACAGTTCGCGCTCGGAGCGCGCGTGGGTCGGGCAGGCGGCGACGCCGACGCTGATCGACACCGCGCCGACCTCGTCTACCTCGCCGGCGCAGACGGCCTCGCGCAGGCGCTCGGCCGCGGCGAAAGCCTTCTCGCCGCCGACGCCCGCGAGCAGCAGCGCGAACTCCTCGCCGCCGAGCCGCGCCGCCGTGTCGTTGTCGCGCGAAAGCCCCGTGAGCGCGCTCGCCACGTAGCGGATGACGCGGTCGCCGGCCGTGTGCCCGTGCGCGTCGTTGATCTTCTTCAGGTGATCCACGTCGAGCATCAGCAGCGAGCACGGCATCCGGTAGCGGCGCCAGCGCTCGACCTCCTGACCCAGAGCCTTGCGGAAGCGGCGGCGGTTGGCGAGGCCCGTCAGGTAGTCGCGGTCGGCCTCGGCCCGCAGCCGATCCATCGCCACCTTGTAGGCGGCGAGTTGGCCGACGCGCGCCAGCAGCAGCGGCCGCTCCTCGGGCAACTGGAAGTAGTCGGACGCGCCGGCGCTCATCGCGGCCTCGCGCCGCTCGACCGTCGCCGGGTCGAGGCCGGCGACGACGACGGGCACGGACTCGGGCGCCTCGACCAGCATCCGCACCAACTCCTGCGCGCTGATGCCCTTTAGGCCGGCGTCGGCGACGACGACGTGCGGCCGCGTGCGCTGCAAAGCGATGAGGGCCTTCGTCCCGCCCTCGGTGGCGGCGACGAAGAAGCCCCCGGCTTCGAGGCCGGCGGCGGTCGCGCCGACGCGCGCGTCCTCGGCGACGAGCAGCACGCGGCCCTGATCGCGCGCGGGCGGGCGCTTCTTCTCACTCTCGCGGACGGTCGTGCTCATGGGGGAAAGTGCTCGTCAAACTCAGGCGGACTGAAAAGGGGGCTTTCGGCGGAGGCTTGGGGCAACCCGGCTCTCGTTCACGGACGAACTCGCGCACACTGTTAACCAGCATAACCGAGGTGGCGGGCGGCGAGTCAAGCCCCGCGCGCGGCCTCGACGAAACGACGCATGAGGGCCGGGCTTTTACGGCCCGGCGCGATCTCGACGCCGCTGCACGCGTCGACCGCGAAAGGCCCGACGGCCGCGACGGCCGCCGCGACGTTCGACGGCGTCAGCCCGCCGGCCAGAATCAGACGCGCCGCCAGCCCGCGCGCCAGCCGCGCCCGCGCCCAGTCGAAGGTGTGCCCCGTCCCGCCCCACTCGCCGGCCACGTGAGCGTCGAGCAGCACCGCGCCGACCGGGAACGCGGCGACGCTTTCGACCTCGAAGTCTTCGCCGACCCTCAACGCCTTGATGACCTCCAAGCCGCCGAGCGCCGCGCAGAACTCGGGCGACTCGGCCCCGTGCAACTGGGCCGCGCCCACGCCCGCCTCCGACGCGAGGCGCGTCACCGCTTCCGGCCCCTCCTCGTTCACGAACACGCCGACGCTCAGGACGCCCGCCGGCAAACACCCGACGATACGGCGCGCGGCCGACGGCTCGATGTAGCGCGGGCTGCGGCGGTAGAAGTTGAAGCCGAGCATCTCCGCGCCGGCCTCGACGGCCGCGAGCGCGTCTTCGACGTTCGTGATGCCGCAGATTTTGACCTTCGTCGTCACGCCCGACCCCCGTCCAGCAGCCCCCGCAGCGCTTCGTCCGGCCTTCGCGCGCGCATCAGCGTTTCGCCGATGAGGAAGGCGCGGTAGCCGCAGGCGCGCAGACGTTTTAAATCTTCGGCGTCTCGCAGGCCGCTCTCGCTGACGAGGAGCGCGCCGGCCGGGGCGTGCGCGGCGAGGGCGACCGAGGTTTCGAGCGAAACGTTAAAGGTGCGGAGGTCGCGGTTGTTGACGCCGACCAGCCCGGCGCCCGCCGCCTCCGCGCGCCGCATCTCCCCGGCCGTGTGGACTTCGACGAGCGCGTCGAGGCCGAGTTCGTCTTCGGCGAGCCGCCGCAGCCTCGCCAGCGGTTCGTCGCCGAGCGCCGCCGCGATGAGCAGCAGCGCGTCGGCGCCGGCCGCGGCCGCCTCGTAAACCTGATACTCGTCGAAGATGAAGTCCTTCCGCAACACGGGGAGGCCGGCGGCCTCTTTAACCTCCGACAAGTCTCGCAGCGAGCCGCGGAAGAAGTCCTCCTCGGTCAACACCGACACGGCGGCCGCGCCCCCTTCGCGGTAAGCCCGCGCGATCTCGGCGGCGCTCGCCCCGGCGCGAATCTCGCCCTTCGACGGCGACGCGCGCTTGAACTCGGCGATGACGTTGACGCGCGCCCCGTCGGCGAGGGCCTGCCGGAAGGCGCGCGGCGGTGAATGTCGTCGCCGCCCTTCCGCCTCGGCACGCACCCCGGCCGGCGGCCGCGCGGAGACCGCCTCGGCGAGCCGCGCCCGCTTCTTCGCGATGATGCGTTCGAGGAAATCCCCCTGAGCCATACTCACGGCAAACTCAGTCGGAAGGCGGCCGGGCGTTCGTCCTCCGCGCCAGCCGTTCGAGCATCGCGTGGGCCACGCCGTCGTCTATGCTCCGTTCGGCGAGCCGGGCCGCTTCGCGCAAGTCCCCGGCGCGGCCGCCGACGAAGAGGGCCGCGGCGGCGTTGGCGACGACGAGGGCGCGGCCGGCGTCGCGGCGCGCGCCCGAGAGGATGTCGCGGACGATGCGCGCGTTGGCTTCGGCGTCGCCGCCGCGCAGCCCGTCGAGTTGTTCGGCCCGGAGGCCGAAGTCTTCCGGGCCGACCTCGAAGCGGCGCACGCCCTCGGGCGTCGCCTCGGCCACGAGCGTGCGGCCCGAGACGGTCACCTCGTCGAGGCCGTCGAGGCCGTGCACCACCCACGCGCGCTCCGTCCCGAGCGAGCGCAGGGTCTCGGCCAGCGGCGCGGCGAGCGAGGCGTGCCAGACGCCGATGAGCTGGCGCGGCGCTCCCGCCGGGTTCGTCAGGGGCCCGAGCAGGTTGAAGGTCGTGTGGACGCCCAGCTCTCTGCGCACGCCGGCCACGCGCGCCGTCGCGCCGTGGTAGAGCGGCGCGAACATGAAGCAGATGCCGACCTCGTTGAGGCAAGCCTCCGAGACCGACGGGTCGGCCGTGACGTTGACGCCGAGGGCGGACAGCACGTCGGCGCTGCCCGAGCGGCTGGTGGCGGCGCGGCTGCCGTGCTTGGCGACAGGCAGCCCCGCGCCGGCGATGACGAAGGCCGCGGCCGTCGAGACGTTGAAGGTCTTGGCGGCGCTCGAACCCGTGCCGGCCGTGTCGATGAAGCGTGCGTGGCGGGCGCGCAGGCGGACGGCGCGGGCGCGCATCGCCGAGGCGAGGCCCGCCAGCTCCTCGACCGTCTCGCCCTTGACGGCCAGCGCGACGAGCGCCGCGCCGATCTGCGCGTCGGTGGCCCCGCCGTCGAGCAGCGCGTCGAGGAGCGCGGCGGCCTCCTCGCGCCGCAAACTCTCGCCGCGCATCAGCCGGCGCAGGTAGGAGTTGAGCGGGCGCTGCCCGGCCGGCTCGTCGCGCCGCGCGGGCGTCGGCAGCAGCCAGTTGGGTCGCGCGTCTCGCTGCGTCTCGTCGCTCATAACTTGAGGAAGTTGGCGAGCAGGCGTTTGCCTTCGGTCGTCATGATCGACTCGGGGTGGAACTGGACGCCTTCGACGGCGAGCTCGCGGTGGCGCAGTCCCATGATGAGGCCGTCGGGCGTGGTGGCCGAGACTTCGAGGCAGGCGGGCAGGCCGTCGCGCTCGACGACGAGCGAGTGGTAACGCCCGGCCGGGAAGCGGTATTCGAGGCCCTCGAAGATGGTGCGCCCGTCGTGGCAAATCTCGGCGGGCTTGCCGTGGACGGGCGCGGGCGCGCGCACGACGCGGCCGCCGAAGACCTGCCCGATGGCCTGATGGCCGAGGCACACGCCGAGGAGCGGCACGCGCCCGGCGAAGCGCGCCACCGTTTCGAGCGTGACGCCGGCCTCGTCCGGCGTCCCCGGCCCCGGCGAAACGATGATGCGCTCGGGCCGCAAGTCAATCTCGATCTCCGCCACCGTCACCTCGTCGTTACGCCGCACCTCGACCTCCGCGCCCAGCTCGCCGAGATACTGCACGAGGTTGTAGGTGAACGAGTCGTAGTTGTCGAGGACGAGAATCATTTCAATTAAGAATTAAGAATTAAGAATTAAGAATGGTGTGGCAGAGAGACTAGAACGCCGCCGCCGAAGCGCACAATCTCTTAATTTTTAATTCTTAATTCTTAATTGTCCTTTGCGCGGCGGCCGCTTTGAGGAGGTTGGCGGCTTCGGCGAAGCCGGCCTCCTGCGCGTAGGCGGCGGCGGTCTTACCCTTTTTATCGCGGGCCGCCGGGTCGGCGCCGCGTTCGAGCAGGAGCTGGATGACGGTGGGGTGGCTCCTGAGCGCCGCCGTCATCAGGGGCGTGCCGCCGCCCTCATTTTTGACGTTGGGGTCGGCCCCGCGGTCGAGCAGTTTCCGGGCCAGCTCGATGTTGTTGTAGTAGACGGCCCACGTCAGGGCCGTGCCGATGTCGCGGTCTTTGGCGTTCACGTCGGCCCCGGCTTCGAAGAGCAGGTCGGCGATCTCGGCCTCGCCGCCGGCCATCGAGTACATGAGGGCGGTGGTGCCGTCGGGGGCCTGCGCGTTCACGTCCGCCTTGTGCCCGAGGAGCGCGCGCACGCCGGCGGCCGACTTCTGGATGACGGCGCGCATGAGCGCCGTGTGCCCCTCGGCGTCGCGCGCGTTCGGGTCGGCCCCGCCCTCCAGCAGCGCGCGCGCCGCCTGCGCGTGGCCGCGGCGGGCGGCGAGGATGAGCGGCGTCTCGCCCCGCTCGTTGCGCGACTCGGGACTCATCCCGGCCGCGAGGAAGAGGCGGACGGCGGTGTGGTCGCCGTCGCCCGCGCGGTCGAGGAAGATTTCGGGCTTGTAGGAGTGGCCGCGCAGGAACAGCTCGCGCCGCGCCGTGTCGGGGTTGACGCGCCGGTTCGCGACGCCGCCCCCGCCGCCCGGCCCGCACCCGGCGCAGAGGATCGCCGCGCAGACGCAGAGACGCAGAGCGAAAGAGAGGGGTCGTCTTGGCCGGGACTCGCGGAGCCCTTCACGGCGCGGGACGGCGTTCGACGAGCGCGCCCGCCTCGGCGACAAAGTCCCACGGTTCGACTCTCCCTCAAACGCCTGCATCTCTTTTCAGTCTTTCCCCCGCGCCCCCGCGGCTGATTCTTCCCCGCCTCACAGGCCGCGCTCGGCCAGCTCGACGGCGCTCAGCAGCGCGCGGGCCTTGTTGACCGTCTCCTCGTACTCGCTCGCGGCGACGGAGTCGGCGACGACGCCCGCGCCGGCCTGCGCCTCGGCCGTCGAGTTTCGCAGGACGAGGGTGCGGATGGCAATGCACGAGTCGAGGTTGTCGGCGTAGTCGGCGTAGAGCACCGCCCCGGCGTAGACGCCGCGCGCGTCGGGTTCGAGCCGCGAGATGAGCTGCATGGCCCGCACCTTCGGCGCGCCCGAGACCGTGCCCGCGGGGAAGCACGCGGCCAGAGCGTCGAAGCGGTCGCAGTCGTCGCGCAGGCGCGCGCGCAGGGAGGTGACGAGGTGCTGCACGTGCGAGTAGCGCTCGACGGCCATCAGCTCGCCGACCTCGACCGAGCCGTAGTCGGCGACGCGGCCGAGGTCGTTGCGGCCGAGGTCGACGAGCATCGTGTGCTCGGCCACCTCCTTCTCGTCGGCGCGCATCTCCTCGCCCAAGAGCCAGTCTTCGGTCTCGGTCGCGCCGCGCCGCCGCGTGCCCGCGATGGGCCGGTAGTCGAGGCGCTGGCCGCGGCAGCGCACCAGCATCTCGGGCGACGCGCCGACGATAGACTCGGCCCCCGTGCGGAGGAAGAACATGTACGGCGACGGGTTCGTCGCCCGCAGCGCGCGGTAAATCTGGACGGGCTCGACCGTGACCGGCTTCGAGAAGCGCTGCGAGAGCACGACCTGATAACAGTCGCCGGCCGCGATGTGCTCCTTGATGCGCTCGACCGCCCGCTCGAACTCTTCGCGCCGCCAGTTCGAGACGAAACGCGAATCGTCCCGGCCGCCGCCTTCATCGTCCGCCCCGGCGCGGCCGCCGCCGCCCTCCGGCGCGGGCGCCTGCGCGCCGCCCTCCGCGAGCAGCCCCTCGACGCGTGCCGTCTCGGCCACCGCCGCCTCGTAGAGTTCGCGCAGGCGCGCGCGGTCGCCGCCGGCCTCGTCCGTCATCACGACCGAGGCGATCTCGATCTGCTGGCGCACGCGGTCGAAGGCGAGGACGGTGCGGAAGACCATGAAGAGCGCGTCGTCGCGCCCCTCGGCCGGCGGCAGGTCTTTCCCGAGCACCGGCTCGAACCAGCGCGCCGAGTCGTAGCCGAGGAAGCCGACCGCCCCGCCCGCCATCGGCGCGAGGCCCGCGCGCCGCGCCAGCCTCCGCGAGAAGAAGTAGCCGCGCAGGTAGTCGATGGCCCGCGCGCCCTTGTAGACCTCGGGGGCGAAGCCGCGCCGCTCGACGACGGTCGCGTCGCCGCGCCCGCGGATGATCAGCTCCGGGTCGGCGCCGAGGAACGAGTAGCGCGCGACGCGCTCGCCGCCCTCGACCGATTCGAGCAGGAAGGCGTACTCGGCCCCGCCCGCGACGCGCAGGAACGCGCCGACCGGCGTCTGCAAGTCGGCCAGCACCGCGCGCACCACCGGCACGACGTTGCCGCGCCGGGCTTCCGTCTCGAACTCCTCGAAGGTGGCGGGTTGCAGACCGAGCATGGTTAAGGGGAATTAAGAATTAAGAATTAAGAATTAAGAATTAAGAATTAAAAATGGCGTGGTTGTTAGTCTTGAAGGCCGCCGCGTAAGCGCACCATTCTTAATTCTTAATTGCTCCTATCCGACCAGCTTGCTGCCGGCGAGCCAGTGGCCGCCGTCCACGACGATGACCGCGCCGTTGATGAAGCCGGCCGCGCCGGAGCAGAGGAAGACGGCCGCCTGTTCGATGTCGCGGATGCGGCCGAAGCGGCCGAGCGGGATGTCGCGCCGCAGCCGCTCCTTCACGTCCTCGGGGACGAGCCGCTTCATGCCCTCGGTGTCCTCGATGGGCCCCGGCGCGATGGCGTTGGCGCGGATGCCGTGGCGCCCCCACTCGACGGCGAGGTTGCGCGTGAGCGCGTCCACGCCGGCCTTCGCCGCCGAGACGTGGAGCTGGTAGGGCGTGCCGACGTAGTGGAGCGTCGCGCTGATGTTGAGGATTTGCCCGCGCGCCTTCTTCAGCTCCTCGAAGGCCGCGCGGCAGACGTTGAACGTGCCCTTCAAATCAATGTCCACGACCGTGCCGAAGCCGTTCGGGGAGAGCTCGGCGGCCGGGCAGAGGAAGTTGCCGGCCGCGCCGTTGACGACCACGTCGAGGCGGCCGAAGCGCTCGACGGCGGCGGCCACCGAGCGCTCGACCTGCGCGTAGTCGCGCACGTCGGCGGCGAAGGCCGCCGCCTCGCCGCCCGCGTCGTTGATCTTTCGCGCCGCCGGCTCAAGGTGTTCCATCTTCCGGCTGACGAGCGCGACGCGCGCGCCCGCCTCCGCCAGCGCGCGCGCCACCCCGCCCGTGATGCCCGTGCCGCCGCCCGTCACGTAGGCCACCAGACCTTCGAGCACGCCCTCGGCGAAAACGCTCCGCTGCTCCCGTTCGCTCATGCCGCCAGCAACGCCTCCCTCAAAGTGAATCTGCCCTCGTAGAGCGCCTTGCCGACGATGACGCTGTCGACGCCGCACGCGCGGATGGTCTTCAACTGCCCGATGTCGGCGAGCGACGAGACGCCGCCCGAGGCCGTTACGCGCAGGCCCGACTCGCGCGCGATGGCGCAGGTCTGCTCCAAGTTGACGCCCGAGAGCGTGCCGTCGCGCGAGACATCCGTGTAGACGATGCGGTCGACGCCGGCGTCGGCCACGCGGCGGGCCAGCGCCGACGCGCTCAGCTTCGCGGCGCGCTCCCAGCCGTGCGTGACGACCGAGCCGCGCCGCGCGTCGATGCCGACGCAGATGCGGAAGCCGAAGAGCTGGACGAACTTCTCCAGCGTCTCGGGGCTCTCGGCGGCGAGCGTGCCGATGACGACCTGCGCCGCGCCGTACTCGATCATCTGCTGCACGTCGGTGACGCTGCGCAGGCCGCCGCCGAACTGCACGGGGACGGCGACCGAGCGGATGAGCCGGCGCACGACCTTGCGGTTGCGCCCGTTCGGGTCGGCGAAGGCCCCGTCGAGGTCGACGACGTGCAGCATGCGCGCGCCCGCGTCCTCGAACTTCCGCGCGATCTCGACGGGGTCGCCGTCGTAGACCTTCACGTCGCGGCGGCGCCCCTGCGTCAGCCGCACGCACCGCCCCTCTCGCAAATCAATCGCGGGAATGATTAACATGGTCAATGCAGAACGCGGAGCGCGGGACGCGGAATTAAAACCACGGCTCTTTTAATTCCGCGTCCCGCGCTCCGCATTCATCAAGTCTGGGGAGTCGGCGTCTCCTTACCCTCGCCCCCGGTGACGTTGGGGCTGATGGGCGGGGGGGCCGGCTCGCCGTACTCGCCCTCGGCCGGCGTGCCCTCGACCTGCGGCATGATCTCGGCGACGTTCTTCTGCGCCTCCTCGTTGTCGGGGTCGAGGCGTTGGGCGCGGCGGTAGTCGGCCAGCGCCTCGGCCAGACGCTGCGCGGCGCGGTGCTGGTCGGCGCGCCTGACGTAGGCGCGGGCGAGTTTCAGGCGGGCCTCGTCGTCGGCCGGGTTGCGCTCGGTGAGGCGTTCGAGGCGCGCGATCTCGCCGCCGAGCGCCGCCGGGTTGACGGGGCGCGGCGAGGCGGCCGCGTTCTGGCCGGCGTCGGCCCCCGGCTCCGGCGCGCTATCGCCCCCGCACGCCGCGAGCGCGACGAGCAGCGAGCCGAGGAGGGCGACGAGGGCGGTCTTTGGCATCCGTGTCTGTGCTCCGGAACTCATCAGCCGCCCTGCACGTAGGGGCGCGACTGGACGATGAAGATGCGGCCGCCGACGAAGACCCACTCGATGTCCTGCTCGCGGCCGCGGAAGACCCCCTTGATGAGCGCGGCCGCGCGCGCCAGCCGCCGCACCATGTCGTCGGTCAGCACGGCCCGCCCCGCCTCGGTCGCCACCTCGCGCACCCCGCCGCGCTCGTCGAAGGTGAGCAGGCTGTCCTCCTCGGAGCGCGTCAGCACCCTGACGGCGCCGCCGCGCGGCTCGTAGATGACCTGCTCGGGGATGCGCCTGCCCTCGACCACCTTGATGCCGAGGCCGCGCTTGGCGCTGATGTAGATGGCCCCGCGGTTGTCCGAGTCGAACGGGTCGGCCGTGATGAGCACGCCGGCGCTGTCGGCGTTGACGCCCTCCTGTATGAGCACGGCCATGTAGGAGAGCGAGTGGTCGACGCCGGCGCGCTCGCGCGCCTCGTAAGCCTCGAAGTTCCAGAGCGAGGCCCACACGGTCTTGACCGCCTCCAGCAGCTTCTCGCCGTCCCTCACGTTCGGGACGGTGTCGTAGAGCCCCGCGCCGCTGAAGTTCGGCAGGTCTTCGACGTTCGACGAGCTGCGCACGAACAAGCCCTTGCCCGCGTACTCGGCGCTCACCTTCCTGATGATGGCCGCGCGCAGCCCGTCGTTGACCTTGCCCGCCCTGATGCGCTCGCGCATGGCGGCGAGGCGCCCGCGCCGGTAGGGCGGGTCGTGGACGAAGCGCTGGTCGTTCATCATCTCGAAGACGGCCTCTTCGAGGTTGTTCTCCCGCATGAACTGCCGGTAGTAGAAGACGGGGACGGTGAAGCCGCCGGGGACGGTGATGCCGGGCAGGCGCGCGCGCAGGACTTCGCCGAGGTTGGCCGACTTCGCGCCGAAGGCGTCGGCCATCGCGGCGCGCTGGAGGCGCAGGTCGGCGAGCCGCTTCTCGCTCAGGTCGGCGCGCGGCCGCATCACGTCGAGCCGCGCCTTGAGCCGCTGCTGGTACTCGTCTATCTCGCTGCGGTCGGCGCGCCTGATGACGTACCTGTCGGCCAGCGTCTCGAACGAAACCCACCAGCCGTCGTACTGCTTCAGCAGCTCGTGCGCGTTCTTAATGTAAGCGTTCGGCACGCCCCAGCCCTTCACCAGCAGGTTGACGTGCGAGAGCGGCGTCGAGGGCTTCGAGACGATGACGCCGGCGACGGGCGGCAGGCTCAGCGGCACCTCGTTGAGGACGAGGATTTCGTTGAAGCCGATCTCGACCGTGTCGTCGAGCTTGTCGACGACGTGGACGCGCCCCAAGCCGCGCGCGAGGTTCAGGGGCACGTACTCCTGCTCGCGCGTGATCTCGCTCTGGAGGACGCGGTCGAGGCCGGCGACCGAGGCGGAAGCCTCCTCCTGCCGCAGCGAGTTCGGCTTGTAGGCGACGCGCTCGAAGAAGCTCTTGTTGATCAGCTCGCCCGTCAGTTTAATCAGCTCCGGGCCGAGGGTGTCGCCCTCCCAGAACTCGTAAGTCCAGCGCCGGACGGGCGGCTGGTAGGCGAGCGTGCCGAGGATGAAGCGGCGGTTCGGCTCCGAGTAGTTCTTCTGGAACTCTTCGCCGCGCGCCAGCGAGAGGTAGGTGCCGTTGACGAAGTCGCGGTGGAAGCGGTAGCGCTTCGAGTTGACGTAGTGGACGCGGTTGCCTTCCTTGCGGTCGATGACGAACATGACGTGCGGCAGCGCGTAGGGCTGGTCCGTGTAGACGCGGGCCAGCTCGTCGAACTCGGCCCGCGACGTTAAGGCCGGGCGCGAGCGCGGGGCCGAGGGCGCGTCGGCGTTCGCGGCCCGCGTCCCGGCGGGGGCCTGCGCGCGCGCGGCGGCCGTGACGGTCGAAAGGCAGAGGAGAGTGAGCGGTAACGCGCGAATCAGGGCGAGTCTCATCGTGTCCCCCCTTCGTCCAGCAGCCGCGCGCCTTCGCGGCCGAGTAATTCTACCAGATCGTCGACGTGACGCCGCTCGGTGAGGTAGCTGTTGACGTTGACGCGCAGGGCGCGGCGGCCGTGCAGGACGGTCGTCGCCAGCCACGCCCCGCCGCCCCGCTCGACGCGCCGCTGCAAGGCCCTCTGCAACTCGTCCTGCTCCGCGCCCGTCTTCCCCCGAAAGCCCGCGGGCAGGAAGCGCGCGCAGCAGAGCGCCGTCTCGACCTCGCCCACGCGCTCGAAATCTTCCAGCGCGTCGAGCCGCGCGGCGAGGTGCCGGGTCAGCTCGATCTGCCGCTCGACGATCTCGGCGTAGCCGCGGCGGCCGAGGCGCTTGAGCGCCATCCAGATTTTGAGCGCGTTGAAGCGGCGCGTGCCGAGCTGCCCGTAGCGGAAGAAGTCGTACTCCACGTCCGCGCCGCCGCGGTCTTCGCTGAGGTACTCGGGCGTGATGTCGAAGGCGTCGCGCAGCACCCGCCCGCCGCCGCGCACGAGCACCGCGCCGCAGGCGAAGGGCACGAAGAACCACTTGTGCGGGTCGATGGTGACGGAGTCGGCGCGCTCGATGCCGCGCAAACGTCCGCGGTGCCGCTCCGAGAGCGCGAGGCCGCCGCCGTAGGCCGCGTCCACGTGGAGCCAGAGCCCGAACTCGGCGGCGAGGTCGGCCAGTTCGTCGAGCGGGTCGACGACGCCGGTCGAGGTCGCGCCCGCCGCGCCGGCGACGCAGACGGGCGTGTGGCCCGCGGCGAGGTCACGCTCGATCGCCGCGCGCAGGAGGTCTGTGCGGATGTGGAAGCGCGCGTCGGTCTCTATCTTGCGCAGGTTCTCGCGGCCGAGGCCGAGGATGTCCACGCACTTGACGAGCGAGTAATGGCACTGCTCGGAGGCGTAGACGACGAGGTCGCCCCGCGCCCCGGAGGCCCGCACGCCGCGGTCGCGGGCGCCCGGCGCGGCGCGGTCGCGCGCGCACTTGAGCCCGAGCAGGTTCGCCTCCGACCCGCCGCTCGTCAGCGTCCCGAAACTCTCCGCGGGGTAGCCGATGAGCCGGCACAGCCAGCGCAGCACGCGGGCCTCGACGACGCTGGCCGAGGGCGAGTTGCGCCACGCCGCGCCGTTCTGGTTGATGGCCGAGGCGAGCGCGTCGGCCCAGACGGCGAC
>Ga0196977_1000111_pt1 | contig 52190 bp, 47 predicted proteins | sample S3v_1013CmetaG_FD_148634 | JGI IMG/M metagenome (GOLD analysis project Ga0196977, IMG submission 148634) | Soil microbial communities from Anza Borrego desert, Southern California, United States - S3+v_10-13C | ecosystem: Environmental > Terrestrial > Soil > Desert | place: USA: California... | reverse complement strand
GCTCGGAAGCTTCTGGCTCCTGTGCCTGGGCACCTTCCTGCTGGGCGGCTTCAACGCGTTCGGCCAGTACTACCGTTTCGCCGCCGCCGATGCGGCACCGGCTGACTTCAAGGCGAAGGCGATTTCGTACGTGCTCGCCGGCGGGCTGGTCGGCGGCATCGTAGGCCCCGAGATCAGCAAGCTCACGCGCGAGTGGATGCAACCGACATACGTGGCCACTTACGCATCGCTCTTCGTGTATTGCCTCGCCTCCATGGCGATCATCTCGCGCCTCACGCTGAAGGAACAACCCTCCGATGCCACGCAGGGTCCCGCGCGGCCGCTCCCCGAGATCGTGGCGCAACCGACCTTCATCGTGGCGGCGAGCGTGGCGGCGCTGGGCTACGCGACCATGAACCTGTTGATGGTCGCGACACCGCTCGCGATGGGCTTCTGCGGCCATCCCTACTCCGCGGCCGCCAGCGTGATCTCCGCGCACGTGGTGGGCATGTTCGCGCCATCCTTCTTCACCGGCTCGCTCATCAAGCGCTTCGGCGTGCTCCCGGTGATGGGCAGCGGCGTGGCAATCCTGTTCGCATGCATCGGCGTCGGCCTGTCGGGCCAGCTCGTGCCCCACTTCTGGTGGGCGCTCGTCCTGCTGGGCCTGGGCTGGAATTTCACCTACATCGGCGGCTCCACGCTGCTCACCGAGACCTACCGCCCTTCCGAGAAAGCCAAGGCCCAAGGTGCGAATGAGATGACCATCTTCACGGTGCAGGCGCTTTCGGCGTTCACCTCGGGCGTGCTGGTGAACGCGCACGGCTGGAACACGCTCAACTACGTTGCGTTGCCGCTCGTCACCGTTGCCGGGATCGCGCTCGCGTGGCTGGCTTTTTCGCGGAGCCGCGGGGAGAGTTCTGCCGCTTGACGCCTTTGCGCATCGCGGCACGCAGCGCGGCACCGTAGGCGAGCCGCGCCCAATGCGCCATCACAGCCGGGGTGTCGAGCGCTTCCTCGGGCACCCCGCGGTAGTGCATGACGACCGGCTCGCGTCCCTCGATTTCGTAGACCACCGGCTCCAATCCTGCGGCCTCGAACGCCGCCAGGTTCTCGGCGTCGGTCTTCATGTAGAGCGCATCGTCCATGACGAGCGCGAAGAAGAGGCCCTGGTGATAGATGCCCCAGCCCCCGAACATGGCGCGCGGCTCCACGGAGCCGAACTCGGCCGCCATGAGCTCGACCACGTGCTCGACCAACTGGGTGGGGGTGGGCACGCGGCTAATCTACCCCCCGGCTTCCATGTCCGAAAACGGCGAGCAGCCATGGCGTGAGGAGCCGATAATGGCCCGATGCTGCTCGACCAGGACCAATGCTACCGGGCGCTCCGCAGCCATGACGCCCGCTTCGACGGCCGGTTCTTCGTGGGCGTGGCGACGACGCGCATCTACTGCCGCCCGGTGTGCACCGCGCGCACGCCCAACCGCGCCAACTGTCGCTTCTTCCCGAGCGCCGCGGCGGCCGAGGGGGAGGGCTTTCGACCCTGCCTGAGGTGCCGGCCGGAGCTGGCGCCGGGCTATGCGGTGGTCGATGCGAACCGCCGGCTCGCGCAATCGGCGGCGAGGATGATCGAAGACGGCCGCCTGGGCGATGCGCGCCTGCCTGACCTCGCCGCGACGCTCCGAGTGACCGACCGCCATTTGCGCCGCGTGTTCCAGCAGGAGTTCGGTGTCTCCCCCGTCGAGTACGCGCAGACGCAGCGCCTCCTGCTCGCCAAGCGGTTGCTCACCGACACCGACATGGCGGTGCTCGAAGTGGCGCTCGCAAGCGGCTTCGCGAGCCTGAGGCGCTTCAACCACCTGTTTCGCACGCGTTATCGCATGACGCCGGCAGCGCTGCGCAAGAGCGCGCCGAGTAAGCGTCCGCAGGAGCGGCTCGCGTTCGACCTCGTGTACCGGCCGCCTTACGACTGGGACGCGATGCTCGCCTTCCTCGCCCGGCGCGCGATCCCCCGCGTCGAGGCGGTCGAAGGCCGGACCTACCTGCGCACGTTGCGCATCGTCCGCGACGGGCGCGAAGTGTCGGGCGTGATCTCGGTGGCCCCGGCGACGAGGCGACCGGCCCTGCGCGTGAGCGTGAGCGCGTCCCTCGCGGGCGCATTGCCGGCGACGCTCGCGCGCGTGAAGCACCTCTTCGACCTCGCCGGGCATCCCGACGATGTCTGCGCCACGCTGGGCGAGCTCGCCTCGGCGCATCCGGGACTGCGCTTGCCCGGCGCTGCCGACGGTTTCGAGATTGCGGTGCGCGCGGTGCTCGGCCAGCAGATCACCGTGAGGGCCGCCGCGACGCTGGCGGGACGGTTCGTCGCGGAGCTGGGCACGCCCATCGAGACCTCTCACGCCGCGCTCGATCGCCTTTTTCCCTTGCCCGCGCAAGTCGCCGCCCTCGATCCTTCGCGCATCGCAGGGCTGGGGATCATCGCGAGCCGCGCGCGCGCCATCGTGGCCCTCGCGCGCGAAGTGGCCGATGGTCGCCTGGCTCTCGACCCCACAGCACCGGTCGATGCCACGCTCGAGGCGCTCGAGTCGATCCCGGGCGTCGGGCGCTGGACCGCGCAGTACATCGCCATGCGCGCGCTCGCCTGGCCCGATGCGTTCCCCAATCCCGATGTCGCGGTGATGAAGGCGATGGACATCCGCTCCGCGCCGCAGGCGCTGCGCGAGGCCGAGCGCTGGCGGCCCTGGCGCTCGTACGCGGTGCTGCACCTCTGGAAATCCCTCGAAAGGCAAACATGACTCGCTACCTTGGCATCGCAACACCCCTGGGCTCGCTTTTCGCCACAAGCAGCGGCGACGGGCTCACCGGCATCTACTTCGAAGGCGGCCGCCATGCGCCCGCCATCTCGCCTCAGTGGATCGAGGACCGCCTTTGCGCGCCGCTCGTCGAATGCCGGCGGCAGCTCGGGGAGTACTTCGCTGGAGCGCGCCGGGATTTCGACCTCCCCCTCGCGCCGGAAGGTACCGCCTTCCAAAGGCGCGTGTGGGCCGAGATCGCGCGCATTCCGTACGGGACGACGATCACCTACGCCGAGCTCGCGCGCCGCGCGGGCGCGCCCGGCTCCGCGCGCGCGGCGGGCGCGGCCACCGGGCGAAATCCACTTTCGATCGTGGTGCCGTGCCATCGCGTGCTCGGCAGCAGCGGCAGCCTCACCGGCTACGCCGGCGGCCTCGGCCGCAAGACCTCGCTGCTCGGGATCGAAGGCGCGCTCGTGGAAGCGGCTTGAGGACACAGGACCTCGCGCGCCTCGTCGCCCTGGCGGCGATGTGGGGCGCGTCGTACCTTTTCATGCGCTACGCCGTGCCCTATTTCGGCCCGGTGTGGATGATCGAGATGCGATTGCTGCTGGGCGGCGCGGCGCTCGGTGCGTTCGTCCTCCTGTCCGGCGGGTCGATCGGCTGGCGCAGTCACTGGAGGCCCTGGCTCTTCGTGGGCGTGATCGGGACCGCCGTGCCCTTCCTGCTGATCGCGCAGGCCGTCACGGTGATCGACGCGTCTACGGCGGCGATCCTCAACTCGCTCTCGCCGCTCTTCGCCTCCATCGTCGCGGCCGTGTGGATTCGTGAGCCGGTCACTGCAACGAAGGCCGCCGGCATCGGGCTTTGCCTGGTGGGCACCGCCGTCCTGGTCGGATGGACCCCTACGCCCATGACAGGACGGGAGCTTCTCGCCGCCGCCATGTCCGTGGGAGCAACCGCGATCTACGGGTTTGTCATCGTATACGCCAAGGTGAAGCTCAAGGGCGCGAGCCCGATCGGCACAGCTGCGGGCACGTTGCTGTTGGCGGCCGCTGCGGTAGTGCCCGTGCTGCCCGCAGCCGGTCCCCTTCCGGCTTCCTTGCCGGGGATGGCCTGGCTGGCACTGCTGGGCCTCGCGCTCGTTTCCACCACCGTGGCCTTCATCTTCTACTACCGGCTGATTGCCGACGTGGGGCCGGTGAAGGCGGTGACGGTCACGCTGCTGGTGCCGGTGTTTGGAATGGTCTGGGGCGTGATGTTCCTTGGCGAGCCGGTGACTCCGGGACGGATCGCGGGGTGCGCGATCATTCTTTCCGGCTGCGCCCTGATCCTGGGCTTGGTGAAATTTCCCTATCGCCATGCGGCAAGTTAATGCGCGGGCACGGATAAAGCGTATGGAAGCACGGATGAAGGCGGATAAAACCTTTGGATGATTTCGTGGACTATCCGTGATGCAACCATGCACACCAACCAGAGTTGGGGGTTATCCGCAAAGGGTTTGCTCCCGGTCAACGCCCCGATGCCCAACCGCCTAGCCCGGGAAACCAGCCCGTACCTCCAGCAGCACGCGCACAACCCCGTGGACTGGTACCCGTGGGGCGAAGAAGCGCTCGCCGAAGCCAGGCGCGCCAACAAGCCGATCCTCCTCTCGGTCGGCTACTCGGCGTGCCACTGGTGCCACGTCATGGCCCACGAGTCCTTCGAGGACCAGGCCACGGCGAAGGTAATGAACGAGCTCTTCGTCAACATCAAGGTCGACCGCGAAGAGCGCCCGGACATCGACCAGATCTACCAGCTCGCGCAGGCGCTGCTCACGCAGAGGAACGGGGGCTGGCCGCTCACGATGTTCTTGACGCCCGACCAATTGCCGTTTTTCGGCGGCACTTACTTCCCGCCGACGCAGCGGTACGGCATGCCGGCTTTCACGGACGTGCTGCGTCGAGTGCGCGACTTCTACGACCGCCATCCCGACGAGATCCGCGCCCAGGGAACGCAGGTCGCGCAGGCGCTGGCCCGCACCGGGCCGCGCGGAAGGCCGCAGCAGGCTGCGGACTTCTCGCGCGAGCCTCTCGAAGACGCGGTCGAGCACTTGGCGGCCAACTTCGATTCGACCCATGGTGGCTTCGGTAGCGCGCCCAAGTTTCCGCATCCCGATTCGATCGAGGTGCTCCTGCGCCATCACGCCCGGACAGGCGATCCGCGGGCGCTGGAGATGGCCACCTTCACCCTGCGCAGCATGGCCCGGGGAGGAATCTACGACCAAGTCGGCGGGGGCTTCGCGCGCTACAGCGTGGATGCGCGGTGGGCGATCCCGCATTTCGAGAAGATGCTCTACGACAACGGCTGGCTGCTGCGCGTCTATGCCGACGCGTGGGCCGCCACGCGTGATCCGCTCTTCGAGAAGGTGTGCGCGGAGACTGCGGGCTGGCTGGTGCGCGAGATGCAAGCTGCCGATGGCGGCTACTACTCCTCCATCGATGCCGATTCCGAGGGAGAAGAGGGCAAGTTCTACGTGTGGACGCCGGGCGAGGTGCAGGCGCTGCTTTCGCCGGAAGAATTCCAGGTGGCTTCGCTCGTCTTCGGCCTCGACCGCGAGCCGAACTTCGAAGGCCATGCGTGGCACCTCGTCATGGCACGTTCGATCGAGGAAGCGGCCCGGGCGCTGGAAATCCGCGAAGGCGCCGTAGAGCTGCACCTCGATGCCGCGCGCCGCAAGCTGCGCGAGGCCCGCGAAAGGCGCGTGCGGCCGGGGCTGGACGACAAGGTGCTCACGTCGTGGAATGCGCTCGCCATCGCCGGCATGGCGCGCGCAGGACGTGCGTTGCGCCGTCCCGAGTGGATCGCGTCGGCGCGCCGCGCGCTGGCTTTCATCCGCTCGACGCTCTGGCACGACGGCAAGTTGCTGGCCACGGCCAAGGACGGCCGCGCTCACCTCGATGCGTACCTGGACGACTACGCGTACCTGTTGAACGCCTTGCTGGAGATGTTGCAGGCCGACTTCGACGTGGCGGACCTGGATTGGGCGCAGGAACTGGCCGATGCGTTGATGGAGCGTTTCCACGATGCGCAGGCCGGGGGCTTCTTCTTCACCGCGCACGACCACGAGACGCTCATCCACCGGCCCAAACCGGGACCCGACAATGCCACGCCCTCGGGCAACGCCATGGCGGCGCTCGGCCTCAATCGACTTTCCTTCCTCACCGGCGACATGCGCTATTCCCAGGCTGCCCGCGGGACGCTCGCCCTGTTCCAGCAGCCGCTCGAGGCCCAGCCCACGGCATTCGGAACGATGCTGGCGGCGTTGGAGGAGCAACTCGAGCCGCCTCGCACGATCATCGTGAGCGGCGCGCGCGACGCCCTCGACCCCTGGCGGGAAATGCTCGACCCGCAGCTGCTGCCCTCCACGATGGTGGCCTGCATTCCCGCAGGCACGCCCGGCCTTCCCCCGGTCCTTGCCAAGGGCGCAAGCGACGCGGTCAACGCATGGGTATGCGAGGGCGTTACGTGCCTTTCACCCCTCGATACGCCGGAAAAATTGCGCGAAACCCTGAAGTTGCCCAGAATCGCGCCTTTCGCCGAACGACAAGACACAGGAGCTCCACGATGAAGAAGCATCTCCCCGCGATCGCCCTGCTCGCCCTGGCCGCGGCCGCGACGCCCGCCCTCGCCAACGAGGCCCTCGCCAAGAAACACGCCTGCACGGCATGCCATGCGATCGACAAGAAGCTCGTCGGGCCGGCCTACAAGGACGTCGCCGCGAAGTACAAGGGCGACGCCAAGGCCGAAGCCATGCTGGCGGAGAAGGTCAAGAAAGGCAGCGTGGGGGTCTGGGGCCAGGTTCCGATGCCGCCGAATGCCGGGGTGCCCGATGCCGACGTGAAGACGCTGGTGAAGTGGGTTCTGTCCCTGAAGTAAGCCCCTCGCCCATTCCCCGAAAAAGCCGGCGCGTGCGCCGGCTTTTTTCATGCGCCTGCGGAAAATTGACACCGGTCAACCCGCTACCCATAATTGCGCCCTTCCTCGGCACCGCCGGTGCCAACGCTGTCCCACAAACCAGATTCCAGGAGAGTCCATGAAGCGCTCCCATACCCTGAGCCTCGCCGTCGCGCTCGCGCTCGGGCTGGCCGCCTGCGGCCAGAAAGAAGAGCCGAAGAAGGCCGCCACCGCGCCCGCCACGCCTGCGGCGCCCGCCGGCGTCAAGGTCACGATCGCCCACGCCGGCCCGCTCACCGGCTCCATCGCGCATTTGGGCAAGGACGACGAGAACGGCGTGGCCCTCGCCATCGCCCAGGCCAACGAGAAGAAAGTGACCATCGACGGCAAGCCGGTCACGTTCCAGATGCAGAGCGAGGACGACCAGGCCGACCCCAAGGTCGGCACCACCGTCGCGCAGAAGCTGGTGGACGCCAAGGTCGCCGCCGTGATCGGCCACCTGAACTCGGGTGTCACCATCCCGGCCTCGGAGATCTACAACAAGGCCGGCATCCCGATGATCTCGGGCTCCGCCACCAACCCCCAGGTGACCGAGCGCGGCCTGAAGACGGTGTTCCGCACCGTCGCCCGCGACGACCAGCAGGGCCCCGCGATCGCCGCCTTCATCGCCGGCGAGCTCAAGGGCAAGAAAGTCGCGGTGATCGACGACAAGACCGCCTACGGCGAGGGCCTCGCCAACGAAGTCGAGAAGACCCTCAAGGCCGGCAAGGTGCAGGTGGTCGGCCGCGAGCGGACCACCGACAAGGAAACGGACTTCAAGGCGATCCTGACCAAGATCAAGTCCCGCAACCCCGACGTGATCTTCCACGGCGGCATGGACGCCACCGGCGGCCCGATGCTCAAGCAGGCACGCGAGCTGGGCATCAAGGCCGTATTCACGTTCGGCGACGGCGCGTGCACCGAGGAGATGGCCAAGCTCGCCGGCAATGCCGCCGAGGGCATGGTGTGCTCGCAGGCGGGTTTGCCCAAGGAAGCGGCCAGCAAGGAATTCGTCGACGCGTTCAAGGCCAAGTACGGCGACATCAAGCAGTACGCGCCCTATTTCTATGACGCCACGAACGCCGTCATCGAGGCGATGAAGAAGGCGAACTCGACCGACCCCGCCAAGTTCACGCCGGAGATCTTCAACGTCTCCTTCACCGGCGCGACGGGCAAGGTGGAGTTCGACCAGAAGGGCGACCGCAAGGGCGCCGAAGTGACGATCTTCAGGATGCAGGGCGGCAAGATCAACCCGGTGGCCATCGTGAAGGAGGGCGTCTCCAGCCCGTTCAAGGCCGACGCTGCCGGCGCCGCTGCCGCGCCCGCCGCGGCCCCGGCCCCCGCCGAAGCGAAGAAGGACGAACCGAAAAAAGAAGAGCCGAAGAAAGAAGAGAAGAAGAAATAGCCCCTCGCGGCGACGCGGCGGCCCTCGGACGGCACCGGAAACGGTGCCGTTTTTACTGGGGCGGGCGGGGACGGACCCTGGTTCATGCCTTCGCCTGGTTCAGGGTCCGTCCCCGGCTTCGGCTCGAGACCGGGGACAGACCCAAGACCAAGAAAATACGAAAACCTGGGTCTGTCCCCTTAGAATCCACCTACCGTGGACACCCTCCTGCAACAGATCATCAACGGCCTCACGCTGGGGTGTGTCTACGCCGTAGTGGCGCTCGGCTACACGATGGTCTACGGCATCATCCAGCTCATCAACTTCGCCCACGGCGAGGTTGTGATGATCGGCTGCATGGTCGCCTTCTCGGTCATCGTGGCCCTTGCCCCGAGCGGCATGCCCCCGCTGGTCATCGTGGGCGCAGGCATCCTCGTCGCAGTGCCGGTCTGCATGGTCGTGGGCTACGCCGTGGAGCGCGTCGCCTATCGGCCGCTTCGCAACGCGCCGCGCCTGGCCCCGCTCATCACGGCGATCGGCATGTCGATCGTGCTGCAGCACCTGGCGCTCATGGTGTGGAGCCGCAACATCATCGCCTTCCCGCAGATCATCGAGCTCAAGCTCTACCGCTTCGGCACTGCGGAGCATGCGGCCGCCATCTCGAACATCCAGATCGCGATCATCGTCACCTCCGTGGCCATGATGGCCGCGCTCATCGTGCTGGTGTACCGGACCAGGATGGGCATCGCCATGCGCGCGACCCAGCAGAAGCCCGAGGTGGCCGGGCTCATGGGCGTGGACATCAACAGGGTGATCTCCTTCACCTTCGTGGTCGGCGCGGCGCTGGGCGCGGTCGCCGGGGTGATGGTGGGAACCTATTACGGCATCGCCCATTACCAGATGGGATTCCTGCTGGGGCTCAAGGCCTTCAGCGCCGCGGTGCTGGGGGGCATCGGCAACATCGCCGGCGCGGTGCTGGGCGGCATCCTCATGGGGCTCATCGAGGCGCTCGGCGCGGGCTACGTGGGCGACTTCACCAACGTCTGCCTGCTCGACCGATTCCTTCCAGGATTCTCGGAGGTTTGCCTGGCGAGCCCGGAATCGAGCCTCTTCGGCAGCAACTACAAGGATGTGTATGCGTTCATCGTGTTGATACTCGTGCTGGTCTTCCGGCCGCAGGGATTGCTGGGCGAACGTGTCGGCGACCGGGCGTAGGTTTGCGTTGAGGAGTGATGCGGGCGGCAAACCTTTGGAACCACCTCGTAGAACAGCAGAAGCCGATGGACGTCTGGTATCAGGGTGAAATGGTGGGCCAATACATGGCAGATCTGGTCGTGGACGATGAGGTGATTGTCGAGCTCAAGGCCCTTCCTTGCCTGGATCGCATCCATCGTGCCCAATGCCTCAATTACCTGCGGGCAACCGGCAAGGAGATCGGCCTGGTCATCAACTTCGGCCGACCGCGGATCGAGGTTCAACGCGTGGTCTGCTTTTGCCCGGCGTGATCCGTGTTCATCCGTCACCATCCGCGCACATCCGTGTTCCAAGGGTTTACTGACCGATGAACTCGTTGGCCGCCTTTCGTACGCACCCCTACGCGAAGTGGATCGGCCTCGCACTGATCGCGGTGGCGCTGATCGCCCTGCCCTTCGCGCTGGCGATGGCCGGCACGGCCTGGGTGCGCATCACCAACCTCGCGATCCTCTTCGTGCTGCTCTCCCTCGGGCTCAACATCGTCGTGGGCTTCGCCGGGCTTTTGGACCTCGGCTACATCGCCTTCTACGCGGTGGGAGCCTATGTCTACGCGCTCCTCGCATCGCCGCACTTCGACCTGCATCTGCCGTGGTGGGCCATCCTGCCCATCGGGGCGGCGGTGGCATGCCTCTTCGGCGTCCTGCTCGGAACGCCGACCTTGAAGTTGCGGGGCGATTACCTCGCGATCGTGACCCTGGGCTTCGGCGAGATCATCCGCATCTTCCTCAACAACCTCTCGGAGCCGTTCAACCTCACCAACGGGCCCAAGGGCATCACCACGATCGACTCGATCAAGCTCTTCGGCATGGACTTCGCCAACACCACGCGCATCGGGGATTTCGCGCTCTCGGGGACGATCAAGTATTACTACTTCCTGCTCGCGGTGCTGGTGGTCGTCATCGTGGTCAACCTGCGGCTGCAGGATTCGCGCATCGGCCGCGCGTGGGAGGCGATCCGCGAGGATGAGCTCGCCGCCCGCGCCATGGGCATCAACACGACGCACATGAAGCTGCTCGCCTTCGCCATGGGCGCATCCTTCGGCGGCATCGCCGGCGGCATGTTCTCCGCGATCCAGGGCTTCATCAGCCCCGAAAGCTTCATCCTCACCGAAAGCGTCATGGTGCTCGCGATGGTGGTGCTGGGCGGCATGGGCAACATCTGGGGCGTCGTGCTCGGCGCAATCCTGCTTTCGTTCGTCCCGGAGATCCTGCGCTACACCGTGGAGCCCGCGCAGCGCGCGCTCTTCGGGCGCTCGCTCATCGACCCGGAGGTGATCCGCATGCTGCTCTTCGGGCTTGCGATGGTGGTGATGATGCTGTTCCGCCCGGCCGGCCTGTGGCCGTCGGCGGTGCGCAAGCGGGAGCTCGCGCGGCCGGAACCCGTCCAGTGAGCCGCCCGTCCCCACAACCCGCGACCAACGGGGAGGAGTCGCCACCGATCCTCGAGGCGCGCGGCATCACCAAGCGATTCGGCGGCTTGACCGCGCTTTCGGAAGTGGACGTCCGCATCGATCGCGGGCAGATCTACGGCCTCATCGGGCCCAACGGCGCGGGCAAGACCACGCTCTTCAACGTCCTCACCGGCCTCTACCGCCATGACGAGGGCACCTTCCGCTTCCAGGGCCGCGACCTCGCGAACACGTCGCCCGACCGCATCGCCGCCCTCGGAATCGCGCGCACCTTCCAGAACATCCGCCTGTTCGCCAACCTCTCGGCGCTGGAAAACGTCATGATCGGCCGCCACGTGCGCACCAAGGCGGGCGTGGTCGGGGCGATTTTCCGCGGCCCGGCCACGCGCGCCGAGGAAGAAGGCATCGTCAAGCGCTCCCGCGAGCTGCTGGAATACGTTGGCATCGCCCGCCGCGGCGACGAGCTCGCCAAGCACCTGTCCTACGGCGACCAGCGCCGCCTCGAGATCGCCCGCGCCCTCGCGACCGATCCCGTGCTGCTCGCGCTCGACGAGCCGGCGGCCGGCATGAACGCGACCGAGAAGCTGGACCTGCGCAAGCTGCTCGAGGCGATCCGCGCCGACGGCACGACGCTGCTGCTGATCGAGCATGACGTGAAGCTCGTGATGGGCCTGTGCGACCGCGTGCTCGTACTCGATTACGGCCGGCGCATCGCGGAGGGGCTGCCGAAGGAAGTGCAACGCGACCCCAAGGTGATCGAGGCCTACCTCGGCACCGGCGCTTCGCAGGCAGGCGCGCGGCACGCATGAGCGGCCCGGCACCGGCGCCAGGCGCGCGTCTGCTCGCACTCGAGGGCTTGCAGGTCTCCTATGGCGGAATCCGCGCCGTGAAGGGCATCGAGCTCGAGGTCCTGGAAGGCGAGCTCGTCTGCCTCATCGGGGCCAACGGGGCGGGCAAGACGACGACGCTCAAGGCGATCACGGGCCTGGTGCGCAGCGCCGGCGGGCGCATCCTCTATCGCGGCGAGGACATCGCGGGGCTGAAGGTGCACCAGATCGCGCGCCTGGGGCTCGCGCTGGTTCCCGAAGGCCGGGGCGTCTTTCCGCAGCTCACCATCGAGGAGAACCTCGCGATGGGCGCGTACGCCCGCCAGGACCGCGCCGCCGTGCCGCAGGACCTGGATCGCGTGTTCACGCTCTTTCCGCGCCTCAAGGAGCGCCGGGTGCAGGTCGCCGGCACACTTTCCGGCGGCGAGCAGCAGATGCTGGCGATGGCGCGCGCCATGATGAGCCGGCCCAAGCTGCTGCTGCTCGACGAGCCGAGCATGGGTCTCGCCCCGCTGATGGTCGAGCGCATCTTCGAAGTGGTGCGCACCATCGCCGCCGAGGGCGTGACGCTCCTGCTGGTGGAGCAGAACGCGCGCCTCGCCCTGGAAGCGAGTCACCGCGGCTACGTCCTGGAAGGCGGCCAGGTCGCCTTCGGCGGCGAGGCGCGCTCCCTGCTCCACGACCCCCGCATCCGCGAGGCCTACCTCGGCGAGTAGCGCGGCTTACACTTGCAATTGCCCGAGTGATCCGCCGCACAGTGGCCGCGCATCGCGCGGCCGAGAATCGCCTCCATGACTCCAATTCGGTTGTCCCGACCGGCACTGATGGGCCTCGCGGCGGCTGCGCTGCTGGGAACGCTGGTGTTTCTCTTCCTGCGCACGGAATCGGCCAACTACAAGGCCGAGGCGCATGCCCTGTCGCTGGTCCGCGAGCTCAAGGACCACGACACCCGCTGGGACATCGATGCGTTGCGGCTGGCGGACAGCCTGGCCACGCCGGCGCCGGCCGTGCCGGATCGATCGCCCGTCTTCATGCGCATCCTGCAGGAGCTGGAGCAGCGGGAGACGCGTAGCGTCCTCGGGAACATAGCGCCCACCCTGCGTGCGGGCATTCTCGAGAAGCAGGAAGCCTTCCGGCGCCTTCGCGACCTGCACGGGCAGACCCTGCAGTCGCTGCTCGCGGCACGCGAAGCGCTCACCGCGCTGGCCGCGGAGGCGCCCGCGGCGAGGGCACGCAACCCGAGGGCCGGTGAAGCGGCCATCGCGCTCGCGACGCAGGCCGAGGCCATCCGCGCAGCCATCCGCGTAGCCGACGTGGAGCAGGCCGTCGAGCTGCAGCGATCGATCGAGCCGCCGCTGTCGACATTGGTCCCCGCCGCCCAGGCGGTCGACCCGGCGCTGGCAACCGCCGCGGCACGGGCCGAAGCGGCCACGCGCGCTTTCCTTCGCGCCCGGGGCGCGGAAGCCGACGCCTGGAACCGCTTTTCCCGCCTCAGCGTCGGCGCACGCATCGACCTGGCCGCGCGCGATCTCACGACGGCCATCGACAACGCGTTGGTCGAGAAGGACCGCTGGCGCGCTTACCTCATCGCGTACGCGGCGGCGCTGCTCATCGGGCTCGCATACCTGGCGATGCGGCTGATCCAGGCCGATGCCGCCCTGCGAAAGGCGAACCAGGAGCTCGAGCAGCGGGTCATGGAGCGCACGAGCGACCTGTCGAGCGCCCTCAGGCAGCTCAAGGAATCCGAGGCCCAGCTCGTGCAGACCGAGAAGATGTCGTCGCTCGGCCAGCTGGTCGCCGGCGTGGTCCACGAGATCAATACGCCCCTCGCCTACGTGAAGAGCAACGTGGGCAGCGTCCAGGACCGGATGCCCGAGGTACGGGAAGTCCTCGGCCAGGCGAGGTCGCTGCTGGCCATGCTCCAGGACGGGGAAACCGACCCGGAGACCCTTCGCGCGGCCTTCGCCGACCTGAGCGAACGCCTGCGCCGGCTGGAGGAGGAGGCTCTGCTCGAGGACCTCGAGGCCCTCATGCGGGACGGCGTCCATGGCATCGACCAGATCTCCGAGCTCGTCACCAACCTTCGCAACTTCTCGCGCCTCGACCGCAGTAAGATCGCCAGCTTCAACGTGAACGACGGCGTGACCACCGCGTTCCTCATCGCAAGGCCGCTGCTGCGCAAGATCGACGTGGAAAGGAACCTTGCCGAAATCCCCGCCATCACCTGCTCGCCCTCGCAGGTGAACCAGGTCGTGCTCAACCTGGTTACCAACGCGGCCCAGGCGATCGACAAGCCGCGGGGATTGATCAGCGTCACGACGCGCCGCGAAGGCGCCGACGCCGTGGCCATCGAGATCGCCGACAACGGCAAGGGCATCGACGAGGCCAGCCTGCCGCGCATCTTCGACCCGTTCTTCACCACCAAGGCGCCGGGCAGCGGCACGGGCCTGGGACTTTCCATCGCCTACAAGATAGTCGCGCAACACGGCGGCCGCATCGACGTGCGCTCCGCAGTGGGATTGGGCAGCACCTTCACGGTTGTCCTGCCGATCGAGCCGCCACCGGACCTGGCGCAAGTCGAGGCGGGGGCCGCGACCAGCGTCGCATGAGCGAATCCCGGCTCCTCGGCAAGTACGAGCTGCAAGCGGCGATCGGCAAGGGTCCGCGCGCGGTCGTGTACCGCGGCGTGCACACCGACACCGCCAAGGCCGTCGCCATCAAGGTGTTCGCCCCGGATGCCCTGCGACCCCAGGCGCTGGACTCGTTTCGCAAGTACGCGCCGGTACTCGCGCGCGTGCGCCATCCGGGAATCACCGGCTTCATCGAGATGGTCGAGGCAGACGGCCAGGTCGCGCACGTTTGGGAGCTTTTCCAGGGAGCGCCGCTCTCGTCCCTCCTCGTGGATGGGGCCTACCCCGAGCCCAAGAAGGCCTGGGACGTCATCCGCGTTTGCCTGGAAACACTGGCTTACCTGCACCAGCAGGGTGTCGTTCACCGGGACATCAAGCCCTCGAACGTGCTGGTGTCGCCCGAGGGCGCCGTGGTGCTGACCGACGTGGCGGTGCCCAAGCTGTACGCGCAGAGGCACGGCGTCGAGTATTTCTCGCCCGAGCACTTCGCGCGAACGAGCCTTACCGACCGCTCGGACCTCTACCAGATGGGCGTGCTGGTCTACCAACTGGTGACGGGCAAGCTGCCGTTCACGGGCACGCCCGCGGAAATCGAGCAGCGGGTGGCACAGGAACGCCCCACCGATCCGTCCTCGCACAACAACCACCTCGCCTGGCAACTGGACTGGGTGGTGCAGAAGGCGATGTCGAAGGATCCCGCGGAACGTTACGCGGGCGCCATCGATTTCGCGAACGGCGTGCGCCTGGGGTTGCAGGACACCGTCGGCCGCGGCCTGGTCGAGGCGAGGGCGCCGGCAGCCGCACCGCTGCTGCAGAACGCCAAGGTGCTCGCGGCCAAGCCCGCCGTCGAGGCGAAGGTTGCGACACTGCCACCCACACCTCCTCCGCCCAAGGCCGCGCCGGCTCCCGAAACGCCGGGACCCGTGCCAAGGCCGGTCGCCGTCGCTGCCGCTTCGGATACCACCGCGAAGGTCGCGAGCGACAAGCCGGGGGTGCTGTTCGTGGACGACGACCCACGCATCCTCACCAGCCTGCGCGCGCTTTTTCGCCAGGACTACGACGTGCAGACGGCCGAAGGGGGCGAGGCCGCATTGGCGATCCTGGCGCGCGGCGGCATCCGGGTCATCGTGAGCGACCAGCGCATGCCGGGGATGACCGGCGTGGAGTTGCTGCGCCAGGTACGGACCAGCGCCCCGAACGTCGTGCGGCTGCTGCTCACCGGCTACACCGACCTCGCCTCGCTCGTGGGCTCGATCAACCAGGGCGAGATCTTTCGCTTCGTGATGAAGCCGTGGGAGAACGACGAGCTGAAGAAATCGCTCGCCGAGGCAATGGCGGAGGCCGCGAAGCTGTCGGCCGCGGCGCAGGCTGCCCCGCAGGCGCCGCGAAGCGCGGGCTCCCTGCTCGTCATCGACCGCACCGAGGGCGTGGCCAGGGGCTTGGAGCGCCTGCTCGCCGGCGCCGCCCGGGTGATCCGCGTGGAGACCGCCGCCGAGGCGGCAAAGGTCATCTCGCGCGAGGAGGTCGCAGCCCTCGTGGCGGACATGGGGTCGGGAATGGAGGGGCTGGTGGCGCTTTTCCGCGAGGTGAAGGCGAAGCGCCCCGGCGTCCTTTCGATCCTGCTCACCGACGAGCCCGATTCGGAGCTCGCCATCGAGCTCATCAACCGCGCGCAGATCTTCCGGCTGCTGCCCAAGCCCGTGAGCGCACGCGACCTGCGAACGCAGGTGGCCGATGCGTTGCGGCGTTATTCGGTATTCAAGCAACGGGTAGTGGCCAGCGCCGCGGGAGCCGACGCGCTCGCGGCCTCGCAGAAAGCCACCGGGGCGGGCTAGGAAAGCTCCGCGCTCGACCGCCCGCGCGCTCCTTCGCCCACCAGCGTCTCGCGCGCGGTCCGCAGCCACGTCTCGAGGGATTCCGCGTTCATCGGCCGCGCGCAGCGGTAGCCCTGCACCACGTCGCAGCCGAAGCGGCGCAGCTGGGCGATCTCGTGATCCGTTTCGACCCCCTCCGCGACCACCGTGAGGCCGAGGTTGTGGCCGAGCTCGATCGTGGAGCGAACGATCGCCGCGTTGCGCGCGTCGGCCTCCATCCCGCTCACGAAGGTGCGGTCGATCTTGAGCTCGTTCACCGCGAGCTGCTTGATGTAGGCGAGCGACGAATAGCCGGTGCCGTAGTCGTCGATGGAGGTCGCCACGCCCAGCTCGCGCAGCTTGCGAAGCGTCGACTGGCAGCTGCGCGGATCGTCCATGAGGCCGCTTTCCGTCACTTCGAGGCAGAGCATGCCGGCCGGCAGGTCTGCCCTTCGCAACGCCTCGGCGATGAACTGGACCAGGGCATCCTCAAGGCGCAGGTCGCGTGCGGAGACGTTCACGCTCATGCGCAAGTCGAGCCCAGCGCGATGCCACTGGCCACACTGCTCGATGCCCCGGGCGAGCACCCAGCGGGTGATCGCGCTGATGTAGCCGGTCTGCTCGGCGAACGGGATGAACTCCGACGGCGGCACGAACCCGCGCTGCGGATGGCGCCAGCGCACCAGCGCCTCCACCGAGCGCACGCGGTTTTCCGCCAGGGTGAGCTTGGGCTGGAAATGAAGCACCAGCTCGCCCGCCTCGACCGCGTGCCGCAGCTCGCCCAGCAGCGTGAGGAACTCCTGGCGGCGCTCGTCGTGCGCCGGGTCGTATACCGCATAGCCGCTCTTGTTGCGCTTGGCCGTGTACATCGCCACGTCGGCCGCGCGCATGAGCGCACTCGCGTCGTCTCCATGCTCGGGAAAGCGCGCGATTCCGATACTGGCCGCGATGTCCATCGTCTGCCCCTCGATCACCAGCGGGGCTTCCAGCGCCTTGAGGATCTTCTCCGCCACGACACGCACCGAATGGTCGGAGCACCCGGTCGGCATCAGCACGGCGAACTCGTCCCCGCCCAGCCGCGCGACGATGTCGGAATCCCGCAGGGCCTGGCGCACCCGCAGGCCCACCTCGCGCAGGGCCTGGTCGCCCACGGGATGCCCCAGCGTGTCGTTGATCGCCTTGAAGCGGTCCATGTCGAAAAGCAGTACCGCGAGCGGCTGGCCGGCGCGCCGCGCGGTTCGCACGGCCTGGCCCAGCTGTTCGTTGAACATGGCGCGATTGGGCAGCGCAGTAAGCCCGTCCTCGTAGGCGAGCCGCAGGATCTCGCGTTCGCGGCTCACGATGCCATCGAGCATGTGGTTGAAGCTCGTGGCAAGGCGCCCGATCTCGTCCTTCTGCTCGATCTCCACGTGCCGCGTGTAGTCGCCGTCCTGCACGCGCTGCGCGGCCTCGGCGAGGCGCTGCACGGGGCGCGTGATGCTGCGGGCGATGAGCAGGCTTCCGCCCACGAGCACGCCGAGGCTGCAGAGCGTCAGCCAGAAGAACGCCTGGCTGATGCGCCGGAAGGGTGCGAGGCCGACGGCGAGGGGCTTCTGCAGCGCGGCGATCACCCGCGCGTCCCCGGCCGAAGTGAGCGTCGTGAGGCGGGTCTCGTACTCTTCACCGGCGAGCTCGAACTCGCGGAAGCCGCTCGCCAGTCCGAGGCCCGTGAGCACGGCGCGCAGCGGCTCGCGCAGGCGAGGCTCGAGCGTCGAGGCATGCAGGCGCCAGTTCTCGCCGGGCTCCCGGCTGAGGAAAGACACCTCGAGCGCGGTGAGCTCGTTCAGCTCGCGCGCGGCGCGATCGTCGATCACGAAGGCGAGCGCCACGTGGGCGATGGGCTCGGGGGCGAGCACGGACACCACTACCAGCTGGTGCAGGCGCCCACCCAGCATCGCGATGGACGTCGCCGCCTCGCCGGCATCGAGCAGCCGAGGAAAGGCGAACGGCTTGGCAACCCGCGACGGGTCCTGGGTGTCGGCGAGGACGATGCGCTCCAGCGAGACGAGCGTCATCACGTTGGCGCCCAGCCTCGCGCCGTGGTTGCGCAGCACGGAGTCGATTGTCGCAACGTCGCGCGAGGCGATGGCCTGCCGGAACGCGAAATCCGCCGACAGGATTCCCGCGCCCTGCTCCAGGCGCGCCTGGTTCTGCGCGAGCGTGCGCAGGAAGAGGCGCTCGCCCTGCTCGAGCTCCTGCGCGATCGTCTGGCGCGCGATCTGCGAGTTGGCCTGGATCACCAGCACCGCGCCCAGGCCCTGCACGAGGACCAGGAGCAGCACGAAGAACACCACGATCTTGGCGCCGAGGCTGCTCAGGCGCGCGGCGCGCGCCGAAATCCGCGCGGGCATCAGTAGCGCAGGCGCTCGAGGGGCGGCTTGTACTTGGGCTTGCGCGGCGCCACTTCGAGCCCGAAGCTCGCCTGCGCCGCGGTGGAGGCCTCGAGCGCCACGGCTTGCGCCTCGGCGCCGGCGCGCTGCTGCGGGTGCCAGGTGCGCACCTCGTAGGCTCCGGCCGGGAGGTCTCGCAAACGCGCCACCCCGGTGGCGTCGGTCTTGGCGAAATGCGGCGTCGACACGACCGCGATGTAGGCGATCATCCAGTCATGGATGTTGCAGCCCAGGGTGACGATACCGGGGCGGTCGAAAACGACTTCCGTGGGGGACTTTCCGGTGTAGAGCTTGATCTCGAACGGCTTGGCCTGGGAGAACGAGTAGACGTGGTGCAGGATGGGATCGCGGTTCGGAAAGGTGACCGAGGTCCCCGTCTGGACGACGCTCACATAAGGGATGAATTCGCGATCGACCTGCTCGACGGCGGCGTGCCGCGCGCCGCGTGCCTCGGCGGGCCCCGAGGCGGGCGTCGCATGCACCACCGCATCTGCGATTGGTTGGCCCGAAGCATCGCGCACGGACACCTCGAGGGAAGCGGCAGCGGCCGCGCAGGCGCAAGCCGGGATGGCCAGGAGGGCGAGGACTTTTGAGCGTCTGGACATGGGGTGCGTCCTGCGGGAGACTCGGCCGATGGGCCGTTCCGCCGGTTGCCTGATTGTAGCGTCCCTCCTCGCGACGGCAGCCGCAGCCGTCCATGCGGCCGACGACATCGGTAACGACTCAGGCATCGATGCCGCATTCCGGAACGGACGCCTCGTCTTCGAGCTGCGCCCCCGGTACAACCACATCGCCGAGGACGAAAAGCCGCTTACCACCGAGGGTGGCACCATTCGCGCGCTTTTCGGCTGGCACACCGCGCCCTGGAATGGCTGGCGCCTTTTTCTCGAGGGCATCCACGCCGACCGCATCGGCGCCAAGCGTTTCAACGACGACCCGGCCGAGTTCGCCGCCTCGCCCTATCCGCTCCTGCCCGATCCGCGGCACACGGGTGTGAACCGGGCATTCGCAGAGGGCCGATGGTCCGACCTGCAGGTTCGATTGGGGCGGCAGGTCTTGCGGCCCGACGGCGGCCGGTGGGTGAGCGACAACGACTTCCGCCAGGTGCCGCAGCTCTTCGACGGTGCCATCGCGACCTATGCCGGCCTGCCCGAAATGGCGCTCGCCGCCGGGCATTTCCGCCGCATCCGCACGACCTCGGGCGATACGCAATCGCTGCGGCTTCGGCTGTTGCATGCGGCATGGAACCCGAGGCACGGGCACGCGCTCGCGGCCTACGGCGTGTTCCACGAGCAGGCGCAGAACGGGGCGTTCACGGGCTTTGCCGACAACTCCTACCGCGTGGCGGGCGCGCGCGCAGAGGGAGCGTTCGGAACCGCCGCCGGGCTGGAGCTGCCGTACCACCTGGAATACGCCGCCCAGCGCCCGTACGCTCGCGGCGACGTGCGCATCGAGGCCGATTACTGGCGCGCGGGCGCCGGGATTGCAACGCGCGACTGGACGCTGCGCTACGACCATGAAGTCAAGGGAAGCAACGCGGGACACTATGGCGTGCAGATGCCCCTCACCGATTTCTACGCCTTCAACGGCTGGACGCTGCACTTCTTCAACACGCCGCGCCAGGGGTTGCGCGACCGCTGGCTCACGGCACGCTGGTCGATCGGGCCGGTCACGCTCTATGCCGAAGCACACCGCTTCCGTTCCGATTTCGGCGGCCTCGATTTCGGCCGGGAGGTCGACGTGGGGCTGACCTGGCACGTGCATCCCGATGCGGCGCTGCGCCTGCAGCACGCGCATTACGAGCCGGGCAGCGGCGGCATTGGCGGCGCAGTCAGCAAGACCTGGCTGACCCTGGGCTACGCCTACTGATGGGCCTGTCCAAGGAAGAGCTCGAGGAGCTGCGCCGCGCCAAGGCGCTGCTCGAGAACCCCGGCCTGGCTGCGAAGCTCTCCTCGGCGCTCGGCTCGCCGATCGAGAAGGGCATGAAGATGCTTCCCGCAAGGTGGCAGAAGACCGTGCATGGCGCGACCGAGGCGGCGCTCATGAAAGCGCTGGACGTGGCGGTAAAGTCGCTGGGCGAGAAGCGAAGCATCGGCTCCAGCGACCGGCTGCACAAGATCGCCGCGGCCGCCTCCGGTGCCGCCGGGGGCGCTTTCGGCATCGCCGCGATCGGCATCGAGCTGCCCGTGTCCACCACGCTCATCCTGCGATCGATCGCCGACATCGCGGCGGCCGAGGGCGAGAACCCGCGCCACATCGACACCAAGCTCGCTTGCCTCACGGTGTTCGCGCTGGGCAGCACGAAGGACCAGGACGACGCCGCCGAATCAGGCTACTTCGCGGCGCGCTCGGCGCTGGCCACCGCGGTGAGCGAGGCGGCGAAATACCTGGCCGAAAAGGGCATGTCCAAGAGCGGCGGGCCGGCGCTGGTGCGCCTCATCGCGCTCATCGCCTCGCGCTTCGGCATCGTGGTCTCGCAGAAGACGGCGGCGCAGATGATCCCGGTGCTGGGCGCGGCGGGCGGGGCGCTCATCAATACGCTTTTCATCGGGCACTTCCAGGACATGGCGCGGGGCCATTTCATCGTGCGTCGGCTGGAAAAGGTGCACGGAGCCGAGCCGGTGAGGATCGCTTACCAGAAGCTGTAAGGAGTTTTTCCCTTCCTACGGATAATCCACCCACCTCGGCGCCTTGTCCGGCAGCGGAATGAACTCGTCGTCGCCCGGCACGCGCGCGAAGCGGCCGGCCTTCCAGTCCTCCGCGGCCTGCACGATGCGCTCGCGGCGGCTGCTCACGAAGTTCCACCAGACGTAGCGCGGGCTCTCGAGCCGCGCCCCGCCGAAGATCATGATGCGCGCGGCCGCGGGTGCTTCGATGAGGACATCGGCGCCCGGCTGCAGCACGACCATCTCGCCGCGGGCGATTTCCTTTCCGCCGATGCGCACCGCGCCATCGACCACGAAGACGCCGCGCTCCTCGTGCCGCGCCGGCACGGCGAAGCTGCGCGTCGCGGCGATCGAGACCTCGGCATAGAAGGTGGGCGAATGGATGGGCACCGGTGAGGACAGGCCCAGCAAATCGCCCAGGATGAGCGTGAGCGCGATGCCGCCCTCCTCCACGACGGCCAAGTTGGCGTGGTGAGAGAAGGCGGGAGCGCATTCTTCGTCGGCCGCGGGCAGCGCGATCCAGGTCTGCACGCCGAAGAGGCGCGGCCCGGCCGGGCGCGCTTCCGGAGGCGAGCGCTCCGAGTGCGCGATGCCGCGGCCCGCCACCATCCAGTTGACCGCGCCGGGTCGGATCGGCTGCACGCTGCCCAGGCTGTCGCGATGCAGGATCTCGCCTTCGAAGAGCCACGTCACCGTCGCGAGGCCGATGTGCGGATGCGGGCGTACGTCCAGGCCCGCGCCCGGCGAGAGCACGGCCGGCCCCATCTGGTCGAAGAAGACGAACGGCCCGACGCTGCGGCGTTGCGCATCCGGAAGCGCGCGGCGCACCTGGAAGCCATCGCCCAGGTCCCGCGCGCGCGGGACGATGTGGCTTTCGATCATGGGATTTGGGCTAGCATCTGCGCAGGACTCCGTTGGATAGCGAAAGGTGGAAAAAGATGCGCGCGTACGTCTTTGCCGAAGTCGACATCACCAACCCCGAAGGCTACAAGGAATATTCCGCCCAGGTGCCGGCGACGCTGGAGAAATACGGTGGGCGCTTCCTGGTGCGCGGCGGCAGGGCCACGCCGCTCGAGGGCGAGTGGCCGCAGGTTCGACGCGTGATCCTCGAGTTCCCGACGCTCGAGGCCGCGCAGAAGTGGTGGGATTCCCCCGAGTACGAGAAGCCGAAGGCGCTGCGGCAGGCGAACAGCAAGGGGCGGTTGTTGTTGCTGGAAGGGGTTTGAGGACTTACCAGTCGCGCGGCACCAGGAAATCCGTGTAGAGCCGGGCCTCGGGCGAGCCGGGCTCGGGGCGCCAGTCGTAGCGCCACTTCACCTGCGGCGGCATGGACATGAGGATCGATTCCGCGCGTCCGCCCGACTGCAGGCCGAAAAGCGTGCCGCGATCCCAGACAAGGTTGAACTCCGCGTAGCGGCCACGGCGATAGAGCTGGAAGTCGCGCTCGCGCTCGCCATGCGGAGTGTCGCGCCGGCGTTCGACGATCGGGCCATAGGCGGGAAGAAACGCGTCGCCCACCGCGCGCATCACTGCGAAAGCCTGCTCGAAACCGCTCCCGGAGAAATCGTCGAAGAAGGTGCCGCCGATGCCGCGCGGCTCGTTGCGGTGCTTGAGGAAGAAGTACTCGTCGCAGGCCTTCTTGAAACGCGCATGCAGCCCGGGGAAGGGCGCCAGCGCATCGCGATTGGCGGCGTGGAAGTGCACGCAGTCCTCCACGAACCCGTAGTAGGGCGTAAGGTCCATGCCGCCACCGAACCACCAGGTCTCGCCAGCCATGAAGAAACGCACGTTCATGTGCACCGTCGGCACGTAGGGATTGCGCGGGTGGAACACGAGGGACACACCCATCGCCTCCCAGGGGCGCCCGGCGATCTCCGGTCGATGCGCGCTCGCCGAAGGCGGCAGCTTCGTGCCTTTCACGTGCGAGAAGCCCACGCCCGCACGCTCCATGAGTGCACCGCCCTCGAGGATCCGCGAGATGCCGCCGCCACCCTCGGCTCGCGACCAGGGATCCGAGAGAAATCGGCCACCGTCGAGCGCCTCGATCCGGGTGACGATGGTTTCCTGCAGTCGCTTCAGGTAATCCGCGACCGCCTCGACGATCATCATGCGACCGGGGCCCGGGCCGATAGCGTGAGCAGATCCTCGACCTCGTGTGCCCAGCGCGAAGCGTTAAGCGCCCGGTCCCAGGCGCGGCGCTCCACGCCCAGCAGGTCGCAGGTGTGCGCGAATGCCTGCGACCACTGCGACTCGCGCGCGGTGAGCGTGTGGTACAGGTCGAAGATGACGCCGCGCGCTTCGAGCATGCGGCCGCTAGCCCGCGACGATCTCGAAGATCGCCTCGACCTCGACCGCCACGCCCCCGGGCAGCGAGGCCACGCCGACCGCCGAGCGCGCGTGCTTGCCGGCCTCGCCGAAGATTTCCACCATCACGTCCGATGCCCCATTCACGACCTGCGGCTGGTTGGTGAAGTCCGGCGCGGAATTCACGTAGCCCGTGAGGCGCAGCACGCGCACCCGGTCGAGGTCGCCGTCCGCGGCCACGCGTGCGTGCGCCACCAGGTTCAGCGCGCAAAGTCGCGCCGCCTGTTGCCCTTCGCTCACGCCGAGCTCCGCCCCCAGCTTGCCGATGAACTTGCGCTCGCCGTTCCATTGCGAAACCTGTCCCGACACGTAGACGATGTTGCCCGTGCGCGTGAACGGCACGTAGTTCGCGGCCGGCGCGCTCGCGTTCGGCAGGTCGATTCCCTTCGCCTTCAGGTGTGCGTCGATGCGTCCTGCCATGAGCTCCTCCTTGCCTGGTTCCTCGTAGCTACCGCCGCCCGAAGGCGCGATGGCCGATGTCCCTGCGGTAGTGCATGCCGTCGAAATGGATCTTCGCGGCGACTTCGTAGGCCCGCGCGGCCGCGATCTTCACCTTGTCGCCGAGGGCTGTCACGCACAACACGCGCCCACCGCTCGTGACGACCCGGCCGTCCTTCGCTGCGGTGCCCGCATGGAAGACATGGACATCGTCCTCGGCCTCGGGCAACCCCACGATCGCGTCTCCCTTGCGCGGTGCATCGGGATATCCCGCCGCGGCGAGCACGACACCCAGCGCCGCGCGCCGGTCCCACTCCGCCTCGATCCGGTCGAGCTTGCCGTCGATGGCGTGGTCGACGAGCGTGAGCAGGTCGGTCTTGAGGCGCATGAGGATGGGCTGCGTCTCGGGGTCGCCCAGGCGGCAATTGAATTCCACCACGCGTGGCGCGCCTTGCGCGTCGATCATGAGACCCGCGTACAGGAATCCCGAGAAGGGCGCGCCATCCGCCGCCATGCCCTTCACCGTGGGCAGGATGATCTCGCTCATCGCGCGGTGGTGCACTTCCGGCGTGACCACCGGCGCCGGCGAATAGGCGCCCATGCCGCCGGTATTGGGACCCTTGTCGCCGTCGAAGACACGCTTGTGGTCCTGGCTCGAGGCGAGCGGCAGCACGTTGTGGCCGTCCACCATGACGATGAAGCTCGCCTCCTCGCCCTGCATGAACTCCTCGATGACGACGCGGTGCCCGGCATCGCCCAGCTTGTTGCCCGAGAACATCGTGTCGATCGCCTCGTGGGCTTCGGGCAAGGTGGACGCGACCACCACTCCCTTGCCTGCGGCGAGCCCGTCGGCCTTGACTACGATCGGCGCGCCATGCCGGTCGACGTGAGCATGCGCGGCCTTCGCGTCGGTGAAGGTCTCGTAACCCGACGTGGGAATCCCGTGGCGCTTCATGAACCGCTTGGCGAAGTCCTTCGACGACTCGAGCTGCGCTGCCGCCTGCGTGGGCCCGAAGATCCTCAGCCCCGCCGCGCGGAAAGCGTCGACGACACCTGCAGCCAGAGGCCCCTCGGGACCCACGACGGTCGCATGGATGTTGTCGGCGCGGGCGAACTTCACCAGCTCGGGAATCGAGGCGAGGTCCAGGTTGGTGAGCCCGTCCTCGCGCGCGGTGCCGGCGTTGCCGGGCGCCACGAACACCCGCGAGACCCGGGGAGATTGCGCTAGGCGCCACGCGAGCGCGTGCTCGCGGCCGCCGGAGCCGATGACGAGGATTTTCATGTTCGGGGCGTGTGGAGCCGCGATTATAGGCGGCCGGTCAGGGCGAGGAGCGCGAGGCCCGCCACGAAGCCTGCAACCAGCACGCCGGTCGGGGCATTGAAGGCGCCGGCGGCCGAAGCGCCCACTCGCAGCCTGGCAAGCATCACGAGGAGGGCGGCGCAGGCGAGGGCTGGAAGCACGGTGCGCATGCCGCGCTCCGTGAAGACGACGTGCTCCATGCGCACGAGCAGCGTCACGATCAGGCCGAGCAGCGCCGGGTCTGCGTTGATCCACTCGACGGAGGATTCACGGCGCCGCACGAAGGGCTCTCAGTGCCGGAAGTGCCGCATCCCCGTGAACACCATCGCGAGGCCCTGCTCGTCGGCGGCGGCGATGACCTCGTCGTCGCGGATGCTGCCGCCGGGCTGGATGACTGCACGCGCGCCGGCTTTCGCCACCACGTCCAGGCCATCCCGGAAGGGGAAGAAGGCATCGGAAGCCGCCACCGAGCCGCGCAGCGAAAGGCCGGCGTTTTTCGCCTTGATCGAGGCGATGCGCGTGGAATCGACGCGGCTCATCTGGCCCGCGCCCACGCCGAGCGTCCTGCCATCGCGGCAGAAGACGACGGCGTTCGACTTCACGAACTTCGCCACCCGGAAGGCGAACACGAGATCGTTCATCTCCGTGGCGGTCGGCTGGCGCCGCGTGACGACGCGAAGCTCCGCCAGGTCCCACGCGTCCGCGCCCTGCACCAGGAGGCCTCCGCCCACGCGCTTCATGTCGAGCCGGTTGAAGCTGCGCGCCGTGTCCACCGTCAGCAGCCGCACGTTCTGCTTCGCGCGGAAAACTTTCAGCGCCTCCGTGCTGTATTCGGGAGCGATCACCACCTCGACGAACTGCTTCGACACCGCCTCGGCGGTCTCGGCATCCACCGCGCGGTTGAAGGCGATGATGCCGCCGAAGGCCGACGTGGGGTCGGTGAGGAAGGCGTTGCGATAGGCATCGCGGATCGCCTGCGCCACCGCCACGCCGCAGGGGTTCGCGTGCTTCACGATCACGCACGCGGGCACCTCGAAGCTGCGGCAGCATTCCCAGGCGGCATCGGCGTCGGCGATGTTGTTGTAGCTGAGCTCCTTGCCCTGGTGCTGGACGAAGCCTGCGAGCGCACCCGCGGGCGGATGGCGCTCGACGTAGAAGGCCGCCGGCTGGTGCGGGTTCTCTCCGTAACGAAGGGCCTGCTGCAGGCGCCACTGCATGTTGAGGCGGTCGGGAAACGCCCGCGCGTCGCCGTCCGGACCACGCGCGGTGAGCCAGTTCGAAACCATGCCGTCGTATTCGGCGGTGTGGCTGAAAGCCTTCGCAGCCAGCGCGTAGCGATCGGCGAGCGCGAGGCTGCCGTCGGGCCGCAGCTTCGCCGCAAGCGAGGGATAGTCGGCGGGATCGGTCACCACCGCCACGAAGGCGTGGTTCTTTGCGGCGGCGCGCACCATGGCGGGCCCGCCGATGTCGATGTTCTCGATCGCGTCTTCCATCGTGCATCCGGGCTTAGCCACCGTCTGCTCGAAGGGATAGAGGTTCACCACGACCATGTCGATCGGGGGAATGTCGTGGTCTTCCATCGCGCGCACGTGCTCGGGCTTGTCGCGGCGGGCAAGGATGCCGCCGTGGACCGTGGGATGCAACGTCTTCACGCGGCCTTCCATCATTTCGGGAAAGCCCGTGTGCTCCGAAACTTCCTTCACGACGAGCCCGTTCAGCCGGAGCAGCTGCGCTGTGCCGCCGGTGGAAAGGATCTCGACGCCGTGCGTGAGCAGCGCACGCGCGAAATCGACGACGCCCGCCTTGTCGGAGACGCTGATGAGCGCGCGGCGGATCTTGATCGAGGACAGGCCCTGGTTCACGCCTTTGCTCGGTTCGGGGCCTGTCCCCGGTTTCAGTCCAGGCCGTGGTGCTGCAGCTTTTTCCTGAGCGTGTTCCGGTTCAGGCCCAGCAGCTCCGCAGCACGCGTCTGGTTGCCCTGGGCCTGGTTCATCACGACTTCGAGCATGGGGCGCTCGACGGCATTCACCACCATGTCGTAGATGCCGGAAGGCTTCTCGCCATCCAGGTCCTTGAAGTACTGGCGCATGACCTTGCGCACCGTAGTCGACAGCTCGTTCTCGCGAACGTCGGCGCGCTCGGGCTTGTGCTTAGGCTGCAAGGGCGACCTCTGCTTCATCTTCGTATTCCAGGCAGCGCGAGCTCTCCCGCAGTCCGTCGAAGAATTCCGCGACGGCCGCGAGCTGCTGCGCCGCATCGTCCAGGGTGTTCATGCGGGCGCGGAACACCGCGGAGTGGCGCAAGCCCTTGGTGTACCAGCCGATGTGCTTGCGCGCCACTCGCGCACCGCGTTCGTAGCCATAGAAGGCGTAGAGGTCGTGAAGGTGCCCCACCAGCACCTCGCGGATCTCCTCGACCGCCGGGGGCGGCAAACGCTCGCCGGTAGCGAGGAAGTGGGCGATTTCGCGAAAGATCCACGGCCGGCCCTGCGCGGCGCGGCCGATCATGATGGCATCGGCGCCGGTGTAGTCGAGGACGAACTTCGCCTTCTCCGGGGAGGTGATATCGCCGTTGGCCACCACCGGAATGCCCACCGATTGCTTGACCGCGCGGATGGTGTCGTACTCCGCATCCCCCGTATACATGCAGGCGCGCGTGCGCCCATGCATGGCGAGCGACTGGATCCCCTGCTCCTCGGCGATGCGCGCCACGCGCAGCGCGTTTCGGTTGTCCTTGCTCCATCCGGTGCGGATCTTGAGCGTGACCGGGATGTCGACCGCCTTCACGACGGCATCGACGATGCGGGCGACCAGCGGTTCGTCCTTGAGGAGCGCGCTTCCCGCGGCCACGTTGCAGATCTTCTTGGCCGGGCAGCCCATGTTGATGTCGATGATGTGCGCGCCCTTGTCGGCGTTGTACTTCGCGGCCTCGGCCATCATCTCCGGATCCGCGCCCGCGATCTGCACGACCTTGGGCTCGACCTCGCCCTCGTGGTTGCCGCGACGGATGGTCTTCTCGGAGCCCCACAGCAGCGAATTGGACGCCACCATCTCGGAAACCGCCATGCCGGCGCCCAGGCGCTTGCAGAGCATGCGGAACGGACGATCGGTCACGCCCGCCATGGGCGCGACGATGAGGTTGTTCCTGAGCTGTACGGGGCCGATTTTCACGTTGGGTGGGGGCTCACGGCGCGGCGCGCGATCGAGCGGGAGGCAGGAGCGCTATCCGTCGAGAGGGTGCTCATTTTATACGCGGCGATATTCGCGGCGAAAGTTAATTTTCGCACAGGCGAGTCGTATGACTTCCTTACGGGTGAAAAAGTCAAGCCGGCTGCTGCTCCACCCGGCATCTCACCTGCCACCCGGACGATTGGCTACTTCCCGAAGCCGCCGCCGCCGGGCGTTTCGATGACGAAAACGTCGTCGACGGCCATCGCGGTTTCGTCTGCGTAGGAAAGCTCGGTGCGCGATCCGTCGGCGCGCTCGACCCAATTGCGCCCGACCGCGCCGGGAGAGCCACCCGCCATGCCGTAAGGGGGAATCCGCCGATGTCCCGCCAGGATCGCCGCCGTCATCGGTTCCAGGAAGCGCACGCGGCGCGTCGCGCCGTCGCCGCCACGCCAGCGGCCCGACCCGCCGCTGCCCCTGCGGATCTCGTGAGCGTCGATGCGGACCGGAAAGCGCCACTCGAGGACCTCCGGGTCAGTGAGCCGCGAGTTGGTCATGTGCGCCTGCACCGTGTCGGTTCCGTCGAAGCCCTCGCCGGCGCCGGTTCCCCCGGAGATCGTTTCGTAATACTGGTGGCGTTCGTTGCCGAAGGTGAAGTTGTTCATGGTGCCGTAGGAAGCCGCCATCACGCCGAGCGCCCCGTAGAGGGCATCGGTGAGGCATTGCGAGGTCTCGACGTTGCCCGCCACGGTGGCCGCGGGCGGGCGCGGGTTCAGCATCGAGCCCTCGGGAATGATCACCTCGAGCGGTTTCAGGCATCCCGCGTTGAGCGGGATGTCGTCATCGACAAGGGTGCGGAAAACGTAGAGCACCGCGGCATGCACCACGGCCGAGGGGGCATTGAAGTTGCTGGCGAGCTGCGCGCTGCTGCCGGTGAAATCGATGGTGGCGCTGCGCCGGTCGGCGCCGATCGAGATCTTCACGCGGATCACGGCGCCGTTGTCCATCTCGTAGGCGAATTCGCCGTCCTTGAGGACGCCGATGACGCGCCGCACGCACTCCTCGGCGTTGTCCTGCACGTGGCCCATGTAGGCGCGAACGACGTCCAGGCCGAAATGCGCCATCATGCGGCGCAGCTCCTGCACGCCTTTCTCGTTTGCCGCCACCTGCGCGCGCAGGTCGGCGACGTTCTGGTCGGGATTGCGCGCCGGATACCGCGCCGAGGTGAGGTGCCGGCGGATTTCCGCCTCCAGCATTCGCCCGCCCTCGACCAGCTTCACGTTGTCGAGCAGCACGCCTTCCTCCTCGACCGTCTTCGAGAAGGGCGGCATGGAGCCTGGCGTGATGCCGCCGATGTCGGCGTGGTGGCCTCGGCTTCCGACATAGAAGAGGATGTCCCCGTCCCCCGCCCCCCGTCCCCCGTCTCCTTCGCCGAACACCGGCGTTATCACCGTGACGTCCGGCAAGTGCGTCCCGCCGTTGTACGGATCGTTCAACACATACGTATCGCCGGGCTTCATGCGTCCCGCGTTCTTGCGGATGACCGTCTTGATGCTCTCGCCCATCGAACCCAGGTGCACGGGCATGTGCGGCGCGTTGGCAATGAGGTTGCCCTCGGCATCGAAGAGCGCGCAGGAGAAATCGAGCCGCTCTTTTATGTTTACCGAGTACGCGGTCTGCGCGAGTCGCACCCCCATCTGCTCGGCGATCGACATGAAGAGGTTGTTGAAGACCTCGAGCATCACCGGATCGGCCCGCGTGCCCACCGCGTAGGCCGTCTTGCGATCGACGGTGCGCTCGAGCACCAGGTGGTCCTGCTCGGTGACGCGGGCCTGCCACTCGGGCTCGACGATGGTGGTCGCGTTCTGCTCGGCGATGATCGCGGGGCCCGGGACGCGCGCGCCGGGGCGGAGGTGGTTGCGCAGGTAGAGGGGCGAATCGTGGGCAGTGGCTCCCGACGTCATCGAGACCCGCGCCGCGGAAGGCGGCAATTCGGTCGCGTCCTGCGACGGGATGACCGGCACGGAGTCGCCTGCGGCGTCCGCTACCCCGGTCGCCTCGGCGGACACCGCTTCGGCGATCAAGGCGCGCTCGGGCATGAGGAAGCTGAAGCGCGCGCGATAGAGCCGCTCGAACTCGGCGCGCATCGCCTCCAGGGTTCCAAGCGGAACCACAAGTGCGGTGTCGGTACCGTCGTATTTCAGGTGGACGCGCTTCTGCACGCTCTCCATCGCCACCGCCTGCTCGCGCAGCTCCCGCTCGCATTCCGCGGCCAGGCCGTCGGCGGTCTGCCGCAGCAAGTCCACGCCGGCGTCCAGCTTGCGCTCGATGGCTTTTTCCCTCAGCGCGCGAACCTGTGCGAGGCCCATGCCGTAGGCCGACAAGACCCCCGCGAACGGATGTATGTAGACGCGCCTCATGCCGAGCTCGTCGGCGACCTGGCAAGCGTGCTGGCCGCCCGCCCCGCCGAAGCACGCCAGCGTGTACTCCGTGACATCGTGGCCGCGCTGCACCGAAATGAATTTGATCGCATTCGCCATGTTCGCCACGGCGATCCGGAGAAAGCCTTCGGCCACGGTCTCGGGCGTCTGCGCCCGGCCGGTGGCCTCGCCGATCTGCGCAGCCAGCGCCGCGAATTTCTCGCGGACGATGCCGGCATCGAGCGCTTCGTCGCCCCCCGGCCCGAAAACCTTCGGGAAGAACGCGGGCTGGATCCTGCCCAGCATCACGTTGCAATCCGTGACGGTGAGGGGCCCCCCACGGCGATAACACGCGGGGCCCGGGTTGGCGCCAGCCGAATCGGGGCCCACCCGCTGGCGCTGCCCGTCGAAGAAGAGGATCGAGCCGCCCCCGGCGGCGATGGTGTGGATCGACATCATCGGTGCGCGCATGCGCACGCCCGCAACCAGCGTCTCGAATTCGCGCTCGAGCTCGCCCGCGTAATGGGAAACGTCGGTCGAGGTGCCGCCCATGTCGAAGCCGATCACCTTGGCGAAGCCGGCGGCCTCGGAGGTGCGCACCATGCCGACGATGCCGCCCGCGGGCCCAGAAAGGATCGAGTCCTTTCCCTGGAAGCGATGCGCGTCGGTGAGCCCTCCGTTGGACTGCATGAACATCAGCCGCGTGTCCGGCAGCTCCGCGGCCACCTGGTCGACGTATCGGCGCAGGATCGGCGACAGGTATGCGTCGACGACGGTGGTATCCCCGCGCGAGACGATCTTCATGAGGGGACTCACCTCGTGGGAAACCGAAACCTGGTCGAAGCCCGCTTCCCGCGCGAGCTGCGCCACGCGCGCCTCGTGGGCGGGAAAGCGATAGCCATGCAGGAGCACGATGGCGAGCGCGCGACAACCTTCGGAGAAAGCGTTCTCCAGATCGCGTCGCACGGCAGATTCGTCGAGGGCTCGCACCACGGCTCCCCGCGCGCCCATGCGCTCGTCGACTTCTACCACTTTCCGGTACAGAAGCTCCGGCAGCCGGATGTGGCGATCGAAGATGCGCGGGCGGTTCTGGTAGGCGATGCGCAGCTGGTCGCGGAACCCGCGCGTGATGAAGAGCACCGTGGGCTCGCCCTTGCGCTCGAGGAGAGCATTGGTGGCCACGGTCGTGCCCATCTTGACCGAATCGATGCGCTCCACGGGGATCGCGGCGCCCGGCGCCACGCCGAGAAGGTGGCGAATGCCGGCGATGGCGGCATCCGGATACTGCTCGGGGTTCTCGGAGAGGAGCTTGTGGGTGACCAGCGAGCCGCCGGGCCGGCGCGCGACGATGTCGGTGAACGTGCCGCCGCGGTCGATCCAGAATTGCCAGCGATCCTGAGAGGCCATGGGAAAGGAAAGAGGGGGAGCGAAGCATTTTGACACGCGGGTACGCCTTTGCTAGCTTCGCCGGACACCCAGAGGAGGCTCCTTCATGAAGCTCGCCAAGCTCGCCGCATTCGCGGCCGCGCTCTCGCTTTGCACCGCCGCTTCCGCGCAGACGAAGTGGGACATGCCCACGCCCTACGCAGCGACCAACTTCCACACCGAGAACGTTGTGCAGTTCGTGGCCGACGTCGACAAGGCCACCGGCGGCAAGCTCAAGATCCAGGTCCACCCCAACGCGTCGCTCTTCAAGGCCCCCGAGATCAAGCGCGCGGTCCAGGGTGGCCAGGCCCAGATCGGCGAGATCCTCATCTCCGGCTACTCCAACGAGGACCCGGTCTTCGGCGTGGATTCGGTGCCGTTCCTGGCGACCAGCTTCAAGGACGCCGAGAAGCTCTGGAAAGCCTCGCGCAAGGCGATCGAGGACCGCTTCGCGAAGCAGGGCATGATGGTCCTCTACGCGGTGCCCTGGCCGCCGCAGGGCATCTACTCCAGCAAGCCGCTCAACTCGATGGCCGACATGAAGGGCCTCAAGATGCGCACCTACAACCCGTACACCTCGCGCATCGCCGAGCTGGCGGGCGCCCAACCGGTCACCATCCAGGCCGCCGAGCTGGCGCAGGCCTTCGCCACCGGCGCGGTGAACGCGAACATCACGTCCGGCGCCACCGGCTATGACACCAAGGCCTGGGAAGTCGTGAAGAACTATTACGACACGCAGGCCTGGGTGCCGAAGAACCTCGTCTTCGTGAACAAGAAGGCCTTCGACTCCCTCGACAAGGCGACGCGGGACGCAGTGCTCAAGTGCGCCCGCGAGGCCGAGACCCGCGGCTGGAAGATCGCCGAGGAAAAGACCAAGTGGTACACCGACCAGCTCGCCAAGAACGGCATGAACGTGGCGCAGCCGAGCGCGCAGCTGAAGGCGGACTTCCAGAAGGTCGGGCAGACGATGACCGAGGAGTGGCTGAAGAACGCCGGGCCCGACGGCAAGGCGATCATCGACGCGTACCGCAGGTAGCGGCGCCGCGTCACCCCCTCCCCGACCCTCCCTACGAGCGGGAGGGAGCGAACGTGGGAGGCGGTTTCGCGATCGCATGAAGCTGCGCCCGTTTCTCGATCACCTTTACGACGCCGCGGGGTACGCTGCGGCGTTTTTCATGATCGGCGTGCTGCTGATGGTGCTGGCAAGCGTGCTCGGGCGCGCGGCCGGCTTCAACCTGCGGGGATCCGACGCCTATGCGGGCTACGCCATGGCCGCGGCGAGTTTCCTCGCCCTCGCGCACACGCTCAAGCGCGGCGAGCACATCCGCGTGACGCTCTTCCTCGATCGCTTCGGTGGGCGCTTGCGCCGGCCTCTGGAAATCTGGAGCCATCTCGCGGGCGCGTTCTTCTGCGCCGCGCTCGCCTGGTACAGCGTGCGCCTGGTGTGGCAATCGCACGCTTTCAACGACATCTCGCAGGGCAATGACGCCACACCCCTCTGGATCCCGCAGCTCGCCATGGCGGCCGGCGCGATCGTGCTCCTCGTGGCCATGGTCGACGACCTGGTGCGCGTGCTGCGGCACAAGCCGATCGCCACCACGCCGGGCGACCTGAAGCACATGGAGTAGCCGCTGGACGCCTTCATCACCACGCTGCTCATCATCCTGCTCTTCGCGTTGCTTGGAAGCGGGCTGTGGATCGGCCTGGCGCTGCTCGGCGTGGCGTGGATCGGCATGGAGCTCTTCACCAGCCGCCCGGTAGGCGACGCGATGGCGGTCACGATCTGGGGATCGCTCTCGTCCTGGACGCTCACGGCGCTGCCGCTCTTCGTCTGGATGGGCGAGATCCTCTTCCGCACGCGCCTGTCGGAAGACATGTTCAAGGGCCTGGCGCCATGGCTGTCGCGGCTGCCCGGCCGCCTGCTGCACACCAACATCATCGGCTGCACCATCTTCGCCGCGGTCTCGGGCTCGAGCGCGGCCACGTGCGCCACCATCGGCAAGATGACGCTGCCCGAGCTGCAGCGGCGCGGCTATCCCGAGGCGATGACCATCGGCACCCTCGCCGGCGCGGGCACCCTGGGACTGCTGATTCCGCCCTCGATCATCATGATCGTGTACGGCGTGACCGCCGAGGTGTCGATCACGCGGCTCTTCATCGCGGGCGTGGTGCCGGGACTGCTGCTCGCGGGGCTTTTCATGGCCTATACGATCGTCTGGTCGCTTTTGCACCCGGCGCAGATTCCGGCGCCCGACCGCGACATGACCTTCTTCGAGAAGGTGCGCGCGTCGCGCCATTTGATCCCGGTGGTGCTGCTCATCGCGGCGGTGCTGGGCTCCATCTACGTGGGCATCGCCACCGCCACCGAGGCGGCGGCGCTCGGCGTCGTGGGCGCCATCATCCTGTCCGCGCTGCAGGGGACGATGAGCACGAAGGTCTTCGCCGACAGCCTCATGGGCGCCACGCGCCTCTACTGCATGATCGCGCTCATCCTGGCGGGCGCCGCCTTCCTCACGCTTTCCATGGGCTACATCGGCCTGCCCCGCCGCCTGGCCGAGTTCATCACCGGACTCGGCATGTCGAACCTGGGCCTGCTCTTCTGGCTGATGGTCTTCTACATCGTGCTCGGATGCTTCCTCGACGGCATTTCCATGGTGGTGCTCACCATGGGGGTGATCCTCCCGACCATCCAGAAGGTCGGCATCGACCTCGTCTGGTTCGGCATCTTCATCGTGCTGGTGGTTGAGATGGCGCAGATCACCCCGCCCGTGGGGTTCAACCTCTTCGTGCTGCAGGGCATGACCAAGCGGGAGATCACCTACATCGCGCGCGCCTCGTGGCCGCTCTTCGCGCTCATGGTCATGGCGGTGGCACTCATCTACTACTTTCCGGGGCTGGTCACGTGGCTGCCGGGGCGGATGAACTGACGAAAACGGCGCCGGTCCACCGTGTCAGAATGATGCATTGGCCGGGTATTCAAGGGGAGACTCGCATGAGCGACAGAACCGTCCGGGACGCGATGCTCGATACCGTCCTCAGCCAGATCGACTCGGGCGATCCGCCCGAGGCGCGCGCCACCTACGACCGGCTCATCGACGGCGGCGCCTCCAACAGCCAGGCGCTGCAGCTAATGGCGGCCGCGCTGCGCGTGGAGATGAACCGCATGCTCACCGAGTCGATCCCCTTCGACAACGCGCGCTACGCCGCGCTGCTCGCCAAGATTCCCTCCGGAGGCCACTGAGGCTTGTGCCTCATCGTCATCGCCTGGAAGGCGCGCGATGACCTTCCGCTGATCGTCGCGGCCAACCGCGACGAGTGGCGCGATCGCCCCGCGGAGCCGGCGCAGTGGTGGCACGACGACCCGGCGCTCCTCGCCGGGCGCGACCTCCAGGCCGGCGGCACCTGGATGGGCATCACGCGTGGCGGTCGCTTCGCCGCCGTCACCAACTTCCGCGATCCCTCGCAGCGGCGCACCTCGGCGCGCTCGCGCGGGGCCATCGTCGCCCGATTCCTGCAGGCCACCGAGCGGCCGCGGCTGTACCTCGAGCGCCTCGCCGCGACCGCCGCCGAATACAACGGCTTCAACCTGATGGCGGGCACCCCCGACGAGCTCTGGTATTTCGGCAGCCGCGAGGGCGAGGCGCGCCTCGTTGATGCCGGCGTGCACGGCATTTCCAACCATCTCCTCGACGAGCCCTGGCCGAAGGTGGTGCGGGCGCGAGCCGAGATGCAGGCTGCCCTCGCCGAGGCCGACCCGTTCCCGCGGCTCTTCGACCTGCTTTCGGATACCGCGGGCGCTCCCGACGAAGTCCTTCCCGACACCGGCGTGGGCCTCGCGTGGGAGCGGCGGCTCGCCGCGACGCTCATCACCGGCGAGGACTACGGCACGCGCTGCTCGACGGTAATCGCCCGCGCGGCCGACGGCACGGTGCGCTTCGAGGAGCGCACGCGCGCGGCCGACGGCTCGGTCGCATCCACGGCGCAACATCGATTCGCGTTGGCCGACGCTTTCCGCGAGAATGGCCCCGTAGCCCCCCCACCCGTACAACCAACCAGGAGCACTTCATGAACCGTCGCAAATTCCTGGCGCAGGGAGGCGTCGCTGCCGCCGGCGCGGCCGCCGTCGCCCAGGCTGTCGCCCAAACGCCGTCGCTGCCGAACATCCGCTGGCGCTGCGCCTCCAGCTTCCCCAAGAGCCTCGACACCATCTATGGCGGCGGCGAGACCGTCGCAAAACGCGTGGAGCAGCTCACCGGCGGCAAGTTCCAGATCCGCGTTTTCGCGGCCGGCGAGATCGTGCCGGCCTTCGGCGTGGTGGACGCGATCCAGCAGGGAACCATCGAGTGCTCGCACACGGCCAGCTATTACTTCGTCGGCAAGAACAAGGCGTTCGCCTTCGACACCACCCTGCCCTTCGGGCTCAACCAGCGGCAGCAGAATGCCTGGATCTACTACGGCGGCGGGCTCGAGCTGGTGCGCGCGTTCTTCAAGGACTACGGCTTCGTCTCGTTCCCCGCGGGCAACACCGGCGTGCAGATGGGGGGCTGGTGGCGCAAGGAAGTGAAGACGGTCGCCGACCTGAAGGGCGTGAAGATGCGCATCGCCGGCCTGGGCGGCGAGGTGATGGCGCGGCTGGGCGCGGTGCCGCAGCAGATCGCCGGTGGCGACATCTATCCCTCGCTCGAGCGCGGCGCGATCGATTCGGCGGAGTGGGTAGGCCCCTACGACGACGAGAAGCTGGGCTTCTACAAGGTGGCGCCCCACTACTACTTTCCCGGCTGGTGGGAGAGCAATTCGATGTACTCCTTCTACGTGAACCAGAAGGAATGGGACAAGCTGCCGAAGGAATACCAGGCCGCGATCGAGGCCGCCTGTTACGAGGCGAACACCGACATGATGGCCAAGTACGACTTCAAGAACCTGGATGCGCTCGAGCGGCTGGTGAAGAACGGCGTGAAGCTGCACTCGTTCTCGAACGACATCCTGCGCGCGGCGCAGAAGGCCGCCTACGAGCTCTACGAGGAGGAGTCCGGCAAGAACCCGGCGTGGAAGAAGATCTACGAGCCGTGGAAGAAATTCCGCGAGCGCGAGTTCCTCTGGCATCGCGCGGCCGAGCACACGTACGCGAATTTCGCGTACACGAACCCGCTCGGCAAGTAGCCGGGGCGGCAGTGCCGAAGGCCCCCCGCGAGGGGGGCCTTTTCATTTCTGTCCGCGCAACTGCCGCTCGAGCTCCGCCGCCGGATCCTCGGGGGCTTTCTCCTCGGCGGGCGGCCCGCTCGAGCCCTGGCCCTGCTGCCGCAGGAGCCTCTCCAGCTCCGAGCCGCTGTCCTCGGCGGGCCTGGCCGCGCCCCCGCCCTTCGGCGCGGGTGCGGCCGGCGCGCCGCCGCCCAGCTGCCGCCGCAGCTCATCGGCGCCGGAGCCCTTGATCGCGCCCGCCGCCGCCGAGATGTTGCCGGTCACCATTCCCGGGAAGGCGATGATGGCGGCGATCATCAGGACCTGGATGCATACGAAGGGCACCGCGCCCCAGTAGATGTCCCACGTCCTGATCACCGGCGGCGCCACGCTGCGCAGGTAGAAGAGCGCGAACCCGAAAGGCGGGTGCAGGAAGGACGTCTGCATGTTCACCGCCAGCAGCACGCCGAACCAGACGATGTCGATACCCAGCGTATGGGCCACCGGCGTGAGCAGGGGCACCATGATGAAGGCGATCTCGAAGTAGTCGAGGAAGAACGCGAGCAGGAAGATGAGGATGTTCACGACGATGAGGAAGCCCAGCGGCCCGCCGGGCAGCGACGTGAGCAGGTGCTCCACCCAGCGGTCGCCGTCGACGCCGCGGAAGACGAGGCTGAAGACGGTTGAGCCCACGAGGATGAACATCACGAAGCTCGTCATCGTGGCGGTGGATTCGACCGCCTGCTTGAGCAGGGACCAGCTGAGCTTGCGCTTGGCGAGCGCCATGACGATGGCGCCGGTGGCACCCATTGCCCCGCCCTCGGTCGGCGTGGCCACGCCGAGGAAGATGGTGCCGAGCACCAGGAAGATCAGCACCAGCGGCGGGATGGTCGCCGTGATCACCTTCATCGCGAGCTTCCCGCCGAAGAGCGTGCGGTGCTCGGGCGGGCAGCCCGGTGCCGACTCGGGCTTGAAGATCGAGACGATGAAGACATAGAACGCGTACGAGCCCGCGAGTGCCAGGCCGGGGATGAGCGCGCCCTCGTAGAAGTCGCCCACGGAGGCGCCCATCTGGTCGGCGAGGATGATGAGCACAAGGCTGGGCGGGATGATCTGCGCCAGCGTGCCGGATGCGGCGATCACTCCCGTCGACAGCCGGTGGGAGTAGCCGTAGCGCATCATCACCGGCAGCGAGATGAGGCCCATCGCAAGGACCGACGCCGCGACGACTCCCGTCGTCGCCGCCAGCAATGCGCCCACGAACACCACGGCATAGCCGAGTCCGCCGCGAAGGCTGCCGAAGAGCTGCCCGATGGTGTCGAGGAGGTCTTCGGCCATGCCGCTTCGCTCGAGGATCATCCCCATGAAGGTGAAGAAGGGGATCGCGAGCAGCGTGGAGTTGCCCATGATTCCCAGCACGCGCTCGGGAAGCGCCTGCAGGAGCGCGGGCTCGAGCGCGCCCACCGCGATGCCGATGATGCCGAAGAGCAGGCCCACGGCGCACAAGGCGAAAGCCACCGGGTAGCCGATCAGCAGCATCACCACCAGCCCAGCGAACATCACGGGTGCGAGCATCTCGAAGGCCATCAGGCGTGCCCCTTCTCGAAGGCGGAGGCGGGCAGCAACCCGCGCAGGAACGCCACGCGCTTGATCAGCTCGGATATGCCCTGCAGGCCGAGGAGCGTGAAGGCCACGGGAATCAGCAGGCGCACCGGCCAGCGGATGAGGCCGCCGGGATCGGAGGAGTATTCCTGCCCGACCCAGGAGTTGTGCAGCGAGGGCCAGCTGTACCACGCGATGATGATCACCGCGGGCAGCAGCATGAAGATCGATCCGAAGACGTCGATCCACGCCTGCGCGCGCGGCGACAGCCGCCCGGCGATCACGTCGATGCGCACGTGCTCGTTGCGCTTGAGTGTCCAGCCCGCCACCAGCAGGAACACCGCCGAATTGAGGTACCACTGCAGCTCGAGCCAGGCATTGGATCCGATGTTGAGCGCATAGCGGGCGAGCGCGTTGCCGGTGCAGACGAGGACCGCGACCAGCCCCAGCCAGGCGACGCCCTTGCCGATCCACGCATTGAGATTGTCGATGAACGCCGAGAAGCGCAGCAGCAGTGCCATGGTCTGTTCCTTCGGATCGTGCGGGGCGGGGGGTCCAGCGAGTGTCGCCAATAGCGCTCGGCCATGCAAGATGATTCAGGTCATTTCCATGCGCGACCCGCGCCTTTATGCTGCAGGCTCGCATCGAACCCGGAGCAGCCCGCCTTGAGCCAACCTTCGCGCGGAACGCGCGGCATGGCCGTCGCCCCCCATTCGCTCGCCGCCCAGTCGGCGCTCTCGGTGCTGCGCGAAGGCGGCAACGCCCTCGAGGCGATGGTCGCGGCCGCGGCAAGCATCGCCGTCGTCTACCCGCACATGAACTCGATCGGGGGCGACTCCTTCTGGCTCGTGCATGTGCCCGGCCACCGGCCACGCGCGATCGACGCATGCGGCGCGGCCGCGTCGGCGGCTTCGATCGACTTCTACCGCGAACGGGGCCTCGCCTCGATACCGTTTCGCGGCGGCGATGCGGCGAACACCGTAGCCGGCACGATCTCGGGCTGGCAGCTCGCCCTCGATTGGAGCCGTTCCGAGCTGGGCGGGCGCATGCCGGTCTCGCGCCTCCTCGCCGACGCCATCCATTACGCCAGGGATGGCATCGTCGTCACGCGCAGCCAGACCGAAACCACGCGCCAGAAGCTCGCGGGGCTCACCGGCCAGCCGGGCTTCGACGAAACCTACCTCGTGGCGGGCGCTCCCCCTGCAACCGGTTCCCGCTTCCGGCAACCGCGACTGGCGGCGACGTTCGAACGGCTGGCTGCCGCGGGCCTGGGCGATTTCTACGATGGCGATCTCGCCCGCTCCATTGCGGCGGACCTCGCGGCGGTGGGCAGCCCTGTCTCGCTGGGAGACCTGCAGGCGCATCGCGCGCAATGGCGCGAGCCGCTATCCCTGCCACTCGCGAGCGGCACCCTGCTCAACATGCCCGCCCCCACCCAGGGCGTCGTGTCGCTGCTCATCCTCGGCATCCTCGAGCGCCTCGGCGTCGAACGCGCGCCCGTGGATGGCGCCGAGTACGTGCACCTGTGCGTCGAGGCGGTGAAGCAGGCGTTCGCCGTCCGCGACCGTCACGTGACCGATCCGAAGTACATGGAAATCGACGCGCAGGCGCTTCTGGCTCCCGCGCGCATCGACGCCATGGCGCAGCGAATCGACCGCCGGCGCGCTGCGCCCTGGGGCGCGGGCCGCGGCCCCGCCGACACGGTCTGGATGGGCGCCATCGATGGCGAGGGCCGCGCCGTGAGCTTCATCCAGAGCGTCTATCACGAGTACGGCAGTGGGGTGGTGCTGCGGAATTCGGGCATCACCTGGCAGAACCGTGGCTGCAGCTTTTCCCTCGACGAGCGTGCGCTCAACGTCCTGCGCCCGGAACGCAAGCCCTTCCACACGCTCAATCCGGCGATGGCGCTACTCTCGGACGGCCGGACCATGGTGTACGGCAACATGGGCGGCGACGGGCAGCCGCAGTCGCAAAGCGCCGTATTCACCCGCACGGTGCTCTACGGGATGAATCCCCAGGACGCCATCGCCGCGCCGCGCTGGCTGCTCGGGCGCACCTGGGGCAACCCGAGCGAGACGCTCAAGCTCGAATCGCGCTTTGCGCCCGAGGTGGTAGAGACGTTGCGCGGCATGGGCCACGAGGTCGAGCTGCTGGAGCCATTCGACGAGATCGTGGGGCACGCGGGCTGCATCGTGCGCCACCGCGATGGCGCGCTCGAAGGGGGATCGGATCCGCGCTCCGACGGCGGCGTCGCCGCCTGGTAGCGCGCGGCCACGCTACTTCCGCGCGCGCGCCACGTCCGCCGCCAGCTCCTCGCCGCTCTTGTAGTGCGGCACGCGGAAGACCATGCGCTTGCTGCGCTGGAAGAAAGCGTTGCTGCCGTTCACTTCCTCGTTCCAGTACTTGTTGGCGAGCGACACGTTGCGCGGCACGTCGAGCATGAAGGCGTCGTGCGAGCCCTGGCCGCCGAAGATGTAGAGCTTGCCGTCGATCATCTCCCAGCGGTTGGCGTCGCCGCCCCACGGAATGCCGTAGACGATCCCGTTGGCGCAATAGCCGCCGTATTGCGGGATGTATTTTTCGGGCGCCGCGTCGAAGAGCGCCTTGTGCTCGGCCTTCGAAAACCGGAACGTCACGCCTTTGTACACGCTCTTGATCGCGGGGTTGCCCGGCTTGTGCGTGCGCTCGGTGAAGTAGCTCACGACGTCGTGGCCGAAAAGCATCAGGTGCTTGTCGCCTCCCTCGGCCACGGCGTTCACGGGGCTCAGGCCCTCGCCCGGGCTTTGCGCGACGAGCGGCGCGCAGCCGAACAGCATGAATGCCGTGAAAACGAGAGGGGCTGTCCTGTACATGGTTTGCATGATGGCCTCCAGGGATCCAAGAATACCCGTTAAGGCTCGTCGTCGAGCGAACCTGCCGCTGCGCGGCGCAGGCGGTCGTTGACGGCTTCCCATGCGGGCTCCGCCGGCGGCGCCTCGACGAGGATGCGATTCGCGCCCGACGCATCGAGGCTGCGCAGGTTGGCGTAGAGATCATGCCCATAGCGGGTGGGTTCGGCGGGGGCCGCGATCCATGCCGTGGCGTGCGCTCCAGGGGGTTTGCCGCGCAACGCGAGGATGGCGACATCGGGCCGCACCGCGGCTGCGTCCAGGGCATCGCCCGCGACGAGCGAGAGCGCGGTACGCGGCGCGTAGTGCGCCTCGAGCGTGCCGGAAACGCGCGGCGCCCCGGCATCGCGATCGCGCAACGGCCGGGCGAGCGCCGCCTCGAGCTGCGCGCGCGAGATGCCGCCGGGCCGAAGCAGCACCGGTTCCCCCCTTGAAAGGTCCACGATGGTCGATTCCAGGCCGACATCGCACGACCCGCCGTCGATGAGTGGCAGGCTCGGGCCGAACTCCTCGCGCACGTGTTGCGCCGTGGTCGGGCTCACGTGACCGAACCGGTTTGCCGAGGGCGCGGCCACCCCACCGCTGCCGATGCGGGCGAACGCCTCCAGCAGGGCGCGCGCGACGGGATGCGCCGGGTACCGGATGGCGACAGTCGCTTGGCCGCCCGTCACGCTGTCGGGAACCCGCGCCGCTTTCCTGAGCACGAGCGTGAGCGGGCCCGGCCAGAAGCGCTCGCCGAGCAGGCCGGCTTCGGCCGGGATGTCGACGGCCCAGTCGGCGATGCGCACGCCGGGGGCCAGGTGGACGATCACGGGATGGTTCGAGGGCCGGCCCTTCAAAGCGTAGATGCGGGACACCGCCTCGGGGCGCGCGGCGTCCGCGCCCAGGCCATAAACCGTCTCGGTGGGAAAGGCGACGACCTCGCCCGCGGCCAGCAGGCGGGCCGCGCGCGCGAGGCCGGCCTCGTCGGGATCGATGCAGGCATCCATCAGGGCACGTAGCGCCCGCAGAGCACGTGCAGCGGCATGACCACGCTGCGTGGTCCCACGCCGCCCCAGGCTCGGCGCAGCGCAGCCTCGGTTGCTTCCATGACCTCGCCGCCGTGCGCGGCGATGTAGCTGCGCGTTGCCGACCAGGTTCCCGCGTAGGCGAGGTACTGCTCCACCGTCCACGACATCTCGATGCGCATCGGCGCAACATCGATCCGCTCGAACGGAAACGGAAGATCCCGATAGCCGCCCTGGAGCACCGCGGTCTGGCGCGGCCAGAAGGGCTTGATGCGCGCGAGCAGGTGCCGCTCGAGGGCGAAATCCACCGCGGGGGTCACGTGCGACCAGCCGTATCCCGAAATTGCGAGCACCCCGCGCGGCCGCAACACGCGCCGGACCTCGGCGTAGAAGCGATCGAGGTCGAACCAGTGCACCGCCTGCGCCACGTTGACCGCGTCGAACGACGCGCTCTCGAAGTCGGTCGACTCCGCCAGCTGCACCGAGTAACGGACGTTGGCGGCGGGCAAGCCATTGGCGACTTGCTGCGCGCTGGCATCCGTCGCCTCGACGCGTGCGAAGTGACGCGCCAATCCGACTGCGGCCTGCCCGCTGCCGGTGGCGCAGTCCCAGGCGCGCTCGCGGCCCGGCGCCGTCTCGGCGATGAAACGGAAAAGCGCGTCGGGGTAAGTGGGACGCGCCGACGCATAGAGCTGCGACTTTTCCGAGAAGAAGTCGGTGAAGGCCACCTAGTGCGCCTTCTCCCAATTCGGCCCCACGCCGGCCTCCACCAGCAGCGGCACGTCGAGCTTGGCGACTCCCATCATCAGCTGCTCCACGTTGGCCTTCACGTCGTTCAGCTCGTGCTCGGGCACCTCGAAGACCAGCTCGTCGTGCACCTGCATGACGAGCTTGGTGGCGAGCTTCTCGCGCTCGATCCAGCCCTGCACCGCGATCATCGCCACCTTGATGAGGTCCGCGGCGGTGCCCTGCATCGGCGCGTTGATCGCCTGGCGCTCGGCGCCCTGGCGGCGCGCCATGTTGGATGAGTGGATGTCGGGCAGCCACAGGCGCCGGCCGAACACCGTCTCGACGAAACCGCGCTCGCGCGCCTCCTTGCGCGTGCGCTCCATGTACTGCGCCACACCCGGGTAGCGCGAGAAGTACTTGTCCATGTAGCTCTGCGCGGCCGATCGCTCGATGTCCAGGTTCTGCGCCAGGCCGAAGGCGCTCATGCCGTAGATGAGGCCGAAGTTGATCACCTTGGCGTAGCGGCGCTGCTCGCTCGTGACCTGGTCGGCCGGGGTGTCGAACACCTCGGCGGCGGTGTGGCGGTGCACGTCCTCGCCGCGCGCGAAGGCGCTCACGAGGCTGGCATCCCCGGAGAGGTGCGCCATGATGCGCAGCTCGATCTGCGAGTAGTCCGCCGAGACGATCACCGAGCCGGCGGGTGCCACGAACGCCTCGCGGATGCGGCGGCCCTCGGCGGTGCGGACGGGGATGTTCTGGAGGTTGGGATCGGTGGACGAAAGCCGCCCGGTGACCGCGACCGCCTGCGCGTAGTTGGTGTGCACGCGCCCGGTGCGGGGATGGACCATGCGCGGCAGCTTGTCGGTGTAGGTGCTCTTCAGCTTGGCGATGCCGCGATGCTCGAGGAGCGCGCCGCAGATGGGGTGGTCCTCGGCCAGCTTCTCCAGCACTTCCTCGTCCACCGAGGGGGCTCCAGAGGGGGTCTTCTTGATGGTGCGCAGCTTAAGGCGCGTGAAGAGCACTTCGCACAGCTGCTTGGGAGATCCCAGGTTGAACGGCCCGCCGGCGAGCTCGTGGGCGCGCCGCTCGAGCTCCATCATCTTCTGCCCCAGCTCGTGGCCCTGGCGCGCGAGCTGCTGGCCGTCGATGAGCACGCCGTTGCGCTCCATGGCGAGCAGCACGCCGGAGACCGGAATTTCGATCTGCGAGTAGATGCGATCGAGCTTCGCATCGCGCTTGATCCTCGGGGCGAGCGCGCCATGGATCTGCAACGTGACATCGGCGTCCTCGGCCGCGTAGGCGGTGGCGCGCTCGATGTCGACTTGGTCGAAGGGTATCTGCGAGGCGCCCTTGCCGGCGACATCGACGTATTGCAACAACCCGCTTGCCCCGAGGAAGCGCGTGGCGAGCGCGTCCATGTCGTGGCGCTGGTGGCTTTCCAGCACGTACGATTGCAGCAACGTGTCGTGCTCGACGCCGCGCACGGTGATGCCGTAGTTGGCCAAAACCTGGCGGTCGTACTTGGCGTTCTGCCCGACCTTGGGCTTTCCCGCGTCCTCCAGCCACGCCCGCAATCGCGCGAGCACTTTGTCCAGCGGCAGCTGCGCCGGCGCCCCCGCGTAGCGGTGCGTGACCGGGATGTAGGCTCCCTCACCCGGCATGGCGGCGAGCGCGATGCCGACGATCTCGGCCAGCATTGGGTCGAGGCTCGTGGTCTCCGTGTCGAAACAGCCGATGGGGGCCGCTTCCATCTTCGCCGCCCAGCGCTCGAGCGCCGCATCGTCGAGCACCGTTTCGTAACGGCGAGTGTCGACGAAGGGCGTGATGTCGGCCACCTGGTCGATGCCGGCATTGAGGATGGCGAAGTTGCGGCCAGTCTTTTGCTGCGAGCGGGCGCCGGCCGCCCGGGCTTCGTCCGACGACCCTCCCGCTGGCCCCCTCGCAAGGGAGGCGGGAGTGTCGCCACCCTCCGGCGCATCCTCCTTGTTGAGGAAAGCGTCGCGCAAGGTGCGGAAGCCGAACCGCGTGAAAAGCTCGACCAGCTTCGCGTTGTCGGCGCCCTTGTCCAGGAGCGACTCCATCTCGAACGGAAGCTCGACGTCGGTCTTCACGGTGAGCAGCTGCCGGCCGGTGGGCAGCCAGTCCTTCACGCGGCGCAGGTTCTCGCCCACCACGCCCTTCACCTCGCCGGCATGCTCGATGACCGCCTCGAGCGAGCCGTACTGCTCGATCAGCTTGCACGCCGTCTTTGGGCCCACCTTGTCCACGCCCGGCACGTTGTCGACGGCGTCGCCGATGAGCGCGAGGTAGTCGACGATGCGCTCCGGCGGCACGCCGAACTTGCCCTTCACGCCCGCGGGGTCGAGCCTGTCCCCCGACATCGTGTTCACCCACAGCACGTTGTCGTTCACGAGCTGCGTGAGGTCCTTGTCGCCGGTGGAGATCACCGAGCACCAGCCCTGCGCCGAGGCTGCGCGCACCAGGGTGCCGATGACGTCGTCGGCCTCCACGCCGTCTACGCAGACGACCGGCCATCCGAGCGCCTTGATGGTCTCGATCATCGGCTCGATCTGCACCGCGAGCGGCTCGGGCATCGCCTGGCGAGTCGCCTTGTATTCGGGATAGATGTCGTCGCGGAAGGTCTTGCCCTTGGGATCGAGGACCGCGGCGATATAATCCGAGGGGAAATCCTGCTTCAGCTTGCGCAGCATGTTCACCACGCCGAGGATGGCGCCGGTGGGTTCCCCGGACGGGCTCCTGAACTCCGGAAGCGCATGGAACGCGCGGTAGAAGTAGCTCGGCGCGTCGACGAGCAGCAGGCGTTTCTTCGTTTCGTTCATCTTTTCCGCAGGATTCCCATGGCCATCAACGCACCCAAGATCCCGAAACCGTCGGATCCCCAGCTCGTCAGGCGCTCGCAGCACTCGGCGCGTGAATCGTGGCGGATGTTCGAAATTATCTCAGAGTTCGTGCTGGCCACCGAGCGCCTGCCCTCGATACAGCCCGCGGTTTCGATCTTCGGCAGCGCGCGCACCACGCCCGAGCATCCCTACTACAAGGTGGCCGAGGACGTGGCGCGACGCTTGTCCGACGCGGGCTTTTCCGTGATCTCAGGCGGCGGCCCGGGAATCATGGAGGCGGCCAACAAGGGGGCCTACGCGGGCAAGAGCCCAAGCGTCGGGCTCAACATCCAGCTGCCCCACGAGCAGGGCGCGAATGCCTACCAGGACGTCTCCCACACCTTCCAGCATTTCTTCGCGCGCAAGGTGATGTTCGTGAAGCTCTCGGCGGCCTTCGTGATGATGCCCGGCGGCTTCGGCACGCTCGACGAGCTGATGGAGGTCCTCACGCTGGTGCAGACCGGGAAGATCCGCCGCGTGCCGATCATCCTCATGAACTCCGCCTTCTGGTCCGGCCTGCTGGACTGGGTCCACGGGCAGCTGCTGGCCGACGGCATGATCGGAACGGAGGATCCCGCGCTGCTGCAGGTGATCGACGATCCGCAGGCCGTCGTCGACGCGATCTTCGACCACTACCATACGCGCGGCTTCGAGCCGTCTCCGGCGGAGCGGGAGGCCGAGCTGGCTCTCTGATTCCTACGCGGGCGCGCGGCATGCATCCCGAACGCCCAACGGTCGCGCGGAGTCCAAGTGCTACACTCCACGACCTTGCGAGACCAGCCATGAAACGCATCGTTCTAGCCGCGCTCTTCGCCACGGCCTGCCTCGAAGCCGCGGCCCAATCTGGCGCTCGCCCGCTTCCTCCCGGCGCCGTGCCCCTCGATGCGCCGCCCCCGCCGCCCGCGCTGGTCCAGTCCGAGACCACGCTCGAGCCGGAAGTGACAGTGCGCACCGAGGAAGATCGCACCATCCAGGAGTACCGCGCCAACGGCAAGGTCTACATGCAGCGCGTGACGCCACGCAATGGCCGTGCCTACGTGATGATCGACCAGCGCGGCGACGGCACATTCACCCGGCAGGACAACACGCTCGACCAGGGCGTGCGCGTCCCGCAATGGGTGCTGCTGGAGTTCTGAGGGCCGGCCAGGGACTGCATGTCGGTATTCACGCCCGTATCGGAAGCACAGGCCCGCGCCCTCCTTGAGCATTACACCCTGGGTGAGCTGGAAAGCCTGGCAGGCATCGCCCAGGGCGTCGAGAACACCAACTATTTCCTCACCACGACCACGGGTGAATACGTGCTCACGCTTTTCGAGCACATCCCGCGCGCGGACTTGCCGTTCTACGTAGGCCTCATGGACCATCTCGCGCGCCATGAGGTGAGCTGCCCCGTTCCCATGCGGCGCGACGACGGCGAAATGCTCACGGAAGTCTGCGGCAAGCCGGCGGTCATCGTCTCCAAGTTGCCGGGAGCTCCACTGTCGCATTCCAACCAGGACGATTGTCGCAAGGCCGGGCGCATCCTGGGCGACATCCATGCCGCCGCAGTGGAGTACGACGCCTCGCTCGCGAACTGGCGCGGGCGCGAATGGCGCGAGTCCTTCGCCGCCCGGGTTGCGCCCAACCTCTCGCGCGCCGAGAACGAGCTCATCGACGCGGAAAACCGCTTCCAGGCGCGGCATGACGACACCGCGTTGCCGCAGGGTGTGATCCACGGCGACTTCTTTCTCGACAACGTGCTGTGGGACGAGGATGGCAACGGCGGCGTCATCGACTTCTACTTCGCGTGCGATGACGTTCTCCTCTACGACGTGGCGATCGCGGTGAACGACTGGTGCAGCAATCCCGACGCGACGCTCGACCTCCAGCGCGCGCACGCGTTCCTCGATGGCTATCGCCACCACCGCCCGATCGAGGAGGGCGAGCGCGAGCTCTGGCCGGTGATGCTGCGCCGGGCCGCGCTTCGCACCTGGCTCGGGCGGCTGGGCTACAACCATTTCCCGCGCGAGTCGCACATGACGATCGAGAAGGACCACGGCTTCTCGCGCCGGCTCCTCGAGCACCACGTCGCCCACGCGCGCGCGCTGGCGGAAACGCTCGACTGATGGATGCGAGCGTGAAGGTCACGGAAGTGGCCGCGGGCCGCGGCGCGGCGTGGCTCGGCGAGTCCTTCGCGCTGTTCCGGCGCAAGCCCATGGCCTGGATCGGGCTCACGGCCGGCTGGATCGTGATCACCTTCGGGCTCATCATCGTTCCGCTCGTGGGCGGCGTGGTCGCCAACTTCCTGCAGCCCGTGTTCTTCGCGAGCTTCGCCATCGCGGCGTACCGCCAGACGCGCGGGGAACCCGTGGTGATGGGAGACCTCTTCGCGGGATTCAAGCGCAACCTGCGCGCGCTCATCAACCTCGGGGCGCTGCTGCTCATCGCCGAGATCGCCATCTTCGCGCTCATGGCGCTGCTCGGCCTGCCGACGGCGGCCGGCGACGGCTCGGCCACGTTCACCGTGAGCGAATATGTCGAGGTGCTGCGCGGCAAGGAGTGGATCCTCGCCGTGGGCTTCCTGCTCACGGTTATCGTGAAGGGGGCGTTGTGGTTCGCGCCTCCGCTCATCGCCTTCCATGGCATGACCACCGGCCATGCGATCCGCTGGAGCATCTATGCGGCGCTCGCGAACCTCGGCGCGATGATGGTCTACGGCGCCGCGTTACTGCTGATCTTCTTCGCGGGGCTGTTGCCGTGGGCCCTTGGGCTCCTGGTAGTGATCCCGATGATGGTGATCAGCACCTTCATCGGCTACCGGGACGTGTTCGAGTCGAAGGAAGTGGACGCCGCGAACGCTACGCCCTCGGCCTCCTGAAGGCGAACACGCCGGCGGCGAAGAGGCACGCCAACGCGACCAGGGGAAATCTGTCCCAGCGCGAGGACCAAGGCAAGCACGCCCACGGCGGCGAGCGCGACCCCACCGAGGATGCGCCCGACGCGACCGCTCACGCGGGCCCCGATGCGGCGGGGGGCGCGAAGGCTCTCAGGCTGGCGTGAGCTTCGCGTACTGGAGCGCCAGCCACTTGGTTCCTTCGGCCTTGAAGCGCACCTGCACGCGCGCATCCAGCCCACGGCCTTCGAAGTTGATGACCGTGCCCTCGCCGAACTTTGCGTGGTGAACGCTCTGCCCGATCGCGAAGGGCAGCTCGTCGGGCCGCTTGGTCTCCAAGGGCGCGCGCTGCGGCGCAGTGGGGTAGCGATTGCGGTCGGGCGCGGGGGCGCGTCCGCCCCCGGCGCCCCATCCCTCCTGGCTGTTGCCGCGGCCCCAGCCACCGCCGCCAAACTGGCTTTGGCCGCGGTTTTCGAACTGCTTCTCGGGCAGCACGATCCACTTGCACAGCGGGGGCGGGATCTCCTCGACGAAGCGGGAGACGATGCCGTAGCGCGGCTGGCCGTGGAGCATTCGGCTGCCCGCATACGACAGGTACAGCCGCTGCCGCGCGCGCGTGATCGCCACGTACATGAGCCGGCGCTCCTCTTCGATGCCGCCGTCCTCGAGCATGCTGTTCTCGTGCGGAAAAAGGCCTTCCTCGAGCCCGGAGATGAACACCGCCGAGAACTCGAGGCCCTTGGCCGAATGGACCGTCATGAGCTGCAGCGCATCCTGCCCGGCGGCGGCCTCGTGCTCGCCGGCCTCCAGGCTCGCGTGCGACAGGAACGCCGCGAGCATCTGCTGCTCGGGCGTGCCGGCCGCGGCCACGTCCTCCTGCGATTCGCCCGCGGGCTCCAGGCCGTGCTCGAAGTCCTCGACGAAGAGGGCGGCCGCGTTGATGAGCTCGTTCAGGTTCTCGAGGCGGTCCTGGCCGTCCTTCTCCGCGGCGTAATGCTCCTTGAGGCGGCTGCGCTCGAGGATCTCCTCGATGAGCTCCGGCAGGCGCAGCGCCTCGGCCGACTTGCGGATCGAGTCGATGATCGCCACGAACTGAGCGATCGCCGTGCCGCTGCGGCCGGAGACCACGCCGCTGCGCGCCACATGCATGAAGCTGCCCATGCCACGCTCGCTCGCCTCCTGCACCTGCTCGATCGAGCGCGCGCCGATGCCACGCGGCGGGAAATTCACCACGCGCGTAAAGGCGGTGTCGTCGTCGGCATTGGCCGCGAGGCGCAGGTACGCCATCGCGTGCTTGACCTCCTGGCGCTCGAAGAAGCGCAGCCCTCCATACACCTTGTAGGGGACTCCGGCGCGGAAAAGCGCATGCTCGAGGATGCGCGATTGGGCGTTCGAGCGGTAGAGCAGCGCCATGTCGGAGAGCTTCATGCCCTCGCGCTTGAGCGCCCGCACCTCGTCCACGACGAACTGGGCCTCCTCGTGGTCGTTGGCCGCGGCATAGACTCGCAGCTGCTCGCCCTTGCCTTCCGAGGTCCACAGGTTCTTGCCCAGGCGCGCCTTGTTCTGCGCGATGATCGCGTTCGCCGCGTCGAGGATGTTGCCCTGCGAGCGATAGTTCTGCTCGAGCTTCACCACGTCGGTCACGCCGAAGTCGCGCACGAAGTCGTTCATGTTGCCGACCTCGGCGCCGCGGAAGCGATAGATCGATTGGTCGTCGTCTCCCACCGCGAACACGCACCCGTTGGTGCCGGCCAGCATCTTGATCCACTTGTACTGCAGCTTGTTGGTGTCCTGGAACTCGTCGACCAGGATGTACTGGAAGCGCGCCTGGTAGTGCTGCAACAGGTTCAGGTTCTTCGCCAGCGTCTCGAAGGTGCGCAGCAGCAGCTCGGCGAAATCGACCACGCCTTCGCGGTTGCATTGCGCGTCGTAGTCGGCATAGAAGGCCACCATGCGGCGCGTGAACTCGTCCCCGGCCTCCACGGCGTTGGCGCGCAGCCCCGCCTCCTTGCAGTTGTTGATGAAGTTCTGCAGCTGCCGCGGCGGGAATTTCTCCTCGTCGAGGGCCTGCGCCTTGGCGAGGCGCTTGATGAGCGACTGCTGGTCGCCCGAATCGAGGATCTGGAAGAGCTGGGGCAAGCCGGCATCGCGGTGGTGCGTGCGCAGCAGCCGGTTGCACAGTCCATGGAAGGTACCGACCCACATGCCGCGCGTGTTGATGGGCAGCATCGCCGAGAGCCGCGTGAGCATCTCCCGGGCGGCCTTGTTGGTGAAGGTCACGGCGAGGATGCCCGCCGGGCTCGCCTGCCCCGACTGGATCAGGTGCGCGATTCGGGTGGTGAGGACGCGCGTCTTGCCGCTGCCGGCGCCGGCGAGGATGAGGGCGCTCTGGCGGGGAAGGGTGACGGCGCGGAGCTGCTCGGGGTTGAGGCGGGAGAGGTATTCGGCCATGGGAGATGCGGGATGCAGACCCCGATTTTCCCTTAACGCGCCCCGCGCCGAAAGGAAAACACCCAAAAAAAAGAGGTTCTTCAGGGATTTCCGGGGAAAGCAGCCCGGATTCTGAGGAAGAAGTAGCGATCGTCGCGGTATCCGTAGGCCATCCTTTTGATGACCTTGATGGTGTTGTTGATACCCTCGATGAGACTTGTGCTGAGGGGCCACCGGCTGTGCGCGATGACGCCGTCGATGTAGGGGGTAAGGCGC
>Ga0196977_1000110_pt1 | contig 52228 bp, 44 predicted proteins | sample S3v_1013CmetaG_FD_148634 | JGI IMG/M metagenome (GOLD analysis project Ga0196977, IMG submission 148634) | Soil microbial communities from Anza Borrego desert, Southern California, United States - S3+v_10-13C | ecosystem: Environmental > Terrestrial > Soil > Desert | place: USA: California... | reverse complement strand
CGTCGGGAGCTGCCTCTGTCTAAGCGCGTGGATCGCGAGTGTGCTGCAGCTCGCGCCAGAATAGCGTGATCGAGGATTCTCCTTGCGGAGCCGGGACCCTCGGTCCGTCGCAGGACTGCCATCGGGGGCTCAGGTCTGCTCTCGTTGGTGCTGCTTTTGACTCATCGTTGTTGCCCCAACGCCCAGACAAAGCCGGCCAGCTCACGCGCGACGGCCGTTACTGCTACCGTCGCCTGATCCGTGTAGCCCAACGCACACGCTCTGGATCCAAGGTTTCCCGCGGTTGAAGTCGCATAGCACTGAAGCGGACATCGGCCGGTATGCTCCGGATGCGTCTTCGCTGCGGGCACGCCGCCCCGTAACCGCTCGGTCATGCGTCGCGTAGCGCGGGATGTTACGGTTTGACCACTCGATCGTGTAGCAATCCAGTCGCGTCGAGAAATCTCATTGCGTAGTCAGGCGAGTCTCATCGCGTCCTGCAGGTCGCGATGCTCCTGCGGCGCAGGTTAGCGGCGCCAAACCCCTCATCCGCCGTTCGGGCACCTTCTCCCCTCGCCGCAGGGAGAAGGTTACTTAGACGAAGATGCGCGCTTCTTTCAGTTCGCGCAGTTTGTCGCGGATCTCTGCGGCCCGTTCGAAGTCGAGGTTCTTTGCGGCCTCTTTCATTTCCTTCGACAGCCTGCTGATGGCTTTGTCGATGTCTTCGTCGCCGGCGATGTCGAGTCTCGACTTCTGGCCTGGCAGCGGGACGTCGAGGTAGTCGAGGTTGGCCATCTTGACGAGGTCCGAATCGACCGATTTGATGATCGTCGCGGGCTCGATGCCGTGCTCCTCGTTGTATTTCTGCTGCACCTCGCGGCGGCGGGTGGTTTCGTCAATGGCGAAGCGCAGCGAGTCGGTGATCTTGTCGGCGTACAGGACCGCGACGCCATTGAGATGGCGTGCGGCGCGGCCGATGGTCTGTACGAGGGACGTCTGCGAACGGAGGAAACCCTCTTTGTCGGCGTCCAGGATCGCGACGCACGAGCATTCCGGAATGTCGAGGCCTTCGCGTAAGAGGTTGATTCCGATCAGCACGTCGTATACACCGAGGCGAAAGTCGCGCAGGATGGCAATGCGCTCCATGGTTTCGACGTCCGAATGCAGGTAATTGACCTTGATCCCCAGCTCCATCAGATACCGCGTCAAATCCTCGGCCATCCGCTTCGTGAGCGTCGTGACCATCACCCGCTCCTGCTTCGCCGTGCGCTCGCGGATGACGCCGATCAGATCGTCGACCTGGCCCTTGACCGGCTTGATGATCAATACAGGATCGAGCAGGCCGGTCGGACGGATGATCTGCTCCGCATAAAGGCCGCCGGTTTTCTCCAGCTCATAAGGACCGGGCGTGGCCGAGACATAGAGCGTTTGATGGATCTTCCCTTCGAATTCGTCGAACGACAGCGGCCGGTTGTCGATTGCGCTCGGCAGACGGAAGCCGTATTCGACCAGCGTCTCCTTGCGCGCGCGATCGCCGCCCCACATGGCCCTCACCTGCGGAATGGTCTGATGCGACTCGTCGACGACGAGCAGGAAGTCGTTCGGAAAATAATCGATCAGCGTCGGCGGCGGCTGTCCCTTCACACGTCCACTGAGATGGCGCGAGTAGTTCTCGATGCCGTTGCAGTAGCCGAGCTCCGCGATCATCTCCAGGTCGAACATCGTCCGCTGCGACAAGCGCTGTGCCTCGAGCAGCCGGTCATTGGCGCGTAATTCGGCGACGCGCTCGTCGAGCTCGGTGCGGATGTTCTCCATCGCCACCATCAAGCGCTCGCGCGGCGTCACGTAATGGGTGCGCGGATAGACGGCCAGGCGATCGTATTCGCGTCCCGAGGTCTTGCCGGTGATCGGATCGATGCGCGTCATCTTGTCGATCTCGTCGCCGAAGAATTCGATGCGTACCGCGTCGTCTTCGTATGCCGGCCAGACTTCGAGCACGTCGCCGCGCACGCGGAAGTTGCCGCGCGCGAGGTCATACGGCGTCCGCTCGTACTGCATCTCCGTCAGCTTGCGGAGATATTCGGTCATCGGTTTCTCGGTGCCGCGCTCGAAGAAGAGCAGCATGCCGTAATAGAGCTCCGGCTCGCCGATGCCGTAGATGCAGGAGACCGAGGCGACGATGATGACGTCGCGGCGCTCGAAGAGCGCTTTGGTCGAGGCAAGCCGCAGCTTGTCGATCTCATCATTCTTGGTCATCTCTTTTTCGATGTAGAGATCGTTCTGCGGGATGTACGCCTCGGGCTGGTAATAGTCGTAATACGAAACGAAGTATTCGACCTTGTTCTCGGGGAAGAAGTTCTTGAACTCCTGATAGAGCTGCGCGGCGAGAATTTTGTTGTGGCTCAGGACGAGCGTGGGGCGGTTCACCGCTTCAATGACCTTGGCGACGGTGAAGGTCTTGCCGGAGCCGGTGACGCCGAGGAGGACCTGGTGGGGCTCTCCGGCATTGAGGCCGTCGGTGAGCTGGCGGATCGCCTCCGGCTGATCGCCTTGTGGCTGAAAGGGAGAAATGAGCTGGAACCGGGACATTTTGGCTGGCACTGGAGCGACGGGCTCTTAGCCCGTCGTCGAGGAAACGACGGGCTGAGAGCCCGTCGCTCCGGATGGTGATGTTGGCTTTGGCTTGGCGCTCGCGTTGATTTTCCGCACCATCGCCTCGAGTGTGAGCGCCTCCTTTGCGTCGATCTTGCGATCGGATGTCACTTCGCGCATCGAGTTGAGGAACGGCTGGAGCGACACGATGGTGACCTCTTCGGCGTTGAGGTGCTTGACCATCTTGTCGAGCTCCGCGTCGAGCGATTTCTTCGCGTTCGCACTGACCTCGGGCGCATATAGCCCCTTCATCTCGGACACGGACATGCCGATGGCGAACTTCATGATCTCGAAAAAGAACGCGCCACCCGCGAACACGAGCACGAGGATGACCACTGCGACCGCGCCGCAACCGAATGTCGCCCATTGCGGCAGCACCGGCGGACGCGAGGCGCCGGAGTAGTAATCGGCGGGCCAGACAACCGAACGTTGCAGCGGGGTTTCAGACATCAGCGAGGGAGGTTATCATGTGCGCCGAATGGCAGCTTTGGCGAACATCACCGTCCTCATCCTCGACGACAATCCGCTGGTGCTCAAGCTCGGACGCGCTCTGCTGGAGCGCGAGGGCAGCACCGTGCTGACCGCGTCGAGCTGGATCGAATTCAATCACGTGCTGGCGAGCAACACGCCCGACATCATCTTCCTCGACGTCAACCTGCCCAGCATCAAAGGCAACCGCCTCAGCGAAGTGCTGAAGTCGCAGTCGAACAAGAAGGACATTCCCATCATCCTGATCTCGGACCTGCCGGAGCGCTCGCTCGAGGAGATGTTCCCGAGCTCGGGCGCGAACGCCTGGATGCGCAAGCCGCTGACGCGCGACAAGATCGTGGACATGATCACGCGCTACGTGCCGGCCGCGCAGTAGCTGATGTTCCTCCGGCGCCCGGCGTTGCGGCCACTCGCCCGGCACGCTGCGGTCTTCGCCTTCTTCGCGGTGCTTGCGGTCATCCTCACCTGGCCCGTCGCCGCCCGACTCGACACCGCCGTCTCCGACCTCGGCGATCCGCTGCTCGTCACGTGGATCCTCGACTGGACATGCCACGCGCTGCTGCACCAGCCGCTGTCGCTCTTCCACGCGCCGATGTATCACCCGGCGCCGCTCACGCTCGCGTACAGCGAGCATCTCACCGGCCTGGCGGTCTTCATGCTGCCGTTGCACATCGCGGGCGTGGAGCCGCTGGCGCTGTACAACATCGCCATGCTGTTCAGCTTCGCGCTGGCCGGCTACGGCGCGTACGTGCTGGCGCGGATGTTCACGACGTCGATCTCCGCGTCGCTGATCGCCGGGATCTTCTTCGCGTTCGTCCCGTTCAAATTCGACCATCTCGCGCATCTGCAGAACATCGCGTCCGGATGGCTGCCGCTGATCCTCGCGGCGATGATCGCGTACTGGCGCGAGCCGTCGCGCGGCAACGCGGGCCTGTTCGCGGCCGCGTTCGTGATGAATGGACTGACGAACGTCTATTACCTGCTGTTCGTCTCGGTGGCCGTCGCGTTCTCGGCGTTGTTCCTGCTGACCGCTGCGCCGAAACGCGACCGGCAGTTCTGGCTGCGCGCGTTCGGCGCTCTCGCAATCGCGGGGCTGGTGCTGCTGCCGTTCCTGCTCCCCTATCGCGCCGTGTCGAAGATGTACAACCTCAAGCGCGAAGTGCATGAAGTATTCACGACCGGCTGGCGCGCGTGGCTGGTCACATCGAACCGCAGTCTCGTGTACGGGCGTCTCGGCACCGATGAATGGCACATCACGGAGAATCAGCTCTTCCCTGGATTGATGGCGTTGTTTCTGACAGGGGCGGCGATCGTGTTGTCCGCACCTCCGGGGGCCGAGGGGCTGAGAGCCCGTCGCTCCAGAGGATCGACGCGGGTGCTGGATGTGCTCATCGTCATTACGGCGCTGCTGGCGATTCTTTCGTTGATGACGCCGCGGTTCGCGATTTCGCTGTTCGGAAGGCCGCTCCTCGCCATTCGCGGGCCCGACATCCCCTTCCTGCTGCTGATCGTGCTGACGCTCATTCGCTGCTCGATCCGCATGCCGAACACGATGGGCGGCGCCGACGGCTCGGCGCTGCGCGACGTGATCGCACGCTCGCGTTTTCCGGTCGAAGCGTGGCTCGGCGCGATCTGGTTCCTGGTCGGCTTCCTCGGCTCGTTCGGCTTTCGCAGCTTTCTCTTCTCTTTTCTCTTCAAGCGCGTGAGCGTCTTTCAGAGCATTCGCGCGGCGCCGCGATTCGCGGTGATCGCGTACGTCGGCCTGGCCGTGTTCGTCGCGATCGGCGCGGCAGCGATCATTTCAAGACGTCGCAGGCTCGCGCCGCTGCTCGTGGTCCTGATGATCGTCGACGTGCTGCCGGCCGTGCAGTGGGAACACGCGCTGTCGCAGAAGACACCGCTCTATCGCTGGCTCGATCAGCACCGCGTCGCGCCGATCGTCGAGCTCCCGGTCAGTCCGTGGCTCACCTTCCGCTATCTCCTCGGCCACACCAACCATCGACTGCCGACACTCAACGGCACGTCCGGCTTCGAGCCGCCGATGCATCGCGATCTCCGCGTCGCATGGGAGAACCGCGAGTACGAAAAGATGCTCGGCATCGTCGAGCAGAACGGCGCGAAGATTTTCATCGTGCACGCGCACTGGCTCGATCCCGATCATCGCCAGCCGCTGCGCGATTTTCTGCGCGCATCGGTCGACAGCGGACGATTGATGTTCCTGCAGCGCTTCGATCACGGCGTGGAAGGCGATTTCATGTTCGCGGTGAAACGCAACGATCGCGACGCGCGGCCGCCGCTCGAGATGCCCGATCCCATGGGCCTGATGCCGCGCGCGATGCTGGAACGTTTCTTCCGCGGCGAGACCACGCACACGAACACGACGTTCGGCGTGCTCTGGGATGCGATCGTGAAGGGGCCGCTGACGGTGAACGGATGGATGCTGTCGCCGCACGGCACGCGGCATGTGTGGGTGCTGCTCGAGGATGGGAAGTATCGGTTCCTGGCCACACGCGTAGCGCGGCCGGACGTGCAGAGTCGCTTCGGTTGGTATTACGACGCGAAGCCGGGGTTCACCCTGACGTTTCCCTCGCGGCCGCGCGGGGTGCCGGAGAAAACCGATATTCAGATTGAGGCCGAAGATGGGACGGGGCGGCGGACGCGATTGGACGACGTCCTGTTCATCTGGGAGTAGAGACGAACTCTGGAGCGACGGGCTCTTAGCCCGTCGAAGGTTGCCGACGGGCTGAGAACCCGTCGCTCCAGATGGGCCGGCGGTGCTACTGCAAACCGGAGGTGTCTGTCGCGGGGGCAGGGCTTTCGGCGCTCTCCCCGCTTTGCGCGCTCGCGTCATTCGCGGGCTGCGTCGGCTCGCCTTCCTTGGCCTGGTACATCGGCCGCTGCAGGTAGTACGGCAGTTTCGCCACCTGCACGCTCGCGCCGCTGCAATCTTTGTCGGGTTCCTGTCCCGCGACGAAGGCCTGCATCACCACGCGCGCGCATGGGCCGACGCCGCGGCGTCCGCTCGGAAGATCCATCGGCACGATCGCCACGCCGGGCGGCGGTTCGAAATCCGGCTTCGCAACACGCAGCTTTTTCTCTTCGAACTGCTTGAAGATGTCGATCCAGATCGGCAGCGTGACGTCCGCGCCGGTTGCGCCGCCGCCGAGGGACTTGGAGGGGTCGTCGTAGCCGGCCCAGACGCCGACGGTGTACTCCGGCGAGAAGCCGATGAACCACGCGTCGGTGTAGCCATTCGTCGTGCCGGTCTTGCCCGCGAGCGGATCGGCGAGCGTGTGCGCGGCGTACGCGGTGCCGCGGTCGATGGTCCCCTTCATCATGTACGCGATCTCGAACGCGATCGGCGGCGACGTCGCCTCGGAAATCTCCGGCGGCTGCTCGTCGAGCACACGCTCGGTCTGATCGACGATCTTCCGGATGAAACGCGGCTTGATGTAGACGCCGCTGTTCGCGAATACGTTGTACGCACCGGTCATCTCCAGCGGCGAAACGCCCGCGGCGCCAAGGGACAGCGATGGATATTTCGGCAGGTCGGCGGTGATGCCCATGCGCCGCGCGAAATCGACCACGTGATCGCCGCCTGCCATCATGTACGTCTTCACCGCCGGCACATTGATCGACAGCTCCAGCGCGCGCTGAATGGTGACGATGCCCGCGTATTTGCCGTAATAGTTTTTCGGCGCGTAGATCTGATCACCGACCGGGATCGCGATCGGCGCATCGAACAGCGTGTCCGCCGGTGTCAAGCCTTTCTCGAACGCGGCGCCATAGACGAAGGGCTTGAACGACGAACCGGTCTGACGCCGCGACTGCACGGCGCGATTGAATTTCGAGTGCGCGAAGTCATAACCGCCGACGAGCGCGAGCACCTCGCCGGACTTCACGTCGAGCACCACGACCGCGCCCTGGACGTTCGGCATCTGATCGAGCACCCACTTGCGCGTCTTCGTCTTCGCGTCTTCCTGTTGCAGGACGTGAACGAGATCGCCGCGTTTCAACAGGCCGTCGAGCGTCTTTTTCTTCGTCCATGCCCACGCCGCCGGCGGCAGCTCGATGCGCTCGCGATGCATGCGCACCGTCACAAGGTCCTTCGCGACGCTCAGGACGACGGCGGGATAAAGCTTGTCGACGTCCGCCGCCTCGTTGCTCCAACTCGCATCGCGATACGCCTCGGGATCGAGTCCCTCGGACACGATGTTGCGCGTCGGACGGCGGAAGCCGCGGCGCTTGTCGAATTTGCGTAACCCGCGCTGCAATGCCCCTTCGGCGATCTGCTGGATCTGCAGATCGAGCGTCGAATAGACCTTCAGCCCGCTGTTGTAGAGATTTTCGGCGCCGAACTTCTCGTTATTGCGCTCGTTCTGCTCGATGTACTGGCGAATCTCTTCCGAAAAATACGCGCCGACGTGCGGGGCTTCTTCTTTGTAGGTGCCGAGGACGATCGGCGCGCTCGCGGCCTGCTGATATTGCGCGCGCGTGATGAAGCCTTCCTTCATCATGCGCGACAACACGTAATCCCGCCGCATCTTCGAGCGGTCGGGATGGGTCATGGGGCTGTAATACATCGGCGAGCGGATCGACGCCGCAATCACCGCCGCTTCGGGCAACGTCAGGTCTTTCGCATGCTTGCCGAAGAAGAGACGCGACGCTGCTTCGACGCCGTAGGCGCCGTGGCCGAGGTAGACCTGATTGGCGTAGAGCTCGAAGATCTGGTCCTTGGTGAAGTCCTTCTCGATCTGAACCGCGAAGAACGCTTCATTGATCTTGCGGCGGAACGTCTTGTCGGGCGTGAGGAACACCTGCTTCGCGAGTTGCTGAGTCAGTGTCGACGCGCCCTGTGCGCGCTTGCGCTCGATGATGTTCGTGAGCGCCGCGCGCAGGATGCCTTTCGGATCGACACCGCCATGCCGATAGAACTCCGAATCCTCGGTGGCGATGATGGCCTGGATCAGCCACGGCGACATATCGCGCTTCGGCACCACGATCCGCTTCTGGATCGAGTACTCGGCGAACGGCACGCGGTTGCGGTCGTAGATGCGCGTGATGATGGCCGGCTGATAGTCGGCGAGCTTCTTGACCTGCGGCATCCGCACCGCGTGCGCAAAAAGGAATCCGGCCGGCACACCGAGCACCGCCGCCGCGAGCAGAAGTAAAAGGATCGACTTGCGGCGCGACGGAGGTGCCTGCGGGGTGAGCTGGTTTTCCGGCTGTTGCGATGCGGGTTCGGTCACGCGGATAAGTTAACGCGGAGCGGGGGTACGTGTCATCCCGCGCTAGAATCCCCGCCATGTCCGCGTCTCCCATGTACCCGCCCAAACAGGATTGGTCGGGACGGGTTTCTGAATCGCTCAAGCAGCACGGGGTCTGGCACACGTATTCGAAGCTGCTCGAAGCGAGCCGTGCCTATCCGGGCGATCTCTCGCTGCGCGGATATGTCGAGATCGTGCGCAACAACATCGTCCGCGATTTCCTCGCGCATCCGAAAGGGATGCAGGCCGTGCCGAAGCTCACCGCCGAGTTCCTCTCGAACTTCGACCGCTTCAATCTCAATGCGCAGGAGGGCTATCTGGTCTCGCTGATCGACGGCCGGATGGACGTGCAGAAGCTGCTGATCCTCAGCCCCTTCGATCAGTTCACCACGATCTTCATTCTGGCGAAGCTGCAGCAAGAGCGCGCCATCACGGTGCCATGATGCAATACGCCGAGCTGCTCGATCATCTCTCCTCCTCCATCGCCGTGGTCGGTGACAACGGCGCCGTCCGCTATCGCAATCGCGCGTTCGAGGCGGCCTTCGGCTCCGACGCCGAGCAATGGCTCAAGGACGCTGCGCGCGCCGTCGCCGGTGAGCGCGGGTGGCTGCAAGGTTTCTTCATGGAAGCGGAGGAGCAGCGCACGATCGATGTCGAGATCGAAGGACGGGTCTATCGCATCGATCGCATCATGCGCCTCGCCGAGCCCGACGGGCCGGCCGTCGCACTTTCGTTCGAAGACGTCACGAAGCAGCGCGAAGCGGAACAATCGAAGTCCGACTTCACCGCGCAGATCGTGCACGACCTGCGCGGGCCGCTCTCCGGGATCCAGGGCACGCTCGAGTTCGTGCTCGCGCAGGAAGGCGCCAAGCTCGAGTCGCTCTACTCCGATCTGCTGCAGGAAGCACATCGCGAGTCGGAGCGGATGATGAATCTCATCAACGAGCTGCTTGATTTCTCGAAGATCCAATCCGGCAATTTCACGATGGAGCCCGAGCCGGTCCGCGTCGCCGGCGTCCTCAAACGCGCCGTGCGCAGTCTTCAACAAGTGGCCTCGCGCGATGAGATTTTCCTCCTCAGCGCACACGGCCGCGACGTGCCGCAAATCATCGGCAGCGTCGAGAAGCTCACGCAGGCGGTCATCAATCTGATCTCGAATTCGCTGAAGTTCACGCCCAAAAAGGGGCTGATCTCCGTCGGCGCACAAATCGTCCGCAACAACGATGTGCCCGAGGCGATCGTGATCACGGTGACGGACACCGGGATGGGGATGCGCAGCGAGGAGATCGATCAGATTTTCGAGAAGTACAAGCAGAGCAAGAACAAGTCACTCCGCGGCGGCGGCGGCACCGGTCTCGGTCTGTACATCGTGAAGCAGGTCGTCGAAGCGCACGGTGGCGAGGTGAGCGTCGCGTCGATCGAAGGCGTCGGCACGAGCATGGTGCTGCGGCTGCCGGTTAAGCGCGTCGCGGCTGCGTGACTGGGACCGACCAGAGGCCTCCGGTCGCTCCCTATCGCGCATCCACGTCGAGCGTGGCAAACCCGGCCAGGCGCGAGGTCGCGTCGAATACGCCGAGCGCGACCTTTGATGGACCTTCGGGCAATTGGATGCCGGTCTTGAATCGATACGTGATCCCGCCGCGCTGCGCGTATTGCTCTTCGGTGATCTCGATGTGCTGCTGATGGCGGCCGGACGTCGTGTAATCGTTGTAATGACCGGCGGCGGCGTAGTGGATGTCGATCGTCGCGGCGTACTTCCCGTCATTGCGTACGAGGAACGTCAGCTTCTCGAGTGGAATGACGATGTCGAGCGGCACCGTGTACGCCTTTCCCTGGCGCGTGAGTGCGCCTTTGCTCACGGAAATGCGCAGCTCATTGACGTCGCGCGGGAACAGCAGATTCGCGACGGTGAGGTCGGCCATCTCGCGTTCGGGTGACTTGTCGATCACTTCGCTCCGTGTGCGTACCCGAAGCTCGGGCCGATTGCGCACGCGCACTTCGATGCGCCGCGGCTTGTCGCGCTTTCCGGTCGCGCGGTATGCGAGCGAGTAATACACGCTCAGATCGGAGGCGACCTGGCGGAACAGATCGTCCATCGTTTCGGTGCCGCGGAACCACTTCCCGCCGGTCTTCTCGGTGAGCGAATCGAGCGTTTGCGCCTGTAACGCGAGGCGGGAGTACAGATGCTCCATGCCGATGGACTGCTGCACGCTCGCGTGGCCGCCTTGCGGACCGTAGGTCGAGCCGGAAGGCCTCGATGCGCCCGTCCTCATCTCGAAGAGACCGAAAGGCTGCTCGGGTTCCATCGCGTAAATCGTGACGCCGTTCGCCGCGGCCGTGCGTCCGAGCTCATCGATCTCCGACTCCAGATCGGTGAGCTGGCTCCAGTCGGTGGTCATGCGGTCCACGTCGGCACCGCCGATCAATTCCAGCTGCGTGAACGCATCGGTTCCGGGACGCGAAGGGATCCCGTAGACGATGAGCACGAGGATCTTGCGGCCCTCGATGCCGGCCATCGAGCCGATCAGCGCGCGGATCTGCGCCAGCCGCTGCCGGCTGCGCTCGCGCGAACGCGTCGCGTATTCGGCTTTGGCGAATTTCGACTCCAGTGCATGACTCGCGTTTTCAAGCTGGCCTCTCATGCGGCGGATCTCGCCCGCTCCAGGCGAGTCGCCCGTGACTTTGCAAGACTCGATCGCTTCGACGAGCTTCGTGCGCACCGCACCGAGATCGGTCGTGTACGACTGCGCGACGCGTTCCAGTCCCGTCGGACGGATCACCGCGGCGAGGTCGCCTTGGCGGAGCTGGTCGACGAACGATGATGCGGTCTTGACCAGCTTCCTGCGCGTCGGCGATTGCACTTCCATGTCGTCGACGAAGAACACCACGCGGCGCGGCGGCGGCGGTTCCGCATTCACCGCCTCGGCGGAAGTCGCCGTTGGTGTTTCCTTGCTCACGACGCGCGTCGTAGAAGAGTCGTAGATCGAGAAGTTGGTGATCGTCTGCGGCGCGCCGTCCTCGAGAACGATGAAGTCGTCCCTGGTGAGGCCGCGCACGGCGTTGCCTTTCGCGTCGGTGACGACGATGTCGAGATTGTGCAGCCGTACTTCGAGCGTTTCGAGATACGGCTGCTGCGCAAACGCGAATGCGCCGGCGAGAACCGCGATCGATCCGAGGAGACGTTTCATTGTGTGACGACCTCGACGGTGCGGAAGCCGGTGAGCTTCGTGGCCGTGTCGAGAACGCCGATGGCGATGCGTGCCCGTCCGGGCGAGACCTGGATGCCTGTCTTGTAGCGATAGGTGGTCGTGCCGAGCTGCTCGTGCTGCTCACTCGTGATCTCGATCCGCTGCTGCCGCTTGCCGCCCGAGCCGAAGTCGCGTTGCTCGCCGGCCGCGGCGTAATGCAGGTCGAACGTGGCGACGTAAATCTCTTCGTCGTCTTCCGATTCGAAGAACGTGAGATTTTTGAGTGGAATCACGACGTCGAGCGGGATCGTGTACCAGCCGCGATCCTTCTGCGGAGTGCCCGCGGTGACCTCGATCCCGAGCTCGTTGACGGTACGCGGATAGAGCAGGCTCGCCACGACAAGGTCGCTCATCTCGCGGCTGGTCGACTTCGCGAGCACTTCGCTGCGCGTGCGCACGCGCAACTCGGGGCGATTGCGGATGCTGACCTTCACGCCGCGCGCGGCGTCGGTGTCACCGGTCGCGCGATACGCGAGCGAGTAATAAAAGCTCGCGTCCTCGCTCACCTGCCGGAAGGCGTCGTCGATGCTCCCCGTACCGCGGAACCACTTCCCGCCGGTCGTCTCCGTGAGCGTCGCGAGCGTGACTTCGCCGTTCGATTGAAGGTCGGCGAGGAATGACGGCGACAACTCCATGTTCGGATCGGGACCGATGTCTCCGCTCGCTGCCATTTTCCCCGGGACGCCCGCGTTCCCGCGGACGTTCAGATCGAGCGGGACGTCGGGCTCCAGCGCATAGATCGTCACGCCGTTCGCGGCCGCGCTCCGCGCGATCTCGCTGATGACCGGAGTGAAATCGCGGATGACCGGAGTTCCGAGGCGGGAAGGATCGTCGCCTGCGCCGAGCGGCGCGGCCTGTGCGAGCGAGCCGTACGTCTCGGCAAAGTCGAAAGCCTCGCTCCCTGGTTTCGCGCTCAGTCCCATCGTCAGGAGCACGACGATCTTTTTTCCTTCCACACCCGCAAGCGAGGTCGTGAGCGCGCGGAGCTGGCCGAGGCGGTGTTCGACGCGGCGGGTGGCGGCGTCGGCGTACGCGTGCTTGGCGTGGCGAACGAGCATCCCCTGGTTCGAGGTTTCCGGCGGTTCGTTATCGCCGTTCAGACTCCACGATTTCACTCCGAACTTTTCGGTGTTCCTGAGCGCCCACCGCAGCGCGGCCACTTCCGCCTTCAATCCGGCGGCCTGCACTTCGCTTTCCTCGATGGCGGTTTTCAGCGCGCGCTCGAGCGCGGCGCGATCGCCGGTGAACTCCTGCACGATTTTTTCTTTGGCGGTGGGACGCACGACCGCGGCGATGTCGCCTTCGCGCATCGCATCGAGAAACTTCTTCGCGTTCTCATACAAGCTGTTGCGGGTGCGGCGCGGCAGGCCCAGCTCGTCGATGAAGAAGACGATCTTCCGCGGCGGCGGCGCGCTCACCGCCGGCTTCTCCTCGGCTTCCGGCGTGGTGTCGTTGATATTCGTCGCGGTGCCGCGGCTCGCGTCGTACACGGCGAAGTTCGTGATGGCCTGCGGCGCACTGTTTTCGGTGACGATGAAGTCTTCTTTCGTCAGGCCGCGGACCGCATTGCCTTTCGCGTCGCTGACGACGACGTCGAGGTTGTGCAGCCGCACTTCGAATGTCTCGATGTAAGGGGTCTGGGCAACGACTGCGGAAGCGAAGGCAACCAGGAGAAGCGACAGCGCTGCTGTCTTCATGGAGCGGGGATCCCCTTTCGATGATCGTGTCGTGACGCGCGTCACCACTGCGGTCCGCATGCCCGGGATTCGGGCGTCTTTTGTGCTGAATTTGTCGTCGCGGGGCGACACAGCGTCCTCCTGGAGCGACGGGCTCTTAGCCCGTCGACAGAACCGACGGGCTAAGAACCCGTCGCTCCGGATCTTTCCAGGACAGCATCGACGCCGAAGGCGATCTCGTCATCCGTCACATCGGAGACCACCACGCATTCGCCGACGCGCCGCGGGAACACCATCACGCGCGCGCTGCCGGTGTTCTTCTTGTCATGTTCCGTCGCGGTGATGATGTCGTCGCGATCGAGCTTCGGCGGCACCGCCGGTTCGTACGCGAGGATTACCCGCTCGATGCGCGATGCCTCGTCGTGCGACAACAATCCGCGGCGCACCGCGATCGCGTTTGCGCCGATCATCCCCCACGCCACCGCTTCGCCGTGTGTAATGCCCTCGTAGTGCAGCGCGGCCTCGATGCCGTGCGCAATGGTGTGACCGTAGTTGAGCAGCCGGCGCAGATCGGCTTCCTTCTCGTCGGCCGACACGATGTCCGCCTTCACGCGAATGGCCTTGCGCACCATTTCGTCGAGATCGAAGTCTCCGCGCTCGAACATTTCGAACAGCGAGGGCTCGGCGATCACGCCGCCTTTCAGCGCTTCGTACATGCCGCTGAGCCGCTCGCGCGGCGGCAGCGTATCGAGCACGCCCGTATCGGCGATGACCGCGCGCGGCGGAAAGAAGCTGCCAATCAGGTTCTTCCCTTTCGGATGATTCACCGCGAGCTTGCCGCCAATGGAACTGTCGACCTGCGCGAGCAGCGTGGTCGGCACATGCACGAGGTCGATGCCGCGCAGAAAAATCGAGGCCGCGAATCCCGCCGTGTCGCCGATCATCCCGCCGCCGACGACGACCGCCATCGAATCGCGCTTCGCCCCTTTGTCGAGGAGCTGCGTGACGACGTCGTTCGCCGTCTCGATGGTTTTGTGCGCCTCCCCTTCCTGGATCAACACGAGCTCCGCGCCGTCAACGACGTTGCCGAAGCGCTCATGCAACGCGCGCGAAGTGATCACGAAGACCTTGCCGCGCGGCCCAATGAGCTCACCGACGCGCGCGAGCAGATCGCGCCCTACGTACACCGGATACGAGGCGCTGGCCTGGTGGATCAGGAGGAAGGGGGTCATAAGCGGAGTCTCAGAGTCGCAGAGTCGCAGAGTCGCAGAGGAGTTGTGGCCAAAGACCCGCTGAGACTCTGCGACTCTGTGACTCGGCGACTATTTTTTCACCGCGATCCCCAACTCATCCAACTGCTTCGCGTCCACAACCGACGGCGCTTCGCACATCAAGTCCTGCGCGCGCGCGGTCTTCGGGAACGCGATCACGTCGCGCAGCGACTCGGAACGGGACATGAGCATCGCGATGCGGTCGACGCCGAGGGCGATGCCGCCGTGCGGGGGGGCGCCGTAGCGGAAGGCGTCGATCAGGAATCCGAAACGCGAGCGCGCTTCCTCATCCGTGATCCCCAGGGCGCGGAACATCCGCTGCTGTACTTCGGGCTGATTGATGCGGATCGAGCCGCCGCCGAGCTCGAGGCCGTTCAGCACCACGTCGTATGCGCGCGCGAGCAGTGTGCCGGGATCGCTTTCCAGCTTGTCGAGTTGGTCGAGCGCCGGCGACGTGAACGGATGATGCCGCGCGAAATAGCGCTGCGATTCGTCGTCCCACTCGAACAGCGGAAAGTCGGTGACCCAGAGAAAGTTCCAGCGCTCCTCGGGGATCAGTCGGCGTTCCTTCGCAATGCGGAGGCGAAGCTGGCCCAGGGTGTCGAGCACCTTCAGTGTCTTCCCCCCGATGATGAACGCCATGTCTTGATCGGTCGGACCCAGCACCCGCGCAACGCTTGCGCGGTCAGCATCGGTCAGATACTTCTTGATCGATGAACTGCCGCCCTCATCGAACTTGATCCAGACTCGCACCTCGGCGCCGAGCTTTTCAGCCGCTTCCGTCAGGTCATCGATTTGTTTCCGCGACATCGAAGCGCCGCCTGGAATGACGATGGCGCGGACGGTCTCGGTTCTCGCGGCGACCTGGAACGGTTCGAAGGCGATCGATCGCGCGACCTCAGTCATGTCGATCAACTCCATCCCGAAGCGCGTGTCCGGCCGGTCGATGCCGAAGCGGTCCATCGCCTCCTGCCACTTCATGCGCGGAAACGGCGTCGTGATCGGGATGTTCGCGAGCGGGAAGACTTCGGCGAACAGGCCTTCGATCATCGAGTAGATGAACTCCTCGTCGATGAACGACGCCTCGACGTCGATCTGCGTGAACTCCGGCTGGCGATCGCGGCGCAGGTCTTCGTCGCGAAAGCAGCGCGCGATCTGGAAGTAGCGCTCCAGGCCCGCGACCATGCAGAGCTGCTTGAAGATCTGCGGCGACTGCGGCAGCGCGTAGAACTGTCCCTTGTGGACGCGGCTCGGCACGAGGTAATCGCGCGCGCCTTCCGGCGTCGACTTGGTGAGGATCGGCGTTTCGACTTCGAGAAATCCCAGCCGGTCGAAGTAGTTGCGCGTGGCGAAGACGAGCTTGTGGCGCAGCATGAAGTTGCGCGTGAGCGACGGGCGCCGCAGATCGAGATAGCGATACTGCAGCCGCAGCTCTTCCGCCGCATCGGTGTCGTCTTCGATCGGGAACGGCGGCGTGTCGGCGCGATTCAGAATGTCGATCGCGGTGGCCACGACTTCGATGTCGCCCGTGGGCAGCTTGGCGTTCTTCTGCGCGTCGGCGCGCTCGACGATTTTGCCCGTGATACGCACCACGAACTCCGAACGCAACTCTTTCGCGACGCTGACCAGATCCTGACTTGCACCCCGTTCGCGATCGACGACCACCTGCACGATGCCGCCGCGATCGCGGAGGTCGATGAACACGAGGTCGCCGAAATCGCGCTGCTTCTGCACCCACCCATTCAACGTGACGGTTTGATCGACGTGGTCTTTGCGGAGCGTTCCTGCGTAAGTTCGATTCATGCGTTGAGGTACTTCTCTTTGTAGTCGACGTAATGGCGCCACGATTGATCGAGCCGTGCGAGCTCTTCATCGGTCAGCGGGCGTATGACGCGCGCCGGCACACCCACCACCAGCGTCCGCGCCGGCACCCGCATCCCCTCGGCGACCAGCGCACCCGCGCCGACCAGCGCGCTCTCGCCCACGATGGCGCCGTCGAGGACGCGCGAGCCCATGCCGATCAGCGCGCCGCGATGAATGGTGCAGCCGTGCACGATCGCGCCGTGTCCGATGGTGACTTCTTCCGCGATGACCGTGGGATGCGAGCCGCTGTCGACGTGGATCGTGCAGTTGTCCTGCACGTTCGTGCGCGAGCCGATGCGGATGAAGTTCACGTCCCCGCGCACGGTCGTGGCGAACCAGATCGAGCAGTCGTTGCCGAGCTCGACGTCGCCGATGATCGCAGCGTTCTCAGCCACGAAAACGCGTGTGCCGAGGCGGGGATTTTTCCCTTCGTAACCGCGGAGGATCATGGCGCGGGACTTTAGCACGCCGTCACGCGTTAACAGGCCCGACGGAAACCCGTCGAAAAACCATGCTCCAGCGCCGGATCGTCCTCGCTCTCTTCACCTTCGTGCTCCTCGTCAACGCGCGTCAACGCGCGGTCGGACACCGCGAGGCGTGGCCGTTCACCGGCGCGCCGGCGGACGTCTTCTCGTACGCGGAGCCCGCGAAAATCACGACCCGGCACATGACGCTCGACCTCACGGTCGACTTCACCACGGAACAGTTGCGCGGACGGGCAACGCTCGACATCGAGAACCGCGCGGGTACACGCACGCTGGTGCTCGACACGTACGAGCTCGCGGTGTCGCGCGTGCTGCTCGACGGCGCGACGCCGGCGGAGTGGTCGTTCGGTGAAGCGACGCCGATGGGGCGGCCGTTGCGCGTCACCATCGAGCCGACGACGCGCTCGGTGTCGATCGACTACGAGACCAGCGCGTTCGCCGCGCCGATGCGCGACTCGTTCGGACCGGCCCTGCGCTGGACGCCGCCCGAAGAAACAGTCGGCGACGCCCAGCCCTACGTCTACACCCTCACCGCCCCGATCGGCGCCCGCAGTTGGATGCCGGTGCAGGACACGCCGACCGTGCGCATGACCTACGACGCGACGCTGCGCGTGCCGCGCGGCATGCTCGCGCTGATGAGCGCGGCGAACAATCCGAAGAGCGCGAACGAGACCGGCATCTATGTCTTTCGCATGCCGTATCGGATTCCGTCGTACCTGATCGCGTTCGCGGTCGGACGTCTCGCGTTTCACGAGTTTGACGAACGCACCGGCGTGTACGCCGAGCCTGAGCTGATCGCGGCAGCAGCGCACGAACTGCAGTCTCTGCCGCGGATGCTCGAGATCGCGGAGGAGATCGCCGGACCGTTTCCATTCTCGCGACACGACGTGCTCATCGCGCCTCCGACGTTCCCGTTCGGCGGGATGGAGCATCCGATGCTGAACATCGTGCATCCGCTGTCGAGCGTCAGCGGTCACTTCCCCGAGACGCCGGCGCCGCGCGAACTGATCGCGCACGAGCTGGCGCATTCGTGGGCCGGGGATGCGACGACGCTCGCGACCTGGGACGACGTGTGGCTGAACGAAGGCGTCACCACGTATCTCGCGCATCGCATCATGGAAGAGCTGCAGGGTCCGGAGATGGGCGAATACGCGTGGTCGAATGAGCTCGAGGAGTACGCGAGCGTCGTCGATCGCCTGACTGAGAACACGGCGCTGCACTATCCCGTGGCGGAGGCGAAAGAAGGGTTCAGTCAGACGTCGTACGGCAAGGGTGCGTTGTTTGTGCGCACGCTCGAGGATCACGCCGGCCGCGAACGCTTCGACGCGTTTCTGAAAATGTACTTTCAGTGGAACCGCTGGTGGTGGGTCGACGAACAGAAGTTCGCCGCGCAATACCGGAGCATGATCCATCCGGATGAAACGCAGTTGCGGCTCAACGAGTGGTTGTACGAGGGGGGACTGCCGTCGAATGTGAGTGCACCGGCCACGTCGGGGATCCGCACGCGCGTCGAGCAGCGCGTGAATGCATTCAACAGTGGCACGCCGATCGGGCAACTCGCTCCCGCAACATGGACCGAGACCGAGCTCGGACTCTTTCTGCAGACGGCGCAGGTTCGTCCGAACATGGCCAAGATCGACGCCGCGCTATCACTGAGCGCGAGCGACACGCCGCCGCTCAAGTGGCTCACTGATTCGGCGCGGAGCCGCTACGAGCCGGGCATGGTCGCGGTGGAACGGGTGCTCCTGCGCGGCACTCCGTATTCGTGGATGAACCCGATCTACAGGGCATTGAACGAGGTCGATCGCGAGCGCGCGCGTGCGGTGTTCCAGCGCAGCCGTGCGAATTACTACCCGCTGATGGAGAAGCAGATCGGGCACATCCTTGGGGTCGCGACGACTGGAGCGACGGGCTCTCAGCCCGTCGAATCGAATACAACGGACGGGCGGAGAGCCCGTCGCTCCAGTTTGACAAACGCCGGCGTGATGACAAACGTCAACTGACAAACGCACCGCGCGCGGTTACATTTGCGCCATGCATTCAATGCCGTTTCGTGTTCGCGGGCGCGAAGTGTCGCGCGTCGAGGCGTTCAGCGACGTCGTGTTCGGCTTCGCGCTGACGCTGATCGTGGTGTCGCTCGAAGTGCCGACCAAATACGAAGACCTGATCAACACGCTCAAGGGCTACCCGGCGTTCGCGATCTGCTTCGCCATTCTCACGTGGATCTGGTTCGTACACCACACCTTCTTCCGCCGCTACGCACTGACGGACGAGATCACCATTGCGCTCAACACCGTGCTGCTGTTCATCGTGCTCATGTACATCTATCCGATGAAGTACATGTTCTCGATCGTGACCGGCCAGATCGACGGGCGCAGCAATCCATCCACTCTGTTCATCATCTACGGCGCCGGGTTCGCCGGCATCTTTCTCGTCTTCTACTTCATGTACCTGCACGCGCTGCGGAAACGCGAGCAGCTCGACCTGAATGAAGTGGAAGTGCACGACACGATCACGGCGATGCAGATGTATGTGGCGTACGTCGCGATCGGCGTGATCTCGCTGCTCATCGGCGCGTTCGGCACCGGCAGGCGCTGGATGGTCTGGGCCGGCTGGATCTATTTCTTCATCGGACCGGTGTCCGCATTCATCGGCTACCGGCGCGGCACGTTGCGCGAGCGGCTCGTCGAGCACCTCACCGCAACGAATCAAGCCGCTCCCGTGACCGTCGATCCCCGGGATGCAGTTGCACCGCCTGCATGAACGCGAGCCGCGCCTCTTCCTTGCGGCCGAGCCGCAGAAAGACCTCGCCGGCGACGCTGAAGTAGCCGCGCGGCAATCCCTTTTTCTTCGAGTAAATCCGCTGCAGCGCCACCAGCGCGGCCTGCGGCTCGTTCTGCGCGAGGAAGATCTGCGCAAGCAGAAAGTCCGACTTCGCGAGCTTCGCTTCGTGCCGTGCGGTCACAAAGTCGCCACGCGCCACAGCGATGCGCGCGAACATCTCATGCGCCGCCTCGGGACTCGCGAGCTTCGCATGCGCCTCGGCATCGTCGATCGCGCCGCGCTGCAGGAGCACGTTCGCCAGCGGTAACGCGAACTCCGGTGCCAGCTCCGGCGTGGTGCGGATCGCGTCGCGATACGTCTGCTCCGCGCGGGCGAGATCGCCGGTCTCCTCATACGCCACGCCGAGTTGATCGCGCAGATCGGTCCATCCGGGATTGCTCGCCAGCAAGCGCTCGATCAGCGTCGCAGCTTCGGCAAATCGTCGCGATGACATCAGCTCCGTGACCTGCTTCAGCGCATCGAGGTCAGCGAGATGTTCGCGCGGATTCTTGTTGCTCGCCTGGGTCGAAGGAGCTTGCGCGCTGACGTAGCCGAGCGCAGCGAGCTTCTTCTCCTCCTCCGGATCGATGCGTCGTTGCCACGCAGGCGGTGTCGCCGCGGCCACGTCGCGGCGCAGTTTCGCGAACGTGCGGCGATCGCTGTCGCGGATGTCGCTCGTTTCGCGCGGATCGCGCGCGACGTCGTAGAGCTCCGGCTTCGGCCCCTCGATCAGATGGTGCGGCCATTCGATGATCGAGCGCAGCTCGCTCCAGCCGAGGTGCAGCCGCGGGTAGAGCGTTTCGCTTTGAATCGGACGCGAGGACGGTTCGAGCAGCGAGCGGCCATCGTGCCGCGGCGGTGTGACGCCAGTGACGGCTGCGATGGTCGGCAGCACGTCGACGAGTTGCACGGCCTCGCGGACGCGCGTGCCGCGTCGCGCGTTGCGCGGGAGTTTGACGATCAGCGGCACCTGCAGCACCTCGCGGTACAGCAGCACGCCGTGCTCCTGCTCGCCGTGATCGCGCAGACCCTCGCCATGATCGGACAGGAGGATGATCAGCGCGTCGTCGTACAGCTTCTTTGCGCGCAATGAACCGAGCAGTTCGCCGACCAGTGCATCGCTCGCGGCAATCTCGCCGTCATACGACGGTTCGTACGGAGCGTGCGGCTCGAAGATGTGTACGAACGCGAAGAACGGCTGTTCGGGCCGCAGCGCGCCGATCCACCACTTGGCGTTGTCGATCGCGGCACGGCCCGGCCGCGCGAGATTGCCGGTCGGCGCTCCTTCGATGGTCTCGATCGCATCGTCGTACGCGTCGAAGCCGCGGCTGATGTTCGTCGCGCTGCGCAACACGTACGCGGAGACGACGCCGCCCGTCGCGTATCCGTGCGAGCGCAGCATCGTGGCGATGGTCGGCGTTTTCTCGCCGAGCCGGAACGCGGCGTTGTCGCGCACGCCGTGATGCGCGGGCAGGAGACCGGTGAAGATCGACGCGTGCGCCGGCAGCGTGAGCGGCACGTGCGAGAACGCGTGCTCGTACACGATGCCGTCCGCGGCCAGGCCATCGATTGCGGGCGTGGCGACGCCGCGATATCCGTACGCGGGGAGGTGATCGGAACGCAGCGTGTCGATCGAGATCAGGATGACGTGTGGCTTCTCGGGCGTGCGATTGCACGCGAAAAGGAGAAGAACAAGTAAAAGCGGAACGCCGCCGTCTCGGCGGCCGAACAGGCGGCGTCCTCGCCGCCGTCCAGGGACGGGAGCGAGACGCTCCCTGCTCAGCCGGCGGGACGCCGGCGTTCCCATAGCTTCCATGTCGATATTGCCCACACGATACCGAACAACAAACACACCGACGCCGTCCCCATCGTCGCGATCGTCGGCCCCCATCGGTCCGACGCGATGCCCGACGCCAGTCCCGAGATGGCCATCGTCAGCGTCACGAAGCCGTAGTCGGCCGAGAAGATGCGGCCGCGGATGGCGTCGGGTGTCTCGCGCTGCAGACCGTACGTCGAGATCTGCCACGCCGCGCCGCCGCCGAGGTGCGCGAAGAGGATCGCCACGAATCCGACGAGGAGTGATTTCGACAACGCCAGCGCCGCGTAGCCCGCGCCAAATGCAAAAACGCAGAACGCGATCGCACGATATTTCGCGTCGTCATCGCGCATCGCGCCGCGCAGCAGGAACGGCCCGAGGAGGGCGCCGAGGCCCCGCGCGGCGAACAGCAGGCCGATGCCCCATGCGCCGGAGCGGAATACTTCCCTGCCGAACACGCCGAGCATCGCCACAACGCCGGCGCCGAGGCCATAGCCGCCTTTGACCGTGAGGAGGCCGAGGACGCGTGGTTGCGCGCGCGCGAAGCGGAACGTCTCGCGCACCGACTCGAGAAACGGCGGGTGTGTATCCGCCGCGCCGCGATCTTCGGAGAACTTCCCGCGCATGCGCATCAGGAAAATCGCGGAGAGGCCGAAGCTGAGCGCGTCGAACACGAACGACGCATCGCGCCCGAGTGCCGCGGTCACCGCGCCTCCGATGCCCGCGCCGGCGACGAGCATCGTGCCCCACGTCGATCCCATCAACACATTCGCCGCCGCGAGGTCTTCCTTCGCGACGATGTTCGGCAACGACGCCTGCGATGCGGGCTCGAAATACGCCGAGCCAACCGCGATCAGGAATACGCCTGCGAACGCGAACGGCAGCATTGCCGGCGTGCGCGCGAGCAACGGCAAGAGGCACGCGCCGATGCGCAACAGGTCGACGGCGATCATCAGCTTGCGCCGGTCGATGCGATCGACGAGATGTCCCGCGTGCGGCGTGAAGAGAAAGATTGGAAGCGTCTGAAACAGCAGGATCAGCGACACGAGCGTCGCCGAACCGGTGAGCTCGAGCACCAGATCGAGCAGCGCGACGGTCAGGAACCAGTCGCCGCCGAGCGAGATCAGCGTGGCCGCGTAGAGCAGGCGGAAGTCGCGGTTTTTTTTGAGGAGGGAGAGGTACATGCGATTCGGAGTCTCGGAGTCTCAGAGTCGCAGAGTCTCAGAGGAGTCGTAGCCGAAAACCGCTCTGAGACTCCGCGACTCTGAGACTCCTCCTATCCCTCGTCCTCCGGAATCGCATGCCCCACCGCGCCGGCGCGGTCGTACGTGAGGAACGAATACGGGTACTCGTTCTTCTCATCGGCTTCGCGGTGTTCGGCGTCGACGAGGTGCCATTCGGAGACGTCGTCAAAGTCGGGGAAGAACGTGTCGCCTTCGATCTCGGCGTGCACGCGGGTGAGGTACATGCGATGCGCGCGATGGATGGTCTGCTGATAAATCTCGGCGCCGCCGCCGATGAACGGCTCTTCGTCGCCTGCTTCCTCCGCGATGCGCACCGCTTCGTCAAATGAGCGCACGACGACGATCCCTTCGTCCTCGAGATCGCGTCGCGTGATCACCACCATCACGCGTCCCGGCAGCGGCTGCCCCACCGACTCCCAGGTCTTTCGTCCCATGATCAGGTGATGGCCCATGGTCAGCGCCTTGAGGCGCTTGAGATCGGTGGAGAGTCGCCAGGGGATTCCGTTCGCGCGGCCGATGACGCTGTTGGTCGAGAGTGCAGCGATGATCGAGAGTCTCATACGGCAATCGGCGCTTTGATGGCCGGATGCGGATCATAGTTCTCGAGCGTGAAGTCGCTGAACTTGAAGTCGAAGATGTTGCGCACGGCGGGATTGAGTCGCATCTGCGGAAGCGGCCGCGGCGGGCGCGTGAGCTGCTCGCGCGCCTGGTCGACGTGATTGAGATAGAGGTGCACATCGCCGAAGGTGTGCACGAACTCGCCGGGCTGAAGGTCCGTCACCTGCGCGACCATCAAGGTGAGCAGCGCGTACGACGCGATGTTGAACGGGACGCCGAGGAAGACGTCGGCGCTGCGCTGGTAGAGCTGGCAGGACAGACGGCCGTCCGCGACGTAGAACTGGAAGAGAGCGTGACACGGCGACAGCGCCATCTTGTCGAGCTCTCCCACGTTCCACGCGCTGACGACCAGCCGGCGCGAGTCGGGATTGCGGCGGATGTCGGCGATGACATTCGAGAGCTGATCGATGGTGCGCCCATCGGCGGTGGGCCAGGCGCGCCACTGCTTGCCATACACGGGACCGAGGTCGCCATTGGCGTCCGCCCATTCATCCCAGATCGTGACCTTGTTCTCGTTCAGATAGCGGACGTTCGTGTCACCCGCGAGGAACCACAGCAGCTCGTGGATGATCGAGCGGAGATGCAGCTTCTTCGTGGTGAGCAGCGGAAACGAGCTGGCGAGATCGAAGCGCAACTGGTGGCCGAAGATGCTCAGCGTGCCCGTGCCGGTGCGGTCGGTCTTGCGCGCGCCGCGATCGAGGATCGTGGATAGCAGGTCGAGATACGTCTGCATCGCGAGATTGTAACTGCGCCGCGGAGCGAGTCGCAGAGTCTCAGAGAGTCGGGAGCCTGACGCCCTGTGACACTCTGAGACCCTGAGACTTCATCCCGCGCATACAATGCGCGGCGCTCATGGAGTTCCTCTCCAACGTCCTCCACATCGGCGGCATCTCGGCGAACGACCTCGCCTCGGAGTTCGGGACGCCGCTTTACGTCTACGACGCGGCCGTGCTGCGGCGGCAGATCACGAACGTCCGCACTGCGTTCGCCGGCCTCCCCTTCCGGCCGTTCTACGCGATGAAAGCGAACGGCAATCTCTCCATCCTGCGTTGCGTGCAGGAGCAGGGCTTCGGCTGCGATGCGGTCTCGCCGGGCGAGATTCACCTCGCGATGCGCGCCGGTTTCACGCCGGAGAATATCTGGTTCACGTGCTCGAACGTTTCCGACGACGACCTGCGCGCGATTCCTGACGGCCGCATCGTCATCAACGTCAACTCCATCACCGAGATCGACCGCATCATCTCCCTCGGCCTCCTGAATCCGATCGCGCTGCGCGTGAATCCATCCGTCGGCGCCGGACATCACGCCGACGTCATCACCGCGGGCGAGAGTGTGAAGTTCGGCATCGACGTCGCCGAGATCGGCTCCGCGCGCATGCTCGTCGAAGACACCGGGCGCCGCGTGGTCGGCCTGCACGCGCACATCGGCTCGGGCGTCGACAGCACGAAGCCTCTGCTCGAAGCGGCCCGCGCGCTGCTCGAGCTCGCGCCGCATTTCAAGCACCTCCGCTGGATCAACTTCGGCGGCGGCATCGCCACGCCGTATCGTCCCGGCGATCCGGAGTTTCCGATCGAAGAGTACGGCGCCGAGCTGACGAAGCTCGCCGGACCGCTGCTGCGTGAGCGCAATCTCGCCGCGATCCTCGAGCCGGGACGCTACCTCGTCGCCGAATCCGGAACGCTGCTCGCGCGCGTGACGAGCAAACGGGTCAGCGCCGGCATCGAATGGATCGGTGTCGACACCGGCTTCAATCACCTCGTGCGTCCGTCCAAGTACGGCGCGTATCACCACATCCTGAACGCGTCGAACGGCACGAATGCATCGCTGCGTACGAGCTGGGATCCGGCGCTGAAACGCGACGAGCTGGTGGTGGCCGGCAATCTCTGCGAATCCGGCGACGTCTTCACGCGCTCGGAAGGCCGCGTGCAGACGCGTCCACTCGAACGCACGCGCATCGGCGATCTCGTGGCATTCTGCGACGCCGGCGCGTATGGCTTCTCCATGGCGTCGCACTACAACGCCCGTCTCCTGCCGCCCGAAGTGTTCATCGACGACGGCAAAGCACGCATCATCCGCGCGCGGCAGACGATGGAGGATCTGGTGCGGGGGATGGAATGACCGAGTCTCAGAATCGCAGAGTCGCAGAGTCTCAGAGCGTATGCCTAACGCGTCCTCTGAGACTCTGCGACTCTGAGACTCTGAAACTCGTTCTGTCCGCGCTCGTCATCTTCCTCGCAAGCTGCACAACCGCACCAAGACCAATCATGCTCGATTTAAAAATCACCAACGGCCGCATCCTCGACGGCACCGGCGCGCCCTGGTTTCGTGGCGACGTCGGTGTGCGCGGCGATGTCATCGTCGCGGTCGGCGATCTCGCCGGCGTGCCGGCGAAGAGCACCATCGACGCGAACCAACACATCGTCTCTCCCGGCTTCATCGATCTCCTCGGCTGGTCGCAAGTCACGGTCATCGAAGATCCCGCCGTCGAAGCGAAAGTGCGGCAGGGTGTGACGACCGAAGTGACGGGCGAAGGTGTTTCGCCCGGACCGCGGCGGCCGGAGCGCGCCACGGCGAAAGAGCCGTGGATCACGCTCGGCGACTGGCTCGATCAGCTCGACCGGCAAGGCGCGGCCATCAACTTCGCGCTGCTCGTGGGCGCGTCGAATCCGCGCGAGATCGTCATCGGCGACATCAACCGCGTCCCCACCGCCGAAGAGATGCGGCAGATGGAAGCGATCGTCGATCAGGCCATGCGCGACGGCGCCATCGGCATCTCGACGTCTCTGATTTATGTGCCGGCGATGTATTCGACCACCGACGAGATCATCAATCTCGCGCGGGTGGCGGCGAAGTACGACGGGATGTACTTCTCGCACATCCGCGATGAAGGCGACCGCATCGACAGCGCACTCGACGAAGCGTTCCGCATCGGCCGCGAGGCGGGCATCGCGGTCAACATCTGGCACCTCAAGATCGGTGGGCGCACGAACTGGGGAAAGATGCCGGCTATCATCGATCGCATCGCGGCGGCGCGGGCCGAAGGGCTGGATGTGTCGGCGAATGTGTATCCGTATGCGGCGTCGTCGACGAGCCTGAGCACGCTCGTCCCCGACTGGGCGATGGAAGGCGGCTACGACGATTTCCTGCTCCGCCTCGGGAATGCCGACGACCGGGCGAAAATCGCGGAAGCATTTCGCGGACAATACGTGCGGCGCGGTGCGCGTGGCATTTACGTTTCGCAGATCTACAACAACGAGCAGGATCAGTACGAGAAGAAGTTCATCGAAGAGATCGCCGCGATGATGCAGGTGCCGGTGGAGGAAGCGCTGATCGCGATCTTCGCGGCCAATCCCATTTCGCCGCGCGTGATCTTCTTCGGCATGCACGAAGACGACGTGCGCCATGCGCTGAAGCAGCCCTGGGTCTCGGTCGGTTCCGACGGCAGCGCGCCAAGCGACAAGATGCGCGCCGATAATGTCGCAGTGCACCCGCGCGCCTATGGCACGTTCGCGCGCGTTCTCGGCCACTACTCGCGCGACGAGAAACTCTTCTCACTCGAGGAAGCGGTTCGCAAGATCACATCGCAGGCCGCGTTGCGCGCGCGCATCCACGACCGCGGCATCATCCGCGAAGGGATGAAGGCGGATCTGGTCGTGTTCGATCCTGCGACGATCCGCGACGTGTCGACGTTCGAAGACCCGCACCATTTCTCCGAAGGCATCTCGGACGTCATCGTGAACGGCGTGCCGGTGTTGCGCGGCGGCGCGATGACGAACGCGCGGCCGGGCCGCTCGATCAGGGGCAAGGGGCGGAAAAGATAGTACCTCGGAGTACCTCGGGTTCCTCGGAGTGGAAAAAGCCGAGGCACACTCTCCGAGGTACTCCGAGGTACTCCGAGGTACTCCGAGGAACTATGACCAACAACAAGCTCGTCCGCACCGTCGGCTTCTGGGGCCTGGTGGCCATGTGCATCAACGCCGTGGTCGGTTCGGGCGTGTTCCTGTTGCCGCACGAGTCCTTCACACTGCTCGGCGCGTTCTCGCTATGGGCGCCGCTGCTGTTCGCGATTCCGGTGTTCATCCTCGTGCTCAATTTCGCGGAAGCAGCGACCTACTTCGACGAACCGGGTGGCGCGTATCTCTATGCGAAATCGGCGTTCGGAGACTTCGTCGGATTCGAGACCGGCTGGATGAACTGGATCGCGCGCGTGACGTCGCTCGCGTCACTGTCGAACGGCTTCGTGCTCGCGCTCGCGTTGCTGCAGCCGTCGCTGGGCGCCGGCGCACAGCGCGCAGCGGTGATCATCGCCGCAACACTCATCCTCGCCATCATTCACTACCTCGGCGTCCGATACGGTGCCGCGTCGATCTACATCTTCACGTTCGGCAAGATGGTGCCGCTGATCGGCTTCATCATCGTCGCACTCATCGTCTGGAAGACGAATCCGATTCCGGGCTCGTTCGCGCTGCCGGGTGCGAACACGAACTGGAGCGACGCGGCGCTCTTCATGCTCTTCGCGTACGCCGGCTTCGAGAACCTCGGCGTCCCGGCGGGCGAGTTCAAAAACCCGCGGCGCGACCTGCCGCTCGCGTTGTTCGCGGGCATCTTCGCGATCGCGGCGACGTACGCGCTCGTGCAGCTCGGAGCGATGTCGGCGCTGCCGGACCTGTCGCAGAGCAAGACGCCGATCGCATCCGCGGCCGCGGAGCTGGTGGGACCGATCGGAATGATCGTGGTCACGATCGGCGCGCTCATGTCGATGGCGGGAACGAACTCCGGCACCATGCTCGAAGGCTCGCGCCTGCTGTACGCGCTCTCGCTCGGACGTCGCATGGGGCCGCTCTCGTACGTGCATCCGCGCTTCCGGACGCCGAGCGTCGCGATCGCGATTCACACCGCCGTCGCACTCGGACTGGCCCTCGGCGGCTCGTTCCGCCAGCTCGCGCTGATCTCCGCGATGGCGCGACTGACGACGTATCTGGTGACGTGCCTCGCGGTGCCGCGCTTGCGCAAGCTCAGTTCCTCGGGGTTCCTCGGAGGGGCTCGGAGGTCCGTCGGGGACAACCCCTCCGAGGAACTCCGAGGAACCGAGGAACCCCGAGGAACCGCCCCGTACCGCTCCCCCGGCGGCTACCTCGTTCCCGTCCTCGGCGTCGCGGTGTCGCTGATCTTCGTGTGGAATCTGACGCCGCAGAAACTGCTCGTGGCCGCGATTGCGTTGACGGTTGGTGCGGTCCTGTACTTCGTCTCGAAACCGCGCGTTGTACACTGACGGCGGAGGTCCGATGCGCAACCGAATCGCTGCAGTTCTCGTGGCCGTGCTGTGCCTGTCGTGCAGGAGCCTCGATCACCGTCGCGAGGATCAACTGGCGCGCGTGGCGAAGGACTGGTGCCTCACCATCCGCGCCAGTCAGGTGCTGCCGGTGTATCCGCTCACCGAGGACCTGCAGGTCGGCGACGTGTTCCTCGTTTCCAGTCCGCTGGAAGAGGAAGTGAAGCTGCTCGAGCGCGATGGATTCCTGCCGCTCGAGAACGTGATCGCGCGCATTCAGCCGACCGGATGGCAGCAGTTCTACAACGGCTCGTACAGCGTCGAAGAGACGAGCGTGCTGCCGCGGCAGTGGCAGTTCCCGGCGCCGCCACCGGCGTCGGCGCCGCTGACCGCATGGTCGTCCGCGCCTGGCGCGGCGTTTCCGTCGTACACGTTTCAGGTGAAGCAGGGCGTGGGCGCCACGCTCGCGATTCCGATCCAGTCGGTGCCGGTCGGACTCAGTCTGCTGGCGACCGGCGACGCGTACGGCACGGTCAACATCAGTTCCGCTTCGACGTACGGCTTGCCGGTGATCGTGATGTCACCGCAGGTCGAGGAGTGGGCGATCGAGAATCGCGAGTTCCTGCAGCAGTTCGCGCCAAAGCGGGTGACGGACAACGACGGGCGCGTGAAGGACAAGCAGCATTACGTGCGCACCGTGCATCGCGTGTATGTGGCGGGCGGCGTGAATGTCTCGCTGATCAGCAACACTTCGCGCGGCGGACGCGTCGACGCGGGCGCATCGAAGCCGATCGCGCTGTTCGACGCCGGCTCCACGACCGAAGCCGTGAATGCCGCGGCCAACTATGCGTCGATGCTCTCCAGCCTCTCGCAGAGCGTTGCCTCTGCAACGCCCGGCGCGAGCGTGACGCTGGCATCGGCGTCCAGCCGCGGCGTGGCCATGAACGAGACCTTCCCTCGCCCGCTCGTCATCGGCTATCTCGCGTTCGATCGCGCGATCGACGAAGGCGGCGTGCTCGGCCCGCCGCTGCCGACGCACGCGCGCGTCACCGGCCGCTCGGTTCCCGACGTGACGACGGTCTACGCACCCGACCCGAACACCGCTAAGATTCGCGCCTGGATCGATGCCGATGCAGGCAACCGGCAGAAGCTGCGCGACTGGCTCCAGGCGAATGCGGACAGCGCGGGAGTGGCCGAGTTCCTCAACGGCGATTCATACCGCCAGCTTCGCGCGAAAGCGGTGATATCGCTCGGCATTCAGTGAGGGGCTCGATGAAGGAAAGCATCACCGGCATCCCCGCCGCACAGGTCGGCCAGGTGGTTCAGGATTTCATCGACGACGGCGCGATGCACGTCGTGGTCGAAAAAAACGAGGACGGGACGTACACAGTTTCGTCCGCGTGAGCGCATGTACGAGGAGAGCTGGGACGACTGGAAAGCGTCTCGAGGAGCGCGCGCGTTCGGACGAGTGCTGCTCTCCATCGTTCTTCTGGTGGTTCTCGTCGCCAGCATCAGAGGTTGCCGCGAATCGATCGCCCGTCGCCGCACGCGGGTGACGTTGACGAGAATCCGCGACATCAGCGTGGCCCTCGAGAACCATGCATCGAAAGCCGGCAGATACCCGTGCGTGCGCTCCATGCGCGAGTTGCCGGCAGGGATCCTTGCGCCGTCTCGAGAGTCATCCGATGGCTGGGGACATCCGATTCAACTCATCGCGAATGCCGGAAACTATGTGGTGTTCTCATTCGGCTCCGACGGCAAAGCCGACGTTGCGTATACGGGAAACACGTTTTACGCCGACACCGGCGACCTCGTGATGCACAACGGCGCATGGGTGCATCATCCGCATCTTTCGATGCCGTCGGATCGATTGCCGATGCCGTCCGAGGCATTCGCGAGCGTTGCCACGTGTGGGCCTGCGGCATGAACGGAGCGGTGACATTCGAACGGGACGTGCGCGGATTCGGATTCGCGAACCCTACAATCATCTCAATGTTGCGGCGGTCCGTGATTGCGCTGCGGCGCGCCCGATCGTCCGCGTTGTCGTGATCGAGGTGCAGTCCGGGCAGCACCCGCTCGCGGCATACGGTCTCGGCCTGCGACCGCCGCGATGATCGCTGTCAAGGCGAGCGGCAACAGCGGCCCAAACACGGAGATCCTGCGTTCGTCCTCGTTCATCGTATTAACGCTGCCATCTGGCCGGATCGCTCAAAACATCCACAAACAAACCGCTACCGTTGCGATTGCGGCGACGATGTCGCCGATCAGCGCCGCGGGCACCGCGTGGCGCGTACGTTTGATGCTGATCGCGCCGAAATACACCGCAAGCACGTAGAACGTCGTTTCCGAGCTGCCGTACATCGTCGCGGCCATGCGGCCCATCATCGAATCGGGACCATAGGTCTTGATCAGATCCGTGGTGAATGCGAGCGAGCCGCTGCCGGTGAGTGTGCGCAGGATCGCGAGCGGTACGAGCTCCGCCGGAAATCCGGTCGCGTCCATCAACGGCCGCAGCGCGCGCGTGAGCAGATCCATCGCGCCCGAGCCGCGGAACATGCCGATCGCGACGAGGATGCCGACCAGGAACGGGATGATCTTCACGCCGACGTCGAAGCCTTCTTTCGCCCCTTCGATGAAGACGTCGTACACCTTCACCTTCCGGATGACACCGATGAGCGGGATGCCCACCAGCATGACCGGGATGGCCCACAACGAGATCTGCTCGAGGAGCTCCTTGATCATTCGCTCACCTCGACCGCCACGGAGTCCGTCGGATTTGGATAGAAGCGCTGCAGGATCTTCGCGGCCAGCACCGCCGCGATCGTGCCGATGGCCGTGGCCACGAGCGAAGTGGAAATGATCGCGGTCGGATTCTTCGATCCCGCCGTGATCAGCACGCCGATCATCGTGGCCGGGATCAGTTGCACGCCCGAAGTGGTCAGCGCCATGAACGTCACCATCGCGTTCGTGGCCGTGTCCTTGCGCGGGTTGAGCTCCTGCAGCTCTTCCATCGCCTTGATGCTCAGCGGCGTCGCCGCGTTGTTGAGACCGAGCATGTTCGCCGCGGTGGCCAGCACGATCGATCCGTTCGCGGGATGATCGGGCGGCACGTCGGGAAAGAGCAAGCGGAGGATCGGACGCATGGCGCGGCCGAGGAGGGTAACGAGGCCGGAGGCTTCGGCGATGCGCATCATGCCGAGCCAGAGCGTCATGATGCCGACCAGGCCGATCGCGATCTCGACCGCCGTCTTCGCCGAGTCGACGGCCCCTTTCGTCACCGCGTCCGCCGTTCCGTTGAATGCCGCGACCACGAGCGCGATCGCCATCAGGCCGAACCAGATGTAGTTGAGCATGCCGGCGATGGTAGCGTATGCAGCGCGCGTGAATCGGATCGCGATCCTCATCCTTGCATTGCTCTGCTGCAGCTGCGTGCGGCCGCGCGATGTCGCGCGTCTCGACGGCACGATTCCCTCCTCCCCTCGCTACACGCACCTCGTCTTCCGCGCGTTCGTCGATGAGCTCACGGTCTCCATCGACGGCCGTCGCGTCTACGCGTTTCGCGACGCGGATTCGAACGGACGCCTCACGGTTCACGTGCTGACGTTGCCGCCGGACAGCGCCGGGAAACGTGTCGTGTTCGATGTGCCCGATCCACCACGGCAGGACACGCTGATCGGCGGGCGTTATCTCGCGACCGCGGAGACGTTGCCGTTCGCGATCGACCACGCCACCGCGTTTCCGGTGCGGGAAGACAGCGACGACATCGTGCTCGGCTTCATCTTCTTCGTCACCGGAGCGATCGCATGCGTCGCGGCACTGATCCGGCGGCGCGACGACACGCTGGCCATCGGCTCGTTCGGCGCCTTCACGCTGCTCTACGGATTGCGGCTGGTCGTCGATTCATCGGTGCCGTACGTCTTCGGCGTTTCCTCGCGCTCGCTCGCGTTCGCGGAAGCCTTCATCACGTACATCATCCCGATCGCCGGCTGGGCCATGCCGCTGCGCCTGATCGGACGCGGATGGAAGTCATCGCTGCGACTGCAGGTGATCGCGTTCGCGATCTTCGCGCCCATCGGCATCATCAGCGACGTCATCACGCGCACGCCGTCTTCGCTCGAGGCGATCAACAACGTGCTGGTCGTGGTCGGCGGCATCAACATCATCGTGAATCTGCTGGTCGCGGAACATCGCCGCACGCTGGAGCTGCGCGTGCTGCTCGCGGGCTCGGTCGTCTTCATGCTCTTCGCCCTCAACAACAATCTCACCAACCTCGGCCTGCTGCCATGGGACTATGACGCCGAGGCGCCGGGGTTCGTGTTGTTCGTTGCGGCGCTGGGGTTCGCGGCCACGCGGGCATTTACGCGCGGAGAGCGCGAGAGCATGGCCATCGACAACGAGCTGCGCACCGCGCGTGAGATCCAGCAGTCGATCCTGCCGCGCGCGATGCCGCAGCGCAGCGGCTTGCGCTTCGATGCCGCGTATCTGCCTGCGACGTCCGTCGGCGGCGACATGTACAACTTTCTCGAGCGCGATGACGGCGCGGGGGTGCTCGTTGCGGATGTGGCCGGGCACGGCGTGCCGGCGGCGTTGATCGCGTCGATGGTGAAGATCGCCGTCTCGACGCAGGCGCGCATCGCCGACGATCCGGCGGCGGTCATCGGCGAGTTGAACGCAATCCTGCGCCGCGACGTGCGACGCGCGTTCGTGACGGCGACGTATCTGTGGCTCGATGTCGAGCAGCGGCGCGTGTTGGCGTGCAACGCGGGCCATCCGCCGCCGCTGCTCTATCGCGATGGCGCGTTCGTCGAGCTCGGTGGGGCGGGCGTGCTCCTCGGGCGGTTCGCCGACGCGCGTTACACGGCGACGGCGACGCAACTGCAAGACGGCGATCGCATCGTGGCGTACACGGATGGGATTCCGGAAGCGCGCAACGCGCGCGGCGAGATGTTCGGCGAGGAGCGGCTGCGCGAGCTCGTGCGTTCTGGCGCGTCCGCGCAGAGCGTGGTGGAGGCGGTGCGGGCGTGGCGCGGGGAGGCGGCCGAGGATGCGGATGATCTGACGGTCGTGATCGTGGAAGTCTCCGGCGCGCCGGCGTCCGGCGCTCCTGTGTTAGAAACGCGAGCGTGACGCGTCGCGCTTCGATTTTCCTGCTTCTCGCGCTGGCCTGCAGGTCGCCTGAGGCACCCACTGTGCCTCCGCACATTCTGCTGGTCACGCTCGATACGACCCGCGCGGACGCAATCGGCGCGAACACACCCTCCTTCAACGCGCTCGCGAAGCGCAGCCGCGATTTTCGGTACGCGTACGCGACGGCGCCGCAGACGCTGCCTTCCCACAGCTCGATGCTCACCGGTCTCTATCCCGGCGGGCATCGCGTGCACGAAAACGCGCGATACCTCGATGCGCAGTATCCGCTCGTCGCCGAGAAACTGCAGGCGGCCGGATATCGCACGGCTGCATTCGTATCCGCGTTTCCGCTCGCACGCCGGTTCGGCCTCGCGCGCGGATTCGAAACGTACGACGACCAGTCCGACGCCGGACAATCCGAGCGCAAAGCAGAGGCGACGACCGATCGCGCGCTGGCGTGGCTCGGGCGAGCACAAGGGCCGGTGTTCCTGTGGGTCCATTACTACGACCCGCATTTCCCCTACGTGCCGAGTTATGCCGAAGAAATCAAAACGATGGACGCGCAGCTCGGGCGGCTGCTGAGCGCATACGAACGACTGGCCGGCGGCAAAGCAATCATCGTCGTCGCCGACCACGGCGAAAGCCTCGGCGAACACGGCGAGGCGGAACACGGAAACCTGCTCTATCAGAGCGTCATGCGCGTGCCACTGCTCGTTGCAGGACCGGACGTGACTCCGACAGTCATTGAGCAGCCGGTGAGCACGCGTCGCGTGTTTCACACCATCCTCGATTTCGCCGGCATCGCCACAGAGCTGACGCTGCGCGAAACCGCGAACGAAGTGGTCGTCGGCGAAGCGATGGGACCGTTTCTGCAATACGGCTGGCAACCGCAGATCATGGCCGTGGAAGGACGCCATAAGGCGATCCACGCGGGAACGATCGAGACTTATGACGTCGTCGCCGATCCCGCGGAGCAACGCGACCTGGGCTCCAGCGCGAATCTGTCGCGCGAAATGCGTAAAGCGCTGCTCGAATATCCGGTGCCGCCGCTTGCCGCAACGCCGCCCCCGGCACTCGACGACGAAGCCCGTAAGCGCCTCGCCAGCCTCGGCTACGTGACCGGGGACGCGAAGCCCGTGATTCGCAACGATGCTCCCCGTCCGCGCGACATGGCGCATTTATTCGAGACACTCGATCAGGCGTCCGGCGCATTCTTGCGCGCCGATTACGCCGCGGCGATCCCGCTGCTCGAAAAAGTGCTCGCTGCCGATCCGTACAATGTCACCGCCGTCTTGCGCATCGCCGCGGCGCGTTCTGCACTCGGCCACAATGAACAGGCGGTGAGTGCGTTTCATCGTGCGGAGGCCATCGCCCCGAATTCACCCGACGTTCGCCATTATCTGGCCCTGCATTACGCGCGCGTTGGCGATTGGGACGAGGCCACACCGTTGCTCGAGCGTGTCGTCGCGGAAACTCCCGATCGCCTCCCCGCGCTCGAGGCGCTCGCCGACGCGCGCCGGCGCAAGGGACAACTCCCGCAAGCGCTGCAGCTCTGGCGCAAGATTCATTCGATGCGCGCGGCGACGCGAACGGAGCTCGTTCACGTCGGTGAGCTGGCAATGGCCATTGGCGATACGTCGCTGGCCATTGAATCGTTCGAACGTGCGGGAAAGGGTCACGACCTCGAATTGGGGGTGCTGTATCTCGCCGCCAGACGCTTCGCCGACGCGCGCGACGCGCTCGATCGCGTCCCGGCCTCCCATCCGGAATATCCGATGGCGCTCTTCAAACGCGCGCAGGTCAGCGTCTTATTGAACGAGCCCGATCGCGCGGCGCGCATCGCCAAAGCAAAAGAGCGCGCGGATGAAACCACCCGCGCGCTCATCGAGAACGAGAAGCTGTTCCGAAACTAGAACTGCAGGCGAACGGCTGCCTGGAACCGGCGCTGATCGAAGAAATCGCGGTCGGTACCGAACGGCTTCAGGCCCGTCGTGCGGTGCACGCTGGGCTCGGGATTGTAGCCGGTCTGATTGTCCGCGAGATTGAACGCGTCGAGCTGGAACTGCAGGTTGTAATTATTCAGGAACGGGATGTTCTGCGTGTAGGTCAGGTCCATCTGGTAATGCCCGTCGGTGCGGCGGCTGCCTGCCGGCTCGGCATAACGGGCCTGGTCGCTCGTGGACGTACCGAAGAGCGGCAGGTTGCGGTAAATCTCGTAATTCCAGGCTTCCCACGGCTGTCCGGACTGATAGATGGCGAACGCACCGACCGTACCGTTCCACGGCAGCGCGTACGAGCCGTAGAGCTTGAGCTGATGGCGGCGGTCGCCGCGGAGATCACCGTACTTGTTGTCCCAGATCTGACGGCCCGGGCCATCGGCCAGCGCGGACGACCCGACGAAGATCGAGCTGTCATTGAGGTCGAGGCTGGTGTTGTCCTGATCGAAGTTGCCGTAATAGTGGCCCCACGTGTAAGAGCCCTTCACGAACGCGCGGTCGCCTCGCCAATCGGTTTCGACCGTCGCCTCGTACTGTTTCGTGAACGCGCCGTCGAGCTGCGCGATGACGTACGCGTTGTTGTTGGAGTTGGTCACGCCGTTGATCTGATTGAGCTGCGCGATGAGGTTCTCGATGTAGAGCGTCTTTGGGTAACCCGCGGGCGCCCACTGCTCGCGCGCATTGTTCTGCGTGTCTTCCCAGAAGTTCGTCGAGTGGCGATAGCGGCCATAAACGCGCGCCGACCAGCGGGGATGAATCTGCTGGGTCGTGCCGATGAGGTACTCATCCGTCGTGCGCGGATCGAGATCCTCGACGAACAGCTTGCCGGCCGAGCCACCGACCGCTTCCGAGCCGATGATCGTGCCGGTGGCGTCGAAATGCACGCGCGTCGTCAGACCGAGGATGGCGCGGTCCCATGCTGCTGCGCGCGGCAGGGAGCTGACCGCCGGTACATAGCGCGCATAGCTGGCATAGACGTTGTCGATTCCGTTGTACGCCCACGTGGTGCCCAGCCGCGGCTGCAGCGTTTTCTCCCACGGAATCTCGTACATCTCGTACTTCGATCCCGGAGAGAGCACGTAGCCGGAGACGGTCGACGAGTCTTCCCGCAGGCCCTGCCCGTAAAGCGTGTCCTGGCTGGCGATCAGGCCGACGTTGAATGACCAGTTGTTCCAGCGCATGGTGTCGTTCACTTCGATGTTGTGCGTGACGTATTCGGAGTGAATGTTGTTCGACGTACCGGTGCCGAGGAGCGAACGGATGAAGGTGGCCTGGTAGAAGACCGGCGTGGCCGTTCCGCCCGGAGGCGTGAAGTTGACCGTGCCGGCCGTGACCAGCAGCGAGCCCCAGCCGTTGGAGATGCGGCGCAGGTCTTCTTCATCCTGCGACCACATGTAGCCGACGTGCAGGTCGTGCGCGAGCGTCGTTCCCAGCGTGTAGTTGTAGCCGAACTGCGCGCTCTTGCGGAAGAAGTCGTTCTCATTGAACTGGGAGCCCGACCCAACTTCGCCGCCGCCTGTGCGCACGCCATTCAGGACGTACCCATAGCGGTCGATGATCGGCTGCACGAACTGGTTGAAGGCGATGTTCGTAGGATTGTTCGCGGTGCGCAGTCCGGGCACGGTGAAGAGGCCGTACTGCTCGAGATTGTTGATGTCCAGGCGAGTGCCCGGCGCGGTCGTCGGAACGATGTCGAGCACCGAGTTCGGGACCGAGCCGCCCTCACTCGTGAAGTCCGTGTAATTGAACGTCGCATAACTGCGGTCGTTGACGATCCATGACGCTTCGAGAATGCCAATGTCCTGAGTCGCTTCTTCGTCGAGCGCCGTCGACGCCGCCGAGTTGATGCCGACGCTGGCATTCGTCACATGGCGGTCGGACGTGCGATAGCTGCCATTGAGCAGGAGCGAACTGAATGGCGTGGCCGTCAGCTTGGCGAAATATTCATTGCGCGTGCTGTCGTAGTCCGGAACCGCGCCGTAAGAATTGATGCGATCGTAACGCTCCACCTCGGGCCGGTAATACGAGCCATAGAAGAAGAGCTTTTCCTTCAGGATCGGACCGCCGAAATTCGCGGTCAGCCAGGTCCGGTCCTGCTCGTACTGCGCTTCCACGGCCAGCGGATGCGGATCGCCGCGCAATTCGCTGGGCTGAAGGATGAGACCCACTTCGCCTTTGTACTCGTTCGTCCCCGATTTGCTGACGGAGTCGATCGTGAATCCGGCGGAGCGATTGAAGTCCACCGCTTTCGCCCCGCCTTTGACGACCTCGATCTGATCGATGTCGTGCGACGACGGCTCCGCGGACAGCGTGCCGAACAGCGGCAGCGTGACGTTCACGCCGTCGAAGAGATACGTGTTGTCCTGGCCGCTGCCGCCGGCGCTCGGACCACGGATCGTATCCTCGGTGTACTGCACGGCCGGCGCGAGCTTGATCAGGTCTCGATAGTCCTGCCCCACGGGCAGCTCTTCGATCGACTGACTCTCCACCGCGGTCGTCAGCTCGGTCGAATCGGGATCGACCAACGTGGACGAGGCCGTGACGGTGATCGATTCGGCGACGCCCGCGACGCCGAGCTGCGCGTTGAGCAGCGCGTCCTGGCCGAGGAACACCTGCACGCTTCGCGTGCGCGTGTCCATGCCGGCGAGGTTGAACGTGACCGTATACGTGCCCGGTGGCAGCGCAGGCAGTCGATAGTCACCGTTCTCCGAGCTCACCGTGACGCGCGGCGTCGGCAGAACGTTGGAGCTCGCCTCCACCGTCACGCCGGGCAGCGTGCTGCCATCGGTGGCCGTTACTTTGCCGCTGATGGAACCGGTCTGCTGCGCGAAGACCGAGACGGTGGCGAGGAGGAAGAGGAGGGAAAGACAGGCAAGTCTGGCAATTCTGGGTGAATGGACCATGAAACCTCCCTCAAGTGTTGGCGGAAAGGAAACGGCTTTGGTGGCTATGGTAAACGGCGATCCCGCGCGCCGCCAATAATTCGGACGGCAAAATCCCCGACATCAGTCGAGCGGACGTTCGAGCTCGCCAAGGAAGCGGGTGTCGTCACGCCAGTCCTGATGCACGCTGACGTGCAGATCGAGATGCACCTTCGCGCCGAGGATCGACTCCAGCTCCAGCCGCGCCTCCGTGCCGATGCGCTTGATCATGGAACCCTGCTTGCCGAGAACGATGCCCTTCTGCGAATCGCGCTCGACGTAGATCGTGGCCCAGATGTGGATGAAGTTCGTCTCCTCGTCTTCCTCGAAGCGATCGACATGGACGGCGGTCGTGTACGGAAGTTCTTCGGAGGTGTGATGAAGAAGCTTCTCGCGCACGATCTCGGCGGCGAAGAAGCGTTCGGGCTGCGTCGTGTAGTCCTCCGTCGGATAGCGCGCCTCGCCGGGATGCACGGTCTTGAACAGCAAGTCGGTGAGCGCGTCGACGCCCTCGCCGGTCGAGGCGGAGATCGGGATGATCTCGTCGAAGATGCCGAACGCGTGATAGCGCTCCATCAGCGGCAGGAGCTTGTGCTTCTTCACGAGATCGATCTTGTTGAGCAGCACGAAGCGCTTCGCATCGGGGTTGCGTTCCTTCTCGCTCTGCAGCAGCTCGACGACGTACTGATCGCCCTTGCCGAAGTCCGCGGTCGCGTCGACGATCAACGCGATGACGTCCGCCTCGCTTACCGCGGCGCGCACGTGATCCATCATCCGCACGTTCAACCGGTGCAGCGGCTTGTGCACGCCGGGCGTATCGAGAAACGCGAGCTGCCCCCGCCCGTCGTTGAGGACGCCGACGATGCGATTGCGCGTGGTCTGCGGCTTGTCGGAAACGATCGAGACTTTGTGCCCAAGGACGCGGTTGAGGAGAGTGGACTTACCGGCGTTGGGACGGCCGGTGAGGGCGATGATGCCGAAGGATGTTTGCTGGTCGTTGGTCATGGGTCAGTTCGTAGCGGAGCGCCGGCGCTCCACTTTTCAGTTCATTCCTCATCATCCTCATCTTCCGGCCGCCAGTTCGGATCCTTCGACACTTTCACGCGATAAATCCGGCGCCGGTCGGCGCGCTCGACGGTGAATATCCAGCCGTTCTTCGCGACCGTTGCGGCGACCGCGGGCACGCGGCCGAGGCTCGTGAAGATCAGGCCGGCCACGGTTTCGTAGTCGTCGCCGGATAGGTTCGCGTCGAGTTTCTCTTCGAGCGCTTCGACCCGCAGCAGGCCACTGACGAGCCACGTATCGTCGCCGCAATCGACGAGCGTCGCCTCCTCGTCCTCGTGCTCATCCGCAATCTCGCCCACGATCTCTTCGATGATGTCCTCGGTCGTGATGATCCCGGCCGTACCGCCGTATTCATCGACGACGATTGCGATCTGCAGATGCTCGCTCTGGAACTCGCGCAGCAGCTCGGAGACTTTCTTGGTCTCGGACACGAAATACGGCTGCCGCGCGAGCTCGGCGACGGTGCGTTCGTTCCGCGTGAGCACCGCGTCGAGCACGTCCTTCACGTGCACGATGCCGGTGACCTGATCGATGCTGCGCTCGTAGATGGGGATGCGCGCGTACTTCGACTCGCTGAAGATCCTGGCCAGTTCTTCGAGGGGGCGGCGCGCGTCGAACGCGAGGACGTCGATGCGCGGCGTCATGATCTCGTGCGCCAGACGGTCGCCGAAGTCGACGATCGATTGCAGCATCTTCCCTTCCGTCCCCTCGATGATGCCTTCTTCCTCGCCGACGTCGATGTAGGCCTGCACCTGATCGTCCGTGATCTTTTCCTCTTCGTCATCGTTCGGCTTGTGGCGGCCGAGGCGTTCGAGGAGCTTGCGCAGCGGAAAGAGTGCGGGCCAGAAGACGTAATACGCGCTGCGCGAGAACGGAATGAGCGCGCGCAGGATGACCTCACCCGTGTCTTCCGGCACGAGCGCGAGGATGAATTTCCAGCCGAGGACGATGCCGGCCCAGATGGCGACGCTGCTGAACACGGCGCTGCCGATCGTCTTCTCGTCGAAGACCATGGTCGTCGTGCCGGCGCCGACGACGAGCGCCACCTGCAGCAGCGCGCCGCTCACGAGCTGGAAGTCCTCGACCGCGAACTCGCTCCAGCGCGAGCTTCCCTCCTCGGCATCGGTGCTGAGGCGGCGCAGCCGGACCGGGCTGAGCTGGAGGGCGAACGAGCGCAACGCGTCGAAGATCAGGTAGAAAACGCCGCAGACGATGGCGATCAATACCCAATGGATGTGCAGGTGTGTGGGGATGCTACTTCCCATTTCGGTGGCGCGGATGATAGCGCGGGAAGCGGTTCCTCGGGTTCCTCGGGGTTCCTCGGAGGGGATAAAGCGTTCATGTTGATCCTTCTCCCCGAGGAACCCGAGGAACCCGAGGAACTGGTACCCGGGATTATTCGCCAGCCTCGGAGTAATCTAATGCGCATGAACGCGCTGCTCCTGCTGCTGACGCTGACCTCCACGCTCGTGCTCACCTCCGGAGAACGGATCGCGATCGAGGGAAATCCGGTCGAGAAAGAGGGCGTGCTCTCGTTCCGCTCGAACGGCGTGCTCTATTCGCTGCCCGCTTCCGAGGTCGCGCGGATTGAGAAAGAGGAGCCGAAGGTCGTCATCGAGACGAAGGCCGAAACTCCGCCGCCGCGCCGCCGTCCGACGACCTCTGAAGAACGCCGGCTCCTGCTCGAAGAGCTCGAGAAGAATCATCGCGGCACGCCCCCGCCGCCGGATCAGAAGCCGCCCGCCCTCTCCCCCGCACCGACACCCGAAGAGGTAAAAGCGCTGCGCCGCGAGGAAGCGGACTGGCGCCGCGAAGCGCGCGCGTACGAAGAAGCAGTGCGTCGCGCGAACGAGGAGCTGCAGCTCATCGAGGAACGCATCGAGGAGCTGCAGTCAAAGATCCGGTCACTGGTCAACCAGGGGTACAAGACGCATCAGTTCACGTACGACACGACGCAGTTGCAGCGCGCACTCGATCAGATTCCGTACGCGAAGCTCGAAGTGACGCGCGCGATGCGCGCGAACGATCAGTTCCGCGAGGACGCGCGACGCGAAGGGATCCTTCCGGGCTGGTTGCGCTAGCGACACGGGGGGCCGCCGGAGGCCTCCCGGTCGTCGTCAGGGCTCCGGTCCGAAGGTCTCGGTGATGGCGGTGTCCGGATCCGTATCGATCTCGCGCAGCGCCTTCCTTACGCGATCGAGGAACGGATCGAAGCCTGCGGCCATCACGGCTGATTCCTTGATCAGAGCGCGATTGCGTTCGATGAGACCTTCGATCGGACCGCTCTCGTGCACGATGTCTCCCGCACGCGCGAGCGGATCGAAATCACCCGCGTAAAGGATGTGGCGCTGGTCGGGCTCGTACAGCACGATGATCTTGCGCGGATCGCGGATGGCGAGGAGGTGCAGCACGCAACTGCGCACCGGTGCGATGCCGACGTCGCCTGCGAGAAAGACGATGGAGCGCGAGTCGTTCTCCGGCAGCAGGAAATCGCCGTATGGTCCGTCGACCTGCACTTCGGCGCCCGCTTCGAGCCTGCGCAGCGCCTCCCCGCCCTTGCCCGTGCCGACCCTCACGCAAAGCTGCACCGCCTCGGGACGCTGCGGCGCGGACGCGATGGTGTATGCGCGGGACACGCCTTCCGGAAAGCGGAAATTCACCCACTGGCCTGGTTGAAACTGAAACTCGCCGGTGAACGAAACGGTGAGCTGGAGAACGCTCGGTGCAAGCTGCTGGATCTCGGTGACGATCGCGGTGGTTCGCATCGGCGCGGATTGTATATGCGAGCGCTGCGCGCGTCTTGCATCGCATCGTCCGTCATGAAGATCATCGCTGCCGCGCTCGTTTTCGCTGTCGCCGCTTGCGCTCCGATGCAGAGCTCGGCCACATCGAAGGTCCTGTTCGGTGCCGAGCGCGTTTCGGAGGGCGTCATGCGACTCACGCTCGACAACGGCGAGTCGCACCAGATCGGCTACAACCTCTGTTCGAGTCTGCTCGAGCGGCGCGACGGCACGATGTGGACGGCGGTCCCGACCGATGAAGTGTGCACGGCGGTGTTGCTGACACTCAATCCGGGACGAGACGCGACGTTCGAGAAGCGGCTGCCGTCCGATCTACCGGCGGGCGAGTATCGCTATCGCACGTCGATCGAAAGCCCGCTCGGCATGCCGATGACCGTGATCACCACGGCGCCGTTCACCCGCTAGTGTTCCGTCCGCGAATTGCATCCAATTCGCGGACGGAACACTAGAGAAGCTCGCGCACGTTTTCAGGCGGCCGTCCGATGACTGCGCGATCGCCGCGAACGACGATCGGCCGCTCGATCAGGATCGGATGTTCGGCCATCGCGCGAAGAACGTCGTCGTCGGGCGTCGTGTCACTCAGGCCGAGCGCTGCGAATTGCGGCTCGCCGCGGCGGACGATGTCGATCGGACGAACGCCGAGAAGTTGCACGATCCGGCGGAGCTCATCGACGGAGAGCGGATCGTGGAGATATTGACGAACGGGCATTTCGACGCCGGCGACGCGAACCAGGTCGAGCGCAGCGCGGCTCTTGCTACACCGGGGGTTGTGGAGGAAGACGTCGGACACTAAAACCACATCCCTGATTTCGCGAGCTTCGAGATCTTCTTCAGGATGCGATCCTTCTTGAAGCCGCGCAGGTGATCGACAAAGAGCGTGCCCTGCAGATGGTCGATCTCGTGGCACATCGCGCGGGCCATCAGCCCTTCGCCCCACATCTCGCGCTGCGTGCCGTTGCGGTCGAGGTAACGGAGCTTCACCCGCTCGGGGCGCGTAACCACTTCGACGAAGTCGGGGATCGAGAGGCAGCCTTCCTCTTCGGTGATCTCTCCTTCCGACTCGATGATCTCCGGGTTGATGAACACGTGGCATTCGCCGGCGCGTTTGCCGACGGAGAGGTCGATGATCATGAGCTGCTGTGAGACGCCCACTTGATTCGCGGCCAGGCCGACGCCGGGCGCGGCGTACATGGTCTCGATCATGTCGTCGATCAGCTTCTGCAGCGGCGCATCGATGGTCTCGACCGGCGTGGTCGGATTGCGGAGGACATCGTCTCCGTATTTGCGAATGGGTAGAACGGGCAACGTTATCTCCTGGTCTTCAGGCTCTCGATCATCGCCTCGACGGTGTGCTTCGCGCGCTGCTTGTAGAAGTTGTCGAGCACGTTGCGGAGGCCGGGATGTTTGGCCAGCACTCCATCGAGCTTGTCCTTGTCGAGGCGGAGCAGCTCGGTGCGTTGCGAGGCGGTGATCGTCGCCGTGCGAGGTTTCCCGGTCAACACGCTGACTTCTCCGAAAAAATCCCCTTCGCCGAGGCGCGCGAGGTAGACGGAACCTCCGGCGTTGCCGGTGCCGCGTGTGAAGACTTTGACCTCGCCGGATGCGATGAGATACATCGACGTGCCGGGATCGCCTTCGTTGATGATGACGCTCCCCTCGTCGTGCGTCTCGATCTCCATCTCTTTCACGATCGCCTCGCGTTCCACGTCGCCGAGGATCTCGAAGAGGGGGCTTTTCGGAACGGGGCGGGAGAAGAGCGGCTCGCTCGCCGTGGTCGTATCGCCCGGTTTCGCGGGCATCTGCTCGCGGACCTTTTCCGCTTTCTTGCGGACCGCGATGGCCTGTACGGTCAGGCCGTTGTCCTCGTAGTACTTCGCCGTGGCTTCGTACTGCCCGATCGCTTCGTCGGCCATACCCGCGCCCGCGAGTGCGTCGGCGTACTGCAGGCGGATGCGCGGATTGGACGGATACTTTTCGTGCTCGCGCTTCAGGACGGGAACGGCGCGCGCGTATTCGCGGCGCGCGAGCAGCGTTGCGCCGCTTTCTGTTTCTTCAGCCATACGGTTGCGGATTGTAGCCGCAGAGCGAGCCGCGCTGGAGTCTTAGAGTCGTAGAGGCTTAGAGTCGTAGAGGTTGCGAGTGGCGCCCTCTACGACTCTACGACTCTAAGCCTCTACGACTGACCCATCGCTCAGAACCGAATGCGCGCCAACTCCGCTTTTGCGGAGCTGGCGGTGCTCGAGTACGGATACTTTTCGATCACCTGCTGCAGGGTGCGGCGCGCGAGTGCGAGGTCGCCCGTTCGCTCCTGCGCCAGCGCGATCTTGAACATCGCATCGGGTGCTTTGTTCTGGTCGGAGAACTCGTTCACGACGCGTGTGTAGTGTTTCACCGCGTTCGTGTAGTCGCCGGTGGCGAAGTAGGTCTCGCCGATCCAGAACAAGGCGTTGTCCGCGAGATCGCCGGCCGACTCGGAATCGAAGACGGCCTGAAAAGCGCGGCGCGCATCCGCGTGACGGCCGCGTCCGAAGAGCATGATCGCCTCGCGGTAATCGTTCGCGAGCTGCGCGCCGACCAACGCGCGCTGCGGCTGCTGCGCTGGCGCAGCCATCTGGAGCGACGGGCTCTCAGCCCGTCGAGGTTCTTCGGTGACGACGGGCTGAGAGCCCGTCGCTCCAGATTCCTCGAGCCGCGCCAGGCGGTTGTTCATCACATCCAGCCGGTCGAGCAGCTCCGTCATCGCCGTCTGCAGCTCGCCGATGCGGGGATCCGGTGCCGCGGCCTGCGGCACCGTCACCGGCTCCGGCGCGTCATCGATCGACGCGCATCCCAGCGACAACATCACGATGGCGAAGACGGCCAGCTTCTTCATGCTTTGGTTTCGCTCAGACGCCGCTTCGCCGCTTCGGCGTAGTCGCTCTGCGGATATTCGGAGAGCACGCGCTCGAAGTAGAGCCGCGCTTCGCCGTGGCGGCCGAGGCGCGAGAGCGCGTTGCCGAGGTCGTAGAAGGCGCCGGCGCGGTCGTTGTAGTTCGTGTACGTGTCGATGAGGTGGTTGAGACGCTGCACGGCCGACTGATGGCTGCCGCGCTTCATGTAGTAGCGCGCGACGAGATGCTCGTGCCGCGCGAGGCGATTGATGGCATCGTTGCGGCGCGCTTCCGCTTCTTCGCGCAGCGCGCTCTTCGGATGCGCGCGCAGCATGTCGTCGAACTTCTCGACCGCTTCGCGCGTCTTGGCCTGATCGCGATCGGGCCGTTCCATCTGCTTGAAGGAGCACATGGCGATGCGCAGCATCGCGTAGTCGGCGAACTCGCTGGTGGGATAGCGGTTGATGAAGTCGCGGTATTTGTACTGCGCCTCGACGAGATTGATCGGATCGCCCTGTTCGTAATACGTGTCGGCGATGCGCAGCAGGCTGCGGCGGCCGAGCGGGTCGTTCGGGAAGGTCTCGTAGAGATGCGAAAAATACGTGCGCGCGCGTTGCCACTTGCGGCGGTTGTACTGATCCTCCCCCTTCTGGAAGAGCTGTTCCTTCGAGAGCTGGAGCAGTTCCGGATCGACGACTGGCCGGTAGACGCGAGGCGTGCGATTGCACGCGGCCGCGATGACGAGCATCGCCAACATCAATGTGATGTGTTTGAGCTTCAAGAATCCCCCTGGCCCCCTCACCCTGCCCTCTTCCCCGCAGGAGAGAGGGTGCGTAGGGGCTAAATCTTCAACGTGCTAACAGCGTCCCGGATCGACTGCATTGCAGCCGGGCGATCATCCTGTCCGAATACAGCCGAGCCCGCAACGAGAATCGAGGCGCCGGCGGCGACCACGACCGGAGCCGTCCTCGCATCGATGCCGCCATCCACCTCGATCTCCACACGGAGACCCCGCTCGCGAATGATCCCGGAGATATGACGAATCTTGGGCACGACAGGTTCTATGAACCTCTGACCGCCGAATCCGGGATTGACGGTCATGACCAGGACGTAGTCGCAGAACTCGATGGCGGTGGAGAGCGATTCCACGCTCGTGGCCGGGTTGATGGCGATGCCGGCCTTCGCGCCGCCGTCGCGGATCATCTGCAGCGCGCGCTGGAGATGCGGCTCGGCCTCGACGTGCACCGAGATCATGTTCGCGCCCGCGTCGAGGAAGCGGTCGATGTACTTCTGCGGCTCGCTGATCATGAGGTGACAGTCGAACGGCAGCTTGGTGCGCGAGCGGAGCGCCTTGATGATCGGCGGTCCCATGGTGATGTTCGGGACGAAGTGTCCGTCCATGACGTCGAGATGGAGGACGTCGGCTTGTTCGATCGTGCGCAGCTCTTCGTCGAGCCGTGCGAAGTCGGCGGAGAGCAGCGATGGCGCGATCTTGATCATGGTTGTCCGGTCGTCTCCGTCGTGGTCGTGGTCGTGGTCGCCGGTGCCGGCGAGGTTGCCGGCGGCGGAATCGGCGCGAAACCGCCTTCTTCCTGGCCCGACACGACCACCGAGATGGAGTCGCTCGTGCTCACCGGCGCGCCGCGCAGCGGATATTGGCGGATGATGATGCCATCGGCGATGCCCGGATAGGCTTCGTATTTTACGGTCGCGACGTTGAGGCCGCGCGACTCGAGAGCGGGGCGCACCTGATCGAGCGGCCGGTCGATGAGATCGGGCATCACGTACTCCGCGGGCGGCGGCGGTACGCCCACGAGCAGCGACACTCCGCTCTGCGGCGCGACGACCGTCGATTTCGGCGGATCGGCCGCGAGGACTCCGGGTGTCGCGCTGCCGACGTAGGTGACATTACCCGGCTTCAGGTTCTGCTGGCCAAGGCGCAAGATTGCGGTGCCGGCGGTTGCGCCGTCGAGATCGGGCACTCTCAGCACGAGCGGTCCCGCGCTCAGCTCGACGCGCAGCGCCGAGCCGCGTTTGATGAAGCTGGTCGCGCCGGGATTGCGGTTCTGCCACACGACGTGGCCGACCGGCACTTTGTCATCGTGGCGGCGATGCTGTTCGTCGACGAGCAGGTCGACGCCGAGGTCCTGCGTGATGCGGCGGGCGTCGCTGACGGAGCGGCCGATCAGGTTCGGCGTCGGCAGCGAGCGTCCTTTGACGAAGTACGTGAACGAGAAATAGGTGCTGGTGCCGAACACGATCAGCAGCAGCGTTCCGAGCGCGACGTGAGAGAGACAGCCGCGCTTCATCGCCTCTCGGCCCGCTCGCTCGTCTCATCGTGACGTTCGACGCGGCGCTCCTGATCCGCGCGATACGCGGCCTCATCGTATTTCTGGCCGTGGTCCTTCACGACGAAGAGCGGGATCAGCGCCTTTTTCCAGACGTCTTCCACCCGCTCCGCGAACACGAACTCGAGACTCTGCTTCGTCTCCTCCGGCACTTCCTGGAGGTCCTTGCGATTGCCTTCCGGCAGCACGACCACTTTGATGTTCGCGCGATGCGCGGCCATCACCTTCTCCTTGATGCCGCCTACCGACAGGACTTTGCCGCGCAGCGTGATCTCGCCCGACATCGCCACGTCATGACGCACGGGCCGCTCGCCCATCACCGACGCGATGCAAGTCGCGATGGCCACGCCTGCGGATGGTCCATCTTTCGGGATCGCGCCGGCCGGGAAGTGGATGTGGATGTCGTGCTCGCTGAACTGCTTGTCGGCGATGTCGAGCTCGTGCGCCTTCGAGCGCACGTACGAATACGCGGCCGACACGGACTCGCGCATCACGTCGCCGAGTTGGCCGGTCACGGTCGTGCGCCCGGTGCCCGGCATGCGTGTGGCCTCGATGAACATGATCTCGCCGCCGACTGACGTCCAGGCGAGGCCGGTGGTGACGCCGATCTCCGGATGGCGCTCGGCGAATTCGTGCTCGAACTTCGGGAGTCCGAGGTAGGACTCGAGGTCGTTCTTCGTGACCTTGTATTCGACGGGCTGAGAGCCCGTCGCTCCAGATGGCGACGGGTCGGTCGCTACTTTGCGCGCAATCTTGCGCAGGACCGTCGCGAGGTTCCGCTCCAGGTTGCGCACGCCCGATTCCGCCGTGTATTCGGTGATGATCGTGCGGATCGACTCTTCGTCGATCTCCACCTGCCCCGCGGACAGTCCGTGATTGTCGAGCAGCTCCGGCACGAGATGCTTCGTCGCGATGGCGAGCTTCTCGTTCTCCGTGTAACCGGAGAGGCGGATCACTTCCATGCGATCGCGCAACGGGCCGGGGATGTTGTCGAGCACGTTCGCCGTGCAGATGAAGAGCGTGTGCGAGAGGTCGAACGGGATCTCGAGATAACGATCGACAAACGCATGGTTCTGTTTCGGATCGAGCACTTCCAGAAGCGCCGACGCGGGATCGCCGCGGAAGTCCTTCCCGATCTTGTCGATCTCATCGATCATGATCAGCGGGTTGTTCACGCCGACCTGGGTGTAACTGGTGATGAGCTTTCCGGGCATCGCGCCGATATACGTTTTGCGATGTCCGCGGATCTCCGATTCGTCCGTGACGCCGCCGACGGCCATGCGCACGAACTTGCGTCCGAGCGCGTCCGCGATCGCGGCGCCGAGCGACGTCTTGCCGACGCCGGGAGGTCCGGTAAAACAGAGAATCGGTCCCTTGAGACCGCCTTTGAGCTTGAGCACGGCCAGGAACTCAAGCACGCGCTCTTTCACTTTCTCGAGGCCGTGATGCCGCTGATCGAGCACCTCCTCGGCTTTCGCCAGATCGAGCGTGTCCTCGGTATGCTGCGTCCACGGCAACTGCAGGATCGTGTCGAGGTGGCCCTTGATCACCGCGTAGTCGGACGATGACGGCGAGAGTTGCCCGAGGCGTGTGACTTCGCGGCGGAGTGTCTGCTTGTGATCGTCGGCGAGCGGCAACGCTTCGATGCGATCGCGATACGTGTCGGCTTCGCGCTCGGCGGCACTCCCTTCGCCCAACTCGTCCTGGATGATGCGCATCTGCTCGCGCAGATAGTTCTCGCGGTCGCGGCGATCGATGTTCGATTGAATCTGGCGCTGGAGCTCGCGGTCCACGGTGGCGCGGCCGAGATCGCGCGAGATGTATTCGTTGAGCAGCTCGATGCGCTCGATCGGATTCACCGTCTCGAGCAGGAGTTGCTTCTCTTCGAGAGGGAAGTTCACGAATCCCGACAGCAGGTCCGCGAAGGTGTCCGCCCCCTCGGCCACGTTGATCTGCAGGATGTTGAGGAGCTCCTTCGAATACTTCGAATCGCTTTCGACGAGCTTCTCGAACAACGACAGCGCGCGGTTCATGAGGTGCTCGGTCTTGACGTTCTTCGGGATCGGACGCGGCGCGACTTCGCGCAGGCGGCCTTCGAAGTACGGCTCGTTCTGCAGCATCTGCACGAGCTCGACGCGCTGCCTTCCCTGCAGGAAGAGCTGATAGCGGTCGGTCGACAGCGGCAGCCGCTGCACGATCGCCGCGAGCACCCCGATCTGCGACAGATCCTCGGGGCGTGGATTCTCCTTGTCGCCGGTCTTCTGGCAGAAGGCGGCGATCAGGTTCTGGTCATCGGGCAGACTCTTCAGCAGCCGCACGTTGCGGTCAATGCCGACTTGCAGCGAGAGCACGCCGCCCGGAAAGAGGACCGAGGAGACGAGCGGGATGATGGGCAGGCGGCTGGGGACATCCATCTCGATCCAGCTCTGCGACGAGGGGTTCGGGTTCGATTTACCGCGCGCGGATTGTGCCATTCGTCCTTTGGTGATGCGCTACACTGACCGCTCAGCTTCGCGGGCATGCGAATTGTAGAAAATGCCCCTCGGTTGAACAATCTTCGTGAGAACTTTGCAGCGGCTCGATGATCGAATCGATGACATCCGAGGGATTCTCGGACCCGAGCTTGAAGCGGGCTGACCTGCATTGTCACAGCCGTTTCTCGGTTTTCAAGTACTTCCGCCGCGCCAATACACGCGACTGCTACAACCCGCCGGAAGACGTATACCGCATCGCCAAAGAGCGCGGGATGTCGTACGTCACTCTCACCGATCACGATTCCATCGACGGCGCGCTGTATCTGCTGAACAAGTACCCGGACATCAAGGATTTCTTCATCGGTGAAGAGGTGGAAACGTATTTCCCGGAGACGAGCCAGCGTATCCATATCGGCGTGTGGGGCCTCAACGAGGAGCAGCATCGCGAGATCCAGCGGCTGCGGCGCAACATCCGCGAGCTCATCCCCTACATGAAGTCGCAGCGGCTGATCTTCGGGATCAACCACCTCTTTCAGAACTACCGGATGAAGAACGTGGCCGGCCGCTACATCGCCGAGCTGCTGGAGATGTTCGACATCTTCGAGGTCGTGAACGGCGCGATGGCGTCGTTCCACAACCGGATGGTGCAGCAGCTCGTCGAGCACGTGAAGCACGAGCACGGCAAGCAGGTGTCGATGGTGGGCGGCTCGGATGCGCACACGTTGAAGCACGTGGCGAAAGTGCACACGGTGTCGAAGGGCGAGACGGTCGAAGAGTTCCTCGAGAACATCCGCGCCGGCAACTGCTTCGCGTGGGGCAGCGAGATGCGCTTCCGCGAGCTGGTGGCTGACATCTACCTGCTGACCATCTCGTATCAGAGCGAGATGGGCGCCGACCTCCGCTCGACGAATTACACGGCGATGGACAAGACCATCCAGCTCGCCGGCCGCCTGGCGTCGATTCCCACCGCGATCTCCGGCCTCCCCGCCGCGATCACGTCGCTGAACTACCTCAAGCAGATCGTGGTGACGAAAGGCTTGTCGTTGAGGTTCGCGCGGTTGGTGGAAGAGATCCGGCCCGGGTTCATCGGCGGCGAGAGGCCGTAGCGCGCGAGTGCGAATTCCTCTGATATTCGACTTCGTCGCGACCGCGTAGCCCGACGCCCACGCGCTCGTTTCGGCCCGGCGACGCCCATCCCTCCTCGCAACGCCGCGTGAATGGCGAGCCGCCGCTGCCTCCGGTCGTGCGCCTCGGCTCCTCTTCCCCGCCCGGACTCGAGACCCGATGGAGAGGGAGGTTCCGACAAAAAAAGAAATCCCGGCTGTATTTTTCCGCGCCGCTGCCGGACTCACATGGCAGAACCAAACAAAATAAGGGGAAAAACAATGAAGAAAGTTATTTTTGCAGTGGCATTCGTAGTCCTGGTTACCAACGCGGCGTCGGCGGCGACGAGCTCGGGCACGCTGACGGTCACCGGCACCGTGACGAGCGCCATCAACCTCACCATCGAGTCGGCGGGCGGCACGACCAGCGGCACCGGCACGGCCGCCGCGACCTCGGCTCTCGGCAGCATCAGCCGTTTCAGCGCGGCACCCACCGGCTTCACACTCGCCCGGGGCGCCTCTGACTGGACGATCTCCGCGTCGGCCGGCGTGAAAGTGGACAAGGCGAATCTGACGAGCACCGACTACACCCTGACGGCGCAACTCGGCTCCGCTCCCGCCAGCGGCGTCGTCTGGAAGCTGAACGGCTCAACGCTGAGCGACTCGGCCGCGACTACGCTTTCGTCGACCGGAACGTATGGCTCGACCGGCTCGTACTCCTGGGACATCGTCATCGCGAACTCCGCGGCGGCGGCTGCTATCAACAACACGATCAACTTTACGGCGACATCGAACTGACCGCATGAGAGCAAGCCCAGC
>Ga0196977_1000109_pt1 | contig 52904 bp, 46 predicted proteins | sample S3v_1013CmetaG_FD_148634 | JGI IMG/M metagenome (GOLD analysis project Ga0196977, IMG submission 148634) | Soil microbial communities from Anza Borrego desert, Southern California, United States - S3+v_10-13C | ecosystem: Environmental > Terrestrial > Soil > Desert | place: USA: California... | reverse complement strand
GTCGTTTACAACGTGCCGTGGAATATGTGGGACGCTCGCAAAGCGCCGCAGAAAGGCCTGGTGCTTTACTGGTTCCCGGCGAACAACGAGGAAGTCGAGAAATCTACGCTACGCAAATCGCGCATTCTCACTTTGTACGCAGCGCAATGCGTAACGATGACGGTCGCCGACGCAAAGACGCCGGAACTGCAAAAGATCATCGGCGACTCAGCATTGCCGGTCTTAGTGCTTGCCACAATCGATGGATCTCCAATCAAAAAGATCGAGAACACCGGCGGCAAACTCAAAACGGACCAGGTCGAGAAAGTCGTTGAAGCCGAGATGAAGCAACGCGAGGCGACGCTCGACGAACAGTTGAAAGGCGGCAAAGAGAAAGCGAAAGCCGGCGACAAAGATGGCGCGATCGCGATGCTTAAACCCGTCGCCGACGAAAAATGTCTGTTCCCGAAAAAGGCAAAATCGGCCGCACAAGAGCTAAAGAAACTCGGTGTCGAAGAGATCGGCAGCATCCCGGATGTCACCCCCGTTTTCGATCGCGGTCAGAGCGCGCGTATTGAAGCCGTGATGCGCCAGGGTCTGCGTGCGGAGATCGCCGAACGCTATATGACCGCGCTGAAATTTTACGAGCAAGCTCATCGCATGGACCCGGCCGATCCGACGCCGCTCCGTTATATCGGCGAAGTCTATCGTCATCACACGGGCGAGTGGGACAAGGCGCGCGGCGTTTTCAATCAGATATTGAACATGCCCGCTGATGCGATCGCGCGTGCGGTCGCGTTGCATGGACTCGGCAAGATGACGATTCACGACGGCGAGTTCAAAAAAGGACTGTCGTTGATGGAACAATCAGCCGAAGAGTTTCCCCTCGCACTGACCTATCGCAATCTGGCGGTCTATTGGAACTCGGAAGGCGATCTCGAAAAAGGCAACACTTACACCCAGAAAGCACTCGCGCTCGATCCGAAAGACCCTTACAACCTCGTGTTCGCGGCGGTGTTCATGGCCGCTTCCGGACATGGCGAAGAAGCTTTGAAGATCGCGCGTACCAATCGCAATCTGCTTCCCGCTTCATACAACCTGGCCGCGATCTACGCGCAGACGGGCCACAAACGTGAAGCGCTCGCGCTGTTACAACGTCACTTCTTCCGCTACGAGCGTTACCAGGCCGTGCGTGCGAAGGAGATGATGGAAGCGCGCGTGGATGCGGTGTTTGATTCGCTGCGGCAGGATTCACAATTTCTCGCACTCACGAGTGGCGCCGACGGCAAGCTCCAGATGCCGATGCGCAACATGACCGGCACGATGAACCAGCGTTAGTACTAACGAGCGGTCGCTTTTGCAGCGGCCGCTCTTTTCTAACGAACGGACGAAATTGAAAACCGTTTTCAACTAGGCTATACTGCGGCCCGTTATGCTGAACTCCTTCATCATCGTCCTGCGCGAAGGTTTCGAATCGTTCCTGCTCGTCGCCGTCATACTCGCTTATTTTCGTAAGTCAGGCCAGAAATGGCTGAGTACCCCGGTTTACATTGCCATTGCTGCTGCACTCGCGGCGAGTGGCGCCCTGGCCTATGTGCTGAATAACGGCATCGACGAAAGCCTCGTCACAAGAATGTTTGGCGAGAGTTTAGGCGGCTATGTGAATCAGTTCTTTGCGAACGAGGCTTTACGAGAGGCAGTGCTCGGAGCCGTTGCTGTCGTGATGGTCGGCACGCTCGTCATTCACATGTGGCGCACCGGACCGAAAGTTCAGCAGCGTATGCGCGAGCGATTGACGGCAATGTCGTCGAAGAGTTCGCGAATCGTGGCGGTGCTTGGCGTGTTTCTCTTCACTTTCCTGATGATCGTGCGTGAAGGAATGGAAACGGCGTTGCTGCTGCTGCAGGTTAAGGATCCGAACCTCGTCACCGGCGCTCTGCTCGGTTTGGCTGCGGCGATCGTTTTCGCACTTGGATGGGCGCGTTTTGGTCACCTGATAAACGTTCGTCGCTTTTTCCAGGTCACCAGTATTTTTCTACTGTTGTTCATGGTCCAGGTGGCCATCTACTCGTTCCACGAATTTACTGAAACGGGCTTATTGCCAAACAGCGAGTTTCTGCATACGGCGACCGAGAAGTTTTCGCCTGACGGTCTTTACGGCAAGTGGTTTTCGCCGATCATGATCGGTATCTGTGCGGTATGGCTTTTGGGCGCGTGGATGCTCGATCGAACGAGATACAGAATTCATCGATCGCTCAGCGAAACATCTGGGTCAGTTCCCTCTTCAGCAGTTTCCCAGTAGGCCCCTTGGGAATGTCTTCCACAAAACGAACTGTCTTTGGGCACTTGTAGTCGGCGAGTCTCGCTTTACAAAACTCTATAACTTCCTGCTCCGAGATCTTCGCACCGGGTTTTAGCACAACCACCGCCGCGACCTCTTCGCCGTACAACTCATCCGGCACGCCAATCACCGCGGCCGCGCTTATCTGCGGATGCTGGTACAAGACTTCGTCGATCTCGCGCGGGTAGATGTTCTCACCGCCGCGAATGATCATGTCTGACTTGCGATCGACGATGTAGTAGAAGCCGTCTACGTCGCGATAACCAACGTCGCCCGTGTGAAACCAGCCGTTGCGAAACGCGGTCGCAGTCGCAGCTTCGTTTTTGAAGTAACCCTTAAGGATATTCTCACCGCGCAGCACAATTTCGCCGAGATCTCCGTCAGGTACATCCCGATCCTCTTCGTCGACGACGCGCATTTCGTTGCCGATTGGAAGCCCACAAGAACCGGGCCGCCGCCGTTCGTCCGGAGGATTGAAAGTCGAACGACACGTTGATTCTGACAACCCGTAACCCTCGACAACGACACAGTTGAACGTCTCTTCAAACCTCCGCAACACTTCCGCCGGCACTGGCGCGGAGCCACACATCGCAAATCGCAATTGATCCGTCTTCAAACCTGCCGGCACACCCTCAGGATACGTGCTGAGCAGCATCGACAACATCGTCGCCACCGACCCAAACGAAGTGATCTGATACTCCGAAACAATATTCCAGAAACGCGACGCGGAAAACTTCGGACTCACGACTGTCGAACCGCCGGCGTAGAGCGCTGACATCGTGGTGACTGAAACCGCGTTCATATGAAACAGCGGCATTATCGTAAGGAGTCGATCTTTTTCAGTAAACCCGAGCCAGGTGCTGATCTGCCGCGCGTTGGCTATCACATTGCCGTGCGTCAGCAAGCACCCTTTCGGTTTCCCTGTCGTCCCTGACGTATAAATTATGATCGCCTCGTTCTCTGGTGTGAGATCGTCCCTTTTCTTTTCTTCAAATCCCTGTGTTACTTCTCTCTCACTATTAAACACCACCGCAGGAACATCGATCGTTCCCAACTTCGGCAAAAACTCCGAGTTCACCAACATCAACTTCGACTCGGAATTTGAGACCACATACTCAATCTCCTGCGCCTTCAACAAACCATTCACCGGCCCAGCCAGCGCTCCAAGTTGCCAGCAAGCAAAATACGCGATGATGTATTCCACACTATTCGGCAACAACAAACTCACCACGTTGCCCTTCCCAATCCCGCGCGCTGCGAGCATTCCTGCCGCACGCCCGACGACCTGTGCGAATTCTCGATAAGTGAATTGCCGTTTGTCGGCTTCGGAAAACAGGAAAACTTTCTCAGGCGCAGCACTGGCCCGCTGCTGCAAAAGTTGGGGAATACTCCGCGGCTCCACAGTCATGCAAACTGTTATAGCACATGATATATTCCAGCACTCCTATGGATACTTACCGCAATTTTATCAACGGCAAATGGGTTGAATCGGCTTCGACGCGCACGGCCTCGAACGTCAACCCTGCGAACACCGACGACGTTTTAGGAACCGTGCGACAAGCAACACGCGAGGAGGCACGCGCGGCAGTTGAAGCCGCCGCAAACGCCTTCCGCGGCTGGCGCGCAACGCCCGCGCCCACGCGCGGCCGCATCGTCGCCAAGGCCGCGCGACTGCTGGAGGAAAACAAGGAAGAACTCGCACAACTACTCACGCGCGAGGAAGGCAAAACCATCGCGGAGTCGCGCGGTGAATTGCAACGCTCGATCAACGTCGCGGAGTTCTGTGCCGGGGAGGCGCGACGTCTCAACGGTGAAACGATCCCTTCCGAGCTACCGCTCAATTTCGCGTACACAATCAAACAACCGATCGGCGTTGTCGCCTGCGTGACGCCGTGGAATTTTCCGGTCGCGATTCCGGTTTGGAAAATTGCGCCCGCGCTGGTTGCGGGAAACACCGTCGTCTTCAAACCCGCATCGATCACACCAGCGACAGCGGTGCGCATCACCGAACTCTTCCAAGCCGCCGGCATCCCGCCCGGCGTGCTGAATCTGGTGCTCGGATCGGGCTCAGAAGCAGGCGACGAGATCATCAACCATCCCGCAGTCAAAGCGATCTCTTTTACGGGATCGAACGGCGTCGGCATTCGACTCTACGAGCAAGCTTCTCGCCGTGGCGCAAAGGTCCAGTGCGAGATGGGCGGAAAGAATCCCGTCGTCGTACTTGAAGATGCGGACATGGAGCTCGCGGTTGAGTCGACGGCGCAAGGCGCGTTTGGTTCGTCAGGACAACGTTGCACTGCCACGAGCCGTGCGGTGGTAGTGGACCAGATCGCCGATGAGTTTGTGGCGCGCATTGCGAAACGTGCTGACTCGATGCGTCTCGGTGCGGGATCGGATCCGCAAACGGAGATGGGTCCGAGCGTCGACGAAAACCAGTTCAATACCGTATTGAGTTATATCGACGTCGGCCGCGAAGACGGGGCCACACTTGTTTGCGGCGGTTCGCGCGCCGACGTCAACGGACTCGACAAGGGTTACTTCGTGCGCCCGACAGTTTTCGATCGCGTAACACCGGACATGAGAATCGCGCGCGAAGAGATTTTCGGACCGGTCTTGTCGGTGCTGCGCGTTCGCGATTTCGATCATGCGATGGAGGTCGCGAACGACTGCGAGTACGGGTTGTCGTCGTCAATTTTCACGAACGACGCGGCGCGCATCTTTCGCTTTGTCGACGAGATTGAAACCGGTATGACGCACGTCAACTCGCCCACAACGGGCGGCGAAGCGCACGTCCCGTTCGGTGGCATCAAAGGCACCGGCATCGGCGATCGCGAACAGGGTTCGACGGCGCTCGATTTCTACACGGATCTCAAAGTCGTTTACGTCGACTACACAGGCCGCAAACGAGAAGGAAACCTGTATTGAAGTCTGTGTTGAGACCTGCCGCCCCAATCCGTCTGGTTTTCATGGCTGCGCTACTTTCGCTCAGCGGGTCATTATCCCACGCACAAAACCGCAGCGTTTACACGTCGCTCGAGGCAAAGCAGTGCCGCACGATCAAAACCGAAACAACTGGAGCTGGTGACTACGAAGGCCGCTGCCGCGGCGTAGCGGGATATTCGTTGACTCTACTCGAAGGCGATCTGCGGCAGAACATCATCGTTACGACGCCGAAAGGCACGAGACATTCGCTCGAGCTTTGGGACGTGATCAGCGGCGGCTTCTCGAGTGTTGGACCAAAAGCAGAGTGGCGCGTGGCAAACCAAATGGGCGAGCTCGTGCCTACGGCACTGATCATCCGCTACAACACCAGCGAAAATCCTGATAAACCCGACCAGCGAACGTCCTATCTCGCCGTCGCCAAAATAACTCACACTACTATCTGCATAACCGATAAGATTTCTCCGAGCGCAAACGGTAACACCGAGGCGCGCCGCGCGGCCGACAGCGCCGCCACCAAACCTTGTCTAAAGCAAACGACTAACCCATGAAAACTCTGATCAAGAACGGCCGCATCGTTACAGCCGTTGACGACTACACTGCTGACATTCTGATCGAAGACGAACGCGTCTCCATCATCGGCAAAACTCTCGACATGGAAGTGGATAGCTCCATCGATGCGAGCGGAAAGCTGGTGATTCCGGGCGGAATCGATCCGCACACGCACATGGAACTGCCTTTCGGCGGCACCGAAGCGTCCGACGATTTTCGCACCGGTACGATCGCTGCAGCGCACGGCGGCACCACGACCATCATCGACTTCGCCGTGCAGTACAAAGGTCAGTCGTTAATTGAAGGCATCGACAACTGGCACAAAAAAGCCGAAGGCAAGACCGCCATCGATTACGGCTTCCACCTAATTACCACCGAGCTCGAAGACAAACAGATCGAAGAGCTCTACACCGCGATGGATGAAGGCATTACCAGTTTCAAAATGTTCATGGCCTATCCCGGCGTGTTCCTGGTCGACGACGCAACGATCTTCCGCGCGATGTCTGCTGCCGGACAGCGCGGCGGTCTGATCTGCATGCACGCAGAAAACGGAATCGTCATCAACGAGATCATTAAACGCGCACTTGAAAGCGGTCACACGGCGCCCAAGTATCACGCCTTAACCAGGCCGACAGTCGCCGAAGCAGAAGGCGTTCATCGGGCAATCGCGATCGCGGAAATGGCGGAGTCGCCGGTTTACATCGTGCATCTCTCGTGCGCCGACGCGCTCAACCAGGTACGCCAGGCACGCGATCGCGGCATTCCCGCGTTTGCCGAAACTTGTCCGCAATATCTATTTCTTTCGCTCGACAACTACGACGAACCCGGCTTCGACGGCGCGAAGTATGTGATGACTCCGCCGCTACGCGAGAAATCGAATCAGGAAGAGCTTTGGAAGGGTTTGAAGATGGACGATCTACAGGTCATCTCCACCGACCACTGCCCGTTTTGCATGAAAGAACAGAAAGAACTAGGCAAAAACGACTTCACCAAGATTCCGAACGGCGCTCCGGGTGTCGAGAACCGCGTGCCATTGATTTACAACGGTGGGGTTGTCGAGAATCGCATCAGTTTGAACCGGTTCGTCGAGTTGACTTCAACCGCGGCCGCGAAAATGTTTGGTCTGTTTCCGAAGAAAGGGACGATCGCCGTCGGCTCTGACGCCGATATCGTGATCTTCGATCCGAACAAAGAACAGACGCTCGGCCTGAAGACTAGCCACATGAACGTCGACTACAACGCGTACGAAGGCAAGAAGATCAAAGGCGTCGTCGAAACGGTGTTGTCACGCGGTAAGGTCGTCGTCGACAAAGACGAATTCAAGGGCAAGGCGGGTGATGGGAAGTTCTTAAAACGCGGTACGTGCGTGGCCATTTAAGCTGTGAAACAGAACTAATATGACAACCGATTCCCCCACTCAACGCGATTTCGTAGAACTCAAAAGCGACGTTTCAAACAGCCCTCTCTGGAATCGCGATCTCGCTCCCACAACAATTAAAGAACGTACCTGGTCCACCTGGAACATCGCCGCGCTCTGGATCGGCATGAGCGTCGTGATCACCACCTACACGCTTGCCGGCGGCTTCATTGAAGCGGGCATGAACTGGTGGCAGGCGATGATCACGATCCTGCTCGGCAACACGATCGTGCTCATACCCATGATTCTTAACGCTCACGCCGGCACCAGGTATGGTGTGTCTTTTCCGGTGCTCAGCCGGGCGGCGTTCGGAACAAAGGGAGCAAACGTTCCGGCGATGCTGCGAGCAATCGTTGCGTGCGGCTGGTTTGGCATACAAACATGGATCGGCGGCACCGCGATCGACGCTCTCTTCGGTGTGATGTTCCCCGCGTGGAACTCGCTCTCGGCAACAATACTTGATGTATCGCTACACACATGGATTGGATTTTTCCTCTTCTGGGGCATCCAGGTGTTCATCATCCTGAAGGGCGTCGAAGGTATCAAGTATCTCGAAACTTGGTCGGCGCCATTGCTTCTGGCCGGTGGTTTGATCCTGCTGGTTTGGGCCGCGTGGCGTGCCGGCGGCCTGGGCCGTGTTCTCACACAATCAGCGGCACTGCAAAAACAGCAAAACAACTTCTGGCACATCTTTCCGGGGGCTTTGACGGCTTCAGTCGGTTATTGGGCCACATTGAGTCTCAACATTCCTGACTTCACTCGCTACGCACGTTCACAAAAGTCGCAGATGTTGGGACAGGCGCTCGGTTTGCCACTGACGATGACAGCGTTTGCCTTCATCGGTGTTGCGGTCACGAGCGCAACGCTTTTGATCTATGGCGTCGCGATTCCCGATCCCGTGGAGTTGATGAGGCGCTTCGACAGCGTACTGATCATTCTGTTTGCGACTGCCGTGATCTTCGCCGCCCAGCTTACGACGAATATGGCGGCAAACGTCGTCTCGCCTTCGAATGATTTTTCAAATTTGAATCCACGACTGATTTCGTACGTCACAGGCGGACTGATTACGGCCGTAATCGGCATCTTGATGATGCCGTGGAAACTGATGGGTTCGATGGGCGCCTACATCTTCACGTGGCTGATCGGTTATTCAGGTTTGATGGGCGCTATTGCGGGTATTTTGATCTGCGACTATTGGGTAATTCGCAAGCAGCGACTTGATCTCGAAGGCTTGTTTGATCCGCGCGGGCCGTATTCCTACGGCAACGGCTTCAACTGGCGCGCGATCGCGGCACTCGCCGTAGCCATCGCGCCTGTCGTGCCCGGTTTCCTGCGCGCAGCCACAACCCCCGGCGGCCAGGTCACCGATCCCACCTTCTTCGACAGCCTTTACACTTATGCATGGTTCGTTACTTTTGGCTTGGGATTCGTCATATACTACGTTTTGACAGCATCGACGTCCGATGCACGAAGGGAGTCGCTGAATGCCACGCACGGTTAAATGTGGACTGATTCAATGTACGAATGCGGCGCCGACTGACGCGCCGATCGAAGAGATTAAGCGCCTCAATATCGAGAAGCACCTTACGTTTCTGCAGCGGGCCGCAGAACAGGGCGTGCAGATCATCTGCATGCAGGAAGTTTTTACGACGCCCTACTTCTGCGCCGAACAACAAACGCGCTGGTATGAAGCAGTCGAACGTATTCCCGATGGTCCAACCGTGCGCCTGATGCAGGAAGTCGCGAAGGAACACGGCATGGTGATTATCGTGCCGATCTACGAAGAAGAGATCACCGGCGTTTATTACAACACTGCCGCGGTGATCGACGCTGACGGCAAGTATCTCGGCAAGTATCGCAAGAACCACATTCCGCACGTCAATCCCGGGTTTTGGGAGAAGTTTTACTTCCGCCCCGGCAATCTCGGTTATCCGTGTTTCGACACCGCTTTCGCGCGCGTCGGCGTGTACATCTGTTACGACCGTCACTTTCCCGAAGGTGCGCGGGCGCTCGGTTTGAACGGTGCGGAGATCGTGTTCAATCCTTCGGCCACGGTGGCGGGCCTGTCTGAGTACCTGTGGCGGCTCGAACAGCCTGCACACGCAGTGGCGAATGGTTATTTCATAGGTGCGATCAATCGCGTCGGACACGAGCAGCCGTGGGACATCGGCGAGTTTTACGGACAGAGTTACTTCTGCGATCCGCGTGGACAGTTTCTCGCCGAAGCACCGCGTGACAAAGACGCGCTGGTCGTTGCTGACCTCGATCTTGATAAGATTCGTGAGGTCCGCAACACGTGGCAGTTCTACCGTGACCGCCGTCCCGACACGTACGGTTCACTCGTAGCCGACTAAAGGCATTGCCGATTTCCAATTGCCAATTGCCGATTTACCCTAAACTGCACGATCCGCTTTTCAATCGACAATTGGCAATTGGAAATCGGCAATAACAAGGAGTCATTCATGGACTTATCCATCACCGTCAACGGCATGAAGTTCCCCAACCCGTTCGTGTTGGGTTCGGGTCCGCCGGGAACCAACGCGCGCGTGCTCGCGAAGTCGTTCGACGCCGGTTGGGGTGGGGCTGTCGCGAAGACTGTCAGTCTGGAATCTGCGAAGGTCGTGAACGTCGTGCCGCGTTATGGAAAACTCCGTTCGCGCCGCACCGGCGAAGTGATTGGTTTTGAAAACATCGAACTGATCTCCGATCGGCCAATCGACGTTTGGCTCGACGAGTTTCGCCAGGTCAAGAAAGAGTATCCGAACCACATCCTGATCGCGTCGATCATGGAAGAGTATGAAAAGAGTCGTTGGCAGGAACTCACGCGTATGGTCCAGGACACGGGCGTCGACGGTTTCGAGCTCAACTTCTCGTGTCCGCACGGTATGACCGAACGCAAGATGGGTTCGGAAATGGGCGAGCATCCGGACCTCACGCAGGAAGTCACGAGTTGGGTGACCGAGGTCGCCAAAATCCCCGTGTGGGCCAAGATGACGCCGAACATCACCAACATCCGCGAACCTGCCCTTGCCGCGGTGGCTGGTGGTGCTGTTGGTATTTCGGCAATCAATACGATCCTGTCGGTGATCGGCGTCGATCTCGACACGTTGCGGCCAATGCCGACGGTTGAAGGCCATTGTGTTCCGGGTGGTTACTCGGCGCAGGCCGTGCGTCCGATCGCGTTGCGCATGGTGAGCCAGCTTGCGCTCGGCCTTCCGGACGGCATCAGCATCAGCGGCATCGGTGGCATTGAGAATTCCCACGACGCACTCGAGTTCATGCTACTCGGCGCCTCGACCGTTCAGATTTGCACGGGCGTCATGCTGCAGGGCGTTAAGATGATCGACGAACTGAAGGAAGGCGTTGAGAAGTTCATGACTGACAAAGGCTTTGAATCGGTGCAGGAGTTAGTCGGCAAGAGCCTTCCATACTTTTCAACGCACATGGATCTGGTCCAAAAGATGAAAACGGCAAAGCGCTCGAAAGCGGGCGAAGCTAGCCGTGATAACGAGTGGGCGCAGAAGGACATTACCGAAAAGACCGCGGAACTGACCTCGAATTAAAGCCACAAGAGGCACAAGACAATCGAGGTAGAGCAATCAATATCTCGTCTGTCTTGTGCCTCTTGTGGCTTTAACTGAACTCAGCGATTACTGGGGCGTGGTCTGAAGGGCGCTCCCATTTTCGTGGCTCGATATCGATCCACGTGCGAACGCTGCGCGGAACTAGTAAGTCGGTGATCCAGATGTGATCAATGCGCAGGCCGAGGTTGCGCCGAAACGCGCCCGCCCTATAATCCCACCACGTGAACTTGCCGCCTTCTCCGGTGTGTAGTCGAAACGCGTCTGTAAAGCCCCAATCCTTGATGTCCTGCAACGCGGCCTTCTCTGGTTCGCTGAACATGATGCGACCCGTCCAGAGCCGCGGATCGTGTACGTCGCGCTCTTCCGGCGCCACGTTGAAATCGCCACATAGCAAAACCGGTGTTGTCTTGTCGTAGTTAGTATCGAAGAACTCGCGCAGGCGTCGCATCCACCCGAGCTTGAACACAAACTTCTCCGAACCCACCGCTTGCCCATTCGGGATGTAAACGTTGACGATGTTGATGCCGTTGAAGCTGGTCGTGATCAGACGCGACTGTGCTTCACCATCGTCGTTCGGAAAGCCACGATGACTCGTCTCACACGCTCCGCGTGTGAGGATCGCGACGCCGTTGTATGACTGCTGGCCGAAGAGATGGCAGTGATAACCGCGTTCCTGAAAGACTTGAACAGGCACTTTGTCGTCCGTGCACTTCGTTTCCTGCATGCACAATACATCGGGCTTAACGTCATCAAGCCAGCGCATGAGAATCGGCATGCGCACGAGAATTGAATTCACGTTCCAGGTAGCAATCAACATAGACCAAAGCCTACACAGACAAGAGCAAGCCAGTTATCAGTGCGCCTCGGCGCGCCATGTCATGAACTTCGATATGTTCGTGGACCGCATGCGCGCCGTCGCCGCTGATGCCCAGTCCGTCAAGCACCGGAATTCCCATCGCTGCAACAAAGTTTCCGTCAGACGCGCCACCAACCTGCGCTTCGCCGAGTTCAAATCCGAGAAACCCTGCAATACTCCGGGCTTTTTCAAACAGTTCAACTACCGCCGGCGTACGTTCGAGCGGCGGACGGTTGATGCCGCCCGAGACAAAAACTTTCGTTCGCTCGTCAACGGGTTCGAGCGTCGAAAGTATTCGTTCGATCTCTCGCGATTCCGCGTCCGTCGCAAAGCGCACATCGATCTCACCTTCCGCTTGCTCCGCCACGACATTCGAGCGCGTGCCGCCACGGACCACGCCGACGTTCAATGTGATTCCCGAACCTGACGAATTCAACGCATGCAAACGTTCCGTCTGACGCGCTAACTCAAGAATCGCGCTCGCGCCTTTCTCCGGCTCAAGCCCCGCGTGCGCAGCTTTGCCTTCAACCTTGATCGCGTAAATGCCCGTTCCCTTCCGTCCCGTCTTCACGCGTCCACCAGACGCAGGCGGCTCCAGGACAAACGCGTAGGGCGTGTTCTGTGCTTTCGCAACTCCTTCAATCAACGGCCAGCCAGACGCGCTGCCCACTTCTTCATCGCAAGTCAGCACGATCGTCACACCAAACCGCGGCTTCAAATTCAACTCCGACAACGTGCGCAACACTTCAATCACGAGCGCGCAATTGGCTTTCATATCAAAGACGCCCGGCCCATACGCCCTCTCGCCATCGCGTCTCCACGGGCGCTGCGCCAGCGAACCACGTGAATGCACGGTATCTGTGTGGCCCACGATCAGGATCTGTCCGCCATTGCTCTGCTGTTGGAAGGCTTTGATAACCAAGTGTTGACCAAAACCCGGAACGTCTACTCGTTCAACCGCAGCGACACACGCCACACGTCGCGCGGCATCAACCAGTAGATCAACCACCGCACGGCTTCCATCTTCGTCACCAGAAGGCGACTCAACTTCAACCAGCGCACGCGCGAACGACTCGATATCCGGCTGCCTTGTTTGAAACCTTTCGAAGATCTGGTTCGCGAGTGATTGCGAAATAGGGGAAAGAAGTTGGCCTGTCATAAATTGATCGTTTGTTTGCGCACCGTCAGAGCATCAATGCGCGGGAGGTTAAGATTGAATCCAATACCCGGCGCGTCCGGCGCCGTAATCGTTCCTTTTGAGCTCACCGTGACCGGAGGATCGATGATGTCTTCGTCCCAATAGCGCGCACTCGCCGATACATCGCCAGGCAAACTGAACCCGGTCAAGCTCGCCATCGCGATATTGTGCGCGCGTCCAATGCCCGACTCCAACATGCCGCCACACCAAACGGGAATGTCGTTTTCACGCGCAACTTGTTCGACGCGTTTCGCTTGCGCGTGCCCACCGACGCGTCCGAGTTTCACGTTTATGATCTTGCACGACCCGAGCGCGATTGCGTGTTTCGCATCTTCAGGAGTACGAATCGATTCGTCCAAACAGATCGCGGTCTGGATCTGCTGTTGCAACTGCGCGTGATCGAAGATGTCGTCGTGGGCCAACGGCTGTTCGAGCATCATTAAGTTGAACCGATCGAATTCTTTGAAGAGCGGAGCGTCGGCGAGCGTGTAAGCTGAGTTCGCATCGCCCATCAAACGTATGTCGGGAAACTCCTTGCGCACGCGAGTCACAATGCCAACGTCCCAACCCGGCTTGATCTTGATCTTGATTCGCTGGTAACCAGCATCTACTTCGCGATGGATTTTTTCGAGCAGGATCTCAGGCGTATCCTGAATGCCGATCGAAACTCCCGAGGCGATCTCGCGCCGTGTGCCACCGAGGTGTTTCCAAAGCGGCACGCCGAGTTTCTTCGCTTCAAGGTCCCAGCACGCAGTCTCAATCGTGGCCTTGGCCATGCGATGACCGCGCACCGGTCTCATCAACGCAAACACCTCCGCCGCGCGGTTGACCTCTTTACCCAGCACCATTGGACCAAGGAATTCGCAAAGCGTTTCCCAAACACTGTCGGTCCATTCATCGCTGTAGAACGGTCCTTCGCCCGCAGTGCACTCACCCCAACCGTCAGCGCCATCAGCATCGCGGACGCGGGCCAGAACAATACGACGTTCAGTAGTGCGGCCGAAGCTTGTTTCGAAAAAGTTAATCAGCGGCAGGCGGATTTCGCGCAGTTCAATCGACTGGATAATCAATGGCGAGAAGTGTTCCTCCGATACACGCATTATGCCTGTCTGGCGGGCACTTGTCAGCCTCGTGTTGAATGTAATGTTACGACTTTTGGAAATCTTTCGGCCGCAGGCGATTACGGTAGTTTTGCGGCTTGACCCTCCCCTGTAGAACTGGTAAAAGGCACGCACATTTCCCTGCCGGCCTCAAGGTTCCTCCGGTATTCCTCTCAATAAACGTGCGGAGTTTTGTACTTATTTTTGATTACGAAAGGTTCTTCTATGCCGAATACTGCCCCCTTGAGATCTTATGCCCGAACTCTGTTCGTCGTGATGGCCGCGATTGCAGTTGTTTTGCTCGTCAGCGTCGCCTCACGCAGGTACGTGGCATCAATGGCTCCGGCGCCGATACCGGGCTCCAATTCAACCGTCTTCATAAACGAATTTCACTACGATAACACCGGCACTGACGCCGGCGAGTTTATCGAGATTGCCGGTCCCGCAGGCACAGATCTGACCGGGTGGAAAATCGAACTCTACAACGGCTCGGGCGGAGCGCGTTACGACAACGACCCGTTAACGGGCACCATTCCTTCTCAACAAGGTGGCTATGGAACTGTTTCTCTGTCGTATGCCGTAAATGGGATCCAAAATGGTAATCCTGACGGTATCGCGTTGATCGATCCGTCGAACACAGTCGTCCAGTTCCTGTGTTATGGAGGAACCTTCACCGCCACTTCGAACACCGCACTCGGTTTGACCTGCACCGACATCGGTATCACAGAACCAAGCAACTCGGCCCTCGGCCAGTCGCTACAGCTTCAAGGCAGCGGCACAACGTACGGCAATTTTACCTGGGCCGGCCCGATCGCGCAGACGCAGAACGTTCCCAACACCGGACAGACTTTTGGCGCAGGTGATAGCGCGCCATCTGTCCTCAACACGTCTCCCGCGAATGGCGCGATCAATATTGCCGCGGATACAAACATCTCGATCACGTTCAGCGAGAGTGTTAATGCGACCTCGAGCGCGTTCACGATCGAGTGCCCGACGGGAACATCCAAGACGTTCACGCAAAGCGCTTCACCCGCCAACGTCTTCATACTCGATCCAACTGTAGACTTGCCGTTCAGCACCATCTGCACGGTCACAGTCAACGCAAACCAGATCACCGATCAGGACGTCAGCGATCCGCCGGACCAGATGGCGGCGAACTTCGTCTTCTCGTTCCAGACCGCCGCCGCGCCGCCGGTTGTCGCGGAGAACGTAATCATCAACGAGCTGGATTCAGACACCGCGGGCGCGGACACGCTGGAGTTTGTAGAACTTTACGACGGCGGTGTAGGTAACACTTCGCTCAGCGGTCTCGTAGTCGTCTTCTTCAACGGCTCAAACGATCTCTCGTATCGCGCGATTGACCTCGACGGTTTCAGCACAAACGCGGCCGGCTATTTCACTATCGGCAATGCGGCGGTTGCGGGAGTCGATCTCACGTTCCCGAACGACACGCTTCAAAACGGCGCGGATGCAGTGGCGCTTTATGCAGCCAATGCCGCCAACTTCCCGGCGAATACACCAATCAGCACAGCGAATTTGCGCGACGCAGTCGTCTACGACACTAACGACGCCGATGACCCCGGACTACTCGTGCTCCTGAACGCGGGCCAACCTCAAGTAGATGAGAGTGGCGCCGGCGATAGCACGACTGCTTCCGTCGGCCGGTGCCCGAACGGCGATGGCGGCGCACGCAACACGAGCACTTACGTCGCTCGCACGCCCACTCCTGATGGCGCCAACAACTGCCCGCCGCCAGCCGTCGTCGCTGCGATTCACGACGTGCAAGGTAACGGAGCTGCATCACCGTTCGCAGGACTCGACGTGATCACTTCCGGCGTCGTCACGGCCCGCAAGTCCAACGGCTTCTTCATGCAGGATCCGGTGCCGGACGCCGATCCGAACACGTCAGAAGGAATCTTTGTTTTCACTGGAGCTTCACCGTCAGCAGCGGTCGGCGACGCTGTGACCGTCACGGGAACAGCGACCGAGTTTTTCAACCTGACGCAGATCGCTTCCAGCAACAGCAACGTCGCAGTTAACTCGACTGGCAATCCATTACCGGCACCCGTCGTGTTGACGACGACCATTCTCAATCCTGCTGGTCCGCCCGATCAGCTCGAGCGGTTCGAAGGCATGCGCATGCACGCCGACACGCTCGTCTCGGTTGCACCGACAAACGAGTTTGGCGAGACGTTCACAGTACTCGAGGGAGTCGCGCGGCCGCTGCGCGAGCCCGGGATCGAAGTCTCGTTACCGGTGCCTCCCGATCCGACTACGAATGCTCCCGACTGTTGCATTCCGCGTTGGGACGAAAACCCCGAACGGATCATGATCGACAGCGACGGACTGGCAGGTTCCACTGTCTTCTCCGTCACTTCAAACGTGACGATCTCCAACGTCACTGGACCACTCGATTTCTCATTCGATGATTACAAGATCGCTCCCGAAACAACGCCGACTCATTCGGCGAACATGAGCGCCGTGCCTGTGCCGACACCCGCTGCGGGTGAGTTCACAGTTGCCGGTTACAACATCGAGAACTTCAACAACAACGCAACGCAACGTCACAAGGCCGCGCTCGCGATTCGCGACGTGCTGCACTTGCCTGACGTTGTCGGCACCATCGAGATCTTCGAACTCAGCGGACTGCAGGCACTGGCCGCGGAGATCGAAAGCATCTCCGGTGTTCACTACGAAGCGCGGTTGATTGAGGCTGACGGTGAGGCCGGCGACGCCGACCAGGACGTTGGGTTCTTGATCAAAACATCTCGCGTCCAGATCGACAGCATCACGCAGATCGAGAAGGCGGGCTGCAACGGCACACCCGCAACCTGCAACACGTTTACCGATCCGAACACCAACGCACCCGCGTTGCTCAACGATCGTCCGCCGCTCGTATTGCGCGGCACGGTTGACGCCGCAACGCTCAACCCGCGACCGGTGATTATCGTCGTGAACCACCTCCGCTCGTTCATAGACATCGAGGTTGTCGGCACCGAAGGTATACGCGTTCGTGAAAAGCGGAAGGTGCAGGGTGAGTTCCTCGCGAACCTGTTGCAGGAACTGCAAACGAACAATCCCAACGTACCGGTGCTTTCGATCGGCGACTACAACGCTTATCAATTCAACGACGGCTACACCGATCCTATCGCCACCGCGAAAGGTACGCCGACCGCGGACGATCAGATCGTAGTTGATGCGAGTCCTGACCTGGTAAGTCCCGACTTCATCAACCTGACGGACACGTTGCCGGCGGATCAGCGATACAGCTTCATCTTTGAAGGTACGCCGCAAGCCATAGATCACATGTTGCTGAACACGGTCGCGGCTTCGCTCGTGCAGCGTTATCACATTGCGCGCAACAACGCCGATTTTCCTGAAGTGCCAGGATCGTTGTTCCTCAATGATACGACGAGGCCGGAACGAAACTCCGATCACGACATGCCGATCGTTTATCTCAAGTTCCCGAACGCAGCGTCGACCACGACGGTGTCTGACGTGACCGCTACGTTCAGTGCAACCGATCAAAGCGTGACGTTGACGGCGAATGTAAGCGCCACGGCAGGAACAGTGAATGAAGGCACTGTGACGTTCACTGTCCGCAACGCTGCGAATGCGGTTGTGGGAGCGCCGGTTGTTGGCAACGTTTCGGGTGGAGTGGCAACGGCGAATTACATTCTGCCGGGTGGCACTGCTCCGCAAACGCTGACGATCACCGGAGAGTTCAGCGGCGGTCCAGCCACGGCTGCGAGCACCGACACCGGCACGTTGACCGTAACCTTCAACGTCTGCCTGCTCTACGATCCGACCAAAGCGGTGAAGAGTGGGGCTGCTTATCCGATCAAGATCCAGCTCTGCGACAGCAACGGCAACAACGTCTCATCCGAGAGCACTGTTGTTCACGCTGTTAGCGTGAGCCAAGTGTCGAGCACTTCCTTCGGCGAAGTAATCACCGCGGGAAATGCAAACCCGGATAACAACTTCCGCTTCAGCGATGGTTTTTACATTCTCAACCTCAAGACAACCGGACTCAGCACCGGCGTCTACAACCTTTACTTCACAGCAGGAACGGATCCCGTGTTGCACACGGTCCAATTCCAGGTGAAGTAGGACCATTCTTAAGCTCCGCTGTGTCTTGGCGTGTGCCCCGAAAAGCCCGCCAGGACACAGCGGTTCTCTCAAATTTCACCACCAAAATGACCGAACTGGGTGAGCGATGGTTGTCACCTTGACTCGAATCCTGTCATTGGCCCAAAAAGGGTTTTTTGCTTGTTGACCCGCCCTCTGCGGAACTGGTAAAAGCTTGAATCGGCCCTTACCGGCCATGAATTGACCTGCCGGTATACCTCTCCAAAGTACGTCTCAACGTCACGAGTGTTTGGGAAGATACCAACGATGCTTGCGCGTAATTCGCGGCCTTCGCTTCGTCGCACACGACGACAAAAAACCCATAGACCAGCATTGACCAGAACGTGGCGCGTGATTGTTACCGTCGCGGTTGTCGCACTCGTCTCAGTCTATGTCGCGTTTGCTGCTATCTCCTTCTCAACGTCAGTTGCTTACGTGCAAAACTTCGACAGCATGAACATTCCGCTGTCGAGTCCTACGCCTTCCAATCTGCCCGCAGACTTTAGTGTCCTAACACTTACAGTGCCGCGGAATGTTGGCGCGTTCGGCTCAAGCAGCGCGCAAACTTTGCGCGTTGGTGCCGCAAACGTGCCCACGAATGCGGCGAGTGGCGCTTATAACTTCGGCGCAGGAACGACCTCGTTAGGCAACGCCGATCGCGCACCCGGTTTCATCTCATCCGGCACGGTAGCCTCGAGTGGCAACCTGTACGCTCAACTCGTTAACAACACGGGCGGATCACTTTCCGCTTTAAAGATTTCCTACGACGTCGAGAAATATCGTAACGGTTCAAATCCAGCTGGTTTCCGTTATCAACTCTTCTATTCATCCGACGGTAGTGTATGGACCAATGCCGGACCAGACTTCCTCACGAGCTTCGCACCCGACGCGGACAACAGTGGTTTCGCAAACGCTCCCGGCGCGACTGTTTCAGTCGCCAACAAAACACTGAACGTCTCGATCGCCAACGGCGCCAAATTCTTTCTTGCGTGGAATTATTCAGTTAATACGGGCAACACCACCACCAACGCGCCCGCGTTGGCCATCGACAACGTTTCGATTCTGGGTATCGGCGCGATCGTCCCCACTAATCCGTCCGGCGTAGGGAACGCAAGTCGGAATTCCGTGTTGCCCGGTGAGTCGTCGACATTAACGGTTGCGGTCACTCCTGGGGCGAATCCGTCGAGCACTGGTCTGACAGTTACGGCCGACCTTTCGGGGATCGGCGGATCTGCGAGTCAGCAATTCTTCGACGACGGCTTCAACGGCGACACGGCCGCAGGCGATAACGTGTTTACTTACACCGCCGCGGTTGCGTCGCTCACTTCGCCTGGTGTGAAGTCGTTGCCATTCTCGATCGGCGATGCCCAGTCGCGTAGCGCGAGTGGCTCGATCAGTTTAACCGTGCAGCAACCACCACCGCCCGTGGATCACCTCGTCATCAGTCAGCTTTACGGTGGCGGCGGAAATTCGGGCGCAACGTTCACGAACGATTACGTCGAGATCTACAACCCGACCGGAATCTCGTTCAATCTCGCCGGCTGGTCGTTGCAATATGCGTCAGCGGCGGGAACGAGTTGGACCAACAAACAACCCCTCGGCGGCACGATCGCTCCGGGTGAATATTTCCTCGTCGCGCTTGCGTCCGGAGGCGCCAACGGCTCACCGTTGCCGGTGTTAGCGAACATTTCCGGCGACATCAACATGAGCGCCACGACCGGCAAGATCGCGCTCGTCAGCAATTCGATCTCGCTGAGCGGCAGTTGTCCCAACGGCGCCGATCCCGACATCGTCGACTTCGTTGGTTACGGCTCGTCAGCTAGTTGTTTTGAGGGCGGCGCGCGTACGACGGCGCCGAGTAACACGAGCGCGCTGTTCAGGAAACTGAACGGCTCGCAGGACACAAATCAAAACGGCAACGACTTCCAAACGACCGCGCCGAATCCGCGCCGCAGTGCGCCGATCGTCGAGCTTGGACCATGGGTGGCCGGTACCGATCCGATCGCCGACGGATTCAACACGCCGTACGACGCGACGATCACGGTTGATTTCAGTGAGCCCGTTGACATGGTCGGTTCGTGGTTCGATATCACCTGCGCTAATTCCGGTTCGCACAACAGCGCGACCGTCGCGTCTTACAACGGTTCGAAGGGCTATCACATCACGCCGAACACGGGCTTCCAGTTTGGCGAACAGTGCACCGTCACGATCGCGCACGCAAACGTTCACGATCAGGATTTTGACGATGCGGCGCCAAACACCGACACGCTCTTTGCTGATCATGTGTGGACGTTCACGGTCGTTGCCGCGGGTGCGCCCGCGCCGCAACCGCCGAGCGGGCACCTCGCGTTGGGTAATCCGTCGAATGCGGTGGTCGATCTGTCGCAGCCGAATAACTACCTGATGGAGAAACCGTCGTTCTCGCTTTCGTACAATCGCGACAAGGGAACACCGAACTGGGTGAGTTGGCATCTGGAAAGCGCCTGGACCGGTAGTCTGTCACCCGTTGACACGTTCCGCGCGGATCCCGCCGTGTTGCCCGATTGGTATCGCGTGCAATCGACTGACTACTTCGCGTCCGGATTCGATCGCGGTCACATGACGCCGAACGCCGACCGCGACAATCCGGCATCCATTCCGCTCAATCAGGAAACGTTTCTGATGTCGAACATGGTGCCGCAAGCGCCAAACAATAATCAGGGTCCGTGGGCCGATCTCGAAAACTTCCTGCGCACTTTGTTGGGACCGAATGAGGTTTATGTAGTTGCTGGTCCGGCAGGTGTTGGCGGTTCGGGTGACAATGGTCCCGCGAACACAATCGCCGATGGCCATGTGACGGTTCCGGCGTACACGTGGAAGGTCGCGCTGGTGTTACCGGCGGGTGACGACGATGCTTCCCGTGTGAGTGCAGCGACGCGAACGGTCGCGGTGATCATGCCGAACGACAACAATATCGACAGCGATTGGCATGCGTATTTGACGACGGTCGATGCCGTTGAGGCACTGACCGGTTACGACTTCTTCGTCAACGTGCCGGATGCGATCGAAAACTCGATCGAGGCGGGCGTCGACGGAAACAATCCGCCGGGAACGGAGGATCAAGCAGCAACCACGGATGAAGACATGCCGGTCGGAGTTACGCTTAACGCGGTGAGTCCGAGTCTCTCACCGTCGTTTACTTACACGATCGTGAGTTCGCCGGGGAACGGTGTGCTGTCTGGAGTTGGACCAACGTTCACTTACACGCCGGCCGCAAACTTCCACGGTTCAGATAGTTTTACGTTCCGGGTCAACGATGGCAGTCAGGATTCGAACACCTCGACTGTGAAGATTGTGGTGCTGCCGGTGAACGATGTGCCGGTTGCTGATAGCCAGTCAGTAACGACGAACAGCAACACGTCTGTGTCGATCGCTTTGGCCGGCAGTGACTTCGAGACCACCACTGCTAATCTGATCTTCGAGGTCACAGCTAATCCGACGCACGGCACGCTCAGCGGTAGCGGAACTAATCTGACTTACTCGCCGAACGCAGATTACGCGGGATCAGACAGCTTCAAATTCGTCGTTCGCGACAACGGTGACGATTCCGCCGTACCGGCAACGAGCGCTGAAGCGACCGTTTCGATCACAGTTAACGACACAACAGCCCCGACGATATCGGCGCCGGCGAACGTCACCGCCAAAACAGGCGCCGGGCTCACGTCGTGCGGCACTCTCGTTACCGACGCACAGCTTGGCAGCGCGACTGCTGCCGACAACGCCGGCAGCGTGAGCGTCGCACGCAGTGGCATTCCCGCAGGCAATATCTTTCCGGTAGGAACGACAACAATCACCTACACGGCAACAGACGACGCCGGCAATTCTACGCAGGCGACGCAAACCGTGACCGTGATCGATAACACCGCACCGGTTATCACGGCTCCGGCGCCAACCAGTGTGAACGCAGGGTTGAAAGGCCAGGCCGCAATCCCGAATGTTGTCGCCAGCACAAGCGCGGAGGATAACTGTGGCGCAGTCACGCTGAGTCAAAGTCCGGTTGCCGGAACTGTCGCCGGCATCGGCACGCACACGATCACGATCACCGCAACCGACGCTGCCGGGAATACACGCGTCGCCACAACAACATTCACAGTAACGGGCGGCGGCCTAAACGTCTCACTCACCTCGTCAGGCACGGTGCGGCGCGGCAAGCATGCGAAGCTTGAGCTGGCCTACAGCAACACCTCCGGTCAGCGGCTGTGGGTTTCTTACGTGCTGCGATACTCGAGTCCGTGCAGAAGCGCCGTGCTCGATAGCGGCATCGCGTTGCCGATCAGAGCAGGCGCTGATCGAAAGGTGAATTTGCAATTCCCGGTGCCGAAGAATGCCTGCCTCGGCGTATACACCCTGACCCTCGAGTCGTATGTGGATGGAGTGTTGGTCGGAACAACTACGGCGCAACTAACAGTGACGCCCTAGCGCTTCTTTGTGCAGCCTCTGCGTCGGGCCTCTTGTGTCTGTGTGGTGAAAAGTTTGTGGGGAACGAATAAACCACCAGCGCAAACGACGCAGAGGCTGCACAGGGAACCGTGGTGTGTGTACAGAGCAGCGTGGTGTGTGTACAGAGCAGCGTGGTGTGTGTACAGAGCAGCGTGGTGTACAGCCGGCTCCGCCGCCGGATGTGAGGCGAGGCTACGCCTCGCCGGAGGCGCTTGCGGAAAGGATAGGGGGCTAGGCCCTGGGTTCGGGCTCTGCCCGGCACGCCGGGGCCACAGGCCGTGCCAGGGGCGTAGCCCAATGTGTTTCAGAACTCGTTCCGGCGAGGCGTCTCCCATCCGGCGGCGGAGAAGTGTAAGAGGCTACTCGGTGGAAACTTGTTCTTCGTTATTCAGTGCGGCGTGGAGGGTGTGCCAGGGGAGAGTGGCGCATTTGACGCGGACGGGAAATTCGCGGACGCCGGCGAAGATCTTTAGATTACCTAAGTTGTTCGCTTGATTTTCTTCATCGAGCTCGCCGGTCACCATCGAGTGAAACTCACTAAACAATGCCTCAGCCTGTTCCGTGCTCTTACCTTTGACGGCCTGCGTCATCATGCTCGCCGCGGCCTTCGAGATCGCGCAGCCGGAGCCTTCAAACGCAATCTCCTTCACTGCGCCGCCCTCGAGGTCGAGATAGATCGTCAGGTGATCGCCGCAAAGCGGGTTGTAGCCTTCAGCAGTATGATTCGCGTGCTCGAGCTTGCGAAAGTTTCGCGGCTTCTTGTTATGGTCGAGGATTACCTGCTGGTAGAGTTCGCTTAATTCTGACATGGGCCAATCAACTAAAGATCTCAATCACGCGTTCGATGGTGCGCGCGAGCACGTCGATCTCTTCCTTCGTGTTGTAAAAAGCAAATGACGCGCGCGCCGTCGCGGGAACATTGAACCGTTGCATCACCGGTTGCGCGCAATGATGTCCGGCACGAACGGCAATGCCTTCCTGGTCCAGGATCGTGCCGATGTCGTGCGGGTGAATATCGTCGATCACAAACGACAGCACGCTGGCTTTGTTTTTGGCAGTACCGACGATCCGCACACCTTCGATCGCCGAAACACGCTCCGTCGCGTAACGCAGCAGTTCCGCTTCATGCGCCGCTGCCTGCTCGCGGCCGATCGCATTCAAGTAATCGATCGCCGCACCCAATCCGATTTGCGACGCGATCGCCGGCGTGCCTGCCTCGAGCTTATTCGGCAACTCCGCGTAGGTCGTTTTTTCGAAGGTGACGGTCTTGATCATGTCGCCGCCACCCTGAAACGGGTTCATCTTCTCGAGCAACTCAGCCTTGCCGTAGACGATGCCACTTCCAGTGGGCGCGTACATCTTGTGTCCGGAAAACACGTAGAAGTCGCAGTCGAGATCCTGCATATCGACCGGCATGTGCGGCGCAGCCTGCGCGCCATCGACCAGCACTGGAACGCCATATTTGTGCGCCTGCGCAATCATCTGCTTCACCGGGTTGATCGTGCCGAGCGCATTTGAGACATGGACCACTCCAACAAGCTTTGTTCGCTCGTTCAGCAGTGCGTCGTACTCGTCCAGCAGCAACTCGCCCGCATCATTCATCGGAATCACACGCAACCGCGCGCCCTTCTCTTCGCAGAGCATCTGCCAGGGTACGATGTTGGCGTGGTGTTCCATCGCCGAAATGATGATCTGGTCACCTTCGCCAATGAACTTGCGGCCGTAGCCGTACATCACGAGGTTGATACCTTCGGTAGCGCCGCGCACGAAAATGCACTCGCGCGCCTCGCGCGCGTTGATGAAGCGCTTCACTTTCTCGCGTGCGCCTTCGTAAGCGGTCGTGGCCCGCTGGCTGAGGTAGTGCACGCCGCGATGAATGTTCGAGTGTTCCTGTTCGAGATAAATGCTGCCGCGATCCACGACGACCTGCGGCACTTGCGATGAAGCGGCGTTGTCGAGGTAGATGAGCGGTTTGCCGTTAACGGTTTGACGCAACACCGGAAAGTCGGCGCGAATACGTTCGACGTCCCAGGAGGCTGAAACCTTTGTCGCGGCAACTGAATCCACAGTTTGTACTACCATTCCTACTCCAATTGCGTGTTCAACTGACGCAGCACGATCTCATCCAGTTGAGACTTGATCGAATCGATTTTTATCTTCCCAATCACTTCTTCCGCAAAACCATATGTCAATAAACTGCGCGCCAATTCTGGATTGATTCCGCGTGCCAGCAGGTAGAACAACTCTTCCTGATCGATCTGGCCCACCGCTGCGCCGTGCGCGCACTTAACATCATCCGCGTAAATCTCAAGTTGCGGTTTCGTGTCCACGCGAGCGTGCGGCGATAACAGCAGGTTCTTGTTGGTCTGCATCGCGTCGGTCTTTTGCGCGCCTTCGCGAACAAAAATCTTGCCATTGAAAACCGCACGAGCGTTGCCGTCGAGAATGCCCTTGTACAACTGATGACTGTTGCAATGTGGCTGCTGGTGATCGATTACCGAATGCGTGTCGGTGTGCTGGTCCGCGCCGGCGAGATACAGACCATCGACCCAACACTCAGCACCTTCGTTTTCCATCACTACGGAAATATCGTGACGCGACAACCGGCCGCCGAGATTGATCGATGTTGTGTCGTAACTACTGCTGCGTCCAAGTTCGGCTGACGTGAGCGATATATGCAAGGCTTTATCGCTCTCGCGCTGCATGCGGTAGTGCTCGAGCCGTGCGCCTTCTTTGACAACGATCTCCGCGACCGCGTTGGTGAAATACTGCTGTTCGCCAACCGAGACAAAACTCTCGATCAACGTCGCCGAGCTGTGCTCTTCAGCGACGACCAGAAGTCTTGGAAAATTCGCGCTCTCACCTTCCGTGAGAAACGTGACTTGAATTGGCTTTTCAACCTTGACGTTCTTCGGAATCAGCAGAAACAAACCTGATTGAAGGAAAGCAGTGTTCAGCGCTGTGAGCCCGTTGTTGTGATACCCGGCATTTCGCGCGAGATAAGCACGCGCGATCTTGTTGTAACGCGCGTCGGCAACGGCAGTTAGCAGGTCGATCGCGACAACGTTATCAAGGCCGGCCTTGTCCGAAAGCTCTTCGGAGAAAAAGCCATTGACTACAACGAGGTGTGCAGCGGTTGTTTCCGGATAGACGAAAGGCGCAATATCGATTGCGAGCTTTTCTCGACGACGCGCCGGCGTAAAACTCTGCTTCGCGAGCGTCGCCAGGTTCGTGTACTTCCAGTTCTCGTCATGAACCGTCGGGAAGCCGAGTTGCTCAAAACGATCCATCGCGCTACTGCGCACGAGTTCCAACCACGGAACCGTCGGACTCAAGTCGCGCACGGAGCGAAACGCGGATTGATAATTGTTCTCTGTTTTTGCGAGTTCAGTGACCATTTGCTTAATTCGCCGCGTTCAAGTGTGCCGAGCCAACCGCGTCTTGCGCCGGCGTCTTGATCCAGTCGTAACCCTTCGCCTCTAGTTCGAGCGCCAATTCCTTCCCACCTTCGCGTACGATTCGGCCACCAGACAACACATGCACGTAATGCGGCACGATGTAATTCAACAGTCGCTGATAGTGAGTAACAACGATGATGGCATTATCGGGTGTCAACAGTTTGTTCACGCCGCCCGCAACGATGCGCAGCGCATCGATGTCCAATCCGGAATCGGTTTCGTCGAGCACGGCGAGCTTCGGCTCAAGCACCGCCATTTGCAGGATCTCGTTGCGCTTCTTCTCACCACCGGAAAAGCCTTCGTTGACAGACCGCGTCATGAAGCTCGACTCCATTTCGACAACTTTCGCGCGCTCCTTCAGCAGGTCTTTGAACTCGAGTGGATCGAGCTCTTCCTCGCCGAGATGTTTACGCTTCTCGTTGTAAGCGAGCCGCAAAAACTGCGCATTCGAAACACCCGGCACTTCAATCGGATACTGAAACGCCATGAACACGCCTTCACGAGCGCGTTCGTCAGGCGCTAGCTCCAAAAGATTTCGGCCTTCGTAAATAACCTCGCCCTTCGTCACTTCGTACTGTGGATGACCGGCGAGCACTTTCGCGAGCGTAGATTTGCCTGAGCCGTTTGGGCCCATGATGGCGTGAATCTCGCCCTTCTTGACCGTCAGATTGATGCCCTTGAGGATTTCGTTACCGTCGATTGCGGCATGTAAGTTTCTGATCTCTAACATTTATCCCACGCTACCTTCCAACTTCAGACCCAACAGCCGCTGTGCTTCGACCGCAAACTCCATCGGCAACTGCAGGAAGACGTCTTTACAGAAACCGTTGATGATCAACGACACCGCATCCTCCTGCGAGATGCCGCGCTGTTGTAGATAGAAAAGTTGTTCCTCACTGATCTTCGACGTTGAGGCTTCGTGCTCCACGCTGGAGCTGTCGTTCATCACTTCGATATATGGAAAGGTGTTCGCGCCGCAGCTCGATCCGATCAGCATCGAGTCACACTGTGTGTAGTTACGCGCGCCTTCGGCTTTCGGCATGACCTTCACGAGGCCGCGATAGCTGTTGTTTGATTTGCCGGCCGCGATGCCCTTGGAGATGATCGTCGAACGTGTGTTCTTGCCCAGGTGGATCATCTTCGTGCCGGTGTCGGCCTGCTGCGCGTGATTGGTCAACGCGACTGAATAGAACTCGCCGATCGAGTTGTCGCCTTGCAGAATGCACGACGGGTATTTCCACGTAATCGCCGAGCCGGTTTCAACCTGCGTCCACGAGATCTTCGAATTCCTTCCAGCGCACTTGCCGCGCTTCGTGACGAAGTTGTAGATGCCGCCGCGGCCTTCTTCATCGCCGGCGTACCAGTTCTGCACGGTTGAATACTTGATCTGTGCGTCGTCGAGTGCGACCAGTTCGACTACTGCTGCGTGCAGTTGATTACGATCGAACTTCGGCGCCGTGCAGCCTTCGAGATACGAAACGTACGAACCTTCTTCGGCGACAATCAGTGTTCGCTCAAACTGTCCCGACTCCGAGTTGTTGATACGGAAGTAAGTCGAGAGTTCCATCGGACAGCGAACACCTTTCGGAATGAAACAGAAGCTGCCGTCCGAGAAAACAGCGCTGTTCAGCGCTGCGAAGAAGTTGTCGTTGGTCGGCACGACGGAACCGAGATACTTCTTCACGAGCTCCGGATAGTCTCTGATCGCTTCCGTAAACGAACAGAAGATCACGCCGTGCTTCTTCAATTTCTCTTTGTAAGTTGTCGCGACGGAAACCGAGTCGAACACAGCATCGACAGCAACGCCGGCCAACTGCTTTTGCTCCGTTAGCGGAATGCCGAGTTTTTCAAACGTCCGCAGCAACTCGGGATCGACTTCGTCGAGACTCGCCTTGGTCGCCTTCTGTTTGGGCGCACTGTAGTAAATGATGTTCTGGTAATCGATCTCGGGATACCTGATGTTGGGCCAGTGCTTCGGTTCCGTCATCGTCAGCCAGTGACGGAAAGCCTTCAGACGAAACTCCAGCATCCACTCCGGCTCGTTCTTCTTCTCGACGATCAGACGAATCGTGTCTTCCGTCAGACCGCGCGGGATCATGTCCGACTCGATGTCTGTGACGAATCCGTATTTGTATTCCTGTTTACTTAAAAGTTCTGCTGTACTCATCTTCTAAACTCGACTGTCTTTAGGTTTGACTCCTTGAATCTGATGCAATGCGGCGTCGACGTTTGCTTCAGTGCCCAACAATTGCGACAGCGTGATGTCAGCGAGTGCGTTATCAACAATCTGGTGCAACTCGACGATGACGGGACGGATGCCGCAGTCGCCGGTGTGCACGCACGCGTCGAGCACTCCCGCGTAGCTCTTGCAATGCGACTCGGCTGGTTCGCCTTCCAAAACCCTGATGACCTGGTTCAGATGAATCTGCGATGCGGGCCGCGCCAGCGAGTAGCCGCCTTTGATACCACGCGTCGACTGAACCAGTCCGGCCTTGCTCAAGATCCACATCAGTTTCCCGGCGTTGGCGGAAGAGATTCCTTCGAGCCGGGCGAGTTGCGAAAGCGTGAGCGATTCGCCCAGGATTTCAGCGCGCGCTAACTGGAGCAGGCAGCGTAAACCGTATTCTTCTTGAGCCGAGATCTTCATCTAAACTATTAACCTCAGGCAGCTTAACCTATACCTTACTTTTAAGTCAAGATTATTGGCGGGCCGTTTTGTCGTAGATTTGCTCTGTTTTGCGGGAGTTTGAGGTCGAATTGGAAGTGACGCTCCGTACTCGCTAAAGTTTGAACTCGAAGTCGAGGTAGCCTGCGAGTCTCACCGGCTTGCCCCCGGACGTTGACGGCGGAAACGTCCATCCGCGGGCCGCTTCTTCAGCCGCGTTCCGCAGCAACATCGGGCCTTCGGAGTTGGTCACCCAAACCTTGCCGTTTTCGTCGACGATAGCGAAGACGCGCACCGTGCCGGTGACGTTGTGAGTCCTCGCCGATGGTGGATAGTTCGGCGTGACGCGTTTGCTTTCTCGTCCGCTCAAAGAGCCTGTGCTGATGAGTTGCGGCTCAGCAGTGGTGGTTGTTGTTTGAGTGCTCGGCGTCCCTGCTGGTGCCGTGTTCTGCGTTGTGGCCGCGGTGCTTTGCGTACCATCAGCTTTTGGCGTTGCAAACGGATTGGGAATTCTCGATGTGACGGCGTCCAACGCCGACGAACGGCCGAGTGACGCGACTTGAAGCTGCGACGCAGCCATCTTCTCGCGCGCCAGTAAGAATTCCGTCTGCCACTTCGCGCCGTCCTCGTCATTCCGCGCGAGCGAGGTGCGCAGACTGAGAACGTCTTCGAGCAATGCGAGTGATTCGTAGGTGCGGCCGGGTTCTTTGGAAATCTCGTTGGCCTGCGCGATGACGCGTTCCAGCAGACCGCGCACGCGTTCCAGATCGGTATTCGCCTCTGCTGGGAGATTCGTGTCGCTCGGATTGAGACCAAAATTGCGGTAACGAGCGAGATGCGACCTGATGCCGTTTACGGTCTGGCCCGCAGCGGCGAAGTAGGTGCGGAGTGATTCGTCTTTCTGCGCCGCGCGTGATTGAAAAGTTTCTTCGAGTAGCGATTGAGAGCGTCCGTAGTTACCGTCTTCGAGATAAATCCCGAGCAACATCAACGTCGCAACGTTCCTGAGCGCAACGTCCCGGACCGACGCGCGTACGTTTTCCATCTCGGTAGCGGCAGCCTGGAGCTGGTGAACCGCGGCGAGTGCGCGTGCGCGTTCCATACGGGCAAGAACCGAGTTAGCGGAGGCTCCTTCGCTGGAGCCAGTGGATTGCGCCACCGCGGAGACGGATGCGATCAAGAGGAGAAGTGTCGGGAGGATTCCATGGATGTAGGGGTGATAACGGTAAAAAGAACTCAAATTGTTTCGACTCCTGGAACACAAAAGCGAGCCTAACGCTCGCTTACATTTCTATCATTTTGCCGACCCTATTATGGCCGGACACGGCAAATGAGGCAAGAGGGGCAATTCAGGGAGATTCGCTACGAGGCGCAAGTGGTAAGATACAGGGCAATGACTTCATTGCCAGCCAACGATCTAATCAGCACCGGTATTCTCGACTTACAAAATGGGCGCGAGACAATAGCCGCCTTACTTGTAGCAATCGGCGCCCCCAAACTACGGAAGCTGGGAATTAATCTACCCACAACTCTGCCATCCGGCCCGGAGCACCGGCTTTACGACCTGTTGTCTCTCAATGGAACTGATTCGGCTCACTCCAGGTACAACGCGTTGATAAGAAAGCTTGTCAGCTTCCAGAGAGCACTGGAATGCGTCAAAAGGTAAGCGCCGATCGACTGGCGCAGTTTATGAAATCGATTGGGCGTGGCGAGAAAAAGAAAGCCCGCGTGTACTTCGTGGGCGGAGCTACCGCTGTGCTTCTAGGCTGGAGAGAAACGACGATAGACATCGATCTAAAAATAGTTCCCGAGCTCGACGAGATTCTTAGAAAGCTACCCCAACTCAAAGAAGATCTTCAGCTCAATGTTGAACTCGCTTCACGCTAAGACATAGTAGAACGGGCCGGCTTTACGGCATGCCCGTGCTGATGCTCTTGGCGATCTTGTCGCGGAAGGCGCGGGCCTCGGTTTTTACGGCGGCTTCGTTGAGGGTCAGGAGACGCCGGTCGCGCATGACGAGCCGGCCGTTGATGATCACGGTTTCAACGTCGGCGGCTTTGGTAGCGTAAACGAGATCGGAGTAGATGTTGTAAACCGGTATCTGGTTCAGGGTGTCGCGATTGATGATCAGAAGATCCGCACGCTTCCCTACCTCAAGCGAACCAATCTCCTTCTCCAGGTGCAATGCTTGGGCACCGCGAATCGTCGCGAACTCAAACGCTTGCTGCGCCGAGATCACTTTCGGATCCCCGGTGAACACTTTGTGCAGCTTCGCGACGGTGTCCATCTCTTCCCACATATTGAGGTCATTGTTTGACGCCGCGCCGTCAGTACCCAACCCCAGCAACACGCCTTCCTTCAACATGCGTGGTACAGGCGCGACACCTGCGGCGAGTTTCATGTTCGACTGCGGATTGTGAACGACGCCAACACCACGGCGTTGCAGGATCGGGATGTCCGAGTCCTGCGGCCAGACCATGTGCGCAGCAATCACACGCTCGTTCAGAAACCCGATGCGGTCGAGATAGGCAACAGGACTCGCGCCTTTCGACTTCACCATGTCGTCAACTTCGCGCTTAGTTTCCGCTATGTGCGTGACGATTGGCACGCCCGTGCGATCGGAAAACGCGCGCACAGCTTTCAAGTGTTCTTCCGAAACCGTGTACGGCGCGTGAGGCGCAATCGCCGCGACGATCAGGTCGTGGCCTTTCCAACGCGCGACAAAACGCTCGACGTAAGCCATCGCTTCCGCATTGGTCTTATTGTCAGCCACCGGAAAGTCGATCACCGTCTCTCCGAGCACACCACGAACACCGGCCTTCGCGGTTTCATCGGCGATCGCGTCTTCGAAGTAGTACATGTCGCAGTAGGTCGTGGTCCCACCACGAATCATCTCCGCCAGACCCAGCCGCGCGCCTACGCGCACGAAATCTTCGGTGACGTTCTTCGCTTCCGCCGGAAAGATGTACTTCGTCAACCACTCCTGCAAGTCCAGATCGTCAGCCAAACCACGAAACAGCACCATCGGAATGTGCGTGTGACCATTGATCAAACCCGGTGTCAGGACCTTCCCGACAGCACTCACTCGCTGCCGCGACGTATAGTCACGTTCGATCTCCGCCCGTGGACCAATTGCCACGATGCGTCCGGCTGAAACGGCGATGCCACCGTCGTCAATGACGCGGCGCGTCTGGTCCATAGTGACGATAGTCCCGCCAAGGACGAGTAGATCGACAGCACGTCGCCGACCTTGCGCGTCGGCATCCGAAAGTGGGTTAACAATCATGGCTAATAACGTAATGACGATAAGCAGACGCTTCAGCATAGATAAACTAATCTGGGGTTTTCTTCAGGAACCGCGCATCAAACGCGCGCGGCAGCAGGTCGGCGATATGAAAAACCTCGCTCTTGCCCTCGAGATTCGCAAATACGATCGTCGCACCGCGCGCAAATTCCCAAATGATCTGACGACACGTGCCACACGGGGGCGTTAACGTTTCCGTATCCGCTACGACCGCAAGCTCCGTAAACTCCCGCTCACCCTCCGACAATGCTTTCCAGATCGCGACGCGTTCCGCGCAAACAGTCAGACCATAACTCGCACTCTCGACGTTGCAGCCCGTATAAACTTTTCCACTCGCCGTTCTAACCGCCGCCCCAACAAGAAATTTCGAAAACGGCGCCACTGAGTGCAGGCGCGCGTCTTTCGCCGCTTCAATCAGCGACTGTAAGTCTTCGCTCAAAGTTGACCTCCAACAGAAGTTAAAGCGCTGGCCAGCCTCTCGCGAATTTTGCCGCTCAGCAAATCAATGCTCACCAGGTTATGGCCACCTTCAGGAATGATAACGTCAGCGTGACGCTTTGACGGCTCGACAAACTGCATGTGCATCGGCCTGACCGTCGCGATGTATTGCTCGATTACGGATTCGACCGTGCGTCCGCGTTCTGCCAGGTCACGCCGTAAACGGCGAATGAAACGAACATCGTCCGGCGTGTCGACAAACACTTTGATATCCATCTGCTCTAGCAAACGTGGATCGGCGAAGATCAAAATGCCTTCGACGATCACGATCGGTTTTGGATCGACGTGCTGTGTTTCATTCATCCGCGTGTGCGTCTTGAAGTCGTAAACAGGCAACTCCACCGCTTCACCGGACTTCAACCGCCGCACGTGGTTCACGAGCAGATCGTTGTCGAGCGCGTCGGGATGATCGAAATTGGCGATGTGGCGATAGTCGATCGGTAGATCGGTAAGGTTTCGGTAGTAGGAGTCCTGTTGAATAAAAACTACTTCGCTGGCACTGACAGATTCAAGAATACGATTCGCAACAGTTGTTTTCCCGGATCCCGTGCCACCACAAATGCCGATGATTAAACTCACGATTCACCTACACCACGCGACTATGAATTCGACCCACAACTCGCTGTAGCAACAACGTAAACACGTCGCGCACACGATCGCCGGTCGCCATCACTTCTTCATGATTGATCGGCTCGTCGCTGATTCCCGCGGCCATGTTTGTAATGCACGAGATGCCAAGCACCTCGAGTCCCATGTGACGCGCGACAATGGCTTCCGGAACCGTGCTCATGCCCACCGCATCGGCGCTGAGGTTGCGCAACAGATGAATCTCAGAGGGCGTTTCGTAACTCGGGCCAGACAACGCACCGTAGATCCCGCGCCGTACTTCCACCCCAATCGTCTTCGCTTCTTCAATCACGATCTGCTGCAACTCCGGCGCATAAACTGCCGACATGTCGGGAAAACGCGGTCCAAACCGTTCGTCGTTGGGACCACGCAACGGATTATCGCCCATTAAATTCAAGTGATCGCTGATGACCATCAGCGCGCCCTGGCTGAGTTGCACGTTGATGCCGCCGGACGCGTTCGTCAGGACCAGTGTCTTGACGCCAAGCAGTTTGAATGTACGAATCGGAAACGTGACTTCTTCGAGAGAATAGCCTTCGTAATAGTGGACTCGGCCCTGCATCGCCATGACCGGGACCTCGTCGACCGTGCCGATCACGAGCCGGCCCGCGTGTCCTTGCGCAGTCGAACGCGGGAATCCCGGGATTTCTTCGTAGGGAATGCCAACGGCTTCATCAAACTCGTCGGCAAATCCACCCAACCCGCTACCCAGTACGATCGCGATCCGCGGTTCAAGTTTGGTGCGCGACCGAACTACGCGCGCGGCATGTTCAGCTCGTTCGTAAAGACTCGTGTCTGCCACTCCCTCAGCCATGACCATGTGCTACTTCTCTTTCTGATAAGGTATTCCCAAAGCACGCGGGGGATGCGACGATCCAATAAAGCCCGCCAACACCACAATGGTCAAGACGTAAGGCACCATCTGAATAAATTGCACCGGAATATCTTCGCCAAATGGCTTGAACACGCCTTGCATCTGATTCGAAATCGCCTCCGTGAAACCAAACAGCAGACACGCAAGCATCGTCTGCACCGGACGCCACTTACCAAAGATCAACGCCGCGAGCGCAATGAATCCGCGCCCGGCCGTCATATTTCTCGTGAACAGTGACGACTGCCCGATCGATAAATACGCACCGCCGGCACCCGCGAGAATACCAGCGAGCAATACGCCCGAGTATCTCAACTTGCTGACACTGACACCGGCCGCATCAGCGGCTTCAGGTTTCTCACCAACCGCACGAAGGCGTAATCCGAATGGAGTTTTATAAAACACGTACCAAATGACAGCGACCAAAATAAGAATCGCGATGGCGATTACGGCAGGCGACTGCGGCAGCAGATGGTCCTTGGGAATCTGCGGTGTCGAACCGGAAGATAGAAAGAACGCGCCACTCAGAAAACCCGGTATGCCAAGCATCAGGATGTTAATGGCCGCACCGCTCACAACCTGGTCCGCTTTGAACTTGATACAACTCACCGCGTAAATCGCGGCGATGAAGAGTCCGGCCAACAATCCTCCGAGTAAACCGATCCACGGACTGGCACTGCCCATTCCGAGTTTCGAGTCAGCAGCGTATGTCACAGCCGCGGCCGTGAAAGCGCCCGCCAGCATCTTTCCTTCAAGTGCGATGTTGATGACACCCGATCGTTCCGAAAACAGTCCGCCGAGCGCGGCGAGGACGAGTGGAGTCGCGAGCCTGATCGTCGAAGCGATCAAAGAAAGGTTGAAGACGTCTTTCATTTCAGCTAGCCCTCAAGCGTTGCACCGAACCAGTTCCTCTGCCTACCAGCCATTTAAAGAATGCTTCTGCGGCGACGAAAAGAATAATGATTCCCTGCAACACCTGGACGATGTCTTTCGTCACGTGCTCGGAAAAGCCGTCAACATAGATCCCGCCGTGCTGCAACATCGCAAACAACAAGGCCGCGAAGATCACGCCGACCGGATGGTTGCGGCCGAGCAAGGCGACGGCGATCCCCGTGAAACCGTAGTTATCTGAGAAACCGTCGTAGTAGCGATAGCGATAACCCATCACTTCGTTGATGCCAACCATGCCCGCGAGTGCGCCGGAAACCGCCATCGCCAAAACGATCTGTTTGCGAATCGAAATGCCGCCGTACTCAGCCGCCGAAGGATTGCTACCCGTTGCGCGTATTTCGTAGCCCCACTTCGTGCGCCACAAAAACACGTAGACCAGCAAACAGCAAAGCAACGCCAGCAGGAAAGCAATGTTCAGCGGAATGCGTTCGGGAAAATTCGGAACAAACTTGCCGAAACGAGCAATGTGAGCCCCCCAACCGATCGGCGCCGTTTGCAGGATCGGATCGCCGGGAACTTTGTAGTGATATTGAGTGAAGTAACTGACCAGCGCGACCGCGATGAAGTTCAACATGATCGTGTTGATGACTTCATGTGAACCAAACCGCGCCTTCAGCACACCCGGAATCGCGGCCCAAAGCGCCCCACCGAAAATCGCAGCCGCAAAGCACAGCGGAATAAGTATCCACGAAGACCAGTTCGCGAGCGTGATTCCGACCCACGCAGTGGCAAACGCCGCGATGTAGAGTTGTCCTTCCGCGCCGATGTTGAATAGACCACAACGAAACCCGACGAGCACGGCCAGACCCGTGAAGATCAGCGGTGTAGCGTGAAAAAGCGTGTAACCGATCCCGTCGGGCCACGAGAGCGCGCTGCCAAGCAACAGGCGATACGCAACGAAAGGATTGTCGCCGACGAGCAGGATCAAAATGCCGCCGACAATAAAAGCCGCGACGACGGCGATCAGGGGAAAGAGCAGTTCGCGTGCGAGTTTCTTCATCTTGTCGCGCTTTGTACTTTGTTCTTCGAACTTTGTACGTATGCGCCGAAATACTTCAGAGCGGCTGGGTGAACGAAGTACAAAGCACAAAGCTCTAAGTTCGAAATTTTTAATGGCCTCTCGTCATCAACAACCCAATCTCCTCTAACGTCGCCACCTTTGGATCTACTTCGCCCGCGATACGACCGTCGTGAATAATCAACAGGCGATCGGACAGACTCGTCACTTCTTCCAACTCCGCGGAAACCAGCAGGATCGCACAGCCCTGATCGCGCAGGGCCACTAACTGCCGGTGGATAAACTCAATTGCGCCGATATCAACGCCCCGCGTAGGCTGCGAAACGAGCAGCACTTTGGGATTCACGTGATACTCGCGGCCGATGATTAGCTTCTGTTGATTGCCGCCCGAAAGCGCGCGGGCGGGCAGAGCGGCATTGCGCGGGCGAACGTCGAAGCCTTCGATAATCTCAGTCGCGCGGCGTTGAATCGCGTCTTCGTCGAGAAACACGTTACCGGCGAACTCCGCGATTGGCGGGCGGTAATGCACACCGAGAATCGAATTTTCCGCGAGGCTAAAATCAAGCAACAGCCCCCGGCGATGACGATCTTCGGGTATGTGGGCGATGCCGAGTTCGCGACGCACACGCGCGCCGAGATTATTGATGTTTCTTCCAGCGGCGCGAATCTCGCCTGTTAGCTGCGCCGGCTCGACGAGACCCGCGAGCGCTTCGATCAACTCCGTCTGGCCGTTTCCTTCAACGCCCGCGATGCCCACGATCTCGCCGCTGCGAACTTCAAACGACACATCATCGACGCGCTTTGCGCCCGCAGCAGTAGTTACAGAAAGATTCCGTACCTCTAAAGCGAGACCGCCAACGTGTGGCTCTGGTTTTTCGACGCGCAGCAACACTTCACGCCCGACCATCATGCGTGCTAGTTCTGCGGCGTTCGTGTCTTTCGTCTGCACGCCGCCAACCACCTTGCCATCGCGCATTACGGTGACTTCATCCGAGATCGCCAGCACTTCCGAGAGTTTGTGAGTGATGATGATTACGGTCTTGCCTTGCTTGCGCATGCGGCGCAGGATGCCGAAAAACTCTTCTACTTCGAGCGGTGTCAGCACCGCGGTTGGTTCGTCCAGAATCAACAGCTTTGCGTGCCGATAGAGCGCCTTCAACAGTTCGACACGTTGTTGCTGGCCTACTGAAAGATGTTCGACTGGTTCGTTGGGATTAACGGCGAGTTTGAATTCTTCGGAGAGTTGCCTGATCTGCGAGGCGGCGCTTTTGAGATCCAGCGCTAATGGAGTACCGGGCTCGGCGCCGAGCACGATGTTTTCCGCGACGGTCATCGTCTCGACCAGCATGAAGTGCTGGTGGACCATGCCGATGCCGAGCGCGATCGCGTCGTGCGGCGAACGGATGTCGCGCACCTGACCGTCTACAACGATCTCGCCGCTGTCGGGAGTGTAAAAGCCGTAAGCGATGCGCATCGCCGTCGACTTACCAGCGCCATTCTCACCTACAATGGCATGGATCGTTCCTGGCTTAACGACGATGTTGACGTGATCGTTAGCCAGTACATCGCCGAAGCGTTTTGTGATCTGTCGGAGTTCGAGCATTAAGTTTTGGGCTTCGTGCTTTGTACTTCGTTCTTTGTCTTCGTTTCTATCGCTTCGTTGAGTGAACGGAAGTAAGCATTTAACGTGGGCAAGAGCTCATCAATTAGTGGTTTGAGTTCACCAACCTCCTGTTCGGTCAGCAATTGCCGATTATAGGCTCGCCGCAACCAATATTTTGTTTCGTAAAGTGAACCGCGGGCGATTTTAACAAACCGCCGATTGTCGTGAAGGCTTCCTCTTCCAGTCCCTTCCGCAATATTCGACCCCACACTGTCAACTGCGTCGACAATTTGTTGTCCTACGGTTGACCTTGCGAAGTAATCCCACCTTATGACTATCTTCCAAATACGATCTGCCAGCTTTTCAGCCAATCGATACACTCGCAACGTTTCGAAGTTCGTCTTCATGATGCTCCGTGAGGTAGGGCATACAAAGTGCTAAGAACAAAGAGCAAAGATCTACTTTAGCTACCCATCGCGTCCGTCACTTTGATCTCGCCGTCGATGATCTTCTTCTTCGCGGTTTCCGCTTCCTGAATCGCTTCGGGCGTGACGAGCTCCTGATTGAACTGGTCCATCGCGTAGCCCACGCCGTCTTTGTCCAAGCCGAAAACGTGCAAACCCGGTGAGAAGCGATGGTTCACGACGTCGTTAACGATGTCGTACACGGCATTATCGACGCGCTTCACCATGCTGGTGAGCACGAATCCCGGCTTCACCATGTTTTGGTTCGAATCTACGCCAATGACGAAATGCGTGGCGCGCCCGTTCTGTTTTCCCTGCTGCTCGACGGCGTCAAACGCGCCGAGACCTGAATTGCCGGCCGCAGTGAAGATCACGTCGGCGCCCTTGCCGATCTGCGACAACGCGAGTTCCTTACCTTTTCCCGGATTATTCCAGGCGGCGTCAGTTACGCCGACGTAGTTTCTGTACACGCGGATGTTTGGATTAACCGACTTCGCACCCTCTTCGTAGCCCGTTGCGAAACGGTGAATGAGTCCGATATCCATGCCGCCAAGGAAACCGATCGTTCCGGTCCGCGACGCCTTCGCCGCCAAAATCCCGACGAGGTACGAACCTTCATGTTCCTTGAAAACCAGCGAAGCAACGTTCGGCAACTGGCTGACGCCATCGATGATGGCAAACTGAATGTTTGGGTAATCCTTCGCTACCTGTTCCATGATCGGCGCCTGCGCAAAACCAACGCCGATGATCAGATCGAAGTTGCGTTCGGCAAACGCGCGCATAGCCGGTTCGATTGCGTTTGGCGTGCCGGGTTCGATGTCTCGCAAAACGATCGGCAGATCCTTCGCCGCACGTTGCACGCCCTCCCACGCAGCCGCGTTGAAAGAACGATCGTCCTTTCCGCCGATGTCGAAAACGATACCCACCTTGATCTTCGAAGGGTCTTCAGCCGCCGCCGTTCCGCCACAACCCGACAACGCGAACGTCAGCGCGCCCAACAACACAAACAGGACCAGAACTTTGTACTTCATTCGTTGACGATTTCCTTAACGAGCTTTTCGACCTCAGGAAGTTCATCGCCGACGTGATACGCGGCCTGAATTCGTCGAGCCGCTTCACTCGCGGCGGCTTCGTCGGCGCAGTAAACGACGCCAAGTGACTCGCCGCTCCTCACCTGCTCGCCTAGCTTCAGTTCGGAGATAAAGCCAACCGTGGGATCGATCTTGTCTTCAATGCGCACCCGCCCCCCGCCGATTGCCGCGATCGCGTGACCAATCTCCGTGGTGTCGACACTTGTGATGTAGCCAGAGCGCGGGGATTCTACCTTAACGCTTTCGCGGACCAAAGGCAGAAACGCGTCCGGCTGATCGCAAACCCGCGGCTCGCCGCCCTGCGCCGCGATGTTACGCCGCAAACACTCGAGCGCTTCACCGGATCGCAACACGCGCTCGAGACGTTCACGTGCCGCTTCGATCGTGTCGTCGACATTCGCCAGCACGAGCATGTGCGCCGAGAGCTCCAACGAAATATCGAGCACCGGCCCGGCGCCTTCACTCGCGTCACCGCGCAGGATCTCGATGCACTCTTTGATTTCCAAAGAATTTCCGACCGCCGAGCCGAGCGGCTGGTTCATATCCGTTAACAACGCCCGCGTCTTGATGCCGCACGAATTTCCGGTGCTGACGAGCGCGTGGGCCAAGTCTCTCGCCCGCGACGCCTCGCGCATGAACGCGCCGTTGCCAACCTTAACGTCGATGATCATCGCATCGAGTCCGGCGGCGCCCTTCTTGGAAATGATCGACGCTACGATCAGCGGGATCGCTTCGACCGTTGCCGTCGCATCACGTAGCGCGTACATCTTCTTGTCCGCCGGCGCGAGTTCCGCGGTTTGGCCGGCCATCGCATAGCCCGCTTCCTGCAACACCTTTTTGAACTCAGTCGCGCTGAGATTCACGCTATAACCCGGAATCGACTCGAGCTTGTCGAGCGTGCCGCCGGTGTGGCCCAAGCCGCGGCCCGAGATCATCGGCACACACACGCCACACGCAGCGACCAAAGGCGCGATGATGATCGAGGTTTTGTCACCGACACCTCCGGTTGAGTGTTTGTCGGCTTTTGGTTTCGGAATGTCGGAAAAGTCGAGGATGTTGCCGGAGTTGAGCATCGCCTCGGTGAGGATCTGCTGCTCGTCCTGGTCCATGCCGTTCAGGTAGATGGCCATCAGCAGCGCGCTGACTTGATAATCCGCAATGCGACCGCTCGTGACTCCGTCAACGAAGAATTCGATCTCTTCACGCGATAAACTCAGCCCGTCTCGCTTTTTTCGTATGACGTCCTGTGGTCTCAAGCTGCTTCCTTAGTTGCTCTCCATCAGCACCGCGGCCTGAGCCGTTACTGCAAGCCCCTGGCCCACCGCATCGAGTCCTTCACCCGTCTTCGCCTTAACACTCACGCAGCCGGCATCGATTCCCAAAACATTGGCGATGTTCTCACGCATAGCTTCAACGTAAGGCCGGAGCTTCGGCGTTTCGAGCAGTACCGTTGAATCGACGTTTACTACGTGCAAACTGCGTTCGCGCGCCAACCACATCACGCGGGAAAGCAGGTCCAAACTATCAGCGTCGCGCCACTGCGGATCTCTATCCGGGAAATGAACCCCGAGATCGCCTTCGCACAGCGCGCCGAGGATCGCATCGGCAATCGCATGGGCCAACGCGTCGGCATCCGAGTGTCCCTCGGCCCCGCGATCGGAATTGATATGAACCCCACCGAGCACGAGCGGCCGCCCTTCAACTAACCGATGCGTGTCGTTGCCGATCCCTATCCGTATCATTATTCCTTCAAAAACGTCTCGGCGATAAGGAGGTCACGGGGCGTAGTTATCTTAATATTTCTCGGGCTTCCTTCCACAATCGTCACCTTGTGACCGAGCCGTTCCACGAGTGCGCTCTCGTCTGTAAGGGCCGGGTCGGTAACGTCCGCGGTGTCGTAAGCCTGTCGCAGCAAGTCGTAACGGAAACACTGCGGCGTCAATGCCTGCCTCAAATGCTGCCGCGCCAACGTTTCCACAACTGTCCCGTCGTCGACCAATTTGATCGTGTCGGTGACCGGCGTCGCCAGAATCGCCGCGCCGTCGCGCTGCGCAGCTTCGATCGTTTCGTCGATCTCTTCAACCGTCACGAACGGCCGCACGCCGTCATGCACAGCAACGATCTCGGCGGTCGTCGATCGAATCGCCATTAGACCACGTTTCACCGAGTCGGCGCGCGTCACACCGCCCGGAAGCACACGCGTAAGTTTTCGCAGCCCATACTTGCCCGCCTGTGCCAGAAACGTCGCGGACGCTTCGGGTGGCAATACCACGATTACTTCCTGAATGCTGTCGCACAGCTCGAAAGGTTTTAGAGTGTGAAAGATTATGGGAGTTCCTGCAAGCTGCAGGAACTGTTTCGGCCGATCGCTCGCCATCCGGGACCCGGTTCCGGCGGCGGCAATGATCGCTACGTTCATGAAGAGAGAATTGAAGACGGCGCGGTGTGTCAGCTCTCCGTGATCGGTTCGCTGTCGGTGATACGAACGGGATGCGGACCGCTGCGCGAGTCTCGCACTCGCCGCGAGCCGCCGTTGGTGCGGTGAATGTCGTTGTGACCATTCTCTGCTTCTTCCCAGAGACGGCCGAAGATCATCTTGCCGGCGGTGGTTTGCAACACGCTGGTCACGGCGATATCGGCGTTCTTGCCGATAAGCCGGCGCGCATTGTCAACTACGACCATCGTTCCATCGTCGAGATAGGCCACACCCTGATTGTATTCCTTGCCTTCTTTGAGGATGAACACACGCATCGCCTCGCCGGGCAGCACAACGGGTTTCAGTGCGTTGGCCAGTTCGTTGATGTTCAGCACGTTGACGCCGCGCAACTGCGACACTTTGTTCAGATTGAAATCGTTGGTCACGATCACGGCATCGAGTTGTTTGCCGAGCTCGATCAACTTGAGGTCGACTTCGCGAACAGATGGAAAGTCAGTCTCAACGATCTGAATATCCAGCGAACTGTTGTTCTGTAAACGGTTCAGCATGTCGAGACCGCGGCGCCCGCGCTGCCGCTTGGACGAGTCGGGCGAATCGGCGACCTGCTGCAACTCGCGCAGGATGAATTGCGGAATGATCAGACTTCCGGTCAGGAATCCGGTTTCGGCGACATCGGCGATGCGGCCGTCGATGATTACTGAAGTATCAAGAATTTTCATGTCGCGGCGCGCGACTTTGTCACTGAAGATTCCACCGAGGGCCGAAAGGTCCAGGTAGTCGCCTTTCGCAGCGCCAACCATCAGGCCCACGTAGGCCATAAAGAAGGTAAGCGCTAACGTCAGAAACGTTTTGTCTTCTGGTTCGATTGCTTCCTGGCGGCTGATCAGTGAACCGATAAGAAAAGCGCCGAGTATACCGAGGATAGAACCGACCGCAGCGCCGATGAGAGTTTTGAGGGTGGCACGGCGGATACGCAGTTCAAAAACGATAATGCAGATAGCGATCAACGCGCCCGCACCGGCCGAGATCCATGGATCGTTGGCGACCGGTTTCAGGATGTATCCCGCTGAGATCAGAAATGCCGGGATTAGTAGCCGTATGAGAACGACATCGGCATGCATAATGAAGGCATACTACCACGCCGCTATTGCTAGCGTCACGGAAATCGCGTCGGTGAACGCGTCTATTTACCGCTTATAGCGTTATTTAAATCGATAAGTGATTCTGCCGCGAGACAAATCGTAAGGCGACATTTCGACACTGACGCGATCGCCGACCAAAATGCGGATACGATTCTTTCGCATCTTGCCCGAGATCGCCGCGAGCACGACGTGTTCGCTGTTATCAAGGCGGACTTTAAAGAAGGCGTTGGGCTGCTTATCGATGATGATGCCCGACGCCGGAATGAGATCCTCTGCTGCCAATTAATTTCTCCTTCAAGAGTGAACTGAGCGGCCTGCGCGCGCCACAAGATAACACAGCTTCCCTGAAACACCGATTTTGAACCTGTTCAAAAAACTCTTGACACCCGCCCACGAGAGGCGTAGGCTGCGGCTAGTTGAACGTGTTCAAATTCAGCTAAGGAGGCTGACCATGAATATCGTAGTAAGCACCTACATGGTTTACCTGGCAATCAGCATCGCGTTGACTATCTGGGTCGCCCACACGCTCCACAAAAACGGCCGTATCTTCCTGGTCGACGTCTTCCACGGCAACGAGGCGCTCGCGGATTCCGTCAATCACCTGCTCGTCGTCGGGTTCTACCTGATCAACCTCGGCTACGTCAGCATGGCCCTGAAGCTTGGCTACGCAATCAATAGTGCGCAAGAAGGCATCGAGGCCCTCTCGGTGAAGATTGGAATGGTGCTGATCGTCCTCGGCGGCATGCACTTCTTCAATCTGTTCGTTTTCAGCCGCATGCGCCGCCGCAGCAACGCCCATCACCACCAGCCGCCCGTAGGTCCGGACGCGTTTACCAGCGTTCAGCAGGAGGCGTAAGGCCATGTTTGCCTTGAATGTGCTTTACGACCCGGAGTGTGGCCTGTGTCGCCGCGCGCACGACTGGTTAGCCGAACAGTCGAAACTGGTGGAAATGGTGTTTGTGCCGTGTGCGTCCGAGGAAGCGCGGAAGCGTTTCCCCCAACTCAACCACGATTTGACGAAGAAAGACCTGACGGTGGTTACCGATGACGGCGCGGTTTACTTCGGACCCAAAGCATGGCTGATGGTGCTGTGGGCACTCACTCGTTATCGCGAGTGGTCCTACCGTCTCTCCAGCCCGGAACTGTTGCCGACGACAAAGCGTGTCGTCTCAGCAATTTCGCAGAACAGATATCAGATCAGCCGAGTTGCTGGGCTACGTAGGTAAGAGGCCAGGTAAGTCTGATGGCGGACATGCGCAAAAAGAAGGCAGCGAAAACGCTCAAGGGCGATCAGACGAAGGCGCTGATTCTCGAAACTGCGCTAGAGATCTTTCGCGAACGTGGCTACGAAGAAACGACGATGCGCGCGATTGCCGAAAAAGCCGGCGTGTCGCTGGGAAACGCCTACTACTACTTTCGCTCGAAGGAGTATCTGATCCAGGCGTTTTATCAACGCTTGCACGACGAGCATCTCGCGGCGTCACTGCCGGCGATCGAAAACAAAGACACTTTGAAAGCACGCCTGCTAGCGGTGATGCGGCTCAGGATCGACATCATGAAGCCTTATCACCACTTTGCAGGCGTGCTCTTCAAGACCGCGGCACATCCTGAGAGTCCGCTTAATCCATTTTCTGACGAGTCCGATCCCGTCCGGGAAGCGAGCATTTCACTGTTTGCAAAAGTGCTCGAGGGAACAAAAGCGCGCATTCCGAAAGACCTGAAAGCCGAACTACCGTACCTGCTTTGGGTCTATCAAATGGGCATAGTGCTCTTTTGGATTCACGATCCGTCGCGTGGCCATCGCCGCACGTATCGCCTCATCGATCACACCGTCGACCTGCTTGACAAACTGATTCACCTAGCGAGCAACCCGTTCATGCGTCCGCTACGCAAGCAGGCGCTGCGCTTAGTGGAAGAAATTCGCGCGGCGTTGCCGGATGACGACGAAGAGAAAGACAGGGAGTAAGACGATGAGAGTCGCAATCACTGGTGCAACTGGTTTCATCGGCGGTCACCTCGCAATGCGGCTGAGCAGCGAGGGACATGACGTTGTGCGAATCGGGCGACGCTCCACCGGGGAGGTTCTTAAAGCGTCGCTCGATGAGGTCGATGAATTAGCGGCGGCATTTGCCGGTTGTGACGCCGTAGCTCATTGTGCAGGTATCAATCGTGAAGTCGACGGCGAGAAGTTTCAACGGGTTCACGTAGAAGGCACTCGGAATGTGGTCGAAGCGGCGCGACGCGCGGGTGTTGAGAAGATCGTGTTGATGAGTTTCCTTCGCGCGCGGCCCGATTGCGGATCTGCGTATCACGAGTCGAAGTGGGCGGCGGAAGAGATCGTGCGCGGGTGTGGTCTGGACTACACGATTATCAAAGCGGGCGTAGTTTACGGGCGTGGCGATCATATGCTGGATCATCTGAGCCACGCGTTTCACACGTTTCCCGTGTTCGCGCTTGTCGGTTTCGAAGAGAAAACGGTGCGGCCATTGGCCGTTGAAGATCTGGTTCACGTGATGCGCGCGTCGTTGATCGATCGGCGTTTGAAACGACAGACGATCGCTCTGGTTGGTCCGGAGGAAGTCTTTCTGAGCGAAGCGGTGCGTCGTGTGGCGGAAGTCGTTGACAAGCAACCGTTGATGTTTCCGTTACCGGTCTGGTGTCATCAACTGATGGCGCGAGTGTTTGAGTTGACGATGAAAGTGCCGCTTGTTTCAGTAGCCCAGGTGCGCATCCTGTCGGAAGGTGTGTCTGAACCTTCGTCACCCGTCGCTCCAGTTCCCTACGATCTCGTCCCAACGCGAAGATTCACGCCCGAACAGATCCGCAACGGCCTCCCCGATCCCGCATCCTTCTGCGTCGGCAACCTGCGGCTGTGTTCTTAGGCCACTAAAAGGCACAAGACGCACAAAGGAAAACTTTCTTGAGCTTTCTGTGCTTCTTTGTGGCAATCTCTTTCGGATGGTGCGCATCGCGATTGTCGGTGGCGGCATTGGTGGTCTAACTGTCGCTCTCGCCCTCAGAGAATTCGGATTCGAAGCAGAGGTTTACGAACACGCGCCGGAGCTGCTCGACGTCGGTGCGGCAATCGCCGTCTGGCCCAACGCGTTGCGCGTGCTCGAGCGATTGGGACTCACCGATCGGATTCGCGCACACTCCGGCGAGATACAACAGATCCACTGGCTGGACACACGCGGAACTCTCGTCAACAGGGTCTCGATCCCGCCGTCCGTAGCCCTTCATCGCGCCGATCTTCAATCCACTTTGCTCCACGCCCTGCAGAACAACCGAATCCACTTAGGCCACAGCTTAGTCAATTACGAACAGCGCCACGACAAAGTGATCGCGACGTTTACAAACGGTCACACGGTACAAACTGACTTTCTGATTGGCGCAGACGGCATTCACTCAGATGTGCGGATGCAGATTCTCGGTGATGGGGAACCAACCTACCGTGGTTACACGGTCTGGCGCGGTATCTCGGCGGCCACTCCGGAGTCGATCCCACTCGCGACAGCAATCGAGATTCATGGCTGCGGCAGGCGTTTTGGTATTGGACCAGTCGGCGGCAGACGCATCGGCTGGTGGGCGTCATCAAACTCAACCCTCCAGCAACATCCGCCAACCGAAAACCCACAACACGAACTGCTGCGCTTGTTCAAAGATTGGTATCGCCCTGCGGTACAACTGATCGAGGAAACTGCGCCGCACAACATTCTGAGGACTGCGGCCTGCGATCGCGAACCATCGCGCAGGTGGGGCAACAAGCGGGTAACGTTGCTGGGCGACGCGATTCATCCCACGACACCAAACCTCGGCCAGGGCGGCTGTCTGGCGATCGAAGATGCAATGGTCTTAGCGAGGTGTTTCGAAACGTACGGCGCAACGGAAGAGGCGTTGCGCAAATACGAAGGCTGCCGTTACCAACGCACGGCAGCCATCACGAAGTATTCCCGTTACTACGGAGCGATCGGCCAGTCCGACAACCCATTGGTTTCCGGAATCAAAAGAATTCTACTGCCGCTCGCTCCCGAATCCGTGGTACAACGATTAGTCCAAACGGTCTTCGACTACGACGCGACCAGAGTTACGGTGTAGCCGGATTACCTTCAATATCCAGCATCGTAATCGGCGCAATCCCAGTCGCTTTCAACGGTCCTTCCACCTGCGCCCGGTCGCCGACAATCACGATCGCGAGATGCTGCAAATCGATATAACGCTTCGCTACCCTGGCCAGGTCTTCCTTCGTGACCGCGGAAACGTTCTTCGCATACGTCTGATAGTAATCATCCGGCAAACCCTGTACGACGAGCGACGTGATCGCTCCGCTAATCGCCGTCACCGACGCGAACCGCTGCGGCAGTCCCTGAATAAGCGATTCCTTTGCCGTCTTGATCTCTTCATCCGTGATTGGCTTCTCGCTCACAATACCTTTCAACTCCTTCATGAACTCGATCAGCGCGGCATCAGTCTTCGCCGAAAAGATCGAACCACCGGCACGAAACGGTCCCGGTCCTTTGCCGTAACTAAATCCCGAGTTCACGCCGTAGCTGTAGCCCTTCTGCTCGCGAATGTTGGCATTCAGCCGCGACTGAAACTGGCCGCCGAGAATCGTGTTGAGCACCTGAAGCGCAAAATAATCGGGCGTGTTTCGTGGCGGTCCGGGCAAACCGATGTTCACGACCGACTGCGCGGCGCCAGGTTTGTCGACGAGATAAATCTTCGCCGGTTGTAGTTCGGGCAACTTCGGATAGTCAAACGAAGGTTTATCACCGCCCTTGGTCCATCCCGCCAAGGCCTTTTCAACTGAAGCTTTGACGGCGGCAGGTTTGACGTCGCCGACGACAGTGATAATTGCGCGACCGGGCTGGAAGTAAGCCTTCTGAAATGCGATCACATCATCGCGTGTGATCGCTTTGACGGATGTTTCAGTCGCGCGCTGTCCATACGGATGTGCGTCGCCGTAAAGAATCCGCGAAAACACCTGCGCGCCAATCACGACCGGCTGGTCCTTCGCCTGGGTCAGGTTAACGAGTGTGCGTGCGCGCAACCGTTCGAGCGCACCCTCCGGAAAGATTGAATTGAGCATCATGTCAGACATGATGGCCAATACCGCATCGAAGTTTTTCGTCGTGGAAACGAAACCGATCGATCCCTCTTCGGAACCTACGCCCGCGCTGACATTCGTTCCCAGCAATTGCAGCGCGTCCGAAAGCTGATCGCCAGTTCTCGTCTTCGTGCCTTCCGTCAACATCGACGACGTCATCGATGCGACGCCGCGACGGTTTACGGATTCAAACTGATTCGAGCCGCCGAGAAAAGTGATCGAAAACGACACCAGCGGCAGGCTATGTCGTTCGGACACGATCAACGTGGCGCCGTTCGCAAGTTGGGTTTTGGTCCATGTTGGCACGCGCAACACGGGCGTGGTTCCCGGCGTCGGAGCTTTCGTGCGGTCGAGGGTCTGCTGAGCTAAAGACGCAACACTCGCGAGTGCGATTACGAGTGAGATGACCGGCGCAGCGCCAAACGCAAGCAGTCGATTTTGTTGTCTCATGATCTACCTCCGCGGCCCTGTTTCATCAGCATCGTTACTGTCTCGCTTTCGGCTGCTTTTGAAGCCTGATCCTTCTTACCTTTCGGTACCACGCTCAACACTATCCGCGAGCGCGACAAATATGACGCCGCGACGCGCTTCACGTCCGCTGCCGTCACGGCCAGCGTCTTTTGATAATCGATGCTGAACTGCCCGGGGTTGCCATAAAACACGGCGCCGTCCAACAATTGATTCGCTTTGCCGAGATTTGATTCGAGCCCGCGCAGGAAACCGAGTTCCAGACCACTCTTCGCTTTCTGCAACTCCTCGGCCGTTGGACCTTCAGCGATAAACTTCTGAATCACCTGATCAACTGCCGCTTCCAATTCAGTCAACGTGTGCTCCGGCCGCGGCACCACCACCACCTGAAATACGCCAACGTCTTCGGCTGAATTTTGAAACGCAAACACATTCGAAGCGAGCTGCGAATCGTAGACGAGCGCCTTTGTGAGTCGCGCCGTGCGTGAACCGGAAAGTATCGAACTCATCACTGCGAGCGGCGTGTCGTCAGCATTCTTAACACCGACCGTCGGCCACTGAATATAAAGCCGCGGCACTTGTACGCGATCCTCGTAAACAAGACGTTTGCTCGCCTCGAGTTTCGCGGGCGCGACCGAAGGCCGTGTGACTGCTTCACCCTTCTTTAGATCGCCGAAATACTTCTGCACCCACGTTTTCGCCTGCGCCGGATCGAAGTCGCCAACAATCGCGAGCGTTGCGTTATTCGGCGCGTAGTAAAGCCGGAAGAACGCTTTGACGTCCTCTTCCGATGCCGCGCTCAAATCCGTCATCGACCCGATCACCGGCCACGAATACGGATGGCTTTTCGGATACATCGCTGCCGAAAAAATCTCGCTCACTCGTCCGTAAGGCTGATTGTCATAACTCTGACGCCGCTCGTTTTTGACGACGTCGCGTTGCGCATTGAGTTTCGCGATGTCGAGCGTGTCGAGCAGGTAACCCATGCGATCTGACTCGAGCCACAACGCGGTTTCCAGATAGTTGGACGGAATCGTTTCGTAGTAGTTGGTGCGGTCGTTCGTGGTGGAGCCGTTGTTGCCGCCGCCCACACCTTCCGTCAGTTTGTCGTGCAGTCCGTACGGCACGTGACCGGAACCGGTGAACATAACGTGTTCGAACAGGTGCGCGAAACCGGTGCGGCCCGGCGCTTCGTTTTTCGAGCCGACGTGATACCAGATATTGACCGCGACTGTGGGCGTCGTGCGATCGACGGACATGATTACCGTAAGCCCGTTTGGTAGCTTGTAGGTCTCGTACGGGATTTTGATCTGGGCCACAGATGCGCGAAACAAACACAAAACGAGGAGTGCGACAAAGAGAGGTAAGCTTCTTCTTCTCATAGGGGCCACAGATTAACACGAACTGTGGCAAAATCTCCTTATCATGAAAGCAATTCAAGTCTCGAAAACGGGCGGGTCCGAGGTGCTCGCTCTGGTCGACGTGCCGGAACCAAAACCGAAGCCAAACGAAGCTGTCGTGCAGATCAGAGCCGCAGGTGTGAACTTCATCGACGTTTACTTTCGCGAGGGTCGTTACCCTGCGCAACTTCCGTTCATTAATGGCCAGGAAGCAGCGGGCGTCGTCACTGAAATCGGCAACGAAGTGAAGACGTTCAAACCGGGCGATCGCGTCGCGTACACGGGCGCGCTCGGAAGTTACGCCGAGTATGCGACGGTGCCTGACAATCGTCTGGTGAAGATTCCGGACGCGCTGGATTTTGAGCAGGCCGCGGCGGCGATGCTCCAGGGCATGACGGCGCATTACCTAGTGCATAGCACTTACAAACTGCAAGCCGGTGAGACAGCGTTGATTCACGCGGCGGCGGGAGGGGTCGGACTGTTGCTGGTGCAAATGGCGAAGAAGATTGGCGCACGGGTGATCGGAACTGCGGGCACGCAGGAGAAAGCGCAACTCGCACGCGAGGCGGGAGCTGATGAATGCATCATCTACACCGAGACGGATTTCGAAACTGAAACGCGACGGTTAACCGAGGGTAAAGGCGTGAACGTCGTTTACGACGGTGTCGGCAAAGCAACTTTTGAAAAAGATCTCAACGTGCTCGTACCGCGTGGATATCTCGTGTTGTTTGGCGGATCGAGTGGCGCGGTGCCGCCGTTTGATTTGATAAAGTTGTCGCAGAAGGGATCGCTCTACCTCACACGGCCGACGCTGGTGCATTACACGGCGACGCGCGAGGAACTCGAACGGCGCGCGAATGAGGTTCTCGGCTGGATCGCCGCCGGAGAGTTGAAGCTGCGGATTCACAAGTCGTACCCCCTTATCGAAGCTCCGCAAGCGCATCGCGATCTCGAAGGCAGACGGACGACGGGCAAGCTGTTACTGGTACCTTGACCGGATTGTCAGGACTCACAAGATTTTTTCTTGACACGGTTTTTGACGAGCGCCTATAGTAGCGGCGTCATGCGTACTGCTCGCACATTTTTCTACTTCGCCTTTACGTTCCGCTCCTTCTTTTACGGGGAGAGCGGGCCGGCGATGTGCGAAAGAGATGTGCTGAGAAACTAGAAAAGCAAGCACAACACCTTCAACGAGCCAGCCGCGATCCTGAAAGTCGCGGCTGGTTTTTTTTGTTCTTCAAGACGGAGTAGTCATGATGGATATAGAGCATTGGCGCAACGAGATCGACGAGATTGACGCTGAATTGCTGCGGCTTTTGAACGTCAGGGCGCGTCTGGCACTCAAAGTCGGCGCGCTGAAAAAGGCCAAACACCTGCCGTTTTGCGATCCCGATCGCGAGCAGTACGTGTTGAGTCGTTTGCGGCACCTCAATGACGGACCGCTCGACGATCGCGCAGTCCACAAACTGTTCCGCCGCATCATTCGCGAGTCGCGCAGAATCCAGACAAACGTTTCGCCGGCCAGCGAGTTCGTGAGGAGCAGACGGATCTCGTGACTTCAGCGGCGCACAAACCACGGGTGGCGTTTCAAGGTGAACGCGGCGCGTTTAGCGAAGAAGCCGCGCTGAAACTGCTGGGCCCGGATATCGAGCTCGTACCGCAACGTACCTTTGAGCTGTTGTTTCATAGCGTGGAGAGGGGCGAGGCGGACTACGTTCTTGCGCCCGTCGCGAACAGTATCGCCGGTCCGGTTCACGCTTCACTCGATCTGTTGCAACGAAGCCCGCTGCGTGCACTCGACGAAATCGAGATTCAGATCGAACAACACCTCATCGGTTGTCGCGATGCTACTTTTACCAACATCGAAACAGTGCAATCGCATCCGGTTGCGCTCGCGCAGTGCAAACGGTTTTTTGCGGAGCATCCCCGGCTCAAATCCATCGACGCAGACGACACTGCCGGCAGCGTTGCCGAAGTTATTCGTCGCGGCGACGCAACACGCGCAGCAATCGCCGGACGGCGCGCCGCTAAACTCTACGGCGCGTCGATAGTTCGCGAGGCAATTCAGGATCGGCCCGAAAACTTTACCCGCTTTGTTTTATTAGCAACGAAAGGCAAGGAATCATGATCGTCAACATGGCCAGCACCGCAACCCCCGAAGAAATCAATCACGTCATCGATCGCATCCGCGAGTGTGGTTTTCAAGCACACGTCATTCAAGGCGAAGAACGCACCGTCATCGGCGCCGTCGGTAACAGCAACCGGCGTTCGGAGATCGAAGCGCTACGTGCGGCGCCCGGCGTCGCGGAAGTCATTCAGATTGCGCATCCGTTTAAGCTTGTCAGCCGTCAGTTGCGTCAGGCGCGCACTGTGGTTGATGTGCGCGGAGTGAAGGTCGGGGGCGACGAACTCGTTGTTATCGCCGGCCCGTGTTCGGTTGAGTCGGAAAATCAACTGATGGAGACGGCGTATGCGGTGAAAGCTGCGGGTGCTGACATGTTGCGTGGTGGAGCTTACAAGCCGCGCACTTCGCCGTACGATTTTCAGGGATTGGGTGTCGAGGCGTTGCGCTTTTTGAAACAGGCGAGCCGCGAGACGGGGTTGCCGATCGTCACGGAAGTGATGAGCGAGACGGACGTTGAGATCGTGGCGGAGTATGCGGACGTTTTGCAGGTCGGCGCGCGCAACATGCAAAACTTTTCGCTGTTGCGAAAGCTGGCGCCGGTGTCGAAGCCGGTTCTTTTGAAACGCGGGCCGTCGGCGACGGTGAAGGAGTGGTTGCTGGCGGCGGAGTATTTATTGAGCGGAGGAAACGCGAACGTGATCTTGTGTGAGCGTGGAATCAAAACGTTTGAGACCGCGACGCGAAACACGTTGGATCTGGCGGCTGTGGCATTGGTCAAGGAACTGTCGCACCTGCCGGTGCTCGCGGATCCGTCGCACGGAACCGGGCTGAGAAGCTTGATCACGCCGATGTCGAAAGCGGCGGCAGCGGCGGGTGCGGACGGGTTACTAATCGAAGTCCATCCCTGCCCCGAGCGCGCACTCTCGGACGGTCCACAATCATTAGATCTCGACGCCTTCGCGACCCTGATGCACGAACTGGGCAAACAACCCCTGCGCGACGTCAAAGCCGCCTAACGTTAGGACTTTCAACGGCCGAAGGCTTTACCTGAAACTTTCAATCCGCTTAATGTTTCGACTTTCAACGCCCTCGACTTTCAACGCC
>Ga0196977_1000108_pt1 | contig 52920 bp, 43 predicted proteins | sample S3v_1013CmetaG_FD_148634 | JGI IMG/M metagenome (GOLD analysis project Ga0196977, IMG submission 148634) | Soil microbial communities from Anza Borrego desert, Southern California, United States - S3+v_10-13C | ecosystem: Environmental > Terrestrial > Soil > Desert | place: USA: California... | reverse complement strand
GTCACGTCGATCTTCTTCACCTCGGCTTTGATTCCATCGATCGCTTCGGTCAGCGGACGAACCAGGGCTTCTGGTGAAACCGCATCGAGTGTCGCGGTGAGTTGCGCGTAGAGATCTACGACGGGTTGCAGCAGTGCGGCAGGTGAAATTTTGTCCAACTCCGCAAGGAGCCGCCCGTACCATTCGTCTAAAGGTTTAACCAAAGTTTCCAGATTGAGCTCGTCGAGAAACTTCGTCACCGGAGCGAAAACTTCGTCGAGCGGAGCAAGCAATGCGCCGGGCGCGAACTCGGAAAAACGTTGAATAAGCGCTTCGACGTTGGTCTCGATCTCCGTCAGTCCCTGCTTCGGAAACTCGAGCAGCTTGTCAAACTCCTCCATCAACACGGCCGTAATCTGGCCTTCGAAATCCACCGCCAAGACGACCGAAACCGAAACCTTCAGAGCGCCTTTTGTGAAATCGTTGAGTGAAGAAACATCGATCTTCTTCAACTCGCCGCTGATCTCGTCGATCTCGGTGATGACGGGAACAACGACCGGTTCGAAGTCGAAATCGCCCAACTCTTTCAGCGTCTGATCGAGTGTCTGCCGTGCGCTTTCGAGCGTGCCGGGCACGTCGAGACTCTGAATCTGATCGTTGACGCCCTGCAGCATCTCCTGGAGTTGCGTCTTGACCTTCTCGACCTCGCTTTTGACTGTGACGAGTCCTTCGTGAACTTGCTGCAAGGTGTCGCGAATGGTGGTTTTGAAGTCGTTGAGCAGCGGCTGAATCGTGTCTTGCAGCGTTTGCTTGATGCTGTTGAGAAACGACGCGATCTCCTGCTCGACGTTGAAGTGGAAGACGCCGTCGGCGTCGTAACTGCCGAGTGCCGAAGCGACGGATTGGAGTGCGTCTTTGATCTTGTTGAAGGCGGAACGAATCGACGCGATCGCGCCGAGCAGCGCGCTGTCGAGCGAATCGAGGATCGATTTCAACTCGACCTGCAGATCGCCGAGCTTCTTCGTCAACTGGCTCAGGTCAAACTTGCCGATCACGTCGTTGATCTTTGCGAAGACGTCCTGAACTTTCTGCTTCACCGAGGCGAGATCGAGACCTTTGACGGCGTCCTCGACTTTCTTGATCGCTTGCGCGAATTTGTCCTTGATGTTTCCGAAGTCGATAATTTCGATCTGCGCGAAGTCGTCAAACTGCTCTTTCATCAAACTCGCGATGCCGTCGACCGTGGCGCTTGCCTGATCGAGCACGCGTCGCGGGCCACCGGTCATCGCGGTGATGATTTCGATCAGTTTGTCGAAAGCGGCCTTGGCTTTATCGAACGCAGCGGTGTTTGAAAACTGTCCCGCGTCAAATTCGGTCTTCGCGGCGTTCATCCAGCCTATTAACTCTGCTTTGACCGCATTGAGTGCCGACAGGCGATCCGCGGAAAGGGAAGACGTCAAAGCTCCCGTGATATCCAAACCGGGTTTGACACTCGGAAGTATCAACCCGACGAGCTCCGTGATCTTGTCGCGCAGAAAGGCGATCAGACGATCTTCAAGCGTGCCGTTTCCGCCGCTCAGCAGCGGTTTTATTTCGTCGTGAAGTTTCTTGACGCTGTCGCTCCATTGACTGAGCTGAGCGAACTCGCCGGAGACAAACTCTTTCTTGATATCAGCCACACGATCTGCCACACCGGCGACGAGATCTCGGCCATCGGGCGGCACTAACCCACTGATGCTCTGCAAGCCATCAACACCGCTCAGCAACTCGGTCGACAAGCCCTCAGTTGAAAGACTCTTGATCTTGTCAAACGTGTCGGTCAGTGGCTTGAGTAGAGTCTGTGGATCCGGAATCGTTCCGACGACTTGCTGCAACTGCGTCAACGTTCCACCAGTAACACTGCCCGAATCAATCGTGAGATTTGATGAGAGCGTCTGGTCCAACTGGCCCGTCAGCGACGACGTGAGATTCTTCGTGTCGAGTTTTTCCAAGAGTCGCAACACACCGGCGACGCCGGTTCCCTCTTCGCCGTTGCCGAGCACTGGCTCGAGGATCGACGTGAGCTGATCTTCCGATGGTAGTGACTGAAGAATTCCCATAACGTTACGGCTCTGCCGGGAAACAATCGGTTAAATAACGCTTGTTGTTGTCGCCGAGCGGCAAGCGTCTGCCAGGCGTAAAGATCGTGCGCCATCTGATGTCCTCGCCCTTGTCCATCAGTTGGCCCAACGCCGTGGCGCTGTGTGATTCATCGATCCCCGCGAGCGGCGACAGGAACGTACCTTTGCCGTCGACCTCAATCGAGGCTTTCGCCGGGTCTGTCTTCGCGATGAGACCCAGGCCGTGGCCCAATTCGTGAGCCACGAAAATTCCGGTGGAGTTGGCGAGCGCATTCAGCGCGCGCGTGATTTCCGTCGCCCGCTGCGTGGGAACGAGCGTCGGGTTGGTTGTGGTCACCGTGATTACGCCAGCATCGCTTACCGACGCCGTGGTGTTGGCGACATCAACCGTAGTAACCATGCCGTCGACTTTCCCGTTGGCCACTGTTCGTGGTTTGACGGGTTTCGGCGTCTGCGCTGGAGTGAAAAACGGCTCGTGCATCGAGTCGCGGGCCACGCCGAGCGGTCCAAAGACCTCGTTCAGCACAATCGAATCGTCAGACTGCTGATTCGCGTTGCGATTCAATAGCCCGTCAGGACCGACTTGAATCTCGAACTTGTCGCCGTTGGTTTGAGTAAGGAACGTTTCTTCCGCCCAGCCAAAGATGTTTGATTTGACCAGGAACTTGTCGCCCGTTTCCTGAAGCGAAGCGCCTCCCGGAATCACGCCGGCGCCGCTGCCATCCAACGCAGCGACCACGTCACGCAGTTCGACCATCAGTCCTCGAGCGGCGGCAGCCTTGCTTGTCGTAAAGAAACGAACGCCGATACCTTCGTAGTGACTGGCGGCCACAGTGAAGACGGCGCGTTTGATCGAATCCAGGTACGGAGCGTTGTTATCGCTCCCGTCGCCGATGCCGAAGTTTCCAAGACTGGTCGCGAAGAGACGCGCCCCGAAGAACAACGTGCAAACCATCGGCACAACAAAGCCACCATCTTCCGCCGGTACGTCGGCGGTGGTCAGGACGGAGTCGTCCTTTTCGAGCAGTTCGATCTTCTCGACGACGTAAGCCCCATGACGGACTACCTCTTCTTCGTCCATCTCACGCAACGGAATGTTTGTTGGACTGGAGCCCGGGTTGAGGTTTGGAGTGGTTCTTGTGCTGACTTGACGAGGCACGGCGCGATCTACGAAGCCATCCCAAACCACGTTAACTGTTGCGTCCGGTTCGTCAGAACAGAATTGCGTTTCAACTGCTGCGACCGCGCTCAAGCCATCCGTCGTGTCGCGCGACAACGTGACCCGCACCTTTCCATCGAACGGGGTCGATAGTCCGGTCAACTTCACGCGGAACCTGATCTGTTCTTTAACGAGCGGCGTGAAACTGCGTCCTTCTTCGAAGTCGTCGTTGCCGATTGGCTTGACCTCTATGCGCTCGAGCTCGAGCGTCGTCGCTGGTGCTTCACCGACCACGGGCAATGGTCGCTGCGGAAACTGTTGGTTAGCGTAGAGCAGGCACTTCGACGGTTCGCACCTGTTTACATCCGTAGTGGGATGACAGGCGAACGGCGGTGCTTCGTTCGGATCGAAGAAGAGGATTTCCACGCGCCGGTCGCGCGGTTCTTTTGGACCAACCTTCTCCGGGTAACCGGCTGCGCGACGTGCGGCGCGTTCCGCGAAGTCGCGAGAATGAAACTCGCCACAAGCCTGGGTTGGAATTTTTAGCAGCGTCACGCTCTTCTGAATCGTTGTTAGTTCTGCTTGTGTGGATAGACCCAACTGCCGGATCAAGTCGCGCTGGTAAAAATCGAAGAATGCCTGCCATGTGGAGAGCCCGACGAAACCGAGTTGACTGCCGGGAATCTTTTGCGCGAAGCCCGGTGCGAACGTGTTGTTACTCGCCAGTTTGTCGACTTCGTTGTTGTAGCCCTTCTGGAAGTTAGTGATCGCTTTTTGATCTTTCGCAAAGTCAGGCTTGTTCGGATCGCTTGCTTCGCAGTCGAGCTGAAACTTTTTGTCGACCCAGCGCAGGATGCGGCGCCAGTCGTCGGCGTGTCCCCCCGCGTGCAGGGCCAACTGCACCCACAGATCCTTCAGGTCGTAACCCTGCAAGACGCAGAAGGTTGAATCGGCGCGACGCGCAGAGAGCGGAAGGTTGTAGGAGATGATGGCGGTCGAGTCGCTGTGACCCGTGACGAGCATCTCGCGGGTTGGGTGTTTGCGCGAATGATCGAGCGCGTTGGCGACGACTTGCAAGCCATCAAGAGCGCCGCCTGGCGGTTCACTTTCGGGAGGATCGGGCGATGGTCCTTCCGGCATGAGCAGGTGTCGATCGATGTTGAAGTGAACGAAACCAACTTCGATAGGAACCCCCGGCTCGCACCTATGTTCCTCAGCGCCCTGTGCCTCCGCGCCCTCTGCTGCCTGAGTCTCCTCTTCGGCGCCCTCGGCTGCGGCCGGCGCTAGCGCTCGTACGGTACCGGGTGCGGGCGCACCCGCCGTGGCTGATCCAGGCGCCGTTGAAGTGACTGGCGCTTCATCGGTGAGTTCGAGGCGATCGAACTGCTCTTGCGTAACGCCGGGGAACGTGCTCGGCGGCTGCGAGTCTTGACCTGTCGGCGAGCTGGCTGGACCTTGCGCCTGCGATCCGCTTTGATCGGGCGCCGTGCCCGAGGGCGTCGTATTGTCCCCTTCTCCTGGCGTTGAAGTTGAACCCTCTTGTGGTGAGGGCCTTCCGCCGGTACCGGGGGCGGCGCCCGGTGCGGGAACATCCTGCGACAGCAGATTGCGAATGCTGCCAACCGCCTGGTCCAACCCGCTTGTAGTACCCTTCAAGTTGTCGAGCGCGCCGCGAATCGGACCAGTCGGATCGCCCAAATTAGGGATCGAGCTCAACGCATCGAGCGCGTTCAACGCATCGAGCACATTCAACGCGTCACCAAGTATTCCTGTATCGAGCAAACTGGTTTGCGGCGGCTCAGGCGGTTTCGTGTACTTACGCAACTTCAACTGATAACGAAACGAGTGCGCACTTCCGCCGATCTCCGCAACGTCGAGATCCTCAATGATCACGTCCGTGATATCCGTGGCAGTGTTGATATCGGCGACGAACGTCGTCTGTTCGCCCTTGTTGAAGATGGCACGAACGCCATTGAGAAAATCATCGCGTGCTTCGTCGCCGCTCTTCGTGCCCGCGATCACGATCGTGTTCGCGACAGCACCCATGTCCTGGAAGTAGTTACCCGCGAGACCAGGCACACGATGCTCCGCCAGCGCACGACTCTCGGACGACTCGATGTACTCGATGCCGTCGAGAGCGAAGTCACCTAACATGGGCTTGGTCTTCATGTGACGTCTATGCCGTGCTGTAGCGCCTGCTCGTGCAGTATTTGGGCGATGCGATCGCCGAGGTCGTCGAAGGCGGGGGCAGGGTTGTTGGCGTGGTTTACTTCGACATTGAAGGCGTTCTGATCCTGGCGATCGGGTTGCGAGCTAAACCGCGGTGATTTCTGCGGAGGATTTGTGCCGTCAGTAAATGAGCGTAGTTTTTCGGAGACGTCGCGGCCGGCAAAGTTGGGCCATGCGTGTCGCGTGGTGCGCTGCTCAGGCTCTGAGAGCTGAAAGTCCGCTGCACTCGCAAAAGGCTCACTCGATACAGGCGACGCAGGTGACTGATTGGAGGCGCGTCGTTCGCCAATCGAGTCCCAGTAGCGCTGCAAACTGCTAACCAAAGCGGGTGCCGTAAACGACTGTTTCGTACCTGAAGACGCTACTGACTCGGTCGTGCTCTTCCCTGGGACCGCAGGCGTCTCGCCTGCTTGGTCTCGGAAGAATCCCGTTGCGATTCGTGGCAGGCGAGACGCCTGCGGTCCCAGGGAAGAGACGCCCGGGTTTTCCGAAGTCGTGTTTTGGTTTAGACGAAAAGTGTTCTTGGAGACTGCAGCGACAGGTTCGTTGCAAATCGTTGACTGCTTCAACCAATCGGCCAGAGGGCCAAAATCTGTGGAATGTTTCGCAAAAGCATTTGGCGCCGAAGGTGGCGACGATTTGCGTTGACGCGTTGACACCGCTGGCGGTGGTGGCGGCGGGACGATCAACGCTTCCCGCAACTGCGAGCTCATCACTCCAAAAATGTCTCCACCAAAAACCGACGCCGGTATTCGCACGCAAAGCTCAGTCGGACCAGCAAGAACATTCAGCACCCGCTTGATCGCGACAGACTTCTGCCGCAACGCTGAACGCAAACGTCTCGGTCCAGTCAAACTACGAACGACACTGTTGAGTCCGCCGGTCATTGCTTGTTCTGATTGAGCAGTTCCAGGTACCCGAGTATCTGGCCCACCGTCATCTCTCTCACCTGCTGCGGCGTCCAGTTGAACTCCTTCGCCAACACAAAAAACGCGCGCACGATCGGCGACTCGACGATCTCTTTCATCTCGTCTTCCGTCGTGCTCAAACCACTGATCCGGTTGATCGCATCAACCAGAAAACGCACCAGGCCACTGTGCATTCCCGCGATGTCGCTCTGCTTTAGCGCCGGCTCAACCACCGATCTCTGAATCATCAGCACCGACGTCAGCACCTCATCATCTTTCGCGCCCTTCGCGATGAGCTGCACGTCCTTCACCGTCAACGGACGCAGTTGAATCTTCTTCGCTTCACGGCTATGAGAATTGCCATTCGCGTGTCCGTTCTCGAGCGAAGGACTCAGAATCTGCGCAGGTATCTCGACTTCAAAAGTCATCTCCCTGCCGGCCAACAACTCCTCGGCGGTTACAAACATAAAAAGTCTCCGGGTTCTCTATTCAGACTTAGACAGCCGTGTCTTCAGCGGATATCCGCTTGGCTTTGAACGACAACTTCTCGAGGACAAAGTCGTCTTCCGGAAGGTTGAATTGCCAGGAACTAAAGATGACGCCATAAACAGTCAACACACCATTTCCCGCATCGCCTTCAGGCTTCAGGTTGTCGAGGCTGACCTTCATGTTGAAGCTCGGAATTTTGAACGGTGCGGTCTCTTCAGTCTCGGCGTACTGGCCCAACATCAGTTTCAGTAGTGCGCCGTTGATAAACGCGCGGTCGACCGTGCCTCCGATGGAGATGTTTCCGGCGCGCAACTCGCGAGCTGCGTGAGAACCCAACTCGTGAAATGCCTTGACGTCGATCGAGACCGACAACGAAACGTTCGTAACCCGGCCCACGATTCCGCCTTCACCAAAGTAGTCGGCAAAGACTTCCGGCGTGATGCCGTCGGGGTCACTCAGCGTCAACACTCCGTCAGTGCCATAAAATGTGTTCGTATTGAACATGACAGCTCCTTTAACTCAGGTTCATCACAACCCTGATCACGTCGATGCTGAACGTCGGGTTGAGGTCCATCGTCACTAACACTTCGCCACGGATCTCCATCGGGCGATCGGCAAACACGTTGAGCTTGTAACCGGTCAGAAACTCACGAAGGAGCAGATCGGCTAGAAAGCTGTCGAGGGTCGTGCGCAGGTTGTCGCGCACGCGTTTGTTATTGAGTTTGCCGATGTACTGATTGGCGCCGAGGCGTGTGCCTTGTTTGACATAGTCGACGATGCGGCGCAACGTGATCTGTTTGAACGCTTCGTCGTCGGTGGTGACTCCCTTGACGACGCGAATGCCCCGCTTCTTTTGCAGGACCAGGACACGATTGAGCACCAGCGATTTCAAATCGCCGTAGTTGTACAGACTCGTGAGTGCTTCCACGCCCGCAACTGTCTTGTTCGTCAAACTAATATGCGGCGAGAGCGAACTGAGTTTTCCCGCGATAACTGCGGCCGAGAAATACGGCGGCAGATCGATCACTGCGCCGGTATCGGGATCGGTTTGTCTGATTCCGGGCGCGACGAGGATCACGCGTTTGTCGGCGACTTCATTCGCGTTTTCAAGAATCTTTTCGACGTCGCTGTTGTCGGCGCCGACGACAGCTATACGCTCGCGTCCGAGGTTCTCGGTCTTCTCTACGTGCGCCAGCACGTCCGACTTGATCTCCGAAAAGCCCATGCCCGCTACGACGACGATTTGCACGTCTTCTTCGACAAGGCGATCGAGAGCTGTTTGGTAAAGCGTCTTGGAAACCGTGCCGTTTGAGCCACCGGAAAATGCTTCGAATCGCGTCGTGACTTTTGGCAAACCCTGTCCGGTTGTTTCCACAACCTCCACGAGTCGCGACGGATTTCGTTCGTCTTTCAGGCGTTGCACGAGGTACGAGACACTCGGAACAACGTAGACCTCTTGCAAGTTTCCGAGACGAATTGTCACTTTTCGTAGGCTCTTCTGCGGCACCCAGTAACTCGCGCGGATCTCCGCGGCCCCCGAAGGCAATGTGTTGAACGTGAGCGTTCGGTTCGCGGGGTTGAGTTGGACCACCTGCGATGAAGCAGTGGACGACTTGAGCTGATACTTGGTCAGAATTCCATTCTCGCGCACAGTGACATTGCCGACGCTTGCCTGCGCGGCGCCGTCGCCGTTTCCGTTCGCCGGCATCGCCACTTCCTGCGCCGACAAAGCGAGCGTGCCGTTGCTCCGCACGATCAGTTCGTTCGCAATGTTCTCCTGCGCTTCGCCGGGTTCGATCCGGATTTGCAGACGATTGCCCGCGGTGCCCGGTGTCCTGGCTTTCAGTGTGACAACGGGAACGTCGCCGTCATTCGTGATCGAAAATGTCGCCGCCTTCGCGCTCGCTTCGTCAAAGACGCGTTGCGCGTAAACGGTGCTCGCGCCGTTGTCGAAGAGCAGCTTAAGTGCTCTGACGAGATTCAGATTGTCGCCGGGGTTGTTTGGATCCCACTCGCCGGGTTCGCCGAAGCGCGCGCGCCCCTCTTCGTAACTGCTGAGCGTCTCGATGCGCGAACTCCCCATTTCGGCGGTGCCGATGATGCCGATGTTGCCGGTCGGAATCGCGCCGATCGTCAGCAGTCCTTCGGCACGTACTTCAATGTAAGTTCCTGGAAGAATTGTCTCAGTGATTACTTCTGCCATGTTTCATTCCTCTGTTCTCATGGTCCTTTGAAGTGCAAGGCGTCATGGAACTGAAAACTGCTCCACAATGAAATCGTCCATGTCGATGTCGATGCGCTTGATGGGAATGCCACTGCTCAACTCGCCGCCATCTTCAGACTCAAACGTGAACCGGTACTCCAGCGTCTGGACCCAAACGGGAAACGCGGAACCGACAACCGGAACGTGAGTCAGGTTCTCTGCCGGCCGCAGCGCCACCGGTTTCAAGTCCACAAAACCTTTGTTTCGTAACAACGAGCGATCTGTTCTGAGTTTGTTTTGTAATTTGCGTGAGACCTCGCGCGACTGGTTGATCGTGTTGGCCCACACTTCCATCGCGATCTGTCCGCGAAAAGTGTCGCCGAGGATTTCGTCGCGCCACGTAACGGTCCAATGCGAGATTTCGAGTTTGTCGTTCGGTGTTTGCGGGCTGCCGAAGATGATCTCGGCGGTCGCTGTTTTGACCGTGTACTCGCTTGGTTGTGTGGGCTTCTCGGTGAAGGTGTAGTCGATCTGATTGTTCTGGTCTGTGACGTTCTTGATCGAGATGTCACCGGCGCCGAACTTGGTGCTGGTCGCACTCGGATTGCGCTTCAGCGGCAGCGGCGCAATGCGCAGTGTTTTCAGGTTCTCTGAAAAAGTGTCAACGGAAGGAGCAACCTCGATGATGCTCGTCGACTGCACGATGGTGTCGCCCGCGCGAACGAAGCGGCCGAGACCTGCGCCTTTCGCCTGATCGAGTTGCAGACTAAAAACAACGGCGGGTATTTCGACAGTCGCGGTCGGTTTCTTCGGTCCCATGCGATCGGCAGACAGCAACGGGGCTGAGCCTGAGGCCAACGCTTCGACTAATCGATCGATTACCAGATACATCGTTGTGCCTTGAGAACCGTTACTCGCTTTCCTCGTCTTCTGCTGTGTCGTCGTTCACAAAAGTCGCGGCGTCCGTTTGCCGATTAGTGTTGAGGCGAAAGATCGGATCGGCGCCGGTGATGGACTCTTTGGTCAGGTATCCTTCCTGCACCAACAATTCGAGAGCGTCGCGGGTATCGTGGAGGGCGTGATGAATCATTTGGTCAAGCAGGCGCCAGCGAGTGATGCCATGCAAATCGTCCGCGCACTGCGGGTTTCGCAAGAAGTACGCGAGTATCTCCCTCGCGAGGTTCTCGCTCTCTTGAGACGTTGGTTGAGACACCTTAATGGTCCATAGTCGACGAGAGGGACTAAGCAATCGCAAAGCCACGACGTTCTGCGTGACGGTCGCGCGGTTTTCTTGGAGTTTTGTGGGATCGAGAGTTGTGAGGTGGGTCAATCGCGACCCAGTGGTGGGTTCTTAGGAACCCACCCATAGTCAATTTTCAGCGGTATAACTTTTCGAACAGTTCCCGACGATTACGATGCGAGGCCGGCGCCCGTGAACTCCAGTGTGAGCAGTATTGGACCATACTGACCTGTCGCACTGAGAGTGATCTTGCCGCTTTGATTGGCGGGAGCATCTGGTGAAAAAGCGACATTGATGGTCGCGGTTTCACCCGGTTGCAGTTCTGCCGGCACTCCCGAGACGCTGAAAACGTCCGGGTAGCTGCTCGCTACGGTAATTTTCTGCAAGCTCTCTTTCTGATTATTGGTCAGGATAGCGGACAGCGTCTTGCTCGCGCCGATCGCTACTGCGCCAAAATTCAAACCGCTGGGCTGGAGTGTCACAATCGATGATGGCGGCGTATCGGCGGCAGCGGCAGCCGCGAACGCCGCACGGTACTCGAGCCAGACTGCGGGATTTAACTGGCCGTCCTTTGGCAGTTGGGCCAACAGGATCTGTGGTGAGTACGAAGGCACGCCTTGCCCCCAGTTCATAAACGCATCGAATGGCGTCGTTACGGCGCCATTGCCTATCTGACAGTACCAACCGTACCCGGCAGCCACGAGCGGGTTGTTCTGATCTACCGGACTTAAAACTATGTTTGGATCCCCGATGCCGAAGAGCGAAGCCGCGACGTCGTCAGCAATGCTGTTATGGTTTGTATCTGTCAACGTCCACGTGATCACCCAAACTGCCGTCAGCACAGGTGGTTTTGCAGCGGCCGCTGGTTCTGAAACAGTCAATTGGGCAGCGATAAAGAATATCGGACAGATGCTAAAAAACTGGCCCGCCGGTGACTTGGCCGCCGTTTGCCATTCCTGGACCTTCGCGACCATCGAATAAAACACATCCGAGTCGCCCTGCAGAACTTGAAAAATGCCGAGACTTACCGGCATTGACCCGTTCGGCAGGACCTCAAATTGCGAGATTTCGGGCACCCGAAACACGACCTCATTGTCGGCTATATTCTCGTTATAAATGATCAACTTTGGTGTCCAGGTAAAGACCGACGGAATCAATGCCTTCCAGCTCGCGTAGGTTGTCCCGGTAGTTAAAGAATTGCCCGCACCAGGTTCGACCGCGTTTTGATTCTCGTCCCACAGCGGTTGCGCGCTTACAAAGCTGAGCGCCTGTAATAACCCGTAATTGCTATAAAGGGTTTGCAGATATGCCGGATTGAGCAGGTTCTTGAGCAGGGTTGTGTAAGCGTTGGTGGTATCGGCAGTAACGTTTGCCATAACGTCTGAGAGGGTTGAGTAACTGACCGTGCTTAGCTGTGCTTTAACTGAACTAGAGTTGAAAAAGATCCCGAATACTTCAGACAAAGCGTTGGCGCCCGCACTTCCCAGGAAGCCGACAGTGATCGTCGCTCCGACAGCGGCGGTTGCTGGAAGCAGTATCGGAGCCAGCACCGCACCCAATCCCCAGAGCGCGCTTGTTACTAACAGGTTGGCGATGAAGTCGCCAGTCGAAGGACCCTTAAGATTAACTTCTATCCGTTCCTGGCCGTTGTAAATCTGGTTTGCGATCGTGGAGGGAATGTTCGACAGCGCCAGATCGTCAATTGCGAGTTGTGCCCAGCCTTGATACGACGTGAGAAACTCGCTGAGCGTTTGGCGCATCGCGTTGACGTCATAGATAAATGCGTAAATCTGATCGTTAGCCGAGTCGAACGGCGCTGAGGGTACGACCGCGGGCGGTGCATTGCCAGTCACTTTTGTGTAAGCGTCGTTAAGCAGCGTGGAAAGATCACTGACGTTGTAAACGGTGGCTTGATTTGCAGAAAGGTTCAGGAAGTCACTGAAAGTTTCTCCGCCTGATAGCGCGAGGGCTCTGGCCGCTTCGTCGAAGTTAAGATAGGCGGACAACAGATCGTCGGCGCTGAAGTTGTTTGCCTCGATCGGAAAGACGTTTTGGTCGGTGAACAGCGGCCAGTAAGGGTACAGAGTGACTGTCTCTCCGGGATTTCTTGGATCAGGAACTGTAGTTTCGGTAAGCGGGTAATTGGGATCGCTGTAGGCTGCTTGAAAGGGCACTATGTCGAGCAATAACTGCATCAGTGTGTTGCTCGTTCCAGGAATTAACATGAATTGCAGGTTGTCGATGGTGACGGGCTCGGACGCGGTGGCGTACGTGAAATCCAACCGATAACAATCGGTAAGCGGCGCGGTGATTGTAAAATCGCTATTGGGAACGATCTGAGAGAGCGTTTGCAGCTCGCCGCTGCTTGCTCCCGTCAGAGTCATCGAAAAGGTGCCGGAGAGATTGTCGCCGCTTGCGTCCTGCCCCGGAAATGTTACCTGCAATTGGTCTCCCTGCCACAAAGTGGTCTTGGTGCTGTAAGTCTGAGACGGCTGAAATGTCACCTGCAACGCGACGGTACTAAACGGAATCGCACTGAAGATTCCAAAGTTCTGAAAACCAGGTATCCGATTGTTGACGTCGGTAAACGGATCGAACGGCGGCGCGTCAGATGTCAGCGAAAGATAGGTACTTGGTTGCACTACTGTTTGTAACTGACTCGAACCCAGGTAACCAATGAGTCCTTGTTGCTGGTAGGTCGAGAACTCCGCGCCGAGTGGCTGAGCCATCAACTGCTGAATCTGCGCGACAGTTCTTGGACCGCTCCAGCTTCTTAGCTCGTTTAGACAACCCACGAAACCCTGAGCGTAAGGCAGGAAATTTGGTGTCGGAGACGTTTGCGGTTGGGGCGTGACGCTGCCGCCAAACAGAATCTGCCCATTTGTTTGTGCCTCCCAGCTCGTGCCGTTAGTAGCGACGAACGAGAGACCAAAACTGCCATTCGCATTACTCGTGGCAGCGAGACGCCCATCGAGGAAAAGACTCTGCGTTCCATTGTCGCCCGGCTGCACAACCAGGGCCGCGTGGTGCCATTGCCCGTCGACTACGGAAAGTGGTGACGAGAGTGCATTTGAGGCCCCTACGGTAATCGAACCGTCGTTACCTTGTGCGGCAATGAGATTCTGCGGCGGTGACAGTAGTGTGATTTGCGTCGAGTCAAACAAACCGCCACGCAAAAAGCCGTTCGAGTCGATATAAAGCAGTGGCGCGATTCCTGCGGAGCCTTCAGCAGAGGCCATGGTTACGCCAACGAGCATTCCACTTGACTGCGCTTTGAACCACAATTCGATAGTGATCCCGTTGGCTGACACCTCACCAGCCGAAGGAAGAAAGTTACCGACGCCGATACTGGGTGGCGAGACATGGTTTAGCTGGTCCAGGTAAGCGACTGGAGTAAATTGCACAGAGTTTCCAAAAGGATTTGGATTTGCCGGAGCGTTCATTATGGGCGATTCCTTTTTGTGTTGGGTTAATCGTGTTCGGTTCGGTTGGCGGAATAATCTCTATAGCTGAAGGCTGGAATATAGCCGAAAGCAGACTACTACGCGATTCTGTGCCGCTGCAGAGCGGTCACTCGATGCAAACGTCGAAACCTCAGTTTGGTTTCTGTGCAATCAGCACTCGATGCTGTATTTCTTTTTGAGGCGGCCGAACGCGCGGCGATCTTTGCCGGCTTCGTGGGCGGCGCGGGTGACGTTGCCGCGGTGTTTGTGGAGTAGTTCTTCGACGTAGCGTTTTTCGAAAGCTTCGATTGCGCGACTGCGACGTTCGCGAAAGTCTTCAGGCGCGCGATCTGCACCCACCAACAACGGATCGTCGAGTTCGGGCGCTGGATCGGTAAGTTCCGGAAACGTTTCAGCCATCGACGAGCGCGCGGAGAAGGTGATGGCGGATGGAAGTATGTGGGCGCCGTCGCTCAAGACGGCTGCGCGTTGGACCACGTTTAGCAGCTCACGGACGTTCCCGGGCCAATCGTAGGCTTCCAGCTTTTGCAGTGCCGCTGTCGTAAACAACTTCGCGCCCAGGTGATGGCAATGAGTGCACAAGAAGTGTCGCGCGAGCAGCGGAATGTCAGTCGGACGTTTGCTCAGCGGCGGCAGATCTATCCGTAAAACGTTCAGCCGAAAATACAAGTCAGACCGAAACTGCCGGTCCCGCACACTCTGTTCGATGTCGCGATTCGTCGCCGCAATCACGTTCACATCCGCTTTCAAAAAACGATCGCTGCCGAGTGGCCGATAGGTGCGCTCCTGAAGAAAGCGCAACAACTTCGACTGCGCGCCTAACGACAACGAGTCAACTTCGTCAAGAAACAGCGTGCCGCCGTTTGCCAGGCCAATGAGCCCCTTTTGATCCGCATGCGCATCGGTGAAAGCTCCGCGCGAGTGGCCAAATAACTCGTTTTCAAAAAGGTGATCGGGAATCGCCCCGCAGTCCAAAGCGATAAACGGATTGCCGCGCCGTTTGCTCAAATGATGAATCCCACGCGCGCACAGCTCCTTTCCCGTTCCAGTCGGACCGGCGATGAGAACGGGCAAATCACTTTTCGCCATCAACGGTATCGCCCCAATCGCTTCGCGAAAAACCGGATCCTCTCCAACGAACTGCTCCATACCCAGCTCTTCCATGAGCCGTCGATGCGCCGACTCAAACTCTCTTTCACACGCGCGTTCTCCTAAAATTCGTTCGAGACGCTGCCGCAACTCGCCGTTGTGAAAAGGCCACAACAGGAAGTCAGTTGCGGATTCAGACACGAGATTGAGAGTTTTGTCGTCGATTGTGCGTGGAAGAATCGCCAGCACTGAGCTGCGCAACGAGTTGTTAGTTAACCAGCGGAAAAATTTGATTGCTTCTGTAGTAAACGGCACGGCCACGGCGCAAATCAGCGGCACTTCAGACGCCGATAAACGCTCTAGATCGATTAGCTGCCATTCGACCCTGGACCAGCTCACGTTCAACTGGCTCGACAGGTGATCGAACTCATCGCTAATGGCATGAGAGCCGTTTTCAATAAGCAACACTGGTGACGTCACACCGAACCTCGGTTTACGTTAGCTGAATTGGTCGGGGCACCGGAATTCGTACGCGGGGGTTTAGACGGGTGCCAGGAAAACTACGTGTTTTGGTTTACGGCAGATTTTTCATCAATGATATGGGCCAAGTTTGTCGAGTGACTAATTTTGGTTCGCGCGAGGCTTGCGGGTTAACTTTGGAAAGAACTAAGAATGTGCCGCAATCTACGCCGCTCCAATGCTTCTGTCAATAGGTAATGTGTGACGATTCTGTTGAATGTACATAACTGCTTGCTGCTAGTGTCCGATAGCCTTGTCCAAATATGCTCTCAACTGCGCGAGGGGATCTTCGAAAGAGAGAAACGCAATGTGATTGTCTGGTCTTAACAACACATTGAACGATTCTTCGGTGCCGAAAATCGCGGCTACCTGTTGAGTAAGCGGAAAAATCTCGCAATCGACCGTATTCGGTAACTCTTGCTCGATACTTTCACGCGACTCTTCCAGTTTCTCAACATCATGTGTGAACATAAGTAGATGAAAAGTGGGCGCGTGTATCCAATCGTAGACACCCTCGCCATCAATCGTTAGATAAGGCATACGATCGCCGGCTTTCACTGCAAACTGTGCGCCAGTGTCGACGCTCAAGGAGTGTTCGCGATACGTGATGCCGGTCTGCGAAATGAGTGGGAAGATGAATTGGTTTACTGAATCCAGACCGATGAGCAAGTTTGCGACACGCGGAAAGATGTAGCGCCGTGCAAAAGAAAGCAGCCACGCCGGATTCACCAAAAGATCGAAAAAGCGATCCGTAGTTTCCAACAAACGCCTCGCTATCTCGACGCGTTCTTCGCTGTAGGTTTCGAGCAGTTGCGGCTTTGCCTCGCCGCGGAGAACGAGAGCGAGTTTCCAGGCGAGGTTGTAAGCGTCCTGGATGCCGGTGTTCATTCCCTGCGCACCAGCCGGCGAATGAATGTGAGCCGCATCGCCGGCAACGAAACATCGACCCTCGCTGAACTTGTTAACGCGTCGCGAGTGGACCTTATAAGTAGAAAACCAGTTCACCTTGTAGATATCGAGCTGGAGCTGCGTGTCCTCGACAATCTGTCGTTCGATCTCTTCATACAACACCTCACCTTCCTTCAGTTCGGTGTCTTCGGGGAACACGCCGACGATACGGTAGCGATCTTCGCCGGGCATCGGGAAGAAAGCTGTGGCACTGTCTTTCGCCAGACAAGCGGCCAGCATGTCGTGCGGAAGTTCCCATTTGATCTGCACGTCCGCAACATAGAACAGACGCTCGAGCGTGCTGCCTTCAAAAGTCAGGCCCAACTGTTTGCGAACGAGACTCTTGGCGCCGTCGCACCCGATTAGATATTGCGCCTGGATCACCTGCTTTTCGCCGGCGGCGTTGACGAGAGTGCCCGATACGCCCGCATCGTCGTGCGAGAAGTCAGTCAGAGTTGTCTGCCAGCGTATGTCTTTGCCGTGTGATTTGATGAACTCGTAAAGAAGCCGCTCGTGTTTGCCTTGTTCGACGATGAGCAGGAACGGAAACGGGCTCATGCCTTGTCCGAGAGCCGACAATGGAACCTCAGCGCGCGCCTCGCCTCCTTCCAACAGGCGAACTCGCTTAATAATTGCACCAAGCTCGATGAGCGGGTCCGCCAGATCGATCTGCTGGTAGATCTCCAGAGTTCGCGCTTGCACTCCGATCGCCTTCGAATAGGGAGTCGTGCCCTCTTTCTGATCTACAATCACAAAATCGACACCGTATCTGATTAGTTGACCGGCTAACGCTAGTCCGGTAGGACCAGCACCCACGATCAATACATCCGTTCTGGTGGTTGTTTCGTTCATTTGTTAAAAGGATAGGATACGAACGCAAAAGTTGAAACAAGGAAACAAGAAAGGAGAGTTATGCCAACACGTAAAGCGGAAGCTGAGTGGAAAGGAAATCTTGCCGAGGGTGAAGGAAGATTAAGCGTTGGAAGCGGCGCGTTTGAAGGTCCTTATACTTTCAAGTCTCGTTTCGAAGAAGGGCAGACCGCGACGAATCCGGAGGAGTTGATCGGCGCGGCGCACGCAGGTTGTTTCACGATGGCGATGATCGCAGCGATGTCACGTGCCGGTATTAAACCAACACGCATCCATACCCAAGCGCAAGTCACGCTCGACAAAGTGGGCGACGCGTTTTCGATCACTAAGATCGAGCTCGTAACCGAAGGAGAGATTCCCGGCATTGACGACGCAGCGTTTCAGAAATACGCCAGCGACGCTGAAAAGGGTTGCCCGGTTTCCAAGGCGCTTGCCGGGACGCAGATTCATGTGACGGCGAAACTGCTGAACGCAAGTTAGCCGTGACGATCTGCTGTACAAGCAGCGGCAGGATCACGAGCAGCGGCAACACAAACACGAAAGCAGAGTGTTCCCAAAACGCGGTGCCACGACGGTAAGAGCCGTTGAGTAGCGGAACTCCGAGCGTAACTGCGTAATAGATCGAGAGCGGAAACAACGACGCGCGCGCAAAACTGCGCGCGTTTGCCTTCTCGAATCGCTCGGTCAACACGAATAACAACATCAGGAACAGAAAGTAGACCACGATGCCTTCAAGCCGGTGCAGTTGGTTGCTTGTCAACCACGTCACCCACGCAGTGTCAGCCCGCCTCCCCAGTGCGAACCAAATGCGTGTCGTGTTTGCCAGCAGAGTTACAACATAAGCCAGCATTACCGTAACGGGTAGAAACCCCCAACTGACCGGCTGAAAGCGCTCGCGCCACAACCGTCGCAACGCGAGCATCAGAAACGCGGTAATCAAAAAGTTGACTCCCGCGCATGGAACAGCGATCACGAACCTGTGGTCGCTGCTCATGTAACCCGTGTACGACTCAAACTCAAACGATCGGCCACTCAACAACTCCACCAACACTGTCGTCGGCGTCAGTATCCAAAGCAGATCGTCCGCCGTCGCAGACGAGTAGAACGCCTTGAGCCCGAGAGCGCACAGCAACACCAACAACAACTGTGCGCTCCAAATCACCTTCTGCTTCATACAAACCGCCGTCTTCGTTTCCACATGATTGCTGTCGCGACAATCATGAGCGCCGCCACAATCAGGAAGATCAGTTCCGGTTCGCTGCCGACTTCCGTTCCGCCACCAACGGCCAGGTTGCTGACTCGTAGCGGCAACGGCAACGGCTGGTTCACGTCCTGCGCCGAACCGTTGGGATTGGTGACAACTTCACGTACCGCGATGAACGACGTGTAGCGAGTCAACAAGTTGTACTTCAATCCCAGATCGGTGATCGCCTTCTGGTTAGCTTCTTCATCTTCGAAATCGGAGTAATCCGACAGCTCGGCAATTCGCGAGCGCGCCCAGAGATAACGCAACGCGCTATTCCCCTCGTCAGGTTGCGTGTTTGCAACGTCAACTTGTGACGTGAAGATGCCCTGAGCATTCTTTCCCGTAAGCTCGATTGTGCCAGTGACTGGTCCACGCCATTTACCGAACAGAATTATCGGACGTTGCGCGAACAGGTCCGGAAACTGAGCCGGATTCACGTCGTAAACGTCGAAGCCGTTCGCACGTACCTGAATGTCCGTCAGCACCGGCGATTGAACGTACTCGCGAAACTTGTCCGCAACACCAGCAGCTTCGCCTTCGTCCGTAACGATGAACGGCTCGGCCATGCCGGCTTTTGCGACGCCTTCGATCAAGTAACGATTGACCGACGTGCCGATGCCAAATGCGAACACATTGCAGCGATTCAGATTGTTGCGAATGTGATCGAACACGCCCTGCTCGCCCGCGACGAAGCCATCAGTCACCAGCAACAAACTGCGCGAGATTCCTTCCTGTCGCGGCAAACTCATGGCTTGTTGCATCGCGGCGAGTAGTTCAGTGCCTCCGCTACCGCGTTGTTGCTCGAGCAAAGCGATCGCTCCAGCGATGTTCTGCGGATTTGCCTGCAGAGAGTTTGGCGAAAGCAACGTTGAATCGCCCGCAAACAGGACCACGTTGAAGAGGTCGGTCGGCTGCAACTTCCCAATCAGATCGCGAAGCAACCGCTTCGACGTGTTCAAGGGAAAGCCTTCCATCGAACCCGAAACGTCGACTACGAAGATGTACTCGCGCGGCGGAATCGCTTCGGTGGCGACGCGCTGAGGCGGTTGGGCCATGTAGAGGAAGAAGTTTTCGTCCGCGCCCTGGAAGAGCAGCAGGCCCGACGCGATCTGATCGCCAGCGAGGCGATAGCGCACGATGAAGTCGCGATTGCCTTGAAACGGATCCGAATCGTCGAGTTGCAACCGCGCGACGCCGTTGTCCTGCCACTGCGGAAAAACTTTATGCGACGGGCAAGAGACGTCGTAGATAGGCAAACCGGCGGCGATCCGCGTCGTAATGTGGAGTTCACTGGCCGGTTTTTGTCCCTGACGCTGATATGGCGTCTGAACGAAAGCGTCCGTCTTGCTGTTCGTGCTTCCCGGCGACGCGTAGCGTGGTCCAACAACTGTCGGAAAGACGAATTCATAAACGTTTTCTGTTGGAATCAGGAGCTCGGTGTATCGAAGTTCGATCTCGACCTGCTCCTGCGGCATGATGTTGGCCAAACTCATCGAGAAAACGTTTGGCCGCTGCTGCTCCAATAGCGACGCGCTCTTCCCTTCTTCTTTCGCCTTCTCGAATTCTTTCTTCGCCTGTTCGCGCTCCTTGATCTTAGCGACAATGATCTCGTTGCCGAGTTGCATGCGCATCGCGTAAACGGCCGCGCGCGTCGAAGCCGGGAAAACATACGTCGCGTTGATCGCGCGCACGCCTTCGTTACGATAAATCTGCCGGACCTTGACGTCGGCAATCACGCCCGACACTGATATATCGACTCGTGTGTCTTTGAGCGGCAGTTGATCGACACTCGGATCTCCCTGGACCATGAAGTATGGAGCGAGAGTTTTGTCTGCCTCTGCTCCGGTCTCCTGCGCCCGAATCGAAGTGAATGAAACCGTAACTGCCAGCAACGCAAAACACAGGTACCGCAATTTGACTTGCATAGAATCCTCCGCCTTTAAGGCGACTCAACGTTCCGGGCACTTGGCCCACTTTTAAACGCGGAGATACTATGAAAAAGAGGGGCCTGAACTACTGTTACGGACCACAGGAGGGCACCGTACCGACCACAGTCGGCCGGTGGGGAAGGCCGGAATCTTGCGGATTTTGTTACGTTTTCAGACCGATTGGCGCTAATGGGAGAGAACGGAGGCGCTTGCCGGTCGCAGCGAAGATCGCGTTGCTAACCGCTGGAGCCAAACCCACTATCGGAGTTTCGCCGGCGCCCGCCGAAGGGAGATCCTTGCGATTTACGAGGACCACTTCGATTGGCGGCACATCACTGAACCGCGGCAAGCGATAACTCTTAAACCGCGGATTCAGAATGCTTCCATTCGCAAACTGAATCGACTCGAAAAGCGCGCCGCCGATCGCTTGCACGATCGCGCCTTCAACCTGGTTCTCGAGGTGTAACGGATTGACGATGGCGCCACACTCGAATGCCTCGACGATCCGCTCGAGTTTCACTTTGCCCGTGCGCTGGTCCACTGACACTTCTGCACACGTGGCAATGTAGCCGCCTTTTTCGAAACCACACGCGACGCCGAAGCCGTGCGCGCTCGATGCCGGTTTTCGATGCCAATCAAAACGGGTCGTGGCTGCTTCAAGGACTGCGCGCAAACGCTCGTCCTTGATGTTCTTCAGACGAAACACGACCGGATCCAGCTTCACGAGCGCGGCGAGTTCGTCCATGTGGACCTCGCGTGCGAAGTGGTTCGCAGTCGCGGCGAGTCCACGATACGAACCTTGCCGCAGCGGCGACTTAGTATTGTGAAACTGAATGTTCTGGTTCGGAATGTCGTACTTGACCTGTATGCCTGATGATCCGGAGTTGTAGTTGTGAAACTCCCACGCGGTAAGCTTGCCGTCGTTTTTCACACCGGCCTTCACGTCAATCACGCCGGCCGGGCGGAAGTAGGCCCAGGTGAATTCCTCTTCGCGCGTCCAAACAACCTTCACCGGTTTCTTCGTCGCCATCGCCAACCGCGCGGCTTCGACCGCACACTCGCCGCTGTGTTTGCCGCCGTAACCCGAGCCGGTGTCGGGAACGATCACACGGATTCGATTAGCCGGAATGTGCAGTGCTTCCGCGAGTTCGCTGCGCACCCCGAATGGACGCTGCGTGCCGGTCCATACTGTCAACTTGTCGTTGGACCACTCGGCGATGGCAGCGCGTGGTTCGAGTGGCGCGTGAGCGATGTAAGCGACGGTGTAGGTCTGTTCGAGAGTTTTGTCCGCTGCGGCGAAGCCGTCGGCGACGGAACCGACCGGACGACCTCGTCCTTCGCGTGCGTTCTTGCGGAAGTAATCGAACAATGTGGCGTTGTCGGGTTGTGGATCGGAGTTCGTTTTCCAACGCGCCGGGATCGACTTGGCGCCAGCCGTTGCACTCTGCGGTTCCTCCGCAGCAACGCCAAGAAAATTTCCGTCTTCGACGACGTGACCGCCAGGTATGTGCACAAAAGCGTTACGTCCTTCGTACGTCATGTTGAGCTTCGGCGGCCGCACCACTGCGCCGTACAACATGCCGTCGCGTCGCATGTCAGACGTGTACTTGTGCCGGCCGGTGACGAATTCGCGGCCGTCAACTTTTGGAGTCGATTTTCCTGCGAGCGTCCATTGGTCGACAGGCGTCGTCTTCACGTCAGGCAAGATCGTCTTAACCAGCTTTTGCCCCTTCGCAACGTCCGCCAGCGTCATCGACTTCGATCGGTCGTGATTCACAAACCGCGCATCGACGATGCGCACCGTTTCTGGTGATACCTGCCACTGCTGCGCCGCCAGCGCGATCAACATCTGCCGTGCCGCAGCCGCTGCTTTGCGCAACTGCGGCGCCATCGTCGGCGTCGTGCGGCTGCCGAAAGTTCCCATGTCAAAGGGCGTCAGCTCTGTATCACCCATGACGAGTCGAATCGTCGATACGGGCACATGCAACTCGTCCGCAACCGCCTGCGCCAGCGACGTGCGAATGTTCTGTCCAAATTCAACCTTTCCCGTATAAACAACGACCGATCCGTCTTGTTCGATATGTATCCATGCGCCAATCTCCTGCGGCAACTCACGACTAAATCCCTCTTCCTGCTCCTGCGCGAGCAGGTGACTCATCGGCACCAGCAACGCGATGCCGGTGCTGAAAGCTTTCAAAAATTGTCGCCGATCGAACGTGAAGTTATAAAGCGGATCTTCAGCGAGCTCGTACCTTTCGACTTCCGGAAGGTCTTTCATTCCGCACCTCCCGTTTGTCCTGACGCCATCTGAATTGCGGCTATGATGCGGAGGTAAGTGCCGCAGCGGCAAACGTTTCGATCCATGTGCCGCACGATCTCTTCACGCGTGGGTCGTGAGTTTTTATTGAGCAGCGCCACACTCGACATGATCATGCCGGGCGTGCAGTAGCCACACTGCAACGCGTCGGCTCTTAAGAACGCCTCCTGCACTGGATGGAGCTGGCCATGCTTCTCGAGCCCTTCAATCGTCGTGATCTGCTTGCTGGCGACTTTTCCGACGGGCGTGACACACGAGCGCGTTTGCTGTCCATCTATGAGCACGGTGCACGCGCCACACTGCCCTTCCCCGCAACCGTACTTCGTTCCCGTCAGATCGAGATCGTTCCGCAGCACACTTAACAGACTCGTCTGCGGATTAGCATCAACAGTCAACTTCTTCCCGTTGACAGTCAGCGCAGTGACATTCCCCATCCTTGCCAAACCTCCCGGATTGATTGTTTGGCAAACATTGTAACTGCTGAAGTATAGAAATGCCCGAGGTGTCCGTCCCTTAAACCGAGTTGCTGTGAACGCCCAGGCGGTTGCTTTGAACGCCCAGGCCGTTGCTTTGAACGCCCAGGCCGTTGCTTTGAACGCCGCAGGCGTTCGCCAATTTCAGCCCAGGGTTCGAAGAACCCTGGGTATACGAACCGGAAACTAACCAACGCTGAAAGCGTTGGCAAACGTTACGTGATCGTCGCCAACGCCTTCAGCGTTGAGGTGAAATCGGGGCATTGGTTCCCAGGGTTGTTCCAACCCGTGGGCTAAAATTTGCCAACGCCTTCGGCGTTTAATTGGTTCGCTGTGTTTTATTCCGAGCTGTTTTATTCCCAGCTGTGTTTTATTCCGAGTGGTTCCGATCACCGAACCCGTGTCGGCCTTTGCACACCTCACACACGGTCGGTTCTTCGGTGTTGTCGATCCGATGTTGCACGGGCGTCACCGTTCGCAAGTACGCAAAGATCGCTTTCAGATCGTCGTCCGTCATGTTGCGGAAATAGCCCCACGGCATGATCGAATTGAGTTTGCGTGCGCCCACCTGGCCTGTGCGCAACGTCTTTACAAACATTGCTTCGTCGTAATACGAAATTCCCGAAGCATCCGGCGTGATGTTGGCGCTCGTGACTTCACCCCACGGTCCCTTGAAACGCATGCCACCCGCAAACGCGAGCTGCATCAACGGCTGGCCTTGTTTGTTCATCGGCGTGTGACACGACATACAGTTTCCCAACGTCACGAGATACTTCCCGCGCTCGACCTGATTCGACATGTCAGGACCCGCGACACGCTCGGTGATCGGCTGGTGCGGCGGCAGCATTCCTTTGACAACTTCCGGAAGCATCGTCTTCGGCACCACGTTGCGCACCGGATCGATCGAGCGCAAATAGACCACCACCGACGCGAGGTCCTCGTCAGACATTTTGCGGAAGTTCATGTAAGGCATCATTGGAAACAGCCGCCGGCCATCGTGACCAATGCCTTCGCGAATCGCGCGCGCAAACTGCTCGTCAGTCCAATTACCGGCGCCGGTCTCGCGATCGGGTGTGATGTTCGGCGCGACCAGCCATTCCATTCCGTCTTCAATAAAGATCGTTCCGGCGCCCTTCTTTCCGTGTTTCGGTTGCGCGCCCGGTCTCTCCCAGTCGAGTTCTGAATGGCACTGGAAACAGTGAGCGACGCCTTCAACGATGTAGCGTCCGCGATCGAGGCGTGCCCCCGTCGGGTTGAATGTCAACGGAGTCACGCGCGGGCTTGGAATTCCTTCGCGCGTCGTGTAGCCCACTGAAAGAAGTATGCCGATCAGCGCGATTGCGACCAGCGACATTTCGACGACCCATTTTCCCCGTTGTCCCTGCATGGCTGCGGTCCTCCGACCATCCGAGTTCTAAAGGAGCAGCCACTACGACTGCCCTCAACTCAGATAGCGTAAAACCGGGGTGATTTGGATCAGGGATTCTTCAGCGAAAACTGTCCGTGGCGCGAATGAGGGCGTCGGTGATGCCGGGTTCGAAAGCCGCGTGACCGGCGTCCGGGATAATTTTCAGATCTGCTTCCGGCCACGCGCGGTGCAGGTGCCACGCACTCATGAACGGGCAAACGATGTCGTAACGGCCGTGAACTATAACGCCCGGAATGTGACGAATGCGATCGACGTTTTCAATCAGGTAGTTGTCGGTTTCGAAGAAACAGTTGTTCACGAAGTAGTGACACTCGATGCGCGCCAAAGCAATCGCCTTATCAGGCTCGCTGAACTCATCGATTAAATCCTGATCCGGCAGAAGCCTTAAAGCACTTCCTTCCCACACGGACCACGCGCGCGCCGCTTCCAGACGCACGGATTCATCGTCGCTCGTCAAACGCCGGTAATAAGCACGGATCATGTCGCTGCGTTCAGACTCGGGAATGATTTGCACGTACTTTTCCCAACCGTCAGGAAAGATCGCGCTTGCGCCCTGGCTGTCTTCGTAAAACCAGCGAATCTCTGACGGCCGGCACAGAAAAATGCCGCGCAACACGAGACCGCGAACTCTTTGCGGATGCGTTTCCGCGTAGGAGAGCGCGAGCGTGCTGCCCCACGAACCGCCAAACACGAGCCACTGATCGATGCCAAACTGTTCGCGAATCGTTTCGATGTCCTGGACCAGATGCCAGGTCGTGTTGTCTTCGAGTGACGCGTGTGGAGTGCTACGGCCCGAGCCGCGTTGGTCGAAGAGAATGATGCGGTAAGCATTTGGATCGAAGAAGCGCCGGTAATTCGGAGTGAGTCCGGCGCCTGGACCACCATGCAGAAAGATAACGGGCTTGCCGTTCGGCGTGCCGCATTGTTCGTAATAAAGATCGTGAACAGCGGACACTTTGATGTGCCCGCTGTCGTAAGGTTCAGTCTCGTCGTAAAGGGTTCGCAGTGTTTCCATGTTGCCGCGATTATCGTGGTAGAACACGCCGGACTGCAAACTGCGGACACCTTCCTCAAAGCTTTCCTCGGCTTCTACAAACATCGGCTTCTACAAACAGAAGCGGGTCAAAGAGCTTCTTTGCTTCGGCTCGCCGCCGGATGTGAGGCGAGGCTCTGCCTAGCCGCAGTATGGAAGAACAACGGGGCTATGCTCTGGTATGGCCTATGGCCCATGATCGGGGGGCGTAGCCCGAACCAGGGGCGTAGCCCAATCGCTTACTTAACGGCGCCGGCGAGGCAGAGCCTCGCCTCACATCCGGCGGCATAGCCGTCTAACAGCAGGCGGTATAGCAAGCTAACGGCAGGCGGCATAGCCAGCTAACAGCAGGCGGTATGGCCAGCTAACAGCAGGCGGTATAGCCAGCTAACAGCAGGCGGTATGGCCAGCTAACAGCAGGCGGTCTAACAGCCGGCGGCATAGCCGTCTAACAGCCGGCGGCATAGCCGTCCTGAAACAGCCGGCGACATAGCCAGCTCACAGCCGGCGGCATAGCCGTCCTGAAACAGCCGGCGGCATAGCCAGCTAACAGCCGGCGGCATAGCCATCGCGAATAGGACACAGCACTGAGCTACGGTTACGCAAGAGGCAACCAAACGCTTCTATTGTCCGGGCACTGCGACCGCCGTGTTTTGAAACGCGGCGATGGTCCACCCGTGGTTTTCCTTCGTCATGAACAGCGTGAGCAGCGCGCTTTGGTTTAGGTCGCTGGTTGGGCCCGTGCGTTTGCCTTTCACGTGAACCACGGCGACATCCGGCCGCACAAACCGGATCTGTTGCACCGTCAGGCTGATCGTCGCGTCTTTGAAGATCGTGTCGAAGATGCGCTGGTGGGCGCTCTCGATGACGGCGCGTCCTTTGATGTAATGTCCGTTGATGATGACGTAGTCGGCATCCTCGGCAAACGGTTTCGCGAAGAGTGCGCCGCTCTTTGTGTTCCAACCGGTCTCCAATTGTTTGACGGCTTCGCGCATAGCCGATTCATCGGCGGCGTGGTTGTTTTGAGCCTGTGTATTGACGCTCAGTAAAGCCAGCGTGAGCAGGGCGAGTGTGACTAGTTTCTTCATTTTTCCTCCAAACTAAGCTGCGAAATATCGCTCACATAGGTAAGCGACGAATTGATGGAGAAGCGGCCACGGAGTAGAATTCGCGGACTTTGCGAGAAGAAGTCACCCAACTACTCGCCGCCTGGGGTAAAGGCGACAAGTCTGCGCTCGACAGACTGCTTCCTCTCGTCCACGCTGAACTGCGTCGCATCGCCCGCCGCCAGATGAGCCAGGAGCGCGACGGTCATACATTGCAAGCAACCGCACTGGTCAATGAAGCGTATTTGAAACTTGCCGGTCAGCAAGGATTTGAATGGCAGAACCGCGCGCACTTCTTCGCCGTATGTGCGCAAGTGATGCGTCACGTCCTGATCGATCATGCACGTGCTCATGCACGCGACAAACGCGGTGGCGGCGCGGTCCAGGTTTCACTCGACGAGGCCGCAACACTCGCGGGTCAACCGGCCGAACACTTTCTCGCACTCGACGACGCTCTGCGGTTTCTCGAAAGCGTCGATCCGCAGAAAAGCAAGATCGTCGAGTTGCGTTACTTCGGCGGCTTGAGCATCGAGGAAACCGCGGAGGTCTTGAACATCTCACCGAGAACGGTGCGACGCGAGTGGCAGCGTTCGAAAGCGTGGCTACTACGCCTGATTACCGAAGGACTCACAGATGAAACCCGACAATTGGCGAAAGGTTGACGAACTCTTCGACGCCGCGCTCGAGCGTGATCCAACGGATCGCGCCTCATTCCTCGATCGAGCCTGCGGAAGCGATCGCGAACTGCGCCGAGAAGTCGATAAGATGCTCGCCTTCGATCGACAAGCCGAGGATTTCATCCAAACAGACGTTTTCAACGTCGCCGCCAGATTGATTTCGGAACCCGCCGAAGCACAGCTCAAGAGACCCGCATCGTTCACTTCTGACTCGATCGACGACGCCAGATTCATACCCGGCGACGTTCTTTCCGATCGTTACCGCATCGTCGGACTACTGGGCCGTGGCGGTATGGGCGAGGTCTATCGTGCCGACGATCTCAAACTCAAACAACCGGTCGCGCTCAAGTTTCTCCCCGAATCGCTTACGGCCAACGGCGCGGCACTCGCGCGTTTCTATCGCGAAGTCAGCGTTGCGCGGCAGATCTCGCATCGTCACGTCTGTCGTGTTTACGACGTCGCCGAGTTCGAAGGACAACATTTCATCTCGATGGAGTTTGTGCGCGGCGAGGAACTGGCGTCGTTGCTGAAACGCATCGGTCGTCTGCCACAAGCGAAAGCCATCGAAGTTGCGCGGCAACTCTGCGCCGGTCTCGCGGCCGTACACGAACGTGGCGTGCTGCATCGCGATCTGAAACCCGCGAACATCATGCTCGACGAGCATGGTGACGTGCGCATCACGGATTTCGGCATTGCCGCGCTCGCGGAAGAGTTGGACCAACGCGAAGCAATGGCCGGAACGCCCGCGTACATGTCGCCCGAACAACTCGAAGGACAAGAGTTGACGACGAAGAGTGACATCTACTCGCTGGGTCTCGTGCTCTACGAAGTGTTCACCGGCAAGCGAGCTTTTGACGCATCAACCTTGCCGGAACTGATTCGACTGCGACGCAGCGACACGACGCCTACGAGTCTCGGCGAACTCGTTCCCGAACTCGATCCGCTCGTCGAGCGCGTTGTCTTTCGTTGTTTAGAACGAGATCCCGCGAAGCGTCCTGCGTCGGCGTTGCAAGTCGCAGCCGCGTTGCCGGGCGGCGATCCACTCGCTGCGGCGCTCGCCGCGGGCGAAACACCATCGCCCGAAATGGTTGCGGCCGCGCCGAAACAAGGCGGCTTGAGACCGGCCGTCGCGGCTTCGTTGTTTGGTGCGGTGATCGTGCTCGCCGCGCTTGTCTGCTTTCTCTCGCGCGACACGATGCTGTATCGCAAAGTGCCACTTGAGAAATCGCCGGAGGTGTTGCGCGATCGTGCTACCGAGCTGGTGAAGAAGTTTGGCTACACGGCGCAACCAGGTGATTCTGCCTACGGTATGACTTTAGATCGTGAATATCTCGATTACGTTCACGACACCGATCCCTCGCCCACGCGTTGGCAGCGACTGAGCACAGGACAACCAGCAGCGATCTATTTTTGGTACCGGCAGAGTCCGCGTGCTTTCAATGTGTCGAGTAGCGGCTACGTGGACGAGGATGAGCCGGCGCGAGATCTGCCGGGCATGACGACTGTAACGCTCGACACGCTCGGCAGGCTGCGCTCGTTTTACGCGGTGCCCCCCAGTATTAGTTCGCGCAGCAGTTCGACTGAAGACTCAGTAACCGCACCCGACTGGACCACCTTGCTCAAAGAAAGCGGGTTGGACCAGGCACAGTTACAACCAGTTTCGCCAATCTGGACACCGCCGCACGCATCAACTGCACGCGCCGCGTGGGCCGGTTCGTATCCGAATCAACCGGAATCAAGGATTCACGTTGAAGCCGCTGTCTTTGAAGAACGGCCGGTCTACTTCGAGATCTTTCACGCGTGGGACCACCCGGCTGAACAGGTTGTAAATATCGCGCGTTTCAGACAGCGCGCGCTGATCGTACTGCTACTTTCAGTCTTCATCATCGTGATGCTTGCGAGTGCGTTACTTGCGTTGCGCAACGTTAGGCTCGGGCGCGGCGATCGCAAAGGTGCGTTTCGTCTCGGGGCATTTCTGTTGGGAGTCGCCTTTCTACAATGGTTGTTCGCATCTCATCACGTCTCCGCGGAATCTGAAGCGATTTACTTCATCAACGGCGTTCAGAACATGTTGTTCTGGGCCGTGTTCTTCTGGGTGGTCTATCTGGCGTTCGAGCCGTTTGTGCGCCGGCGCTGGCCGGGACGAATCATTTCGTGGAGCCGTGTGCTCGCCGGGGGTTTCAGCGATCCGCTGGTTGGCCGCGACATATTGATCGGCGCGGTTTGTGGGCTTAGCGTCATCCTGTGTAGCTTCTATCTGACCTATCTGGTGCCGCTATGGTTGGGCCATGCGCCTGGCACTCCCTGGCTGGATGCTCCCGCAACGCGACTACTCGGCATTCGTTCGTTTGCGTTTGGCTTTACTCAACAGATCTTCGCGGGCGTTCTTCAATCATTCATAATTCTCTTCTTTCTGTTGTTGCTTTACATGATTCTGCGGCGCGAGCGGCTTGCGGCCTTTGTGTTGTGGCTGATCGCGTCCGTGGCTTTGAGCCTGACACAGGAAAGCGTTGTGGGTGTGCCGTTCTCGTGTCTCGCGGCGGCGATGGTTGTTTGGGTTTTATACCGTTACGGGTTACTGGCTTTGATCGTCGCGATCTACTTCGTGCACCTGATGATCTTCTATCCGATTACTTCCGATTTCTCGGCCTGGTACGCCACCGACTTCGTCCTTGCACTACTCATCGCGCTCGCGCTTGCGGGTTTTGGTTTTTATACCTCGCTCGCCGGAGAACCGTTATTTCGAGGCGCGCGGTTGGATGATTGATTCTTGCCGTTGGTGAGCGGCTCGAGCACCGCTGCGAGGGCGTCGATGTTTAAGGGTTTGGTGAGATGAGAGTGGAAACCGGCGGCGCGGGCACGCTCGACGTCGCCTGAGCGGCCGAAGCCGGTGATGGCGATCACTGGGATGTGTTCGCGACCGTGAATCTGCCGCAGGCGGTGAAGAAACTCGAAGCCGTCCATCTCCGGCATCGAAATGTCTGACAGGATCACGTCAAACTCACGTTCACTCGCGATACGCAAAGCGTCGGCGCCGTTTGTAGCTGTCGTCACGTTAGCGCCGCTGAGCTTGAGTAACTGATCCAGCATCGCGGTCGTGTCTTCGGAGTCGTCAACGACCAGAAAGTCAGTGCCGGCCAAAGCAGTCAACGCGAGCGGTGTCGCAATCGCCGATGCTCCATGACCGGCGGGCTCTTTCGTGAGCGGCAGCCGAATCGTGAACCGGGAGCCTTTGTTTGTTCCTTCCGACTCAGCCGCGATCGTGCCGCCGTGAAGCTGGACGAGTTGTTGGACAAGCGCGAGTCCGATACCCATGCCGCCGTGTCTGCGGCTCTTGCTGCCATCGGCCTGGCGGAACATTTCGAAAACGTGCGGCAGAAAGCTCGGATCGATTCCCTCTCCAGTGTCTTTTACAACGAGCACCGCATCTCGTTGCTCGCGATTCAAGCCGATATCTATGCTGCCGCCCGCGGGCGTGAACTTCACCGCGTTATTCAGCAAATTCCACGCAATCTGCTGCAAACGTAAACGGTCGCCATCAATCAGTAAGAACTGATCGGCGACGTTCATATGAATATCGACTCCCTTCGTCGCGGCTTCAGCGCGCACAGTTTCCACTGCGTTATCAATGATCGCCGCGAGCGAAACCGTTTCCTGGTTCAGAGATACTTTCCCGCGCTGGAGCCGTGAGAGGTCGAGCAGGTCGTTGATCAACTGCGACTGCGATCGCGCATTGCGACGCAGCGCTTCGGCCATCTTCTGCAAACTCGACGACTCCGCGATCTCGGGCATTCGCAGAAAGAGTTCCGAGTAACCGAGGATGACGTTCAACGGATTGCGCAGTTCGTGCGAAAGCGTGGCCAGGAATTCGTCTTTCAGACGATTCGCCCGTTCCGCTACGTCGCGCGCTTCCTGTTCGCTTTGCAACAGCCGCTCGCGCTCGGCTTCAGCTCGTAGCTTTTCGATTGCCGTCCACGTCCGTTCGGCAACGCTTCGCAAGAGCGACACCTCCTCTTTGGTCCACTCGCGAGGCCGATCGTCGCTTGCCCACAGCGATGCGACCCAGCGGCCGTCGCGCATCAACGGCACCGCGACATACGCACGCTCACCAGTCGGTGCATAACTTCGTTTGTAATCCGCAGCCGTACGCGGATCGGTTTTCGAATCGCAATTGATGACGGCTTCGCCACGCACCATCGCCTCGGAGGTAACGCTGCTGTAATCCGAAATGTGATGAATGCCGGCAACAGACTCAGATCGATCGCAGTAATCGCGATGAACAATTTCGAGATCCCCTTCGACGTCTGTTTCATTGAACAAGCAACGGCGCAGATCGAGTTCGACCCCGACTGTCTCCGCTACGGCGTAAGAGAGTTCGTAAGGGTCGCGCAGCGTACGCACCAACTCGCTGACACGAAAGAGCACGTCGAGTCGCCTCTCTGCCTGGCGGCGTTCACGATCGGTGCGATCGAGCGATACGGCAGTCCACCAGATCAGAATGACGAGAAGCAACAGTATCAGGAGCACAAATACTGCCGTCCCAAACGCGGCGCCAAACCAACCGGAGCCGCGTCCCATCGTTCTGACCCAACCCAGCAGAACAACTATCAGCAAGATGGGCCACATGCGCCGCGCTACTACGCCGCCCGGACTGTTGCCCAGCAGTATCGCGACCAGGCCGCGCTCCGGACGCATCAACAATATCGCCCCGCAAAGACTTAAAAATGCGACCACCGTATGGAATGCGATGGTGAAGTAAAGCCCGATCGGATCGCGCTCGATGCCGTAAAAGTAGTAGAGGAAGACGAGTACCGTAATCGCGACCACCATCAAGACAGCGATGTTGGACACTCGAAACCATCGTCGCGTGCGTGCGTCGAGAAATAGAACGGCAAAGCTCAGCGACGGGAAAATGATCGAGGCCGCGACGCCCATGCGCCCGGCAAACGACTGACCGGCCTCTTTAACTGTTTCGGTAAACAACAACTGATCAATACGGAGGTTCCAACCGGAAACGTGTTCGACGAACGTCAGGAAACCAATGAGAGCGACGAGCACTGCAAAGAATTGTGCCAAGCGTCGTCTGCCATTCGGCGGTGAAGGATTGCGCAGCAGAAGTAACGAAGTAGAGATTAGAATCAGACAAACTGCAGTGTTTGCCTTCATCGTGACGAGTGCGGGATGAATGCGCTTGAGAAAATCGACGTTGAGAATCCAGCCGAGCAGAGCAGCGCTGCCGATTGACAGGGCGAGCAGCGCACAAGCTACCGCCATTGTGCGATAGCGTATTGCTTGCTGTGGCGAATACTGCGGAGGCGATTCGTACATTCTAATGATCGTGGCGCGCAGTCTATCATTGAGCGATAATCAATGCGGGAGAAAACTCATGCAGACTAAACAAGCTGTCACAGAAACTACAGAAGACGACAAACAGGCGATTCGCGACATGGTCGACAATTGGCTCGAGGCGAGCAAGCGAGGCGACTCGGCGACCTTGCAAACTCTCCTGGCTGACGACGTGATCTTCATTACGCCCGGCAGGGAGCCGTTCGGCAAAGAAGCATTCGAAGGCGGCCAGGACGAGATGAAAGACATGAAGATGGAAGCCGAGATCGATATCAAGGAGATCGAGGTGGCAGGGCCGTGGGCTTGGATGCGCAGCTTTTTAGCTGTAACGTTCACTCCGGCAGATGGAAATCCGTCGAAAATGTCCGGCCACATTCTCACCGTCCTGCAAAAGCAGCCCAATGGCCAGTGGGTAATCAAACGCGATGCGAACTTCGTGCAACCAGACAAGACGCAGTCGTAGCGGGAGATGGTGATAGACCAGCTATCACCATCCTAAACCTTCATTACTCCGCCCGGCTGCCGTCGACGAATTTCGAGAACCGGCTTAAGCCCCCGTCTTCCGTTTTGTCCTGATACAGGAAAGCGAGGTTGTTCTCGTCGAAGATCTTAAAAAACTCGTCCCAGGTTATCTCCTCGAGCCGGTCCTCACCGGAAAAGCCGGGATAATCGATCCGCAGCAGCGCCGATCCGCCTTTCTCGGTTCCCTTAACTATCGCTGGATGTCCGTCACGCTCCTCTACCCAGTTCCTGATCTCTTCGTGATCGGTTGTTGTCTTCGCTTCGTGACTGGTCTTTGCTTTAGCCATTATGCTGACTCCTTAAAAGTGAATCTCTTATCGCGTTGGGTGTAAGTTGTGATGGCGCACGTCTGCGTCGTGCGCGGTTCCGTGTGTCAGTGAATTCGGCGCGTTGAGATCCGCGTCTGGATAAACGCCTACACCAAGCCGCTCGACTAACTCACCACCGAACCAGCCGCCGAGCAGTGCCAGGGCCGCCCCTGCAAATGAACAGAGCAACGCAGTGGTCGGGGGCGAGATGGTGCTCTGATCGCCGGCGTCCCAACGCAAATAGAAACTCAATGCGAAAAGTATGACCGCCCCGAGATTAACCAGCCCGTGATACATTCCGATCCGTTTCGCACGCGTACCGTTCGGGATGTTCAAGTAGTCGATCAAACCAAACAACGCCGCGACAAGACCGCCGATTAATCCGGCGGCGATCATCCAAAAAGCGACAAACGACCAGGTGCGGTTCGTCGTGATGAGATAATGACGTCGAAAATTACGGCTGTTGCCAGCAAACCGAGCGGAAAGACAATCAAGATTGGGTGAATTGCATGATCAAAGATTTTCGCCTTACTTTCCATGGCAGCTCTCCTTGAAAACTGTTCGTTTGTCGTGAATTGAGCAACTTCGATGCCGTTGCGAACTGCTGTAGGTTTCGAAGGCGTTACAGTTGTTTTCAATACAGGAAGTGTTTGCAATCCAGCAACACACATGTACGCAACCGCACAAACTGACAAACAACCCCGCATGTGTTGGAGGAATGATTATGCAGTTGTTACTCATCAGTAATTCGACGCTGTACGGCGGCGGCTACCTGGATCATGCGGAAGAAGAAATCCGCGATTTCCTCGGCGGCGATGCGGGAAGAAGAAAGCGAGTGCTGTTCGTGCCCTACGCACTTCACGATCGCGATGCTTATGCCGAAACGGCCATACAGCGGTTCGCGAAGATGGGTTACGAGTTATCGTCGATCCACACGACCGCACATCCGGTGCGCGCCGTTAGGGAAACTGAGGCGATCTTCATCGGCGGCGGCAACACGTTTCGCCTGTTAAAAGCTCTCTACGATTTCAATCTTCTCGATGCGATTCGCCAGCGTGTACTTGAAGGCGTGCCATACATCGGTTCCAGCGCGGGCTCAAACATCGCCGCACCGACGATAAAAACAACCAACGACATGCCGATCGTCCAGCCACCGTCATTCAATGCGCTCGGCCTGGTTTGGTTCCAAATCAATCCCCACTACCTCGACCCTGACCAGAACTCGACTCACATGGGCGAGACTCGCGAACAGCGCTTACTCCAGTTTCTCGAAGAAGACAGTACGCCCGTCGCCGCGTTACGCGAAGGCGCGATGCTTCGTCTCGAGGACGGCGTAACGATGTTGAAAGGATCTTCCGGCGCGCGAATCTTTCGCCGCGGCCTCGAACCGGTCGAAACTCTGCCCGGCGATCAACTCGATGCACTTTTACAACTCGCTCCGCCAACAGCCTAAGTAGATCGAAGCTAAGATTAACCCGATCTAAGTAGATGATGGTCAGGCATTCCATTTGCTCACAACTGAGTGCGACCAAAACCTGCTTGTTGTTCGGACGGAATAAAAACGAACGTGCGTTGGTCGTTGTATCGAAACAAGGCGCGGACGTTTCTGAGGAATGTAAAATGACGATCTGGCGACACTTATGACACGTTTAAGGACGATGATGTGCGTCGTCTAAGTCGCAGAAAAAAGCGTCCCGCCGAATCGCAATTTAGATTACTCGATTCCGGCTGATTCCTCTTCCGTCGGGTCCAATGAGATAGCTCCAGAGACGGAAGATATCTCCGATAATTAACGTTGACGACTGCTTTTTGCAGGAGGGAAACTCGTGCACGCTGATAATTACGCTCTAAACGCCGGCCAGAACAAACCCGACTTGATCTGCTTCTCCCATCTGCGTTGGGACTTTGTTTATCAACGTCCACAACACTTACTTAAACGCAGCGCCCGCGATCGCCGCGTCTTCTTTGTAGAAGAACCGATCTTTGACAACGGCTCGATGCGAATGGAAATACACGAACGCGATAAAAACTTAAAAATCGTTGTTCCGCACCTGCCCCAGGGCCTGCACAGCGAAGTGGCCAAGCTTGCCGTGTTACATGACATGGTGCAAAGGCTACTCGTCGAAAACAACATTCAGCAATATTTATCATGGTATTACACACCGATGGCGCTCGATTTCACGCGTCACCTGCGTCCGCTGGCCGTGGTTTACGACTGCATGGACGAGCTTTCCGCGTTCAAAGACGCGCCTGAATGCCTGAAGCATCGCGAACGCGAGCTTTTCAAGACCGCGGATCTCGTTTTCACGGGCGGCCAAACTCTTTATGAAGCGAAACGGGACCAGCATCACTCGGTGTATGCCTTCCCGAGCAGTATCGATCGCGACCACTTCATGCAGGCGCGAACAACAATCGAAGAACCAGCGGATCAGCAAAACATTCCGCATCCGCGGCTCGGCTTTTTCGGCGTCGTCGACGAGCGGTTCGATGTCCAGCTACTCGACGAACTTTCGAAGAATCGGCCTGATTATCATTTTGTGATCATCGGTCCGGTCGTGAAGATCGATCCGGAGATTCTGCCGAAGCGCGACAACATTCATTATCTCGGCGGCAAGAGTTACCAGGACCTGCCCGCATACATCGCGGGCTGGGATGTGGCGCTACTGTTGTTTGCCCAAAACGAGTCCACACGATTCATCAGTCCGACGAAAACACCTGAATATCTGGCGGCCGGAAAACCCGTTGTGTCAACGCCGATTCGGGACGTTGTTTACCCCTACGGTCAGATGGGATTAGTTCGCATTGCCAACGACGCGCAGGAGTTTACCGCGGCGATAGACGACCTGTTGAAATCAGAAGCGGACCAGAAACAGTGGCTGGCCACAGTCGACGGCTTCCTAGCGACGATGTCGTGGGACGAGACATGGAATCGCATGGCGCGCCTGATTGACGAAGTGGTAGCGAACAGAACACGCACGACGCTGCTCGCACGAGCGGGACAACAGCAAAGAGGCGTCGCAGCTTAATAAAATCTTAGAGGCAAGGGGGCAATTGGCCGTGTTTGATTATCTGATTGTAGGAGCGGGATTCGCGGGCAGCGTACTCGCGGAACGGTTAGCAAGGGGTTCGAACAAGAAGGTGTTGCTTTGCGATAAGCGTCCGCACATCGGCGGCAACGCTTACGATCACTACAACGAGGATGGCATTCTCGTTCATAAGTACGGACCGCACATTTTTCATACCAACTCACGCGAGGTTTTTGAGTACCTCTCGAGATTTACTGAATGGCGCTCGTATCAACATCGAGTGCGTGCGTGTGTTGACGGACAAATCGTACCTATTCCGATCAATCTGGACACGATCAATACGCTTTATGGTCTCAGTTTGACTTCATTTGAAGTAGAAGAGTTCTTCAAGAAAGTCGCGGAGCCGAGAGAGCGGATCAAAACGTCTGAAGACGTCGTGGTCAGCCAGGTCGGACGCGAGTTGTATGAAAAGTTCTTTCGCAACTACACCCGCAAACAGTGGGGACTCGATCCGTCGGAACTCGATTCGAGCGTGACTTCGCGCATTCCGACGCGCACCAACCGCGACGATCGTTACTTCACGGACACGTATCAGGCCATGCCGTTGCACGGCTACACGCGCATGTTTGAAAACATGCTGGACCACCCGAATATCAAGGTTTTATTGAATTGTGATTATCGTGAAGTGGAAAAAGATATTCCGTTTCGGGAGATGATTTACACTGGTCCAGTGGATGCGTTCTTTGATTATCGTTACGGTAAGTTGCCGTACCGGTCGCTCGAGTTCAAACACGAGACGCACAATGTTCAGGTTTACCAGTCAGCGCCGGTGATCAATTATCCCAACGAGCATTTATACACGCGTTCGACGGAGTTTAAGTATTTGACTGGTCAGGAACATGCGAAGACGAGCATCGTGTACGAGTTTCCGCAAAGCGAAGGCGACCCCTACTATCCGGTGCCGCGGAAAGAAAACGCAGCAATCTATACGCAGTACAAAGCGCTGGCTGATGACACGCCCGGCGTGCATTTTGTGGGCCGGCTGGCTACATACAAGTATTACAACATGGATCAGATTGTGGCCCAGGCTTTGACTGTTTACTCGAAGATGAACAGCGTGAAGCGCAAAGACGCCCTCGTCATGGTCAGCGGGATCGCTCGCAGTGGCAATGGAAACGGAAATGGAAACGGCAAAGCCCGGCATCTTCCGTCGCCGAGTCAGCCATTAAACCAGCCGCCACAACGGCAACCACTGACCCAGACCTAAAAAGTAGGACTGAGTTTTGAGTTCAAGCTTTAGCGTGTCTTCGCCAAGCAGCATGCTGAAGGCTGAACTCAAAACTCCTTGTTTGAGATGACTGATTCTGCGGTGGAAGCTCGAGCGCTGGCCTTATGGGCCGGCGTGGAAGCGACAGTTAATCGAGTAGGAAACAAATTTTCCGACCAAATCGAACGCAGCGGGCACGCGTTACGCATCAGCGATCTCGATCGCCTCGCTTCGCTCGGGATCGAGTGTGTGCGCTATCCGGTGTTGTGGGAGCGCACCGCGCCGCGGAGTCTCGCTGAGTTCGACTGGCGCTGGGCCGACGAACGGCTCAACCGTCTCCGCCATTTAGGTATCAAACCTATCGTTGGTTTGCTGCATCACGGCAGTGGTCCACCCTACACGAATCTGCTCGATCCTGAATTCCCGGAAAAACTCGCGCAGTTCGCGGGCGCAGTTGCGCAACGCTTTCCGTGGATCGAGGACTACACGCCCGTAAATGAACCGCTGACGACCGCGCGTTTCAGTTGTCTGTACGGTCACTGGTATCCACACAAACGCGATCCGCTTCTATTTTCCAAGGCGCTTTTGGCGCAGTGTCGTGCAACCGTCCTGGCGATGCGCGAGATCCGCAAGGTGAATCCACGCGCGCGTTTGATTCAAACGGAAGATCTCGGCAAAACCTACAGCACGCGACCGTTGACCTACCAGGCGGAGTTTGAAAACGAACGCCGCTGGCTCACCTTCGATCTGCTAAATGGACAACTGAATCACCGCAAGCGTATGTGGCAGTACTTACGCCGGCTCGGCATACAGTTGGACGAGCTGAAATGGTTTCTCGACAATCCACTGCCGCCTGACATTCTCGGTTTGAATCACTACGTCACGAGCCAGCGTTTTCTCGATCATCGCCTCGCGCGTTATCCGGCCTCGTGTCACGGCGGCAACGGACAGCACGCTTATGCCGACGTCGAAGCCGTGCGCGCGTGTCCTGAGGGAATGCTGGGACCGAAAACGCTCGTCAAAGAAGTCTGGAACCGTTACGAGCGTCCGCTCGCAATCACCGAGGCGCACCTCGCGTGCACGCGCGAAGAACAACTCCGCTGGTTTAAGGAGATTTGGGACGCCGCGCAGTCGCTGAAAGATGAGGGTGTGGACGTTCGCGCTGTCACGGCGTGGTCCGTATTTGGCTCGTTTGATTGGAACAGTCTGCTGACGCGAGACGACGGCTGTTACGAATCCGGCGTTTTCGATCTTCGCAGCACAGTGCCACGTCCGACGGCACTGGCGAAGATGCTGAAAACACTCGCCGACGGCCACGACTATAACCATCCAGTATTAGACAGCTCAGGTTGGTGGCGGCGTTTCGATCGTTTACATTCGCGCGCCGGCAATGACGACTCACACGAGATCACCGCGAGCGTCCGACATACGAGTTCGACCGGCGCTCTCGGGCGCACTCTTCTGATCACCGGAGCAACCGGAACACTCGGCAAAGCGTTCGCACGCATGTGCGAACAACGCGGACTCTCTTACTATCTTTTGAACCGGCAGGAACTCGACATTGCGGAACTCAACTCCGTCAAAGCGGCGGTTGAACGTTTCGAGCCATGGGCCATCATCAACGCCGCCGGTTATGTTCGCGTTGACGATGCGGAACGCGACGTCGATCGCTGTATGCGCGAGAACGTTTCCGGGCCTACGAATCTCGCGGCCGTTTGTGCCGATCGAGAGATTCCACTAGTGACCTTCTCTTCCGATCTGATCTTCGACGGCAACAAGAACGAAGCGTACGTTGAACGCGATCCCGGTTCGCCGTTGAGTGTTTACGGTTTGAGTAAGCTGCGCGCGGAAGCCGAAGTGCTCAAACACTATCCCGAAGCGCTGATCGTTCGGACCAGTGCTTTCTTCGGTCCATGGGACGAGTTCAACTTTGTCCACGCGGTTTTGCGATCTCTTTCGAGTGGCAATCACTTCGTGGCGGCCGATGACGTTACGATCTCACCAACGTATGTGCCGCATCTGGTTAACGCCACACTCGATCTTCTGATCGACGGCGAGCACGGCCTTTGGCATCTCGCAAACGAAGGCGCCGCGACGTGGGCTGACTTTGCCGCACTCGTGGCAGAGATGGGCGGCAGCAATCGCGCATTTGTGCGCGGCCGTCCGAATGCATCGCTGAGTCTGGCGGCGCGCCGTCCGCACTTTAGCGCCCTTTCGAGTGAGCGAGGCACGCTGATGCCCTCGTTGGAAAAAGGTTTGGAGAATTACTTTCACGAACGAAAAGAAGCACGATTACGACAATGCGCGTTTTGAGAATCTCTTGTTAATCTTGTAACCGAGATGGCCGAAGAAACAGTGATTCCCCGCCCCGAATATCCCCGTCCACAATTTGTTCGCGAAGAATGGCTCAATCTTAACGGCGAGTGGGAGTTCGCCTTTGACGATGCGAACGAAGGCCTGCAACTTGGCTGGCAGGACGGACGCAAATTACCCAAACGCATCATCGTGCCGTTTGGTTACCAGGCGGAACTGTCTGGCATTAACGACAAATCTATTCACGAGTACGTTTGGTACGCGCGCGATCTCGAAGTGCCAGCCGGCTGGTACGGTCGCGACATACTGTTGAACTTCGGCGCAGTGGATTATTCATCGACCGTTTGGGTTAACGGTCAGGAAGTCGGCCACAATCAGGGCGGACACGTTCCTTTCCAATTCGACATCGCGCCTTACCTGAAGCGCGGTGTCAATCGTCTGACCTTGCGCGTCGAAGACAAGCAGGATCCGGCGCAACCACGCGGTAAACAGTCAGTTACGGGAATACCGCAGGAGATCGACTACTACTGCACCACGGGAATCTGGCAAACCGTTTGGCTCGAGCCGGTGCCTTCGCTGCGCATGGAAGAGCTGCGCATCGTTACTCACGCGCACCGCAACATCGTCGAGCTGTTTGTCTACCTGCACGCGCCGTCATTGGCGTGGCGCATCGAAGTTGAAGTCACCGATCAGGGTCAATTCGTCACGCGCGGTGAGACCCGTACTGCCGTCGCGACCGGGCATCTGATCCTCAGCATTCCCTACGCAAAACTCTGGTCGCCTGAATCGCCGCATCTTTACGACGTGACAGTTCGCTTGTTTGACGGCGAACACCTGCTGGACGAGATCAAGTCGTACTTTGGGTTGCGGGGCATCGAACTGCGGGACGCGAGATTTCTGTTGAATGGTTCGAGTGTTTACCTGCAGATGGTGTTGGACCAGGGCTACTGGTCGCAGGGACTTCTCACCGCGCCTTCGGACGAAGCGATGCAAACCGACATCGGCTGGGCCAAAGCTTTCGGGTTTAATGGTGTGCGTAAACACCAGAAGATCGAAGATCCGCGCTGGCTTTACTGGTGCGACCGGCTCGGCGTCATGGTGTGGGAAGAGATGCCAAATGCTCGTGAGTGGTCGCTCGAGGCCGAAGAAAAGTTATCCGCGGAATGGCAACGCGCTGTGCGCCGCGATTACAACCACCCGTGCATCATAGCGTGGGTGCCCGTGAACGAAAGTATGGGTTTTCCACAACTGGCCCAACAGCACGCGGGCCAGTACGCCTTCATCGAACGCATGGTCCGCACTACGCGTCGTCTCGATACGACGCGGGCGGTCATCGATAACGACGGCTGGGAGCATACGGACATCGGCGACGTTTGCGCGATTCACGATTACTCGCCTTCATCGGCGGTGCTGCTGAAACGTTACGAGAAGATGCTCAATGGCGGCGGCTTGCCGGCGACAGTGTGGATCGGGGATAAGCCGTTGTTCGCGCGGGGTTCAAAGTATCGCGGGCAGCCGATCGTCCTTTCAGAGGTTGGCGGGTTTCTGGCGATTCCGCCCGACATTCCGCCAGAGCAACGGGACGTGCTTTATCGCTTTTACGATTCGTTCGAAAAACCGGAAGAGCTGGTCGAGAAGTATCGCGACCTGATCAAGGGCATTACGGCCCTGGTGTTTCTCGCTGGTTTTTGTTACACGCAGTTGACGGACATCGAACAGGAGATCAATGGTCTACTGACTTACGATCGCAAACCGAAAGTTCCCGCCGAAGAGATCGCCCACATCCATCGCCAGATGCTTAATGCAAGTAGAACTGAGGACCCGGCTTCGCCGCCGGATGTTAGACGTGGCTACGCCCCGCCGTCACCTTAATCCTCTTCAACGGACTCGAGGTACCAGATATCGACGTTCACTTCATCCGCGTAGTGAACGATCGGCGGGTTCTTGGGGACCGGTAGCCGATTGACCTCAAACAGATTCGTCTCGACGTTCTTGACCGTAGCCTCGCGTAGCGGATACGGCTGGTGGAAAATACGAGCGCGATAAATATCTCCGTCGCTCTCCGCGTACAAACAGTAACGCTCAGTCAGAAAGAACTCGCGCGAGCCCGGTTGCGCCTTCGGCAACTCGTCGCCAATCGTCCAGGCAGCTTTAAAATCCGCCTCTCCTGAAGCACGTTTCGAACGAAACTTGAAGCTCCGCGTCCCGGTAAAATCAATCTCCGCGTGATGATAAGGCAGATGAAAAAACGCTCGCGCAGTCGTCGCCGCAAGGAGACTGTTTACGTCGAGCGAAAAGAACCACACACCCGGTACACCTTGATAGTGCACGTAAGTGCGCACGTTAAGTTCGTGCATCGCGTCGAGGCCGGGCACTGCGGGTGCAAACGGCGGAAAGGCACGGATGTCCCACATCGTAAAAGGCACGATCCCGATCCAGGCGTTTCCGCCATAGAGATCGAGCTCCAGCGCATCGGGAATCAAATGGCGAATGAGGTTCGGATCCACTCGCCAGTGCATGAACAGGAGCTTCCCCCAGTCCTGATGCATAACTGGTTGGCCGTTGGGTCGATGCCGTATAGCGAGGCGATCGGCGTCTGTTGGATGTCGGGTAGTGACCGGTGTTTTCATAAGAATAACTGGACCAATACTTGAGCAACTCAGGTGCCATGCTACTCAATGATCTTTGTTCTTTGTGACCGGATGGCGCGGCTGTTTTTGGTACACGAAGTACACACCCTTGATTGTTCCAAGTACATGATAAGACAGAGGATATGTACGCTATCGTACTTCACTTTTTTCCCTCGTCATCATAAGCTGCGCGACTAAATCAGGCAGCAGAAAAATTTTTTTCGGGCACACTGTTCGCTTAGCTGCGGGACATGCGTATTCAAACGATCCGAACTCTCTCCGGACCCAATGTTTACAGTCACCGGCCTGTTCTCTTAATGCGCTTGGACCTTGGCGAGTTGGATGGCAAAGAGACTCGCGAGTTCAAAGGCTTCAACGATCGCCTCGTCGGTTGTTTACCCGGACTGAACGAACATCAGTGCAGTCTCGGTCGACCCGGCGGCTTCGTCCAACGGCTTGAAGAAGGAACTTACTTCGGCCACGTCGTCGAACACGTTGCGATCGAACTGGCAGCGCTCGCAGATGTAGGCGCGAATCACGGTAAGACTCGTCACTCAGGCGAGCCGCGCATTTACAACGTCGCGATCGAATATAAAGCCGAGCAGGCGTCGCGCTATCTACTGGAAGTCGCGGTTCGACTGGTCACGGCTATTTTGAACTCGGAAGTGTTTTCCGTCGGCAAAGAGATCTGGGAAGCAAAACAGATCGCCGCGCAAACCGAGCTCGGGCCCAGCACGCGCGCGATTGTGGATGCAGCGGAACGGCGAAACATTCCGTGGCGCCGTGAAGGCGATGAGAGTCTCGTGCAGCTTGGTTACGGCAAGCACCGTCATTACATTCAAGCCGCGATGAGCGATCGCACCAGCGCGACCGCAGTCGAGTTAGTCCAGGATAAGGAATACACCAAGAAGTTGCTGAGTCGCGCCGGCATTCCGGTTCCGGAAGGTCTCGTCGTGAGATCGGCGGCTGAAGCGGTCGCGGCGATGCACGAACTCGGGGCACCCGTCGTCGTGAAACCATTGACTGGCCGCCAGGGCAATGGCGTTTCCATCGGACTCGAAACCGCGGCCGAAATCCAGCAGGCGTATCAGGACGCGGCTTTGTTTTCGCCGTCAGTACTGGTCGAGAGACTGTTGACTGGCCGCAACTACCGGCTGCTTGTCGTCAACAATAAACTGATTGCCGCCAGCGAACGCAGGCCGTGCAAAGTCACCGGAGACGGCAAACACACCATCAAAGAATTGATTGACGCGGAAAACCGCGATCCGCTGCGTGGTGAAGGACACGAGAAACCGCTGACGCAGATCAGGATAGATAATTCGGTGGTCCAACACCTCAAGCGAATAGGTTTGACGATCAAATATGTTCCTCGTGATAAGGAAGAAGTCACGCTTTCAGAACGAGTGAACCTTTCGGCAGGTGCTACCGCACGCGATGTCACTGAGGAAGTACATCCGTCGATCAAATCGATGTGCGAACGCGCCGCACGCCTCGTGGGTCTCGATATTTGCGGCGTCGATTTGATCACTGAAAACATCTCGCAGCCAGTGAAGCGCGGCGGCATTCTGGAGTTGAATGCTGGTCCGGGTTTGCGTATGCATTGTTTTCCCAATGAAGGCAAACCGCGCGACGTGGGCGGCGCGATTTTGGAGATGATTTATCCCAAGGGCGAGAACGGCCGCATCCCGATCATCAGTGTGACCGGTACAAACGGTAAGACGACCGTCACGCGCATGATCACTCATGTTTTGGAAAGTTTAGGGCAGACGGTGGGAATGACCACGACCGACGGCATCTACATCGCCGGCGAACGAGTGGTGGAAGGAGACACGACCGGTCCAGGATCCGCGCAGGCGGTGCTTTCGGATCCGTCAGTTGACGTTGCGGTGCTTGAAACAGCACGCGGCGGCATCGTTCGCCGGGGACTTGGTTACGACTGGTCGGACGTCGGTGTAATCACAAACATCGGTGAGGACCATTTGGGCCAGGACGGAATCAAAACGCTTGAGGATGTTGTCTACATCAAGTCGCTGGTGGCAGAGCGCGTGTTTGAGGGCGGCACTCTGGTGTTGAATGCCGATAATGAGTTCGTTGTTGGCATTGGTCAACAGAGATCGGTAACGAAGCGTAAGAAGCGGATTTTTTACTTCTCGTTGAACGGCGACAACCCGGTCGTTCGCGAACATTTGCAACAGGGTGGCACGGCTTTGCTGCTTCAGGATGGCTGGCTGGTAGAAGCGACGAGGAATGAGACTTACAGGATTATCGATGTGGCTTCCATCCCCGTGACGATGAACGGGCACGCCGAATTCCAGGTGGCAAATTTACTTGCCGCCGCAGCCACGTGTCGCGCACACAACGTACCTCGCTACGCGATCGCCAAGAGCTTAAAAAAGTTTACGAGTTATGCGAATAATCCTGGCCGCGCGAATCTTTACAAACTGAACGGCGGTCACGTGCTGGTTGATTACGGTCATAACCCGAATGCGTTTGAAGCGATCTGCCGGATGGCGAGTAAGTGGAAAGACCGGAGGGTGACAGGCGTGATCGGCGTTCCGGGCGATCGCGATGACAGTTTGATAATGCACGCGGGTCGAGTTGCCGCGCGTGGTTTTCACCGGCTGATCATTCGCGAGGATCACGATCTTCGCGGCCGCGAACCCGGCGCTGTGGCGAAGCTTCTTTGCGACGCCGCACTCGATGAGGCACCGCAAACAGACTGCCAGGTGCTGCTCGACGAGAATGAAGCGCTTCATCACGCAGTGAAGACGATGCAACACGGCGAAGTCGTCGTCGTCTTTTACGAAAAGCTTGAACGGCTGCGGCAAGTGCTTGAAAAATATGCGGCGCAGCCGGTGCAGTCACTGAATGCTGTCAACGGCGAACTCGATAAACCCCGTCGAGTAACGCGAAGCACCGGATCACGTGGACGCCGTGCACCATTGCAGGTTGCGCAAACACGCCGGTCCACGTCTCGGCCGCAGCTCTGATGGTTTTCCGACTCGATCAAGCTCAATGAAGCAGGACATTCTGAAGAGGAGGCTTTGACTAGTGGCCGAGAAGAGACTACTGGCGATTGGTGGAAACGAAGATAAGCAGAACGACTGCGAGATTCTCAAGCAGTTTGTTCACATGGCCGGTGGTGCGGACGCTGAGATCCTGCTCATGACGATCGCCACCAGAGAGGTTCGCGAAACCGCCAAGGAATATCGGAAGGTATTTCGCCGGTTGGGCGCTCCACACCTGAAAGTTTTAGATATTGCCGTTCGTGAAGATACCACCTCCAAAAGAGGTCTCCAGCTCATCGAAAACGCGACGGGAATCTTCTTTTCGGGAGGGGATCAACTCGACATTCCGTCATTGCTCGGCGGTACCGAGATGTTGCAGTTGATTCAGGAGCGTCACTGCCGGGGCTGCGTAATTGCCGGCACAAGCGCCGGAGCGGCGATGATGTCCACGTCGATGCTGATTTCGGGTAAGCCCGAGGAGAGTCCGCGCTTTGGCAACGTTGAGATTGGACCAGGCCTCGATTTCATCAATCGCACTATTATCGATACGCACTTTTCACAGCGCGGACGATGTGGCCGTCTCATGACGGCTGTCGCTCATTTCCCACAGGACATCGGCATTGGAATTGACGAAGACGCAGCGATACTCATCGATGGCAGTGAATTCAGAGTGATTGGAAGCGGTTCGGTGATTATTGTAGATGGTAGTCCCATGACGCACACGAACCTGAACGATCTGGAGAAACACGGCCAACCACTCGAGCTGCACGATTTGGCGCTGCACGTTCTTCCGACTGGAGCGCGCTTCGATCTGAAAAAACAGCGGCCGATCGTGGAGCGTCGCAAACGTAAAGCCGCGTAATCGTTTTCGGTCGTTCCGCGCGCAAACCGTTATGCCTGTAATGCGACATGTTTTGTACGCTTGCGAACACACTGAGCTTGTGCATCTCGATTGCGTGATGCTGGTTCGAAACTGGTTTGTGTTTTGAAGGAGTACGGGCATGGGTGGGTGTCTGGTATTGGAGAACTTCATGACGGCGGACGAGTGCGCACAGTTGGTTGCGCAAGTAAACGAATACCGCCGCGAACATGAGGTGCCGGTGATCGATCGGCCGTGCGGGGAGTTACCGCTGAGGTACGCCGTAATCGATGGAGACGGGATTGTTGAGTGCCTGCCACGAGTGCTGCGTGTCTACGATAGCGTGACGCGCCTCGTTAAAAGGCTATCGTGCGGTGAGATCGAACCGCTCTCCGATCGTAAAGTGGCCTGTAACATCAACATCACGCAGCCCGGTGGCTCGTATCGTTATCATTACGACCGCAACGCACTGACGGCGATTTTGTACCTGAACGACGTCGAGGGTGGCGAAACCGAGTGCTACCCGAATTATCGCCTCACGCTGACGCGCGCTTCGCACTCACCGTTACAACAAAAACTCGATCGGCTGTTGCAAAGCCGCTTCGTGAGATCTGTCGCTGCAACGCAACTGTTGGTTCGACCGCGTGTAGGACGGTTGCTGATCATGCGAGGTAACCGTTGTTTGCACAGCGTCCGGCCAGTGCTGGGGCAAACGGAACGCATCAACATCGTCATGTCCTACGATCACCCCGACGCGCTATTCGCGACCGCGGAAAACCTGAACACCTATCTTTACTCTGGCAGTGAGTTGTCTACGAACGACCCAAACTACCTGACATGAACGCCTCGAGACGGCGTTGGACTTCGGCAGCGACTTCTTTGAACGTGTTGGATCTCTTCATCAGGCCCTTCGGCCAACGTGGGATCGGGCAGACTCCAATGCAGAACTTTCGGTTGTCCGGGCCAAACAGGACACGACTCGCGTGCGTTATCACAGACAGATCACCAGCAACAGACCAAACTCGCTGAACATTTGCGAGCCGCCTCTGCGCGCGGTGTCACGGCCACATTGCCGCCGGCCAGTCGTTCGCCCATGATCCCCGACCCGACGACCGCCGCCAGCAACATAGCAGTGCCGAGCGCTTCAGCAACAATTCGTTGCGAGAGAGTTTTCATGTGCGATTCCGATTGGTGTTGGCGCACAACATGCCGCTGCTGTTGCAGTGTTCGCAACCGCTTCCCCAGCGACCTTCTCACCGCATTCGCAGGGCGCAGTTTTGGGAAGGTTGTCTTCCAACACGACGAAGACTTCCCACTCGTTGCCGTCGGGATCTCGCACCCAGGTCTTGTCCTGCAACGCGTAACAGCAATTGGTTTGCATCTCGTCGCGCGTCAACAGTCCAGCGTCGGCCCAACGTTCGCGCATGGCGAGCACATCGTCAGTGGAAGCGACCTGGATGCCGAGGTGCGACAAGGCGCCGCGTTCGCCAAACTGGTGTTCGTTGAGAGTCAGGTTGAGCGGCGGATTCTGCACGTCAAACTTTGCGTAACCGGTTCTGACCTTACTCGGTTCGAGCGAGAGCAGCTTCTTGTAAAACTCGATACTGCGCTCGACGTTGCGAACGTTCAGCGCAAGGTGTGCTTTCAGGGTTTGTACGTCATTGGTTGTCATTTCTTTTTCTCCTTCGTTGTCGCAAGAATATACGCACAGCCGCATATACGTCAAGACGTATATCCAAGTTCGTGGTAAACTACCTCGCGTATGGGTAAAAAGGCTGAGGTCGACAAGGAACTGTTCTTTCGCGCGCTGGCGGATCGGACGCGTCTGCGGCTGTTGAACCTGATGCGCACCGACGAAGTGTGTGTCTGTTTTTTTGTGGAGATCCTGAAAACGAACCAGCCGAAGATTAGCCGCCACCTTGCCTACCTGCGGCGCGCGGGAATCGTTGATGCGCGCCGCGAAGGACAGTGGATGCACTACCGCGTCGTCGAACCCGCCGATCAGGAGGTAGCCCAACTACTCAAAGATGTGATGTCGTGGCTGGCAAGCGATCAGGAAATGCAGCGCGATCGCGAGCGGCTGGTGAAGATCTGTTGTGCGCCAAGACTGCCGGTCAGTATTCAAAGCGCGCCACGCCCTTCGAACCTGGCACGCACCGCGCATTCGAGTTAGAAAATCAACTTCAACCAACTACGACGTTTGGCGCACCGAGTGGCGGCGTGTTCGTGAGCTTAAAAACTTAAGTCAGTACTTCGTTATTGCGCAACGCGGCTTGTTCGTTAAGTGTCGTCAACCACGACGGCGACAAGGCGGACTTGCTCTCCTTCCCTTTCGCCTCGCGTTCGCCGATGCCGCCCGGCGCCGGCAGCAACATCTTGTTCGCCAGCGCAAAGAGGTTCGAGGTCACTTCCGGCATCAACGTATCCAACAACACCGCCAGTTTCGCGGGCACCGAAATCACAACTTCCGCGCGCCCTCGGCGGCAGGCGCTCAAGATCTCGCGCGCCGCGCGCTCGGCACTCACCGAAAGCAAAGGCAACGCGTCGCTGATACTGAACCACGCGTACTCTTCGCGGTGCTTACCTTTGAAACCAGCGTTTCGCGGACTGCCGGTGCGCATCAGTCCCGGGCAAATCGTCGTCACAGCGATTCCGTGTTTCAGCAACTCGGTTCGCATGCCTCTCGACAATCCCGTCAACGCAAACTTGCTCGCGCAATACGGCACGAGATGAGGGACACTCACCTTCCCGCCGATCGAAGAGATGTTCACGATGCGTCCACTCTTCTTCTGTCGCATGCGCGGCAACACGGCCATCATCGTGTTCAGCGGCGCCCAGAAGTGCGCGTTCATTGCCTTCTCAAAATCTGCGTGCGTCATCACTTCGATCGGACCCATCTGAATGACGCCGGCGTTGTTTACCAGCACGTCCACTCCACCCAGACGGCTTTCAATCGCGCAAACCATCTCCAGCACCTCAGTGCGGTCCGTAACGTCGCAGCGGTGCGTCATCACTTCCGCGCCGTGGCTCTCGAGATCCAGACGCGCACGGTCGAGCTCATCCGCCTCGCGCGCACAAATCACGAGTCGTGCACCTTCATCGGCAAACTCCCGCGCGAGCACGAGACCGAGTCCGCGCGATCCACCCGTGATCAGCACGACCTTGTCTTTGAAGTCGTACTCCGAACTCCGTCCTAAAAGAGATTTGACGACGCAGGCACCCGCGGCAACTGCAACCAATCCGAGAATGTTTGTGGTGTTTTTTGCGTTCATGGCGCCACATCACTACGCAACTCCTGCTCCGGCATGCAAACAGTTCAATTAAAAACGTTGGCATCACGGTTGCCGCGTTAAATTCCGCGAATTTAAGGAGTCTCGCGAGGAAGTAAATTTCGTCGAGTTTTGCTCTGTAATTAAACAGACGGCTCCACGCGACGTACGGTACGAATACAGGCGTGTGCGTACACGCACCGATGAGGAAACGCTATGGCAAACGAAACCAAAGATGTTGACAAAGAACCTATCAAAACCACCAGCAACGCAGAACGACTACTCGAAAAGCTTTTGGCCTACGAGCCCGACTCCGGTCCGTTCGTGAGTCTTTACCTGGATGCGCGCGTCGATGAAAACGGGAAGCGAAATTTGCTGCCGAACGTTCGCAAGCAACTGAACGAGCGCGCGAAGATATACGACAACCACACCGCCGAACAGGAGAACTTTGAAAAAGATTCGGCGCGCATCCTCAACTATCTCGAAAACGGAGTTCCGACCACAGCACAGGGTCTCGCGATCTTTGCGTGCTCGGCAGCCAACGATTACTTCGAGGCCGGCGAGTTTGACGCGCCGTTCGATAGGAATCGCCTGTTCGTTTCTGACCGGCCGCACGTTTATCCGCTCGCACGCCTGATCGATAAATACCGGCGCTTTGCCGTATTGCTCGCCGACACGAATCGCGCGCGCATCTACGTTTTTGCGACCGGACGGACAGTCGAGGAACAGACGGTCGAAAACGTCAAGACTAAACGCACTAGTGTGGGCGGCTGGTCGCAAGCGCGCTACCAGCGGCACGAAGAGAACTACCATCTGCGTCACGTCAAAGAAGCGGTCGAGATGCTCGAACGAGTCGTGAGAGACGAAGACGTCGAAAACGTCATTCTGGCCGGCGATGAAGAGACAGTGATTCCGTTGATTCGCAACGAACTGCCGCAGGCGTTGTCAGACAAAGTGATCGACGCGCTGAGCTTCGGCATCGATACGCCCGAACACGAGCTTTTTGACGAGACGCTCAAAGCATTTCGCCGTCACGATTCGCTGACCGACATGGAGAAACTCGAACGTCTGATGAACGAGTTTCGCGCCGACGATCTTGGTGTTGCGGGTGTGCCGGACACACTGGCCGCGCTTTCCAACGGGCAGGTCGAGGAAATGCTGATCGTTTCGACGGCCGACAAGCTCGCTTACGACGAGGAAGAAGTGAGAAAGGTCTTGAAGCTTTACGAACCCGACGGAGAACTACCAGCAGAACTCGATCAGCGAACTGTTGCTGACGAACTGGTGCGCCGCGCCAATCTACTTTCGTCGGCGCGGGTCACGTTCATCGAGGACGATACGAGGCTGCAACAGATAGGTGGCGTCGGCGCGTTGCTGCGTTATCGAATCTCCGCTGAAAACGCGGTGCCTTATGACGACAGTAGCGCCGTTCCGCGTTCGCAGGCGCTGACGACACAAGCTTAAGAAAGGGAGAGCAGGAGGATGTCAGACAAAGATCGAAACAAGAAGGATCACGAACGAAAGGACAAGAAGAACAAGCGCATGCACGAGCGCGAGAACCCGCAAACGCTTGGCGCCGCGCCGCGACAACAGGCCAGAGACCAATCGGATCTGAACGAGGTGATAACTAATGCCAAACGAAAATCGTAATCGACTCAATCAACCGCCGACGGGTCAAGGAAAGAAGCAGAGCCCGCGTCCGGGCGCTGAAAACAAACTGGACAAACGATCTGAAGTGCTGCAAGCCGCGGGCGCGGAGCAAAACATCGGCACCGCTGAAGACGAAGAGGCAGCACGCGGCTCCAGTGGTAAGAATCCCAAGCGCCCCAAAGCAGGGCGCTGATGCTAGTTAATATAGGTCCTATAAGTCTTGTAATCTTATAGGACCTACAGGAATCTATTTGCCTTTCGGTTCAACCAGCACGGACAGAATGTTTCCCGCGGGATCCTTGAACCACGCGATTTGTGGACCAGGATGACCACGGAAAATCCCGCGCTCATCGGTCTTGATGTCGGGCAGATCGTAGTGCTCGAGCTTCACACCTAGATTCTCAAGCTCCCCCACGGCTGTTTGAATATCGTCTACGGGAAAATTGAGAACGGTGAATGATGCCGGGGTATGGTTCGGTTTGTGATAGAGGAAGACACTCTGCCCGCCACTTCGTAATTCCAGACCTTCCGCGTTTTCCTTAACGTCGAGACCGAGTGTTTGACCGTAAAACTCTTTTGCCTGCTTCAGATCATTCACAGAAAAACTCGAGAAGGCTTTCGCGTCCTTGAATAACTTCGACGGTTGCCGTCCGCGTGATGGTGATGCTGTCATCATCGAACTCCTTTCATTTCTTTTGTAGATGACTGAATTAAACAGCGCAGGTCTTACAGTCATGTCGCGGTTCTTCGACTTCACTGTTGTCTTTCCGTGGCGATGAGATGATCAGAGGCTGGAAGGGTCGAATAGTAGCGGAAAAAATTGTCCGCTCATCTTCTCGCCTGCCGGAATCGGCGGGACGCCTTGCAGCAGCGGCGCGTCGGATGCCGACGTCACGCCATCACGAAACGCGTTGAGCACTACCGCGCGGCGTGGTCTGTCCGTGTTGTTCGCGTATGAACCATGGACCATGAGCGGGTGGTGAAACGAACATTCACCTGCCTTCAACTCGATCGCCACGGGTTTGAACTCCGCGCGCTGTGAAGGCGTTAACGAATCAAGCACCGCGTCCATGTTGTTGGCAAAGTTCGCTCGCGGCAGCAACTGCCAGCGATGACTGCCGGGAACGTAATGAACGCAACCGTTGTCGCGCGTGGAATCGTCCAGGCCGATCCAGCAGGAAATATGGGCCATCGGCATGGTCCTGGTCCAGTAAGAATAATCCTGGTGCCAGATGACTACGCCACCGTGCCGCGCGGGTTTGTAGAAGATTTGATCGTGCCAGAACCGCACTGCGC